>WNEQ01002245.1_pt1 | contig 10169 bp, 7 predicted proteins | sample 5399971 | NCBI WGS metagenome assembly WNEQ01 (sample SAMN13153330, study PRJNA577476) | soil metagenome | isolation source: 20 cm grassland meadow soil 2 days after 1st rain plot 5 | place: USA:California | collected 2015-09-18
AGCAGCAAGGGAACGCGTGGCATTCGGTCACCAACCTAACTATCTTCAAGCGTTTAGGACACTTGAGCCAACGTGCGCCTTTCCGAGCTGCTGTCACCCAGTCGCATCCGGGTACCCCTCAAGGCTGGCGACAAGGAGGGGATCCTGCGGGAATTGGTGGGACTGATGCTTGCCGGAAACGGGGGTGCGGCGGGGGGCGCGGGGGGCGCGGGGGGCGCGGGGGGCGCGCGGGCAGGCGGGGGTGGAGGGGTAAGTGCGGCGCAGGCCGACGAGATTCTGGGGGCGATCCTCGAACGCGAGCGCCAGTTCCCGACCGGGATCGGTTACGGGGTGGCGGTGCCGCACGGCCGCTGTCCCGCATTGTCCGGCCTCGTGGTGGTCGCCGGCACGACGCCGGCCCCGATTCCCTACGAGACGATCGACGGAGAGCCCGTGCGCCTGTTCTTTTTGCTCGCCGGCCCAGAGTCCCATGCCGGCGTTCACGTGAAGGCTCTGAGCCGGATCTCGCGCCTGGTGCGGCGCGAACCGGTGCGGGGGCGGCTGCTCGCCGCCCGGACGGCCGAGGAGTTTCACCGCGCGCTGGTGGAGGCGGAAGTCGCGTGACCCCGAGCCGGACGGGGTGGCGCACACATCGCTGCGGCGAGCTACGCGCGACGCATGCGGGGCAGCGCGTGCGGCTCGGCGGCTGGGTGCACCGGCGGCGCGACCTGGGGGGCCTCGTGTTCGTGGACCTGCGCGACCGGGCGGGGCTCGTGCAGGTGGCCTTCGGGCCCGGGTGGTCGCCGCCCGAGGTGCTGGCGCGAGCAGGCGGGCTCGGCAGCGAGACAGTCGTCGTCGTGGCAGGCGACGTGGTGGCACGCCCGCCCGACATGCGCAACGCGGAGCTCGCGACCGGCGACGTCGAGGTGCATGCGGCCGAGCTCGAGATCCTGGGGCCCGCCGCGACGCCCGCGATTCCCGTCGCGCGCGCCAAAGGAGAGGAGCTGCCCGCGGAAGAGCTGCGCCTCAAGTACCGCCACCTCGACCTGCGACGTCCCGAGATGCAGGCGAACCTGGTGTTGCGCCACCGCTTGCTGCAGCGCGCTCGCAAGACCCTCTCCGACCTCGAGTTCCTGGAGATCGAGACGCCCATCCTGACGAAGCCCACGCCCGAAGGGGCCCGGGACTATCTCGTGCCCTCGCGGCTGCATGCGGGAGAGTTCTACGCGCTCCCGCAATCGCCCCAGATCTACAAACAGCTGCTGATGGTGTGCGGATTCGACCGCTACTTTCAGATCGCGCGCTGCTTCCGGGACGAGGACCTGCGCTACGACCGCCAGCCCGAGTTCACGCAGATCGACCTCGAGGCGTCGTTCGTCGGACAGGAGGACGTGCTCGGGTTCGTGGAGGCGGTGCTCGCGGCGCTATGGGACGAGGGGGGGCACGCGATCGGGCGGCCCTTCCCGCGACTGACGCATCGTGAAGCGATGGAGCGCTATGGCACGGACAAGCCCGACCAGCGCTACGACCTGGCGATCGCCGACTGGACGGCGCTGGTCCGGCCGTTGGGGGTGCCGTTCTTTCACTCCGCCGTGAAGGACGGCTCCCGGGTGCGCGGGCTCGCCGTGAAAGGGGGAGGCGCGCTGTCGCGGAAGGACGTGGATCAGCTCGCCGAGGTGACGAAGCAGTTGGGCGGCGCCGGGCTCGCGTGGGTGAAGCGCCAGGGCGAGCAGATCTCGGGCTCGGTCGGGAAGCATTTCACGGCGGAGACGCTCGGCCGCCTCGGGGTCGGCGACGGGGACGTGGCGCTGATGACGGTGGGCCCCGACCGCATCACCTCGCCCGTACTCGACAAGGTGCGCCAGGAGGTGATCCGCCGGCTCGCGCCCCGACCGGAGACGGCGCACGCGTTCTGCTGGGTGGTGGACTTCCCGTTGTTCGAGCTTGACCCCGAAACGGGGCGACCCGTGTTCGCGCATCACCCGTTCACGTCGCCGCACCCGGAGGATGTCGCCAAGCTCGAGGCCGACCCACTGGCCTGCCGGGCGCTGCACTACGACGCGGTCTACAACGGCCACGAGCTGGGCTCCGGCTCGATTCGCATCACGGACCCCGCCGTGCAGCGTCGCGTGTTCGGGCACCTGGGCCTGACGCCGCAAGAGGCGGAGGCGCGGTTCGGCTTCCTGCTCGCGGCGCTCGCCGCCGGTGCGCCGCCGCACGGCGGCTTCGCGATCGGCTTCGATCGGGTGGCGATGCTGCTCGCCGGCGCGGCCTCGCTGCGCGACGTGATCGCCTTCCCGAAGACGACGGCCGCCCGCGCCCTGTTCGAGGACGCGCCGGCCCCCGCCGCTCCGGCGGACCTGGCCACGCTGCACATCGAGGTGAAGCGATGAGCGACGACGTCACGCACCGCGTCTCGGCCGAAGGCGTCGATCCCCTCGCCCTCGCCGGGGTCAACGACGGCAACCTGATCGAGCTCGCCAAGCTCCTCGGCGTGCGGGTGTCGCTGCGCGGCGACACGCTCACCCTGCAGGGAGCCGTGACGGCCGTGGAGCGCGCGGCGCAGGTGGCGGAAGCGCTGGTCGACCTGGCCCGCATGGGAGACCAGCTGGACGTCACGGACGTGGAGCGTGTCGTCGGTGAAGGAGCGCGCGGCACGGTGGGGGCGCCCGCGACGGGCGAGTACAAGATCATCCTGCCCGGGCTACGGCGCGTGATCCAGGCGAAGACGCCCGGCCAGCGGGAGTACCTCCAGGCGATCGCCCAGCACGACATTGTGGTCGGGATCGGGCCCGCGGGCACGGGCAAGACCTACCTGGCGGTCGCCGCCGCGGTGGACGCGCTGTCCCGCAAGCGGGTGCGCCGCATCGTGCTCGCGCGGCCGGCGGTCGAAGCGGGAGAGAGCCTGGGCTTCCTGCCCGGCGACCTGCAGGAGAAGGTGGACCCCTACCTGCGGCCCCTGTATGACGCCCTCGAGGACATGATGCCGCGCGACCGCGTCCAGAAGGCGATCGACGGCCGCGTCATCGAGATCGCGCCGCTCGCCTATATGCGGGGCCGGACGCTGGGCGACGCATTCGTGATTCTGGACGAGGCGCAGAACGCCACCGGGATGCAGATGAAGATGTTCCTCACGCGCCTGGGGGTGAACTCCCGCGCGGTGATCACCGGCGACAAGACGCAGATCGACCTGTCCAACCGCGAGGACTCGGGGCTGCTGCAAATCGAGCGCATCCTCCCCGGCATCGAGGGGGTGGCCTTCTGCTACCTCACGGAGACGGACGTCGTGCGCCACCGGCTGGTGCGCGACATCATCCGTGCCTACGCCGAGGACGCTCAGGGCTGAGATGAACCTCCCGACGAAGGATCAGGTGCGCTATCACGGCGAGCGCTGGGCGTGGGTGCTCGGCCTCGCCCTCCTCGCCTACCTCGCGTTCCCCTCGAGCGCCGGCGAAGCGGCACCGCTGCTCGAGACCGGCAAGTTCGCGGACCGCGACCTGATCGCGCCGTTCACGTTCGCGGTCAGCAAGTCGGACGAGGAGCTGGCCCGCGAGGCGGAAGAGTTGGCGGCCACGGTCAAGCCGATCTACGAGTTTCAGCCCCGGGGACTCGACAGCGCGCGCCTGGCGGTACACACCTTCTTCGCGACCGTGGACGCCGCGGCGGACAGGGGCCCGCAGGCGATCATCCAGGCGGCGCGGGAGCAGGGCGTGACGCTCACGCTGGGCGAGGCCGCGTATTTGTCGAAGGGCGGCAAGCGGCGCAACCTCGAGAAGGCCCTCGACGAGCTGATCGAGCGCACGCTGGCGCTCGGCGCCACGGGCCCGGGCGTGCTGCAGGTGGAGCAGGCCCAGGAGCTGATCATCCGGCGGCGGTCCGGTGAGACGTCGGTGCCACGCGAACAGGTGATGTCGTACGCGCTGTACCTGGCGCGCGCGCGCACCGTGCATCCGGACAAGGGATCGAGCGTCGGCGACGCCGTGTACCTGAAGCTGGCCGGTCATTTCTTCCGGCCCACGCTCGTGCCGAATGCGCCGGAGACCGAACGGCGGCGCGACGAGCTGCGCAAGAGCGTGGATCCGAGCAAGTACATCGTCCGCGCCGGTGACCGCATCGTCGGGGCGCACGAGGTCGTGACGAGCGAAGCGCACGAGAAGCTCGTGGCGCTGCGCAACGATCTCGTGCGGCGCGGCGCGGCGACCGGCCGCTCGGTCGGGGGCTTGCTCGGCTCCCTGCTGCGCGACGGGCTGGTGCTCTCGATCTTCTGGGTGCTGATGCTGTTCTACCGCCGGGAGACGTACCGCGAGCGCCGCCAGATCACCCTCATCGGCTGCCTGTTCGCGATCGTGATCGCCGGCGCGGCCGCCGTGTCGCGGACGCTGCCGCAGCATCCCGAGCTGGTGCCGCTCCCGTTCCTCGCCATGCTGCTGACGGTGCTCTTCAACGGCCGCGTCTCGATGATCGCGGCCCTGATCCTGTCGGTGGTGATCGCCTTGCAGCCGGTCTACCACGACACCCCGGCGCTGTTTCTCTGCGTGGTGGGCGGCGTGACCGCGGCGCTCTCGGTGAAGAGCCTGCGGCGGCGCAGCCACCTCTACGCCGCCGTGCTGGTGGTCGGCGCCGGCTACCTGCTCGGGGCGCTGGCGCTCGGTCTCGCGGGGGCGTGGACGGCGGCGACCATCGGCCGGGGCGCGCTCGCCGGCATCGCGAACGGCCTCGTCTCCGCGTCGCTCACGATCCTGCTGCTGCCGCTCGCCGAGGCGCTCACGCAGATCACGACCGACCTGACCCTGCTCGAGCTCTCCGACCCGAGCCGGCCCCTGTTGCGGCGGCTGTCGCTCGAGGCGCCGGGCACCTACGCGCACAGCATCGCGATGGCGAACCTGGTCGAGGCGGCCTGCAACCGCGTCGGCGGCAACGGCCTGCTCGGCCGCGTGGGGTGCTACTACCACGACATCGGGAAGGTGAAGAACCCGCAGTACTTCGTGGAGAACCAGACGCGCGGCAACAATCCGCACGACCGCCTCAAGGCGTTCCAGTCGGCGCAGATCATCAAGGCCCACGTGACCGACGGCCTGCATCTGGCCGCCGAAGCGGGGCTGCCGGATGCGGTGGCCGCGTTCATCCCCGAGCACCATGGCACGACGGAGATCACCTACTTCCTCGACCGGGCCAAGAAGAGCGGGGACGGCGGCGGCTTGAAGACGTCCGATTACACCTACCCGGGCCCCAAGCCGCGCTCCACGGAGACCGCCATCACGATGCTGGCCGACTCGGTGGAAGCGGCGCTCCGCGTGCTCGAGGATCTCACGCCGACCAAGATCGAGGAAGTGATCAACCACATCGTGCGGACCAAAATCAGCCAGGGGCAGCTCGACGAGGCTCCGATGACGCTGCAACAGCTCGAGCAGGTGAAGCAGGAGTTCGTCCGCATCATCACCGGGATGTACCACAACCGCATCGAGTATCCGGAATCCAGTGGCGGCATCACGGCGACGTGGCAGCCGGCGGCCAAGACTTGAGGCCCGCCTGGCCCGGGTCGCCCGTCGCGTGCTGGCCTGGGAAGGCGCCTCGCACGCCCGCGTGGAGCTCACGCTGTTGGGCGGCGCGGCGATGCGGCGCCTGAACCGGCGGGTCACCGGCCGCCGGGGACTCACCGACGTGATCGCGTTCGCGCTCCCGCAGCCCGACGGGAAGCTCGTCGGCGACGTGTACCTGTGTCCCGGCGCGGCGCAGCGTTGGGTCAAAGGCCGGGGAGAGGGGAAGGGGGAAGGGGTGGACGAGGAGCTGGTGCGGCTCGCCGTGCACGGCGCCCTCCACGTGCTGGGGTTCGACCATCCCGAGGGGCCGGGCCGCACGCGCTCGGCCATGTGGCGCCGGCAGGAGCGCTACGTCCGCCGGTTGACCGACGGAGCGCGGTGATGCTCGGCTCGACGGCGCTGCTCCTGAGCGGGGCGCTGGTCGCCCTGGGGGCCGCGCTCTGGGCCGGCCTCCTGGCCCTGGCCGAGGAGGCGGCCGTGGGCGAGGCGCTCCACACGCTGGGCGACGCGCCTCCCCAGACCGTGGGTGGTCGCGTCCCGCTGCACCGCGCGCTGCACGTGTCGCGCCTGGCGCTGCTGGTGCTGGGCGCGGTCGGCGCGTCCCGCGCGCTCGGGTGGTGGCAGCAGCCGTGGGAGCGGAGTCTGCTCGAGCTCGCCGCGGCCGTCGGCTTGCTGTTCGTCGTGGGGGACGCGCTGCCGCGCAGCATCGCCCGTCTCGCGCCGGAGCTGTCCACCGCCGCGCTGCCGCTCGCGCGCCGCACCCTGGTGCCGTTCGGCCCGCTGCTGTGGCTCCTCGCCTGGGTGGACAGGGGCCTGCACGCCCTCGTCGCCATCCCGCGGCCGCTCCAGCCGGACCTCGGCGCCGCGCAGCGCGACATGCTGCTCGGCGTCTTCACGCTCGCCGACACGACCGTGGACGAGGTCATGACGCCGCGGCTCGACATGGTGGCCGTGGACGTGTCCGCCACCAGGGAAGAGCTGCTCGACACTTTGCGCCAGAGCCAGCACACGCGGCTGCCCGCCTACGACGGAACCCCCGACAACATCGCCGGGGTCGTGTACGCCAAGGACCTGGTGCCGTTCGTGATGGGGCTGGGTGAGGGCCGAGACGGCGGCGCGGCCCGCTGGCAGGACCTGGTGCGCCCGGCGCTCTTCGTGCCGGAGACGAAGACTCTCGACAGCCAGCTCCGCGAGTTCCAGCGCGGGCCGGCCCACCTCGCGATCGTCGTCGACGAGTTCGGCGGCACCTCGGGGCTGATCACCCTGGAGGACATCCTCGAGGAGATCGTCGGAGAGATCCGCGACGAGCACGACGTGGAAGCTCCGGCCGCGATCCGCCGCGACGGCAGCCGCTTCGTCGTGGACGGGCGGGCCAGCCTCAATGACCTGTCGCAGGCCTTGGGGCGGTCCTTCGAGCACCCCGACATCTCGACCGTCGGGGGGTTGATCTACTCGGTGCTCGGGAGAGTGCCGCGCGCCGGCGAGGAGCTCGTGCTGGACGGGTTCCGCGTCGTGGTGGAGCGGGTGGACCGGCGTCGCGTGACCCGCGTCTCGTTCGAGCCGCAGCCATGATCGGCTCGCTCGCGGTGCTGCTCGTGGGGCTCGGCATCGCCGGCGCCTCGGCCGCGGTGGGCGTCGCGACCGCCGCCGTGAGCCAGGTCGAGCTCACGCGCTGGGTCTCGTACAAGCTGCGCGGCGCGGGGGCGGCCGCGCGCCTGCTGGAAAACCCGGGCCGGATGCTCGCCACCGCCAACGCCCTCACCACGCTGGGCATCATCTGCGCCGCCGCCTCGAGCCCGGCCCTGCTCGCCCAGACGACGGCGACGTTCCTCGGCGTGTTCACCGTGACGGTGGGCGTGCCGCTGTTTGTGAGCGCCGCCTATCTGGTCCCCCGCGTGGTGGGCCGGCGCTGGGCCGAGCCGATCGTGGCGCACGCGGTGCCGTGGCTGGAGCGCCTGGGGCGGCCCCTCGGGGCCTTCATCCCGTGGCGCGATCCCTCGGCGCGCTCCACCCTCGCCGCCGTGCTCTCCAACGCCGACACCGATGCGCTCGCCTCGGCCGACGAGATGGTGGTGGTGTCCGGCGTGCTCGCCTTCGCGGACCGCCCCGTGAAGGAGCTGATGACGCCGCGGACGGCCATCGTGGCGATCCCGGAGGGTCTCCTCGCCGCGGAGGCGGCCCACGTGTGCGCGCAATCGGGCTACAGCCGGTACCCGGTGTATCGCGGATCGCTCGACGATGTGGTGGGCGTCGCCCACGCATTCGACCTGCTGGCCCTCCAGCCCGACGCGCCCGTCCCCGTCCGCCCGGCCCTGGTCGTGCCCGCGACCACGCGGGCCGCCGACCTGATGCTCGAGATGCAGCGCGGCCGCAGTCATCTCGCCGTCGTCCTGGACGAGTTCGGCGGGACCGCGGGCGTGGTGACCCTCGAGGACCTGCTGCGCGATCTGGTGGAGGAGATCTTCGGGGATCGCGCGGCGGCGCCCGCGGCAGCGCCGGCGGCGCCGGCCGGCGTGCTCGAGGTCGAGGCGAATGCGCCCCTGGGCCGGATCGAAGCCGCGTTCGGCGTGGGGCTCGCCAGCCCCGGCGTCCAGTCGGTGGGGGGACTGCTGATCCAGGCGCTGGGCCGCATCCCCAGGCCGGGGGAGCGGTTCCTGCTGCGGGGATTCGAGTTCGACATTCTCGCCGCCACGGCGACGCGGGTCGAGCGGGTGGCCGTGCGCCCCGGACCCGTGCGCGCCGTCCCGCTCGACCGCGCGGAGGAGCGCGGGTGACTCCTGTTATAGTTATGGCGCATGGCGATTGACCCCGTCCTCGAGGGCCTCGAGCGCCGCGATCCCGCGGCGCTGGCCCGGGCCATCAGCCTCGTGGAGAACCAGCGCGACGACTACGAGCGCGTGCTGTCTCACGCCCACGCGCGCCTGGGGCGCGGCGGCACGCGCCGCGTCGGCATCACCGGCCCGCCCGGCGCGGGCAAGAGCACCCTCACCGAGCGCCTGATCCAGCACTACCGGGGGCAGGAGCTGCGCGTGGGCGTGATCGCGGTGGACCCGACGAGCCCGTTTACGGGCGGGGCGCTGTTGGGCGACCGCATCCGCATGGAGTCGGCGAGCCACGACCCGGGCGTGTTCATCCGCTCGATGGCCACGCGGGGGGCGCACGGCGGGCTCGCGACCACGACCGAGGAGGTGGCCGACCTACTCGAGGCCTTCGGCTTCGACCGCATCCTCATCGAGACCGTCGGAGTCGGACAGACGGAGCTCGACGTCGCCCGCAGCGCCGAGACGACCGTTCTGGTGCTCGTTCCCGAATCAGGCGATGGCATCCAGACCCTCAAGGCGGGCGTGATGGAGATTGCGGATGTCTATGTCGTCAACAAGAGCGACCGGCCGGGCGCGGACAAGCTGCGCACGGAAGTCGAGGTGATGCTGGGGATCCGGCGGGGGAACGCCTTCCGCCACATCTCCCCCCACCACCGGTCGGACAGTCGGACCGTCGGATCGTCGGACCGAAAGCCCGTACCGTCCGACGCCTGGGAGCCTCCCGTCATCGCGGCGATCGCGTCGCGTGGTGAGGGCGTGGCCGAGTTGACGCACGCGCTGGACCGGCACCACCGCCATCTCGAGGCGAGCGGCCGCCTCGCGGCCGGGCGGCGGGAGCGCCTGGTGCAACGGACGCGGGCGGCGCTGGAGCGCGGGATGCGACAGTGGATCGCGGCGACCGCACAGGCGGAGGAGCTGCTGGCGCGGCGCCTGGACGACCTCGTGGATGGTCGCCGTAGCCCCTATGACGTGGCGGCGGAAATCCTCGACCAGCTGAAGACCGGAGCGGGGCGATGAGCGACGGCGCGAAGAAGCCGGTGTACGGGCCGGACGATCTCGGCCACTTCGACGTCGCGCGCCAGCTCGGGCAGCCCGGACAGTTTCCGTTCACCCGCGGGATCCATCCCACGGGGTACCGCGGCCGGCTGTGGACGATGCGGCAGTTCGCGGGGTTCGGCGCGGCCGAGGACACGAACGAGCGCTACAAGTTCCTGCTCGACCACGGCCAGACGGGCCTCTCCGTGGCGTTCGACTTTCCCACGCTCATGGGCTACGACTCCGACCATCCGCGCGCCGAGGGGGAGGTGGGCAAGTGCGGGGTCGCGATCTCCTCGCTCGCCGACATGGAAGACCTGTTCCGCGGCATCCCGCTCGATCGGGTGTCCACCTCGATGACGATCAACGGCCCGGCGGCGATCCTGTTCTGCTTCTATGTCGCGGCTGCCGAGCGGCAGGGCGTAGCGAGCCACAAGCTCCGGGGCACGATCCAGAACGACATCCTCAAGGAGTACATGGCGCAGCACGCCTGGATCTATCCGGTCGAGCCCGCCCTGAAGATCATCGTGGACGTGTTCGAGTGGGCGGCGGCGCACGCGCCGCTCTGGAATACGATTTCCATCTCCGGCTATCACATCCGCGAGGCGGGTGCGACGGCGGCGCAGGAGCTCGCCTTCACGCTGGCCAACGGCTTCACCTATGTGGAGCGGGGCATCGCCCGCGGCCTCGAGGTGGACCGCTTCGCGCCGCGACTGTCGTTCTTCTGGGACATTCACAACGACTTTTTCGAGGAGATCGCGAAGCTCCGCGCGGCGCGCCGCATCTGGGCGCG
>WNEQ01002246.1_pt1 | contig 10167 bp, 10 predicted proteins | sample 5399971 | NCBI WGS metagenome assembly WNEQ01 (sample SAMN13153330, study PRJNA577476) | soil metagenome | isolation source: 20 cm grassland meadow soil 2 days after 1st rain plot 5 | place: USA:California | collected 2015-09-18
GTCACGTATCGAGGGCGATCGCGCCGACGGCGGTTTCGGTGTCCTACGACTACCGTCGTGGCTTTCTGAGGAGTCGATTGGTCCCGGCGCGCTTGCGCTCCCGGACCACGCGGATGGCCGAGGCCCGGTCATTGGCACTTACCACGAGCTTGCGCGGCCGGCCAGGAGGGCGACGCGCGCGCCGGAAGGCTTCCAGGTCGTCCGGGAGAATAGCCCACACGATTCCCACTTTGATTCCGTACAGTCGCTGCCTCACCAGCATCCGGCGTACATAGGCCTCCGATGCGTTGAGTTCGGATGCAGCCTCGGCGACGGATAGCAGTCGTGGGCGCTCGATCCGCGGAATATTAGCACGCAGCCGCAACCATTTTCTGCTATAGTCGCAACTGTTCTGGACTGAGTCGGGGGCTGGTAACGGTCCTCGCGGTTGCCGGCCTCGGATGGCAGTAGCCTTCTTGGCCCTCCGCCTCGCGGTACTCCTCAGGAGGAGACACAATGACCGAATCCAAAGACACGGCCGCCCGTTTCGTAGCCGCTTTCAACGCCCACGATGAGAAGGCGCTGAACGAGCTGCACTCCGACGACATCAAGTTCAGCGCGCCGGGAGGCTTCAAGGCCACCAACGCCAAGGACGCCACTGCCTACGCCACAACCTGGCTGAAGGCGTTCCCGGACGGCAAGATGAAAGTCCGCAGCGAGATCACCAGCGGCCCCTGGGTCGTTCAGGAGATCTTGATGGAAGGTACGCACACCGCCCCGCTCGAGAGCCCGACTGGCACAATTGCGCCGACCTACAAGAAGGTCGTCGGCTACGGCGTCCAGCTCCTCCGGGTCGAGAACGGAAAGATTGCGGAGGCCCGCATCTACTTCGACCAGCTCGACCAGATGACCCAGCTCGGTCTCATCCCTGCGCCGACCGCGGTCTAACGACCGATGCTTTTGACCCGGCCCGTCGGGGGCCGGGTCCTATTTTGTCCCTCTAGGGCTACCCGAGCCTCGCTTACTTCATGTCGGGAGACATGCCGCTGCGCACTCCGCTGTCGTTCTTCTCCGGAATCTCCGTGATGGGTCGTTAAGACCATGGCTGCGATCGAGGCGGCGTACTGGAGCGCTGAGCGGGCGACCGCGGCGGGGTCGACGATGCCGGCCGCGAACATATCGGCGTACTTGTTGTTCAAGGCGTCGCAGCCTTGGAGGTGTCTCCTCGATCTGGGGTTTGAGCGCCTTGATCCGGCCCTGAATGGCCTCCGAGCTGCCCGCACTGTAGCCCCGGCGGAATTCGAGGCGTCAGCCCCGAAACCGCTGACGCTTTTGAGCTGACGTGCATTCGCGCTGGAGAAATGCTGTCCAGGCGCGACTACTTCGCACACGCTCGTCGCCGACACGCAAGCCTAGACTCGAGCAAGCTGGTGAGCGAGCACAAAGGGGAGCTTGGCGCGGCACTGACCCATTTGGTAGCCGCCCTGGAAAGGGTCAGCCTGGATGGCCTTCAACCCGGAGATCGTGACGTCGTGGAGCGAGCGCTGCTTGCAGCAAGGGCCGCCCTCGACCGAGCTACGTCCCGCGATGAACCATTTCCCCAGGAGGACTGAGGAGGGCTGCGGTTGCGGCCCCGCGCGGTCCAACAAGGCGTAGCCGTCTCCCGCTTGAGCGAGGAGGCGCGCAGCGCCGACGATGCGGGAGCGCCACCGGCGCGCTTGCGCGCCGGACGTTCAGACAAGGCGACCCGTCGCCCGCTCGACCGAAGACGAGCGTTTGCGAGTCTGAGGGAGAGCGGGAGACGGGAGATGAAGCCCCGAGTACCAAGCTGTCAGTCCAATTCACTTATCGGCTCGGCTGAGGCAGGTCTTACGCCGGTGGGACCGGAGGGAGAGGGTTCACGCAGCATTGGAATTTGGCCTGCAAGCTACGGTCTGAGTCTCCGCGAGCGCTAGGGCCGACGAAGAGGCCTCAACTACTGGCTCGTCGACGAAGTCCCCAGGCCGGACGAAGCGGTGGGAGGTCGGTGAGCTCGGGGTCGTGCGGTGGCTGAGTCTCGCCGTCATCTGCGCTCCACGCCCGGCCGTACTGGTCAGGGATTGCACCCCAACCGAAGTACGGCAGGGGTCTGTCGGGAAGAATGCCGAGAGTTTCAAGTGGATTAATGGGCGCCGTGCCCGTCGTACACAGATGGGCCCAATCGTCACCAAGGTCGAAGACATAGACAAACTGTTGCCTGGGCTTGAGACGAGAGAGCTTCACAATGCGCTCGTCGAGAACAGGCTCGTCGCCTTCCCACTCCGCCTCTGTGATTCCGATTCGAGTGCCGTCGCCAAGCTCGAATTCATGCAGATGTGACCTGTCCCACCTGGCAAATGCGTCGTCAATCGCATTTGCGAGCTGAGCAAATGAATGGTCTGCAGCCGCAGCGAAGATTCGACCAGGGCGCGGCCAATAGTGTTCACCCCGGCCTTCGACGAGCTCAACCTGCACCGAGATCCATGCGCGGTGGCGCAATCGCGACTCTCTTCGAAGCCCGCTTCGAGGCGACGGGATGATGCGCTTTTTCACCTCCGCGTCCGCACGGCATCCTGCCACCAGTCTGGCGTTTCACCTCGCTCCTCCCACAGCTCAAGCGTGCGAACGGCAATCCCCACCTGACCACCAGATACGGCACAGAACTTCCAGAGTTCCTTCGCTGCCAGTTGATAGTGGTGAATTAGATCGTCAAGCCCAAACGCGTCGATCTCACCGGCTTCGTACCGAACAAAGCCTGCCCGGACATGTTCGAGAAGATCGGCCAGCCTCGCCTCGTGGTACGTGGCAAGCAACGCTTGATCGGCGCGGCGCTTGGCTTTTTCCTTCGTCGGCGCTCCTGCCATGAGATCCATCATCTCCGTTCAACCGGGTACTGGGGGCTCGCATCACACTCCAGCATGCCCAATTTGGGATTGACTTAGAGTCGACCTGATGTTGGTTCGTAAACAAATCCTAGTTCCCGCTGCGCTGGACAAGAAGATCAGGCGGTTCGCACAAAAGAGGGGCATCTCTCAAAGCGAGCTCATCGTCGCCGCGGTGGAGGCGTTACTCGACGCCTCAGGTCAGATCTACCACCTCACACCTTTTATCGGCGTGATCAAAGGCGCACCGTCCAGGCTTTCGGAGTCTGTCGACGACATTTATCGTTGACGCTGAGTCGGTCGCGCTCGGCCAGCCAATCATGTGGGCGCGACCGTAGTCATCCCCATCGCCGAAGCCGCCTCCGCCATCCGGTTGTCGTAGGTAACTACCCGACGAAGACTGCCGCCTAGCTGGCGCATCGTCGCGATGTGAATCGCGTCCAGCGAGCGAAGTCGGGCCGGCAGCAGCCACCCGGCATCCAGGAGGATCCGGTCGCTGACTCGGATCAGCTCAACCCTACTCAATACATCGTGCCCCCTCTCAACCGCCGCTGGACCCAGCGGCAGTAACGCCCTTGCGACCTCGGTTCGTGCCAGTGCGCTCGCGACGAGCGATCCCCGGCGTCGCAGGTACCGACGGAGGGCGGAAGATTCCGCTTCCGCGACTGCGAGCTTCACGATCGCGGACGAGTCCAGGTAAATCGCACGCTCAGCGTTCATCGCGACGCAGCCGAGCCAGGATCACCGAAGGTGATTCCTTTCCGGCCGGCACCGGCAAGGGTGGAGGGAGATCTGTGAAGCTGCCTGAAGCAGGCATCACTTCGCCGGCCGCGCGGAGTTGCTCTAACCGTCCGGCTTCGGGCAGCGGCGCAAGCACGGCAACTGGCCTGCCGCGATCGGTGACCTCTATGGTTTCACCGGCTTCAACGCGGCGCAGCAGTTCGCTGGCACGCTGACGGAGCTCACGAATACCAACAGTCGCCATGTGCTATTTGTAGCACAAGATGAGATGGAGCGGGAGACGGGACTCGAACCCGCTACCTCAACCTTGGGAAGGTCGCGCTCTGCCAGGTGAGCTACTCCCGCTCGGCCGACAACCGATTGTAGGCAAGCCGAGCACCCCCGACTGGCGCGCTCGCCGTTCACGCTGCGATCACACCTTCGGGCTAAGCTCGGTCCGCAGGTGAGCTTCGTCTTCCGCGCCATGTACCGGCTCGGCTTCACGCCCTGGGACTCCGGCGTCCCGCCCCCCGAGCTCCGCGAGCTCATCGAAGGCGCGGACGCCCGCACTCCCGGCAAGGCCCTCGACCTCGGCTGCGGCACCGGCACGAACGCCATCTACATGACCCAGCACGGCTGGGACGTCACCGCGATCGACTTCGTCCCGCGCGCCATCAACCTGGCCAAGGCCAAAGCGGCCGCTGCGAAAGTCTCGCCCCGCCTGATCCTCGGCGACGTCACCAGGCTCGACGAGCTCAACGTCGGCGACGGATACAGCCTCGTCTTCGACCTCGGCTGCCTCCACGCCATCCCCCAGTCCCGCCGCGACGACTACGTCGCCGGCGTGAACAAGCGCACGCTCCCCGGCGCCGACTATCTCATCTGGGGCTTCTACGCCAAGCTCAACCCGGTCACCAACGCCCGGATCAGCCGGGAAGAGGTCGAGCAGCGGTTTGGCGCAAGCTGGGAGCTGGTGCGCGCCTGGGGCGGTGCGCAGCCCGACCGCTTCCCCGGACGCTGGTATCACCTGAAGAAAAAATGAGTACCACGCAAAAACCACGCGTCATCGACTACTTCGCCGGTTGGGAGAACCACAACCGGCTCCTCGTCAAGATGGTCGCTCCGCTGACCGAGGACGACCTGCTGCTTTCCCCGGGCCAGGGCCTCTGGTCCGTGCGCATGCTCGCCTGCCACATCGTCGCGGCCCGCGCGTGGTGGTTCCAGGGCTGGATGGCCGAAGGCGACGACGACCTCCGCCGCCTGATCCCGATGGACGACGACTCGGATGAGACCAAGCCGGACGCCACCACCATCTGTGCCGCCCTGGACAAGTCCTGGAAGGACGTCCGCGCTTGCCTGGAGAGGTGGACCGAGGACGACCTCGACGCCAAGTTCCAGCGCCCGAAGCCGAACGCCGCCGGTGAGCGTCCGTGGCGCGACCGGCGCTACATCATCTGGCACGTCGCCGAGCACGACATCCACCACGGCGGCGAGATCTCGATCATCCTGGGCATGCACGGCCGGCCGGGCCTGGACATGTAGCACCAGGCGCAAAACTTCATTTTTCGTCCCGTCGACCCATAAACTTTGGGGCCCGAGTCACCCCGCCAATGAGGAGTTGTGCCCATGGCCCGTAGCCCGCTGCTGCGCCGTTTTCAAGCGCTCGCCCAAGACTTCGAGGAAGCTAACCGCTCAGGCCGCTCGATCGAGTCCGTCCGTGCCGAGCGCTGGGCCAGGCTCACCCGCCGCGACTTCCTGAAGGCGGCCGGTGTCGCCGCGGGCGCCGCGCTCGTGCCGAGCGCCGTCTTCGCCGCCACCATCAAGCTGTCCCCGAGCCAGGGGCGGATCGCGATCGTAGGCGGCGGCATCGCGGGCTTGAACGCCGCCCTCACGTTGCAGGACGCCGGCATCACGTCCACGGTGTTCGAGGCGTCCGACCGAGTCGGGGGCCGCATGCACTCCGACACCACCTCGTGGCTCAACGCCCAGACCAGCGAGCACTGCGGCGAGCTGATCGACAGCGGGCACAAGACGATCCTCGGTCTCGCGAGCCGGTTCAAGCTGCAGACCGTGGACCTGCTGGGGGCCGAGCCGACCCACTCCACCGACACGGACTTCTTCTTCGGCCGCTACTACACCGACGCGCAAGCGCAGGCCGACTTCAACCCGGTCTGGAACAACGTGAAGAAGGATGTCAACGCCGCGAGCTATCCGACGCTGTACAACAACTTCACCGACGCCGGCCGCGTGCTCGACCACATGAGCATCTACGACTGGATCGAGAGCCGCGTGCCCGGCGGCCACTCGAGCTCGATGGGCCAGCTGCTCGATGTCGCCTACAACATCGAGTACGGCAACGTCACTCAAGAGCAGAGCTCGCTCAACCTGATCTACCTGCTGGGCTTCTCCTCCAACCCAGGCAACTTCCAGATCTTCGGGGCCTCAGACGAGCGGTACCACATCGTCGGCGGCAACGAGAGCCTGCCCAAAGCCATCGCCGCGGCACTCAAAGATGTGCGCCTGAACCACACGCTCACGGCCATCGCCGGCAAATCGGACGGAACGTTCGACCTGACATTGAAGACCGGCAACACCAGCATCACCAGCAACTTCGACCGGGTCATCCTGGCGATCCCGTTCTCCGTCCTGCGGACACTCGACTACAGCGCGGCGGGTTTCGACCCCCTCAAGCAGACCGCGATCACGCAGCTCGGCTACGGCAAGAACGCCAAGCTGCACCTGCAGTTCGACTCTCGGTACTGGAACACGCAGGGGCCGTGGGGAATCGGCAACGGCAGCACGTACTCGGACACGGGCTACCAGAACACGTGGGAGGTGACGAGGGCCCAGGACGGCGCGACCGGCATCCTCGTCGACTACACGGGCGGCGGCGTGCCGCTGGCCTCTTTCAAGGGCGATGCCACCGACCCCAAGGTCGCGGCCAGGTTCGCGAAGACCTTCCTCAGTCAGATCGAGCCGCTGTTCCCAGGCATCGCGCAGCACTGGAACGGCCGTGCGACGCTCGACGTCCCGCTCACCAATCCCTTCCTGCTCGGCTCCTACTCGTACTGGAAGGTCGGGCAGTACACGCAGTTCTCGGGCTACGAGAAGGTCCGTCAGCCGGACCCGGTGGAGGGCAAGATCCACTTCGCCGGCGAACACTGCTCGCAAGACTTCCAGGGCTACATGGAGGGCGGGGCGGCAGAAGGCGCCCGCGCCGCCAACGAGATCATCAGCGACTACAAGGCAGGCGTGCCTACCTAAGCGGCGGTGACCCGGCCTGGTATCCGGAGGGACATCGCGCCCCAGGCCATCGCCACCCCCGCCGCGACTCCGGGCACGAACGCCAGGGCGGCCTGACCGGTCGCGTCCCAGAGCGCGCCCGCGATGAGCGGGACCACGAAGGCCGTCGCGTACTGGATCGTGAAGATGGCCGCACTCATCGAGGCGACGTCGCCCGGCGGCGCGACGCGGGGAGGAAGGCTCAGGACGACGATGAACGCGAGGGCCGTGGAGAAGCCGAGCAAGAAGGCCCACGCCACCACGCCGACACCGGGAGTGAAAACGATGCCAGCCTGCGCGATCGCCATCAGCGTCGCCGAGCCGATGAATCCGCCGCGGCCGGTCAGCAGCCTCGGCCACAGAGCCACGGCTGGCGCCGTGAGAAGCTGTGACGCGTTCAGCACCGCGAGCGCGGGAGAGATGAGCTCGTGGCGTCCGGTCTGGTCGAGGAAGTCGGGGATGTAGGCGTTGGCGCCGAAGTATGTCGCCGAGGCCATGCCCATGACCAGGCCGATGCGCACGGCCTGGTGCTTGCGCCACTGCGGCCACCACCGCCCGCCGAGGGACACGCCCGCGGCGCGGGCCGGCGCGTACACCGCGATCGCGATCGCGCTCACGACCACGATCACGGACCACGACGCGAGCGCCCAGCGCCAGTCCCCGTGGGCGAGAGGCAGCGCTACGGGCGCGGTAAAGGCGGTCGGCAGCGTCTCGCCGATCAGGATGCCGTTGCTGTAGACGGCGGTCGCGATCGCGATCCGGCGCGGGAACCACTCCCGCACGAGCGCGGGGAAGGCGGGCTGGCTGACCGCGACGCCGACGCCCATCAGGAACGTGGCCGTGAACAGCACCGGCGCGCTCGGCCCCAGGCCGCGCAAGGCGCCGAAGACGGCGACCGAGCCGAGGCCGGTGAGAAGCGCGCCGCGGACGCCGAGCTTGGCGATCAGAAGCGAGCCGGGGACCGCCGCGATCGCCAGCAGCAAAACTGGTCCTGACACCAGGGCGCCGACGCCCTTCTCGTCGAGGTGCAGCTCGCGGTGGATGAGCGGCACCAGCGGCGGGATGGCGAGCATCGTCAGCCGGATGTCGATGCCGCCCAGCCACAGCAGCAGCAGGCGCACGCCGTCGGCGCGCGTAAGCCTCACCGAGACCCCATACTCTTCGCGATGGCCGGGCTCCTGATCGTCACCGCGGCGGGTGCGTCAGATCCCACGCGCGCCAGCGTGCCGTTCCACATCGCGGTCAACGGCGCCCGACCCGCGGGAACGGAGGTCGCGATCGCGCTCGCGGGCGACGCAGCGGAGCTGGTCAAGCCCGACGTGATCGCCAACGTCGTCGGCCTCGGGGTGCCGCCGCTGCGCGACCTGGTCGACAAGTGCATCGAGCAGAACGTCGCCGTCTACGTTTGAAAAGGCTGCGCCGAGGCCCGTGGGGTCCTGCAGGAGATGCTCACACCGAACGCCAGGTACATCGGCCCGCCTGACCTGGTGAGGCTGACGATGGAGGCCGACAAAGTCCTCAGTTTCTAGTCGCCCCGATGGCGGCGAGCGCTGAGGGATTCTCCAGCGACGACAGGTCTCCCGGGTCCGTGCCCGTGTAGACCGACTTCACCACCCGGCGGAGGATCTTGGCGTTGCGCGTCCGCGGAAGGTCGCCGACGAAGTGGACGGCCTGCGGCCGGAGCGGCTTGCCCAGCGCGGTCGCCACCAGCTCACGCAGCTCTTGCGCTAGCTCCTCGCTCGCGACCTGGCTGGGGCGCAGGATTACGAAGCACACCAGCGCCTCGCCCTTCAGCTCGTCGGGGACGCCGATCGCCGCCGCCTCGGCCACCGCGGTGTGTCCGACCAGCACCGACTCCACCTCGGCGGGCCCGAGCCGCTTGCCGGCGATCTTGATCGTGTCGTCGGAGCGGCCCAACACGTACCACAGGCCATCCTCCGGGTCGACGTAGGCCCAGTCGCCGTGCACCCACAGGTTTTCGAATCGGTTCCAGTAGGTCTCGAGGTAGCGGTCCCGGTCGCCCCAGAATCCGCGTGTCATGCCCGGCCACGGGTTGCGAATGACAAGCTCGCCGACCTCGCCACGCACGGGCGCTCCCTCCGCGTCGACGACGTCGGCCGCCATTCCGGGCACCGGGCCGGCGAACGAGCAGGCGCGCAGGTGGGTGATGACGTTGCCACACAGGATTCCGCCGGAGATCTCCGTCCCGCCGGTGTAGTTGATCACCGGGATCCGGCCGCCGCCGATGTGGCGGAAGTACCAATTGAACGGCTCGGGGTTCCAGGGCTCGCCGGTGCCGCCAAGGACGCGCAGGCTCGACAGGTCGTGGTGCGCGGGCATCTCGTCGCCGTGCGTCATCAGGCCACGCACGAGTGTCGGCGAGACGCCGAGCACCGTCACCCTGTGTCGCTCGACCATGCGCCACAGGCGGTCGGCGGCCGGGTAGTCGGGCGTGCCCTCGTACAGCACCATCGTCCCGCCCAGGACCAGCGTGCCGAAGATGAGCCAGGGGCCCATCATCCAGCCGAGGTCCGTGTACCAGAAGACCGTGTCCTCGGGCCCGACGTCGAAGCAGTGGGCCATGTCCTGCGCGGCCTTCACCGGGAAGCCGCCGTGGACGTGGAGCGTGCCTTTCGGCTTGCCGGTCGTGCCGGACGTGTAGATGATCATCAGCGGATCCTCGGGGTCGAGCTCCTGCGTGCGGGCGCGGTCGGGGTCGTCCTCGAGCAGCACCTCCCAGTTCTCGTCGCGGCCATGCGTCCACGGGATCTCGCGCACAACCCGGCGGTGCACGATGACCTTCTTCACGCTCGGGCAGCTGACGAGCGCGCGATCGGCCGTCTCTTTCATCGCCACCACCTGACCGCGGCGGTAGAAACCGTCGGCGCAGATCAGGACCTTGGCCTCGCCGTCGCGGAGCCGCGTTGCGATCGCTTCCGGTCCGTAGCCAGAGAACAGGGGAATGATCACGGCGCCGATCTTGGCCACGGCCAGCACCGACACCGCGACCTCGGGGCTCATCGGCATGAAGATGCCGACGCGGTCACCGGGCGTCACGCCCAGCCGCCGGAGCGCGCCGGCCAGGCGGGAAACGTGCCTGTCCAGCTCGCCGTACGTCAGCTTGCGCACCTCGCCCGGCTCGCCCTCCCAGATGATCGCGGTCTTGTCGCGAAACTCGCCGTCGCGGTGGCGGTCGAGGCAGCTGTGGACGATGTTCATACGTGCGCCGATCCACCATCTCGCCCACGGTTTGCCCTGCGAGAGGTCGACGACCTTCTCGTAGTCG
>WNEQ01002247.1_pt1 | contig 10167 bp, 9 predicted proteins | sample 5399971 | NCBI WGS metagenome assembly WNEQ01 (sample SAMN13153330, study PRJNA577476) | soil metagenome | isolation source: 20 cm grassland meadow soil 2 days after 1st rain plot 5 | place: USA:California | collected 2015-09-18
GCTGCTTCGAGAGAAAGGGGGGTTGGTCTACTATCCGTATCCGCGAGCAAACGTATTAGGGCTCGCGGACGTTCTCGTGACAATCCACGGACTCAACGATCCGAGGATACTCGGCATCGTGCCTTTTAGCGCATCGTTCAATGTGGAATGCAGCCTCGACAGAGGTGAACCTTTCGTTCGTCAGGGTTACTGGGTCCCAATAAACGCGATGGGAGAGTTCAGGGAGTTCTGGAGGTCCGCTCGTGAAATGGGCATCTTAAGAGAAGTTGAATTTTATTCGAGCAGGAACACACACTTCATCTTCTCTCCCTTCGAAGATATGACCACACAGGAAGGCTCAGCCGTTTGGACGCGTCCCCCAAACAATTCGTATTTCATGACCCTTATTCAGAAAAATTTCCGCGAGCCCTTCGAAGTGAGACTGCAAAAACCGATTATTGATGCACCGCTCGTAATTCCCTTGGTCGTAGAGCACATCTGGCAGTATTACTCCTCTCGCCAAGTGTGGCAAGCTGTTGGACAAAAACATGTGAATGAGGTTTGGAGATACACCAAGGGACTCCGAGCCCGGGACCTTCGGAGACCAGGAGCTGCTCTTCACTTCCTTCAGGATCAGTGGGATCAGCTAATGCAGAACTTCGAGGAAGTTTTCATTCAGCCACGAGTCTTCTTTGACTGGCCCTCACTGAAAAATTCCACTTTTCTGAGTGTGATAATGCGTGCAACTTCCTCGAAAGCCATGCTTGAAGCAGTCTCTCGAGTCTCCGAGAGATCAATTGTCACCGCTCTGAAACCCAGTATCAAACTGGACGGTACCTGCCACGTATCTTGTTTCCTTCCGAGCGACCAGTTGGCCCATGTTGCCAGAATCATCGGAGAATGCCACTCCGACAATACGCCCCCTCTGATCGCAATTCAAGACAGAGCCGCAACTCTAGAATTGTTTCAGCCAAACTTCTGCAAATTGGATTGGGGCTGTTTCGATCCTTCCCGTCTTTCCTGGACTTTTGATGGGCAGAAATATCTGGAGCATGCGAAGAAGCTCAAACTGGATCGGGGTGTGCGAAGAAGCGGCACTTACTCATCTGGCAGTTACGCGAATGCGAGTCGCCGTCACACACCGAGTATCTTATCGTCCAAGAATTAGGAGTAGGCAGGGGCCACTCTGCTGATTTGAGCAGAGAGAAGCGTTTGTGGGCAATAATTTCGAACCGGGGATCTCTTGGGAAGACTCGAAATCTCATTAGGTCTGATAGAACCGTCCTCCACCCCCACCGCCGATCGTTGCCGGCGGGTCCGGGACGAACGGTTTCATCAACGGATATCGGTCATACCCATAATTTGAATCGCTTATACCGTCAGGGTCCGGGCAGATATTCTGACTGGGCCCGCTACAATTGTCCACGGCACCTGTATTGTCGGACCAGTAGTTGCCCCCCACGGGGTATCCGCCGTCCCAGTGGTTCGCCGTCGGATTATCGTCACTGTACTGTGGAAAGCCGTTCTGGAGGAAGTTGTTTCCAAAGAGAGTGATTTTGGAAGAGCCTGCGAGCCAAACGCCATTGGTGTTCCAGTATAGAATGTTCTGTTCAACAATACCGTTGGTCACTTCTTGAAGTTCTATGCCATCCGCGCAGGCCGGGTCACATCCACCGTAGAAGGAGTCGTAGCCTTTCAGACCCGAGTGGACGTATACGTTGCGAATCACGAAGTGTGCGGTTGTGTGGCGCATCAAGATGCCTGAACCAAAAGTCGAGGTAGACGCGTCTATGTCCCAGTCGGATATGACATACGGGTCAGTCGCGATCCCTGTCCCACTTCGAACCCCATTGGCAGATGTGAAACCACCATCTCCGTCGATCAGTATCGGTGTGTGAGGATATCGCTGGAACACTTGCACGGGAACGCTCATAGAGCGAGAGACGGTCCCGCTTGTCCCAGTGACGGTTATCTCAAAGTCTTCTTCCGGACTGGTCGCAAAGGGAGCGACGGCTGTCAAGACGGACGTGGCGGAGCCACCGTTGGTCAAGCTAACACTCGTCGGGTTTAGCGAGACGGAAGGCCCCTGTGAAGATCCGGTCGCGGTGAGGCTCACACTACCGGTAAAGCCACTCCTGCCGTCAACCAGAATCGTAGTATTACCAGACCGCTGGGATATTACGATTAGGGGAGAAGGACTGGCTCCGAACCCGAAGTATGGTATGGAGGGTTCTGATGCGGTGATGTAGTCGAAGCTATCGGTCGACAGGGCACTTGAGCCAGGTCCGACACTGTTGAGATAGGTATTCGGATCCGCTTCGACATAGGTCGCTGCTAGGTTGCCGTTCAGGTAGGCGGAGACCGTTCCGGCTACCATGTCCAGCCTAAGATCATACCACGTATTCACTTGACCGGTGCAGCATGTGCTGAAGACAAGCGTGGAATCTCTGAAAAGCTCAGACCCTGTCCACATGTATCGATGCGTTGCAGTGACTGCGATCAGCCGTATCTCATCACCGTAGCCGGTGCTGCTGCCGCCAATCCTCTCTCCCCTCAGCGTGACGCTCCAGTCGGAGACCCTGGTGGAAATAGCACTCCAGACCGCGGCGGTATTTTCAACATTGCTGTTTTGGGAGAGGACTAACAGACCATTTCCAACAGTGTAGGATGACGGGAAGCCACCGCTGGTGGTCCAGCCTCCTGCAAGCATCTCTTTCATACTAACATAGTTGAAATCGTCTCTGAAAACATAGGGATTGGACTCTATGAACAGAAAGACCTTGAAGCTATGGGACGCCTGGCCAGATGTGCCGGAGATCGTTACATTGTAGCGGCCTCCCATAGCGGTTGAGGAGGCGGTGACGCTAAACGTCGCCCTAGCGGTGGATGAGAGCAAGACGGTCGAGGGGGAGACGGACGCCGTAAGACCTGATGTGCCCGTGAGAGTTTGAAGCGTAACGGTTCCAGAGAAGCCGTTGATGCTGTTCAGAGTGAGATTACCTGTCACAGAAGAGCCATGGGCCAGGATCAGGTGACTCGGGTTTCCACTTAAACTAAAGTCCGGTGTCGTGCTAGCGGGCAGACTGCTAGCGGTCACGTAGTCGAAGTTAACATGCGAATACCCTGCCGCAGTCGGACTCAGCTCGACCAGGGAAGTGCCAGGATCGGGTTCAGTATAGGAACCCATGGCCGCGCCATCGAAGTACATCGTGATCTTCCCAGACACCATGTCCAGCCGCATCGTGTGGAACACGTTGAGGTCAGCAGAGTACCAGCCGTTATGGAACACCAATGCGCCGTCCCTCACGAGAGAAAAATAGCCCCAGTATCCGTCCGCCGCGTACGTGTAGGAATGCTGACTGCTTCCTACAGTCATCCGGATCGTTCCAACCCAGCTTCCTGAAAACTCAGACCATGCGGCGCGCCAGGTAACAGTCCAGTCAGAAACTCCCTGCGGAACGTTGTCCCAGCACACGGCGTCTGCATCCTCCTTTAAGGAGAGAATTCCGTTTCCCACGCTGTATGAGGAAGCGGGTCCTCCTCCGCACTCTGTCCAGCCTGCCGCGATCATGTCGCCCATGGACGGGTAGTTGAAATCGTCCCGGAACGCGAATGGGGTTGAAGAGGCCCCAACTGAAAACGTTCCCGCCATGTAAGGAATAATGGAGGCGAGTGTCAGGCAGACGATCATAACAAGGCGGACTATGGGCCAGGCTCGTTTTCGAACCCTAGAACCAGTCATCACCAGCACTTCTTCAAGACGGGTATCTCGCCGCGCATTCGCGAATATTAACTATTTGAGTACATCCGGTTCGGGCTGTCACTGGTTGAACACAAATGGCGATCCGTTTGATGATAGCCGCGGGTTGAGATGGATAGAAGCGTATCGTCGGTGCGTGCGAGAGCCATAAGGAAGAGAACCCGAACCCCGTGTCACAATGTAGGCCTAGGTCCAACTGCTCTCCATCTCTTCTTATATCAAACGCCTAGAACTCTGAGCCGAAAATTGAACACGAATGAGTTCATCGTTGAGAATGCCCTCAGGTCGTTCTTAGCAGAAGACGTCGGATATGGAGACATCACCACCGATGCTCTCGTCGACTTCAAACTGGAGGGAGAGGGGCGTGTCGTCTGTAAGGAGAGCGCGTTGATAGCGGGAGTCGAGGAAGCCCTTCTCCTTCTCAATCTCGCCGGCTGTGAAGGAACGGCGGAGGTCCATGATGGAGACCGAGTGAAGGGAGGTGTCACGGTTCTTTCTGGAAAGGGTCCTGCAAGGTCCTTGCTTTACGTTGAACGGACGATGCTGAACCTGCTCTCGCACATGTCAGGAATAGCCACTGCGACCGCTGACCTCGTCTCAATCGTGAGGAAGGAACGTGCCGGGAAGGTGAAGGTCGCATGCACAAGGAAGACGATTCCAGGGCTGAGATACTTCGAGAAGAAAGCGGTCATGCTAGGAGGAGGAGACTCTCACCGCCTCAGACTCGACGATGCTGTGCTGATCAAGGACAATCATCTCGCATTGGCAGGCTCCATGCGAGAATCTGTCCGCAAGGCCCAGACAAGAGTGAGCTTCACGAAGAAGGTCGAGGTCGAGGCTACGACCCCTGACCAGGCTGTCGAAGCAGCCGAAGCAGGTGCCGACATTGTGCTCCTCGACAACATGACCCCTCGAGAAGTGCAAAGATCACTTAGTCTGCTAGAGGCCAAGGGCCTCCGCAAGCGAGTCCTAGTCGAAGCATCAGGTGGCATCACTCGAGAGAATATCGCCATCTATGCGAAGACAGGGGTGGATGTTGTTTCGGTAGGTGCGATAACTCACTCGGCAAGAGCCATCGACATGAGTATGGAAATACGAGCTTCAGAGAAACGAGGATAGTTATCGGTCTGATGTCTAGTGGCGATGAATATCATGGAATTATTGTCCGAGAAGGCATCCGGGATAAGACGATATTCCACAGAATGACTATGCTTGGAACAAAGACTGGTCAGAACTGGACTCTGCTCAAAGTAGGCATTGAGGCCAAGTCCATTTCGCAAGTCATTCGGGAGATTCAGCCGAATCTCTTAACCGAAAACGGAGTGCCTTACTATGCACACTTTTACAATGATGAAGAGCTGATTGTTGTCTTTCCGGAAAAAGTCTTCCACGTATCGCCGGACAAGAACAGTTGGAGAGACGCGATCTCTTACGGAGAATCTTTGGGCGTGCCAAGGGCGGAACTGGATTTTAGGCCTTGCAGATTCCGAGAAGAGACGTTCTAGCTCTTGGACCCCGTTGCTGGGACATATTCTGAGCTTCTGCGAAGCTTCCTGCTCTCACGCGGAGTCTGGCATCGGTTCATAGAATTTGACGAGCCGGTCAAGACTGTCGACCAGGCCGGACGAAAGGTCGATGTGGAGCAGATCGTCAAGTCCATCGTCCTGGTCGACTCCAACAACGAGCCTCTGCTGGCGATCCTTCCTGCAAAGAATAGAATCAGCTACAGGAAGATCAAAGCCCTCCTCGGCGTCAAGGATGTTAGACTGGCCAACGAGGGGGAAGTCCTCGCCTATTCTGGATACCCGGTCGGGGGAGTCCCACCATTCAACCTCTTGAGGAGAGTACTCGTGGACCAAGAGGTCCTCAAGAACCCCACCGCTATAGCTGGGGGCGGAGACATCAACAAACTCGTGGAGTTGCATACCAAAGATATCATCGAGATCCTCAAACCCACCATTGCAGATGTTACCCGAGAGTAGCTAGGACTCCCAGTTGATGAAAGGCAACGGTCAGTTAGTCAAGAAAGCAAAAGAGACTCGGGAACAAGAGCATCGGCTCAAACCAAGCCTCCGTCTGAAAACCCGGTCTGAAATTGTCAACTTCATTCATGACAAGGGGATCGTCTCTGCGCTTGGAGGCAACGAACTTCCAAGCCTCATCAGCGCTGTGATGGGAAAGGCCTGGAGACCGTCGTCGAAGGGTTTCAGCGGCTGGTTGGAATGGTGGTCCCTCAAGATTGAGGGCGAGCGGATAGGCAGAATTTCCAGTGAGATCGAAAGGAGAGACGACATCCTCGCTACAAGAGTTTTCAGAAAGACGAAGACCTTCGTCTCGGACAAGCTCTGGCCAATGCTCGACACGATAGTAAGGCATCAGAGGGCGATTGTCGCGAAGGGGAAGATTCTCTCGGCTCTCGAAATGAAACTGCTAGAAACAATCGGGTCCGAGGAACCAATACGGACAGACAAGTTGAGAAAAAAGCTCAAGCTCGAAGCCAAGGAAAACAACTACAAATTTCACCGTTCGCTGACAAACCTAGAAAGCCGTGCTCTGATAGTCGGTGCTGAGGATCCTCGCCCAGAGAAACACCTGCATGCCAACATTTGGCAGACGTGGGAGAAGCGGACTCATGGACTTTCTGGACACGCCCGTCTGTCTTACCAAGAGTCAGTTACAAAGCTGCTCGGAGAGAGCATTGACGCTTGCGTGCTCACCCGCGAGGACCAGATCCGGGAATGGTTCGAGTGGAGCGCTGATATCGAAGGCGCCAAGGAGAATCTCTTACAGAGCGGAGAGATTAGGCGGGCCGATTCCTACCTAGTCACATCACGGGTCCCAGATTCGTCGCAGCGACATCTATCGTGACGCAACCATCAAACTCTACAAAGCCACTTTCATCAGAAAACGCGTCCCAGCTTCGAATCTCCTGGCAGATGATCGAACGTTTTTAGATAGTGCGGCTTTGATGTTCCGACGACGACATGTTCCCATGGCCCTCTTCAACAATCCAGTGATTGCTGATCTTCTGGCCAAGTATCGGCCCATCGCTGCCATGACCTATTCCTCGTCCCTGCTCGGCTGGGACCTAGAGATCAACATGCCTGAAGCTGGAGCCGCTGCCAGGGGCAAAGCACAGGCCGAGCTTGAACTTCTCCGGCAGAAGATGACCCTAGACCTGGCAGACCTCGTCGAGAAGGCTGAGAAGCAGGAGAAGCTCAGCGACGCGGAAAAGGGGATCATTAGGGTCCTAAAGAGAGACATTCAGTTCTATCAGAAGGTCCCGCCAGACCTGCTTGAGGAACTCCCAGAAGGCAATAACAGAAGCGGCTATTCCATGGAGAGAGGCCCGGGAGAAGTCCGAATTTCAAATCTTCCAGCCCCACTTGGAAAAGATAACTGAGCTAAAGCGGAAACAAGCTGAGCACCTTGATCCGTCGACGCATCCCTACAATGCGTTGCTGGATCTCTCTGAGGAGGGTCTAACCAATTCTGACCTCGACAAGATCTTCGGCGAGCTGATCCCGGAGCTCAAGAGAATTCTGGCAAAGACGCTTTCCGAGGGAGTATTCCCAGAGAAACACCCGTTGGAGGATGTCGACTATGATGTACCGGCTATGAAACAGGTCAACGGAAAACTCCTGTCCCTCCTCGGTATGCCTATGAACAGATTCCGGCTGGACGTTTCTACCCACCCCTTCTCGACGAGGATCGCAGGCGATGATGTGAGAATAACCACTAGATACGAGCCCAAGAACTTCAAAGCCCCGATCTTCGGTCTTATCCACGAATGTGGCCACGCCCTCTACGAGCTCCAGGTGGACCGTGAACTGGACTTCACGCCCATTGGGGGAGGAGTATCCTCGGGAATACACGAGTCCCAATCCCGTTTCTGGGAGAATATTGTGGGAAGAAGCAGACAGTTCGTATCGCTGGCTTACCCGCCCCTCAAGCGGAGCCTCAGCTTCCTATCACTCTACGAAGAGGACCAGCTATACTACTACATCAATAGTGTAAGACCCAGCCTCATCAGGGTCGAGGCAGACGAACTCACATACAACTTCCACATCGCGATGAGATACGAGCTAGAAAAGAAGCTTCTAGAGGGAACGATCAGCGTATCAGAACTCCCGACTGTATGGGACGATATGATCGAGGACTACATCGGCAAGCGACCACGAAACAGCGCTGAAGGAGTTCTACAGGACATCCACTGGAGCTGGGGGCAGTACGCCACCTTCCCAAGCTACTCCCTCGGAAACGTGGTTGCCGGGATGCTCTGGAACATCTTGACAGAGAAGCAGCTACTCCCTATCCAAGGAGAAGAGAGCATATCCCCGCTGAAGAACTGGCTGGCAGAAAACCTTCACAAACTGGGAGCAACGTATCCGCCCAAGGAACTCCTCATGCGAGTCTTCGGCCACGGATACGAACCGTCAGGACTGGTAAGCTATCTTGAAAACAAGTATCTTGCAGTAAACTGAACGCTGACTCTTCTCACCAAATCTGTCATGTCGGAGGGGTGGCTCTTGGAGACGATGATCGAAGCTTCCTCCACGAAGCGAATCCAGTTATGACGGAAAATATGCCCGCGATCGCAATTGTGGTTATGCCAGAGTACAAGTAGGGCCGGGAAAAAGTGACGGAGCTAGGACCGATGACGACCTTGCCAGTGAAATTCGCTGATCCCGTGTTGAAGTAGTGCAGAGTATAGTTGCCGGGGGCAGATGCCTCAAGAATCGATGTGTCGAAATGCCCCAAGAGATTCTCGAGGCCCGCATATCTATCCGTGTACATTGACTCAGTTAGATTTCCTTGAGGCCCGCTAAACCATTCCCGAGGTGCCTGCGGCAACTCCTTAACCGTATAGCTGAACTGGTAGGTGAAAACTGCGTAATATTTCTCGATTGGCCAAATGGCCCACCCGAACGTCGTCCACGCGAACGGGCCCGATACGAAACCCGGACGATTTGGAAGAAGACAAGCCCCACAATTCCCGCCTCTTAGACTGGCCCCGAAGTCTATGATAAATTGGGCCTCAGCGCCAGGTGGAATAATGGTCCCGTTGTTGCAACAGTATACAGACGAATATCCGGACGAATACTCCCCGTCTAGTACAGCGTTGATAGTGCTGCCTTGGTCGTTGGGAAACGTCCAGAGAACTGCATATACCCCCAAGTGAACATTATGATTATCGCGACGGCTGCAAAAACAAGTTGAAGCTGACCTAATCCGTGGAGTCAAACGTGTGAATCCTATATTTACCTCCAAGGTTCATGTATTTTTCGGCCTAGTGATCGTTCGCCTCAGGGAGTGTCCCCGTGGTCTATCCTAGGGTGGTGTGATGTTGCTTTCTGTTATTCAACGGACGCTTATTTCCCGACCGAAATATCCTTGCCCATGAATTCGATTTCTGCCTCAGGCCAGCTGGAGCATTCTCTCGATGGACAGCCGAGCCCTAGCAGCTGTCTCGCTCGGAACTCTAACTTCGTAGACCATGTCCCGTAGGGACCTGTAGACCTTCTCCAGAGTGATGGTTTTCATGTACTGGCAGACGGCATCCTCCTTGACGGGCAGGAACGTCTTTCCAGGGTTCTCCTTCCTCATACGATGCAGAATACCAGTCTCGGTCGCCACCAAGAACTTGTCGGACTGTGACTGTCGCGCGTGGCGGATCATGCCCTCGGTGGAATAAATCTGCGTTAGCGGCAGATCGAAGTCGCCCTTTTCGGAGAAATAGAGGAACTGCGTGACACACCCACACTCTGGATGGACCAGGAACTCTGCGTCACGGTTCTGCTCTAGCTTCCGGTTGATGATATCAGGAGTGATGCCAGCGTGGACGTGACACTCACCGGGCCAGACCTCCATCTTACGACCCGTCTTCTCCATCACGTAGGCTCCGAGAAACATGTCGGGGAGGAATAGAATCTCCCGGTCACGAGGAATACTATTGACCACTTTGACAGCGTTACCTGATGTGCAGGCATAGTCGCTCTCAGCCTTGACTTCGGCGGTCGTGTTGACATAAGAGACTACGACGGCTTTCGGATGCTCTTTCTTCCAAGCTCGAAGTTTATCAGCGTCAATTGTCGCAGCCAGCGAACATCCGGCTCCAAGGTCTGGAAGCAGAACGGTCTTTTGGGGAGAGATGATCGACGCGGTCTCGGCCATGAAATGGACCCCACAGAACACGATCACATCAGCCGGGGTCCTCGCCGCAGCCTGAGACAGGCCGAGAGAGTCGCCCACAAAATCCGCAATGTCCTGCACCTCCGGCACCTGGTAATTGTGCGCCAGTATGACCGCGTTCCTCTCACTCTTCAGCCTCAGAATCTCCGCTACCAGCTCCCTGTTTGCGTCAGACTGGAGCGAGGCCTGCAATACTCTTCAACTAGCTAGCTGCGAAAACTTCGGTTAAAACGTTC
>WNEQ01002249.1_pt1 | contig 10164 bp, 8 predicted proteins | sample 5399971 | NCBI WGS metagenome assembly WNEQ01 (sample SAMN13153330, study PRJNA577476) | soil metagenome | isolation source: 20 cm grassland meadow soil 2 days after 1st rain plot 5 | place: USA:California | collected 2015-09-18
CGGCCTCGTGGCCATCACCCCGGCCTCGGGCTACGTCGGACCGCTCTCGGCGCTGATCATCGGCGCCATCGCCGGCGCCGTGTGCTACTCCGCGTGCAACCTGAAGTCGAAGCTCGGCTACGACGACTCGCTCGACGTGGTCGGCGTGCACGGCGTGGGCGGCACGTGGGGCGCGCTCGCCACGGGCCTGTTCGCCTCCAAGGCGATCAACGACGCCGGTGACAACGGCCTGTTCTTCGGCAATCCGGGACAGCTGTGGACGCAGATCGTCGCGGTCGTCGCGACCTACGTGCTGGCCATCGTGGCCACGTACGTGATCCTCAAGATCGTCGACGCCGTCGTCGGCCTGCGGGTGACCGACGAGGACGAGGTGGCCGGCCTGGACCTGTCGCAGCACTCCGAGACCGCGTACGCGATGGGCGGCGGGCAGTACGGCGAATTCTCGAGCACCACCGGCGCCTTCGCGGAGGCCATGCGCGGCACGGAGCCGAAGCCACGCGTGGCGCACTGAGGTGTCTTGATTTACCGGCAGGAGTTCGCTTAGGGTAGTCGGGCCGGCGGCGCCGCAGGGCGCCGTCGGTTCCGAATTTTTTCGAACCACTCATCGAGAGAGGGAGAAGGAGCAGACGGCATGACCCCCAAGGATGTCCTCAAACTCGCCAAGGAGAAAGGCGTCAAGATCGTCGATCTCCGCTTCATCGACCTGCCAGGTCTCTGGCAGCATTTCTCGATCCCGGTGTCGGAGCTCAAGGAGGACATCTTCGAGGAGGGCCTGGGCTTCGACGGCTCGTCGATCCGCGGCTTCCAGACCATCGACGAGTCCGACATGCTCCTGATCCCCGATCCCACGACCGCGCAGATGGACCCGTTCACGGCGGTGCCCACGCTCGTCCTCATCTGCAACGTCAAGGACCCGGTGACGGGCAAGCCGTACACGCGCGACCCGCGCTACATCGCGCAGAAGGCCGAGGCGTACGTCAAGAAGTCGGGCGTGGCCGACACGATCTACATCGGCCCGGAGCTGGAGTTCTTTTTCTTCGACTCCGTGCGCTTCGATCAGAACTACAACAGCGGCTATTACTTCATCGACTCCGAGGCCGGCGCGTGGAACACCGGCGCCGAGGGCTCGCCGGACCGCCCCAACCTCGGCTACAAGCCGCGCTACAAGCAGGGCTACTTCCCGGTGCCGCCGATGGACAAGTTCCAGGACATCCGCTCGGACATGGTGCTCGCGCTGGAATCGGTGGGCGTGCGCGTCGAGGTCCACCACCACGAGGTCGCCACGGCTGGTCAGACGGAAATCGACATGCGCTACGACACGCTGACGAAGATGGCCGACAAGGTCCTCTGGTACAAGTACTGCGCGAAGAACACCGCGCGGAAGTGGGGCAAGACGGCCACCTTCATGCCCAAGCCCCTGTTTCAGGACAACGGCTCCGGCATGCACACGCATCAGTCGCTGTGGAAGGGCGGCAAGAACCTCTTCTACGAGCGCGGCGGGTACGCGGACATCAGCAAGACCTGTCTGTACTACATCGGCGGGATCCTCAAGCACGCGCCGGCGCTGCTGGCGCTGATCGCGCCGTCGACCAACTCCTACAAGCGGCTCGTGCCGGGCTACGAGGCGCCGATCAACCTCGTGTACAGCCAGCGCAACCGCTCGGCCGCGATTCGCATCCCGATGTACTCCAAGTCGGAGGGCGCCAAGCGCATCGAGTTCCGCACGCCGGATCCGACCTGCAACCCCTACCTCTCGTTCGCGGCCTGCGTCATGGCCGGGCTCGATGGCGTCGCCAACAAGATCGATCCGGGCAAGCCGGTGGACAAGGACCTCTACGAGCTGCCGCCGGCCGAGGCGAAGAAGATCAAGCAGCTGCCCGGCGCGCTCGACATCGTGCTCGACAACCTCGAGGAGAGCCACGACTGGCTGCTGAAGGGCGACGTCTTCACGCCGGACGTGATCGAGACGTGGATCGACTACAAGCGCAAGAACGAGGTCGACCCGGTGCGGCTGCGTCCGCATCCGTGGGAGTTCGCGCTCTACTTCGATATTTGAACGTGGGGGGCTCCGAAACGGCCCCCCATACCCACCAACGTTCGGAAGCGCCCCGGGTTTCCCGGGGCGCTTCTGTCTTTCGGGACGAACCCGGCCGCTCCTCTGTTCTGACGCGTCGAAGGCAGCTGCCGACGAAATAAGCCGGCGCGCGCCGTTGCCCGCTGACGCGGCAGCCTCCCGTGCGAGCTCAGGTCGTAAGACGCTGTGGGAGGAGCACGTACTCTTCGCGTACATCGAGAACAGCTACGTGTGGAACCTCGGCCGCACGGGGCGGCACGACGTGAACGAGCTGCGTCTGTACGACTACGATGCGGGCTACACGTTCAACATCGCCGAGTTCAGCATCAAGCAGGACCCGTCGGAGCGCTATCCGTTCGGCTACGGGCTCGTGATCACGGTGGGACTCGACTCGCAGAAGAACCACGCGATCGGAATCTTTCGTGACAAGGACGACAACTTCCCGTTCCGCAACACGGCGAAGTTCGACCTGCAGGAGGCGTACGTCTCCGGGCGCATTCCGGTGGGCAATGGCCCCGTCGTCAAGGGCGGGAAGTTCGTGACGCTGCTCGGCTACGAGGTCATCGAGGCGCCGAACAACCTGAACTTCTCCCGCTCGTTCCTGTTCAGCCTGGCGATTCCGCTCACGCACGTCGGCGCGCTCGTGACGTATCCCGTGTTCGACTGGCTCAGCCTCACCGCCGGGCCCGTCGTCGGCTGGGACATCGCCGACGACAACAACGGGACGATGTCGTGGACGGGGCAAATCGCGGTGACGCCGATGAAGGACCTCAGCACGAACCTGAACTGGATCAGCGGCAAGGAGTACTCCTTCGACCCCCTCGGCCAGCTGCGCAACGGCGGCGTGCGGACGGTCCTCGACTTCGTCGCGACATGCACGGGGATCAAGAACCTGACCCTGGCGGCGAACGTGGACTACGGCTGGGAGAAGGAGGAAGGGTTTCTCAAGAGCATCGCCACGCGTCAGGATTTCGACTCGCGCTGGTGGGGCTACGCCGGCTACGTCGCCTACGACTGGACGGACAAGCTTCGCACCGCGTTCCGCGGCGAGTTCTTCACGGATCCGATGGGCTCGCGCACGGGCGCCGGCCAGAAGGTCGACCTCTGGGAGATGACCGCGACCGTGCAGTACAAGATCTGGAAGGGGCTGATGGGACGCCTGGAGTTCCGGCACGACGACGCCGACACGAAGGTGTTCAAGGTCCTCGGCGGCCGGCACGGCTCGGATCTGGTGCCGACGTCGAAGACGCAGGACACGATCAGCTTCGTCCTCGATTATCTGTTTTCCTAGGGGGCCTCGAAGGGCCCCCTAGGACCCCCCACGTTCGGAGCGCCCCGGCGAAGCCGGGGCGCCCTCTGACGCCTGACAACGGCCTGAAGGGGCTACTTGACGATCTCGAGGAGCTCTACCTCGAAGACGAGCGTCGCGCCCGGCTTGATCTTGGGCGGCGCGCCGCGATCACCGTACGCGGTGTCGGCGGGGCAGACGAGCCGGCTCTTGCCGCCGACCTTCATCTGCTGCACGCCTTCAGTCCAGCACTTGATCACGCCGTTGAGCGGGAACGTGACGGGCTCGCCGCGCTGGATCGAGCTGTCGAACACGGTGCCGTCCGTCAGCGTGCCCTGGTAGTGAACCTTCACCTTGTCGCCGGCGGCGGGCGCCGGGCCCGTGCCGGGCTTCAGCGTGGTGACGACGGCGCCCGACGGCGTCTTGACCGCGCCCTTCTCGGCGGCGGCCTTGTCGACGAACGCCTGGCCGGCCTTGCGCTCCGGCACGGCCGCGGCGGTGACGCGCGTCTTCTGCAGCTCCTGGATCTTCGGGCCGTACGTCTGAAGATCGACCTTCTTGTCCTTGCTCGTGACGCCGTCCGTGAGGCCGGCCTTCACGATCTCGAGCTCCGCGGGGCTCAGCGCGAACTGCCCCAGGTTCTGGGCGAGCACGAGCCCGAGCGCGTAGAGCGTCTTTTGCTCGTCGGTCTTCAGCTCGGGTTGCGCGGCAGCGCCACTCGCAGCGGTCACGAACAGCAGGGCGAGCACCAGCGACAGGGTTCGCATCGAGGGTCCTCTCTTCGGTTGTTTCGACCACGATACGCCCGAAGAGTCCTCCGCGCCTCGTTCGATCGCTGCCCGGGAAATGAGCACGCGCCGGCGAGATGCCGGGGCCTTGGGCAGAGCCGTCGGCCGGCTCGCGCGTAAGCGATTGATTTGACGTGGGTGAGGTCTGGCACCGGCCTTGCCGTAGAGCCTCGCGATGAACCCCGACAAGGCCGTCCAGAGCCGTCCGCGGTGGCGCGTGGCGATCATCGACGATCACGAACGCTCGCGCTCGGCGCTCCGCGCCGCGATCTGGGCCGCCGGGGGCGACGTGGTGGGCGAGGCGGTCCGCTGCACCGATGCGCTCGCGGTCGTGCGTCGCGCCGCATCCGACGTCGCCATCTGCGCCGTGGGGCTCCCCGACGGCGACGGCGTGCAGACGGCCGCGCAGCTCACCGCCAATGACGTTCCGGTCGTGCTCTTCACCAGCCACACCGACGAGGCGCTGGTGGAGCGCGCACGCGCGGCCGGGATCATGGGCTACCTGCTCAAGCCGCTGCGTCCCGCGGAGCTCGCGCCCGCGCTCGATCTCGCCATCGCGCGGTTCGCCGAGACGCGGCAGCTCAAGCAGACGCTCGAGCACCGCAAGGTGATCGAGCGCGCCAAGGGCACGCTGATGGCGCGCCTCGGCCTCACCGAGGACGAAGCCTTCAAGCGGCTGCGGCGGGCGGCGATGGACAGCCGCAAACCGATGGTCGAAGTCGCGCGTGCCCTGCTCGTCTCGGAGTCCGTCATCTCGTGACCCTTCACCGGACAACGGCGTCCCTCACTCGAGCGGCAGCGGCGCCGCTCATCCCATCCGAACGCTCAACAGGAGACGCCATGCCCACGTACTCTCGCCGAGACTTTCTCAAGACCGGCCTCGCCGCGGCCGGCGCCGGGGTTGCCGTCGCCCACGGCTTTCCCTCGATCATCAGCGCGCAGGGCAAGGAGCCGATCAAGATCGGCGTCCTGCATTCACTGTCCGGCACGATGGCGATCAGCGAGGTCTCGCTGCGCGATGTCGTGTTGATGGCGGTGGAGGAGATCAACGCCAAGGGCGGGGTGATGGGCCGGCCGATCCAGCCGATCGTCGTCGACCCCGCGTCGAACTGGGACCTCTTCGCCGAGAAGGCCAAGCAGCTCCTGCTCCAGGACAAGGTCGCCGTCGTCTTCGGCTGCTGGACGTCGGTGAGTCGCAAGTCCGTGCTGCCGGTCTTCGAGAACAACAACGGCCTCCTGTTCTATCCGGTGCAATATGAAGGCGAGGAGTGCAGCAAGAACGTTTTCTATACCGGTGCAACTCCCAATCAGCAGTTGATTCCTGGTGCGGAATATCTGATGTCGAAGGAGGGCGGGGCCTACAAGAAGTTCTACCTGCTCGGCACCGACTACGTCTTCCCGCGCACCGCGAACAAGATTCTGAGAGCGTTCCTCGTCGCCAAGGGCGTGCCGGCGGACAACATCGCGGAGGAATACACGCCGTTCAGCCATCAGGACTATCAGACGATCGTCGGCAAGATCAAGCGCTTCTCCTCGGGCGGCAACGCGTGCGTGCTCTCGACGATCAACGGCGACAGCAACGTGCCCTTCTACAAGGAGTTCGCCAACCAGGGCCTGCGCTCGGAGAACGCGCCGATCATGGCGTACAGCGTGGCCGAGGACGAGCTGCGCGGCATGGACACCTCGGCGCTGGTCGGCCACCTCGCGGCGTGGAACTACTTCCAGTCCGTCGACACGCCGGCCAACAAGAAGTTCGTGAACGCGTTCAAGGAATACGCGCAGAAGAAAGGACTGCCCGGCGGGGCCAAGCGCGTCACCGACGACCCGATGGAGGCGGCCTACTTCGGCGTTCACATCTGGAAGCAGGCGGCGGAGAAGGCCAAGAGCCTCGACGTCGACGCCGTCCGCAAGGCCGTCTACGGCCAGACGTTCCCGGCCCCCGTCGGCACCATCAAGATGCACGAGTACAACCAGCACACGTACCGGCCGGTCCTCATCGGCGAGATCCTCAAGGACGGCCAGTTCAAGATCATCTCGCGCACGAAGTCCAACGTGGAGCCCGAGCCGTGGTCGAAGTACACGAGCCCGGACAAGGGCTGTGACTGGATCAATCACAAGGGCACGTACCAGAAGAAGGCCTGATGAAGCGTCCGCTCCTGCTGCTGCTGTTGTGCGTCGCGTGGCTCGCCGGACCCCCGGCGGGCCACGCGCAGTCTCCGGACACGCTCAAGGCGCTGGCCGACCTCGCGGTGGACGACGCGGACAAGCGCGAGGCGGCTGTGAACGTGCTGGGCGGCACCCGCGATCCGAAGTGGCTCGAGCTCCTCGGTGCGCTGCGCGACGGCAAGGTCTACGCGCGCCCGCGCGGCAAGACGGTGGAGGTGGTGGTGGGCGGCGCCAAGTCCACCAAGGGTGAGGCGGAGGTCATCGAGATCGCGTCCGCCTACGAACGCACGCCGCTCGGGACCCTGCCCGTGGCGAGCCTCGTCGAGATCGCCGCCGATCGTCGGCTGCGCATCGCGATCAAGCCGTTCCTCGATGCCGACGAGACGCGCGCCCAGCTCGCCAGCCCCGACCCCGAAACGCGCCGCGGGGCCGCGCTGAAGCTCGGCCATCAGGCCGACGCGCGCGCGGCGGCGGTGGTCGAGGCCGCCATCGCAAAAGAGAACGTCGAGCACGTGCGCCACACGCTGCAGCAGGCGCTCGCGCTGATCCGTCTCGCGCACGGCGACCCGGCGGTCCGCATCCTCGCCGCGCAGTCGCTGGGCGACCTCCACTCGTTCGACGCCATGCCCGCCCTGAAGACGCTGGCCACGGACGCGAGCGCGTCGCCCGCCGAGCGCGTCGCCGCCGTGCACGCCATTCGCCAGATCGAGCGCTGGAGCCTGCTCGTGCGCACGGTGGAGACGGTGTTCCAGGGCGCCTCGCTCGCCTCGATCCTGCTCCTGATGGCGCTGGGGCTGGCCATCGTGTTCGGGCTCATGGGCGTCATCAACATGGCCCACGGTGAGCTGATGGCGCTCGGCGCATACAGCACGTTCGTCGTGCAGAACGTCGTCCGCGCGCGATGGCCCCAGTGGTTCGACGCCTACTTCGTGGTCGCGCTGCCCGTGGCCTTCATCGTGGCCGCGCTCGTCGGCGTGATCCTCGAGCGCGGCGTGATCCGCCGGCTCTACGGACGACCGCTCGAGACGCTGCTGCTGACCTGGGGCGCCTCGCTCATCATCCAGCAGGGCCTGCGCCTGTGGTTCGGCGCCGCCAACGTGGACGTCTCGTCGCCGAGCTGGCTCTCCGGCGGCTTCGCGCTCATGATGGGGCTGACGCTGCCCTTCAACCGACTCTTCATCATCGGGCTGGCCGCCGTGAGCGTCGGCGCGATGTACTGGCTGCTCTTCCGCACGGCCGCCGGCCTGCGCATCCGCGCGGTCACGCAGAATCGCGGGATGTCGTCGTGCCTCGGCGTGCGCGCGGGCTGGGTGGACGCGACGACGTTCGCGCTGGGCGCGGGCCTCGCCGGCCTCGCGGGCTGCGCGCTCACGCAGATCGGCAACGTCGGCCCCTCGCTGGGGCAGAACTACATCGTCGACTCGTTCATGGTCGTGGTGACGGGCGGCGTCGGCAAGCTGGCGGGGACCATCCTGGCCGCGGCCGGCATCGGCGGCCTCAACAAGGGCATCGAGCCGGCGCTCGGCGCCGTGTTCGCGAAGGTCGCCATTCTCGTGCTGGTCATCCTCTTCCTGCAGCGCCGGCCCGCCGGACTCTTCGCCACGAGGGGACGCAGTGCCGAGGCGTGAGCTGGCCGCGCTGGCCGTGGCCGCGCTGCTGCTCGTGGTGGCGCTGCCCGCCTGCAACGCGCTGCCGACCGACTCGCCGCTGCACCTGTCGGACTTCCGGCTCAACCTCTTCGGCAAGTTCCTCGCCTACGCGATCCTCGCCCTCGGGCTCGATCTGCTGTGGGGCTACGCGGGCGTGCTGAGCCTGGGCCACGGCGTCTTCTTCGGGCTGGGCGCCTACGCGATGGGCATGCACCTGATGCTGGAGATCGGCGCCAAGAGCGTGTACCAGAGCGCGCTGCCCGACTTCATGGTGTGGAACCAGATCAAGGAGCTGCCGCTGTTCTGGCGGCCGTTCTACTCGGACGCCTTCACGCTGGCGGCGATCGTGCTGGTGCCGGGTCTGTTCGCGCTCGCCTTCGGCTTCCTGGCCTTTCGCAGCCGGATCCGCGGCGTGTACTTCTCGATCATCACGCAGGCGCTCGCGCTGTCGGCGTGGCTCGTGTTCAACCGCAACGAGATGCGCCTGGGCGGCACGAACGGCCTCGCCGACTTCAAGACGATCTTCGGATTTCCGCTGAACCAGGCGTCCACGCAGCGCGGCCTGTACGTCGCCACCGCGCTCACGCTCGTCCTCGCGTACGTCGTGTGTCGCTGGATCACCCGCAGCCGGGCGGGCAAAGTGCTGGTGGCGATTCGCGACAGCGAGACGCGCGTGCTCTTCTCGGGCTACTCGCCGGCGCGGTACAAGCTGTTCGTCTTCGTCGTCTCGGCCGTGCTCGCCGGCGTCGCGGGCGCGCTCTACGCGCCGCAGGTGGGGATCATCACGCCCGCCAAGATCGGCGTGCTGCCGTCGATCGAGATGGTGGTGTGGGTGGCGGCGGGCGGCCGCGGCACGCTCGTGGGCGCCGCGCTGGGCGCCTTCGGCGTCAACTGGATGCAGTCGTGGCTCACCACGAGCTACCCGGACCTCTGGCTCCTCTTCCTCGGTGGCCTCTTCATGGGCGTCGTACTCTTCTTCCCCGACGGCCTCACCGGCGCCCTCGCCCGCGCAGCGACCCGGACGGCGCGACTCACGCGACGCGCGTCGTCTGATGCCACGCCAACCGAAAGCGCACGCAGCCGGGAACCATCTAGAACAGGCCACCCACGGCCCGAGCCGGCCTCACGGACCCCGCTACAATAAAATGGTTGACTGCACGACGGTTGACTACACGACGGTCGACTGCACGACGGTCGACGACCCGATGGTTGACCCGGCGTGACCTCCACCGGCTCGATCATCTATCTCGAAGACGTCACCGTCTCCTACGACGGCTTCAAGGCGCTCTCGCGGCTGAACTTCTACATGGACCGGCGCGAGCTGCGCGTGGTGATCGGGCCGAACGGCGCGGGCAAGACCACGCTGCTCGACGTGATCTCCGGCCGCGCCAAGCCCGAGCACGGCCGCGTGATCTTCGGCGACGACATCGACCTGCTGCCGCTGCGCGAGAACGACATCGCGGGGCTCGGCATCGGACGCAAGTTCCAGACGCCGTCGGTCTTCGTGAACCTCAGCGTGTGGGACAACGTCGAGCTCTCGCTCAAGCGCGCCAGCAAGGGGGTCTTCGCCGCGCTGCTCGAGCGCGACGCCGCCGGCGAGCGCGAGCGGATCGCCGCCACGCTCGCCACGGTGGGGCTCGCCGGCAAGGCGGCGCTCCTGGCCGGGGCGCTGTCGCACGGCGAGAAGCAGTGGCTCGAGATCGGCATGGTCATCGCGCAGGACCCCGAGCTCTTGCTGGTGGACGAGCCGGTGGCCGGCATGACCGACGAGGAGACGGCGCGCACCGGCGCGCTGCTGGAGTCGATCGCCGCCGACCGCTCGGTCCTCGTGATCGAGCACGACATGGAGTTCGTGCGGCAGATCGCCCGCAAGGTCACCGTGCTCCACCAGGGCACGGTGCTGTGCGAGGGGCCGGTGGACCAGGTGCAGACGGATCCGCGCGTGCTCGAGGTGTACATCGGACGCCGCCGCGAGACGGTCGATGCTCACGGTTGAGCGTCTCGACGTCGCGTACGGCGGGTCGCAGGTGCTCTGGGGCGTCGACCTCAGGGTGGCGCCGGGCGAGGTCGTCTGTCTCATGGGCCGCAACGGGGTCGGCAAGACCACGCTCCTCAAGGCCGTGATGGGCCTGCAGCCGGTCCGCGGCGGGCGCGTGACGTTCGGCGGCGCCGACATCACCCGCTGGTCGCCCGACCGTC
>WNEQ01002251.1_pt1 | contig 10163 bp, 9 predicted proteins | sample 5399971 | NCBI WGS metagenome assembly WNEQ01 (sample SAMN13153330, study PRJNA577476) | soil metagenome | isolation source: 20 cm grassland meadow soil 2 days after 1st rain plot 5 | place: USA:California | collected 2015-09-18
CCCACGAGAACACCAAGGCCAACATGGAAAAGATGGACGCCTTCAAGGGCGACAAAGCCAGATTCCTGCCAAAGAAGACTTTCAAGGACAAGATGTCGATCGGCAGCGGCAAAAATCGCGTCGATTTGTACTACTTCGGCCGTGGCCATACGAACGGCGATGCCTGGATTGTTTACACAGCGCTGCGAGTGATGCAAACCGGCGACATGTTCGCGTGGAAGGATGCTCCCGTCATCGATAGAAACAACGGCGGCAGCGGTCTTGAATATGCACAGACCGTCGGCAAGGTGTTGGCCACGGTGAAGGACGTCGACACGCTGATCGTCGGTCATAGCCCGTTGAGGAAACCGTCAGAGCTCCAGGAATACCAAAGGTTCATGAATGACTTCGTCACTGCGGTGCGCGCTGCCAATAAAGCGGGTAAAAGCGTAGATGAGGCGACCGCTTCGATTAACCTGAATGCGAAATACCCGGGTTACAAGAACGACCGGTACAAACCCGCGGTCCAGGCGATCTACGACGAACTGAAGGTGGCCGCTCCGAACTAAAACAAGGAAAGGGGAACGAACCACAAGCATCCATGTTTACTGTTGGCCTGATTCGCCGGATCGTCGGAGTTGCGGCTGCTGCGGTTCCGATTTTCCTGTTCGCCCAATCGGCTTCCGACGTTCAGGTGTCCGCGCGGGCGAAACGGCTCCATGACCGCGCGACCGTCGTCGATACGCACGATGACACGCCGCAGCGCCTGCTATTTGATAAGACTTTTAACATCGGGATGCGGAACAAGGACGGCCACGTCGACATTCCCAGAATGCGAGAGGGCGGGCTGGACGCGCTGTTCTTTTCCATCTGGGTGCCGAGCCAGATAACGGGACCGCCGGCAGTGAAGCGCGCACTCGATCTCATCGACAGTGTGCGCGAAGCTGTCCGGACACATCCCAACGATTTGATGCTTGCCAACACCGCCGCGGACATCCGCCGCGCGGCGGCAGAGCATAAAATTGCAGCGCTGATGGGGATGGAGGGCGGCCACATCATCGACGACGACCTGGCTGTGCTGCGCGTCTACGCCGCGCTCGGCGTACGCTACCTGACACTCACGCACTTCCTGAACAACAATTGGGCGGATTCATCCACGGACAAACCGGCTCACAACGGACTGACGGCCTTTGGCAAAGATGTTGTGCGCGAGCTGAATCGCCTCGGAGTGATCGTTGATGTCTCACACGTTTCCGACAAAACGTTTTATGACGTTCTGGAAGTTACAAAAGCGCCGGTAATGGCTTCCCATTCCTCCTCCAGAGCGATCTCCAATCATCCCCGCAATATGACCGACGACATGATGCGCGCGCTTGCGAAAAACGGCGGCGTGGTCATGATCAACTACGCAGCAGCCTTTCTGAGCGAGGAGTTCCGAGTCGCAAGCGAAAAGAAAAGCGGCAATATCGTCGCGGCGATGGCGGCGATGTCGAAGAAATGCGGCGGCAATGAAGCCTGCACGATTATGGAGAACGAGCGCATCGAGCACGAAGCCATGATGAAGGGCGCGCTGCCGAAAGCGATGTGGGACAAAATTGTCGAGCATATCGATCACGCCGTGAAAGTCGCCGGCGTCGATCATGTCGGCCTCGGCTCGGATTTCGATGGGGCAACCATGCCGATAGGTATGGAAGACGTCTCAAAACTGTCCAAAATTACCGATGCGTTACTGAAGAAAACTTACTCGGAACCCGATATCGAGAAGATCCTCGGCGGCAACATCCTTCGAGTCATGGAACAGGTAGAGAACCTCAAAAGCGCTCGCTGATCAATTGCGGACGGCGCTCCTTGTGGCGTTTTCAGTTTTGCCGCCTTCCCTCCGGACCATCTGGGTCACGGCGCCTTGGGCATTCTTAACGAATTCAACAGACGCCATGCTCACGCTCGACAGAAAGATCGTCTCCGAACGAGCCACGAACAGACGATCCGCCGGATGGGCGCTGTCCTGTATGATCAATTGATCGGCGGAGACCGTCACCACGGCCTGCCGCCCCGGCCCGAACTCGTACGTTCCCGCGTATTTCGCAAGGACCTCCGGAGCAACCTTCACACCGCTCACCAGATGTACGCCCGAGCGCTCGTTGTCGCAGATGTCTTCCAGGATCACGGTATCCGGGACCAGCGTCTTATCCGCCCGCAAAGTAACAGGCTTTGTAAAGACCTTGGGGTCATCCATCGTCATTTCATATTCCATGTGTCCGAAATCACGCCGCCGGAGGCGTTCGGTGATTCGCAGGGATTCTGTTTGAGGATGCCCGCCCACGTCGAGCCACCCGAGGTCGTTGAAGCCTGCGGAATTGACGACGAGGGTATCGCCTTCCCAATGTCCAACGGAATAACCCAGCCAGGTGGGATTGAGATCACCGATGTCCTTTGGAAGCTCGCGCCCGTCGGTGTAGATCGTTCGATGGGGACTGTTCGGAGACTCGTGAAGCACCGCAATCAGTCCGGGACTCTGGACGATTTGCGACAAACCTCGAAAATTGAGGAACGGAACGCTCACCGGCAGGCAGCGCGCGAGCGGGCTGTCCTTTCTGAAATCCTGGACCCGCTGCTGGCGCAGGGTCTCTGCCCAAGGCTGAATGTCCTCAGACTTCAGGTTTACAGCGACGTTGAAGTCGTATCCGTAATCGCCGGTACGCCCTGCCCGCCAAACGCCGGATAAGTCCGGCTTACCGTCCGCGGTCCGTGGAGCCGGCGCAGACAGGTTTGCTTTGCCGTCCGGCAGCCGGGGAACTCCCGGTGCCCGATAGTTGAGCCACTGTCCAGCAGCCGGCGCGGACAAGGCACAGACGAATGCTGCCGCAGCAATAGGCGTCACAATGCGAGCGTTCATTTCCAGCCTCCATATCGACGAATATAGACATTTTTATACACGCGGAATCATGCCAAAGGTAGGAAAAACGGAAGGGCGGGCCTGGTGGCACTCCACACAGGCCTTTGATAGCGGAGTCTGTGGAAAGCCGCCAATTCCGCAAATACGTCAAACCGTCAGGCGTGAATTCGCGGAATTGGCGCCCGGCCCGTATTAGATGCACATACGGGTCGCGGAATCACTCCACTCGGTATGGCCGAGTGGGCCGTACGCACGTACCTGAATCGCATACGTCGTACCGGGGGTCAGGCCGTCGATTGAAATGGACGGCTTTGTCTTCGCAGCCGTCTTCATCGACCATGAGGCGGGTGTGGCCCCGTCCGCGCCGACTGGTCCCCAACGCACGTCGTAGGTTCTCGCGCCACGAACGCCCTTTATCAAAGCGAGCAGTTCGCCGGTTTTGCCCTGATCGATATAGAGGACCAGCGGCTGATCCAGCGGTTGTGCCGGCGTGCGAGTGCTCGACCGCGGTTGGAACCCACTGGATAGGAACGTGTTCATGTCTTCCTTGCAGTTGAGCTCAACGTAGAGTGCAAGCCCCTTCAACATCCGGATCACGTCCCCGCCCAAGCGGTCACGCAACGCGATCGCTTTCTTACTGCCATCACGTGCATCCGCGATAGCAGCGGAGTAAGCGTCCAGTGTCGTCTTGAGGAGAGCCAGATCGATCGGAAGGGTTGTGAAATTTGCATTTCCGGTCAAGCCCTTCAAGACGGCGTAGCCTTGATTGAGGAGTTGTTCAGGCAACGCGTTACTGAAATTCAATAACGCTTTAATCAACTTCGGTATTTTCGCCATGTCGTTCACTTCCTTTCGTTCAAAATCGAGCACGCTGTCTGGTGTTCGGTGTGTTTCCACACGTTCTCCTGTGGGCACGGGGGTGGCCAAACCGGACGTATTCGGTTTTCTTTCATTTTCAATTGCTTGCTTTTGACGCGGATTATGCAAAGCGTCCCGGAAATGGGCCCCATTTCGCGTGTGAAACCTTTCCGAAACCCGGAAGTCTGCAGTTTGAGAGGATTTATGCATGCTGTCCCAAAAATGGGACGTTTCTCGTTTTTGGGACACCAACCCCCCGTTCAATGGACGACGTGGAGAGAACGGCGATGACGGATCATCCGATCTGGCCACTGATTCGCCGGAGTTGCGCAGCTCACGCCCAGGGTTCCGGCCGGATGCATCGAATTGCGGCCAAACGACACTTGTTCGAAACAGGACGCGGTCAGTTGCGAAGAAAAAGGAATTGTTCGAGCCAGGGCGCGTGCAGTTACGAAGAAGTGAAACATGTTCGCAACAGGAGGCGGCCAGTTGCGAAGAAAAAGGACTTGTTCCAAACAGGACGCGTGCGGTTATGAAGAAGCGAACCAGCTTCGAAACGGGGCTCGTCCAATTGTGAAGGAAAAACATTTGTTCGAAACAGAGTGGGTCCAGTTACACAGAAGTGGAACATCTTCGTAACAGGAGGCGTTCAGTTGCGAAGAAAAAGGACTTGTTTCAAACAGGGTGCGTCCAGTTGCGAAGAAGTAACACATGTTCGCAACGGGACGCTTTCAATTGCGACCAGGTAGTACGAGTTCGCAACAGGGAGCGTTCAGTCACGAGCAAACCAGCATCGCGGTGCTGCTCGAGGATACTTGCGCCTGGTCCTCTAAACATTAAACAACTGTTCAGGCGCGCGGAAATTAAAATCAGAGGCGCGCCTGTTCTAGCACAGGTGTGCGAAAGCGGACACCCCTGGGGGAGTGTCCCTATTGTGCGCTGGCAGTGACCCGCGGAGCTTCAATCTCCGTGTCCTTGCGTACCACATAACGATAGAAACGCGGATGGCCGCGTCTCCTCCAATAATCCCTATTGTATTCGTCCGTCCGAATGCCCCTGCGCGTTGCGCTGAAAAATTGGCGTTGCCCCTCATCTACCACGAGTCCTACATGCCCCGGCCATACAATCAGGTCACCAGGTTGCGCGGACCCTACACGTTGAAACTGCGAAACACCCGCAAAGATTTCGAGCGAGGTCGCATATGGGTAAGTCAACCCGGCAGCGGTTAGTATTTGATGGACCAGGTGCGAACAATCGAGCCTGCGACCCGCCACAGGATGCGCCACCGCAAGATCCACCAGCGCCTCGCCTTCCGCGCGAGTGAGCAACCGCGGACTGTCCTCGAGCGTGCCAGTATCGGAACGTTGCTCCGCAGAAACAATACTCTCACTGGCGAACAGGAGAGCGACCAGCAGTGTGGCTTTGCCGAGACTTGACATTGTTCTAGTAGAAGGGGACCCCATTTTGCAGTCGTCATCCCTCTTCAAGCCGCACCGCTCATAGCGCGCCCACGCTCGCCCTCACATTCATTCTCATGCCCTTCGTGGTGCACCTGTAGGTGGCGCCCCCCACGCTCATGTTTCTCTTCGTTCTCATCGTCGTTATCGTGCCCGTGACGCCGTTCGCGATAAATCAATCCTTTGTTTCTCATAAGCCCCATAGTGTTTAACTGAACAGGAAAACGTGAAGTTTGGGAAAACAGGCGCTGGCTAGGAGCCAGCGCCTATCAAATTCTTGGTTCGAATTTTTGGTTCACGAGGTTAGGTAAGTGCCAGACTCGTGTCAACCATCCAAATTCCAGTAACAGTACAGATGTTGTGCTTGGCACTCTGTTGGCCATATCGTGCAGTGCTCAACTGTTGGACTTAGGTGCTCGTGTCCCGGCTTGAATAGCAAATTGCGTCAGTTGCATTGCGCAATAACGGTCGTGGGGCTGCGAGGCGTTGCGTGGCAACATCGTGGAGCCGGATTCAAGAAATACCTTCCGTGCCCCGCTTATTTCCTCCCTGCGCGGCTTCATCGCCCTCCGCCGGTTACCACAAAGCGGAGCATTTTTAGCCGAGCGCCGCGGCGAAACATGCGAATTAAGTGACGTGATGTGGATTGCCGAGGCGCTTGGCTAAAAATGCTCCGCTTTCTAGAGACCGACGCGGCCTGACCCGCGGCCACACCCCTGCTTATTCTTACTATCGGCCGGGGTTTCATCAGATACGCCCTCCCTGCGGCCGTCGATGGACCGGTAAAGACCCGAGAATCCCGTAGAAATCGCTAAAGCCGGGACAAATGCGATTTGTTAGTCGCGATCCGCCGGAATTCTCGTCCGCCGCGCAATGTAAGTCATTGTCCTTGTTAGCGGCCGGATGCACCTGTGCTTGCATGCGCGCACGTCCCGGTGGGATTTGAAGACGTCTACCGGCCGCGCAATCCCGAAGAGAATCCGCTCTACGGCATCGTTGCCGGAAATTTGGAATCGTTCCTCGCGCAACAGCGCGAGCATGATCGGAACGTCCCGCAATTCGTGGAGCGCGAATTTCGTGCCTTCCTGAACTGCGGTGTGCTCGGGCGGGGCCTTGTTCGCGTTCATTGCGATGCATGCGGCCTGGATCGCGTCGTTCCTTACTCGTGCAAGAAACGGGGTTTTTGCAATTCGTGTTGTGGCCGCAGAATGGCGGATACGGCGGCCCACCTGGTAGATCGTGTCTTCCCGCGAGTTCCTGTCCGGCAATGGGTGCTCTCGTTCCCTCATGATCTACGATACCGTCTAGCCTATGATGCGAGTCTGGTAACCGATGTACTTGGCATTTTCACAAGTACGATTTTTTCTTCTCTCATCCAGCGGGCCCGCGAATTCGGCGCCGAGCGCAAGGCGCAGACTGGTGCGGTCTCGTTTGTCCAGCGCTTCGACTCGGCTTTGCGGCTCAATCTCCATATCCACTCGATTCTCATTGATGGGGTCTATGCCGCAGATGATGACGATCGGCCGCAATTTCAAGTCCTGCCCGCTCCTGATGACGCGGAAATCGTGCGATTGACGGAAACACTGGCCGCGCGAATTCGGGCGTTTCTCCGGCAGCGCGGTCTCGGTCCCGACAGCGATCCGGAGGAGTCCGATCCGCTTTCACGCGATGAACCCTGGCTGGCATACCTCTATGCCGCGTCGGTGCGTGGCAAGGTCGTCTCCGGCGCCAATAGACGTGCGACTCGGCACGGAGATCAGATCGATCCGGAAAGCATGGAAGGGTTTCCGAGTCCACGCTGTGCCACCGTCGATGGATTTAGCTTGCATGCGAATCTCGCGATTCCCGCCGGGGACCTCGCCAGATTGGAACGTCTGGCCCGCTATTGCGCACGCGGGCCGCTTGCCATGGAGCGTCTTGAACGGCTCGCCGACGGACGTCTACTCTATCGCTTCAAGCGTCCCTGGCGAGATGGGACGACGCACATCGTTCTCGATCCGCTGGAAATGCTACAAAAGTTGGCGGCTTTGATTCCGGCGCCGCATGCTCATCTCGTCCGCTACGCAGGTCTGTTCGCGCCGGCCGCAAAGTGGAGATCCGCAATCGTTCCCGCGGCTGCGGCGGCAGCAGTACCATCGTCGGTACAAGGCGAGTCTGTAACCGTCAACCTTGAAACCATCGCCCATCGTGAAGATTCCCTCGCCAATGTCATCGACGCTACAATGCCAGTCGCGGAGCCGTCTTCTGTTGCTCCACACCCACGAAACTATGCATGGGCCGAACTGATGAAACGCGTGTGGGCCCTGGATGTTCTGGAATGCCCTCGCTGCCGAGGACGCATGCGTATCCTGGCCGACATTCATTCACCGGATGCGATCGAAAGGATTCTGAAGTGTCTCGATTTGCCCTCGCGTGCTCCACCAGCCGCACGCGAATTTCCTGTGCCCACCCGGCCATCTTGAACGTTCGCGAAAACAGAGGACCTGGAACCCGTGTGCCCGGGTTTACGTCTTAAATCCTTGCGCTGGGCGACTCCGGTTAAATCCTTGCGCCGCCCGGGTTCTCACAACCGCCCCGGGCAGCAAACATACCCTCGATCGAAACTCCAAAGAGTTTACATAATATGTAAAACTGTGACGCCATGGCTTCACTCCGGCCCCACCGTCCCCTCCGCCGCGTGTCGCCGCGGGCTTGTATTTCCTACATCCCGCTCAACGAGGATTTGCTCAAGCTGTGGCGCGAGGACGGGCTGACCGTCGTGTTTGTCACGCACAGCGTCTAGGAAAGCGCATTCCTCTCGACGCGGCTGATGGTGATGACGCCGCGTCCGGGACGCGTTGCCGGCGAGATTCGCGTGACCGCGCCGCAGGTGCGTACTCAGGAATGGCGCACGACTCCGGAGTTTGCCGCAATCGCGCGCGAAGTTTCCCTCACCCTCCGCCACGCGATGTATGTGGGCGCGGACATCGGCTCGCGCATATAACCGCCCTATAATCCAGCCCGCGTCACAGCCGACTTTCGCCAGTATCGGACTCCCCCCATGGCCCAGAAGTGCAAAAAAGCAATCGGCCCGCAACTACGAGGGCCGATTAAGAGATGTCCGACGGGCAGCGCGGGCGACTAACCTACTCGGCTATAGCTTCGGCGATGATCGCCTTGCCGCGCTGCGTCTGCAAGTACGAGTCGGTAAACCGCAAAACCTGAAAACCGCCGGCATCACCGACGATCCAGAGATTCAACTCGCGCCCTTTCCCGTCAGCGGCAGGAACTTTGACAAAGCGCGCCAAACCGGCTTGCTTTTCGACGGTTCGGTCGACGCCCGGTGACCAGCTGCCGGATCCGGGAAGAAAGGCCGTTCGCGGAGCCGGCCCCTTCCAGTACGCGATCTCTGCAGGGTGTAGGGGATCGCGAATGTCGAAAACGCGGGTGCCTGTACCTCTTGAACCGCAAGCGGCCATCGTCGGATTCATCGGACGGTCTAGAGCGCACCTTTCCGTGGAGTAGTCGAGGGGTCCGCCGCCGGCCTCTGGCGGCTCAGCAAGGAATTTCGTGCAGTTCTTGGGGTCATGCACCTCGAGCATGATCTTGGAGACGATTCTAGGCTTCGTCTCGTCGGTTATGTCGATGACATTCGAATACCCGTACGGTGACGCTCCCCGGGCACATGCCGCCGCCAGACGGCCGACGCCTGCTTGCCCGCCGGACTCGTCGGTACTGATCAGGTACGAGCGCCCGTGGGAGAAGAAGGGGAGTATCTGTTCTTCTTGCCCTTGATCGTCCCAGAAGAGCTTGCTGACAATTCGGATTTGTGGATTGGGACGACGCAACTGAATGTCGCTCACGTCCAGGATCACGAGACCGTCCGGTCCGAACGAAGAATCGTTCGCCGGAGCGCCGAAGTTGCCCGGTTGTCCGGCGTACAAACGTGTGCCGTCCTTGTTGGTGCTGACGTCGTGGGGCCGACCATCACCGGTGAACGTCCAGTTGAGGAGCCATTTGGCATTGTACGGGTTGGTCACGTCGATAATCGGCAGGATGCCGCCGACGCCTCGAAACTGCTGGCCAATGTAGAAGGTCTTTCCGTCCTCGGCCCAGCCGCCCATGTGGCCTTTGCTATTGGGCACCGTGATGCTGGACGCCAGCTTCGGGTGGGCGCAGTCCCCGTTTAGGTCATAGACAGCGAAATTCGGCCCGTTACTTTGCGAAAGCCCGAGGAGACCGCGCGCTTCGTTCACCTTGTTGGTTTCGTGCGGACTCAGCCCCGCCGGCGAGTCGGCGAGGTACGCGGTCGCGTGTGGATTCTTGGGATCCGAAACATCGATCACCACGACACCGGGGTGCGCCTGCCGCGGGTTATTTTCCGTTGCCATGTAGGCGCAGTGACCAAAGAATGACGGCCCGTCCTGCGAAAAGGCTCCCTCCCCCCGGAACTGGCCGACGAGCTCGAGATTGCAATTGTAGCCGCGTTGCGAGTCGCCGCTCGCGCGTTCCTGCGAGGTGGTCTGGCCCTGCAAACCGCTTTCGGTGCGATTCGAAGGGCCGCATTGGGCCTTGGGCACCGGTCCCATCGATCCGGTCTCGTTGGCCCGTTGGCTCCCGGCGGCGGCGGCGAAGGCCGAATGGCTGAACAAAAGACCCAGCAACAAGACCGTTGAAATTGCGAATCTGCTGACTAGGGGCCCCTTGTGCATTGTTTCCTCCTCAATATGCAAAGCATTCAGCGAGTCGCATCCCTGTGGGTCAGTAGCCCGCTGAAGCCATGCCGCTGGACGCCATTTCCTTTCGCGCCCCAAGCGGGATACGCAAAACTCGGGGCGTTATTTCGGGCGGCCCATGTAACCTTGGGCGATCATGTCGATTTTGTAGATCGCCTTGGCGTTGTTCCTGACACCGTCGGGAGTCCTGTATTCCTGGCCGTTGACATAATACGCCTTACATGACACTGCGGACCACACACAGAGCGTCTTATTTTA
>WNEQ01002254.1_pt1 | contig 10160 bp, 8 predicted proteins | sample 5399971 | NCBI WGS metagenome assembly WNEQ01 (sample SAMN13153330, study PRJNA577476) | soil metagenome | isolation source: 20 cm grassland meadow soil 2 days after 1st rain plot 5 | place: USA:California | collected 2015-09-18
GCGAAGCCCGCGCCGACCGAGAAGGCTGCGAAGGCCGAACCCGCGGCGAAGAAACCGGAGGAGAAGCCCGGGGCTCCGGCGGCGCCGCCGAAACCCGGCGAGGTGGAGGTCTTCGTGACCGAAGCCCACGCCGGCCTGGTCGACCTCGGTCTGACGGTTGCGCCGACGAAGGCCGTGTTTGCGAAACGCGTTGCCGCGTATCCGGGCGGTGATGCGGCGTTCGTCGCAGAGTACCGGTCCGCGCCGTACAAGGCCGTGACCCGCGTCCTCGCCGACTGGCTGGGCTTCCGCGTGCCCGAGACGTTCGAGCTCGATGCGATCCTCAAAGAAGCCAACCCGCGGCTCAGTTCGTTCAAGCTCGCCCTCGCGGCGAAAGACCTCACGTGGCTGGACCAGGAGCTGAACCTCCGGAAGGTCAAGCTGATCCTCGGGGACCAAGAGAAAGTCGTCCGCTTCAAGGACGCCCGGGACCTCCTGAAGGGAGTCAACGAAATCCTCGCAAGCCGGAAGCTCGCGTTCGTCGAGCTCGAAACGTGGGCCGACGACTTCGCGTTCCTGCTCGTCCGCGACCCGCGGTGGGACAAGCTGAAGAATCCGGAGCTGGTCGTCGTCAAAGCGGATCAGACGGCCACGGGTGGTGAGTGCGGCGAATGCGGGGCGCCGGTCGGAAAGTATTGGAGCGACTGCCTGAAGTGCGGGGCCGTGTTCGGCTAATCCTTCTTCTCGCCTTTCTCGCCCTTCTTCGCGCCTTCGTCCTTCGTCTCCGGCGTCTCGATCTTCATCGAGTCCGGGCCGCCGGGTTTCGTGCGCAGGATCGGCATCGGGTCGTACAGCTTCTCCGGCCACTCGCGGCGTTCGACGCGCATGCCGCAGTGGGGACAGTTCTTCGCGTCGAGATGCTCCTCGTTCCGCGTGAAGAGGACTTTGCCGTCGCAGTACGGGCAATGGAGGGTCCGCGGCTTGCGCATGATCCGTTTCGCGAAGATGCTGATCCGGCCGTCGCGGAGCTCAGGTGCCATCCGTCGAAGACCAAAGCGAGGGCCGTTATGAAACTTCCGACCCGAGACTGCGGTGCAGGGAGCGGCGCATAACGTCAAATGGAGCGGATTCCATGGTGCGGTGCGGACGTCGATGCAAGAACTGCGGTTGCGGCCCTACCACGATCTCGAAGGCGCGATCTTCCGCCCCGAGGCTGGCTGGTTGATCCCGGCGACCTACGGCCCGGTCGACGCGGAGGTCCGCGCGGTCCGGACGCGCGCCGGGATGATCGACTGGAGCGACCGCGCGAAGATCCGGCTCACGGGTTCGGAGCGCGTGACGTTCCTCGACGGCATCGTGACGGCGGACATGAAGATCCTCACGCCCGGAATGTCCGCGTACGCCCTCTTGCTCAACGAGAAGAGCCGCGTGCTCGGGGACCTTCGGGTCTACGCCTTCGCGGACTCGCTCGTCTTGGACATCGAGGCGTCGCAGAAGGACACGATCATGGCGATCCTCGAGAAGGCGCGTGTCAGCGATGATGTCGAGTTCCACGACCTCGGCGCCTGCGGACACATCGAGGTGCACGGGCCGGCTTCGGGGGATCTCCTCACCGGCGTACTGCCGGTCGACGCGCGGGGGCTTCCGCAAGACGCGTTCCTCACCTTTGCCGTCGACAAGCATCACGAGGGCGACGTCGGCCGGGTGCGGGGGCCCGGTGAAATCGGCTACGCGATCTGGTCCCCGGGATCGAGCCTGGGGGAAGGCTGGGACGCCCTCTCGCGACGGGACGTGACTCCAATCGGCCGCGATTCGTTCGAGGTCCTTCGGATCGAAGCCGGCACCCCGCGGTTCGGCATGGAGATGGGGGAGGACACGCTCGCCCTCGAGGTCGCGCCGGACTTCGCACTGAGTTTCACGAAAGGGTGTTACGTCGGGCAGGAGGTCGTGGCCCGCGGAACGTACGTGGGCCAGGTGCGCCGCAAGCTGTTCGGCCTCCGAGTCGACGCCGACGTCCCGCCGGTCCACGGAGACAAGGTCTCGAAAGGGACCCGAGAGGTCGGCAAGGTGACGAGCGGTACCTGGTCCCCGACGACCGGCTGGGTGATCGCGATCGCTCTGCTCCGGGCGGAGGAAGTCTCCGCGAAAGACACGCTGTTCATCGACCGAGGCGGCTGGGACCTGCGCGCACAGCTGCACCCGCTGCCCTTCGTTCGCGGTAGCGCGTGACGCCTTCAGACGGATTATCTAGGCGGACGCCAGACTCATATAGACCCGCCCGGATGGCCGCGCATGTGCCGCATGATGGGGGTCGTGAGTCGGGGACCCGTGTACTACGATCTGTTCGAGGAGTTCGCCGACCTCGCCACGCAGGCATGTGTCCCATCGGGGCACCGGACGGACGCGGGCGCGACGACAGCCGCGCGATTCAACGGGGTTCGACGTCTCCCACCCATGTGCCTTACCTGGCAGTCTCCTTTCGGCGTCCTACCACTTGGAAGACGTTCGCGATCCTCCAGAAAATGGGGTTTAGTTGGACCAACCGCTTGCCGACTTTTTGCGCCACCGTATAAGGGCGGGTCGGCGGTTTCAACGACCAAGTCAGTTTGTTCCGTTCGAGAAGCACCTCTAATCGATTCCAAGATATCGGATACACCGAGTACTCGGTTCCAAACCCCATCAGCCAAAGGTAGCGATTCGCCCATGGCCGCGGCAGCCAAGAGATCAGTGGAATAGGTAGGCCGTAGTGACCCTCTAGAGGCCACCATTTGTTGTTCGTGGATAGGAAGTAGGCTCCACGCGGTTCGAGGTGGCGGGCGATTGTGGAGATCAATGAATTCGGGTCTTCGACATGCTCGAGCAGGTAGTCGCAGAGCACGATGTCGAACGGTCCAAGATCCAGGTCGGTGGCCGATCCAACCCGGAACGTTACGTTATCGAGGCCCTCGCGTTCAGCCCACTCCCTCGCTCGGTTCACGTGGGGTGCGTTAGTGTCTATCCCGAAGACCGAGCGAACGATCTTGGCCGCGGGGATTGCGTTCGTCCCTAGACCGGAACCGAGGTCGAGAAGACGACACTCTCCCAGTGGCTTTTTCAACTCGGGATAGAGCAGGAGGAGCATGTCCTGGACGTACTCAGAGCGGGTGATACGGCGGCGCTCGATCCGTTCGCTCCCCCATGATGTGCTAATCGACCTCCACCTCCTTTGATGTGGTGCGGTCCTGGTTGCTTTTGGAATATGGTGACACCTTGGTTATTATGTCTCTCGCACGCGCGAGGCTGAATGCCGGACTTTCGGTTGCCTCGTCGTGCGGCTAGCAAAGTCGACTTTGTAGCCCCCCGACCCAAGTTTGTCTGGCCCAGGCGCGAGCCTTTATACGCTTGCTTGGATGCCGCAGCGCATGTGCCGCATGATGGGGGTCGTGAGCCGGGGACCGGTGTATTACGACCTGTTCGAGGAGTTCGCGGACCTCGCGACGAAAGGCATGTGTCCGCTCGGGGCACCGGACGAGCGCGGGCACAAGGATGGCTGGGGCCTCGCCTGCTTCCGAAACGGCGCGCTCACCTTCCACTCGCGAGATGCCGGCTGCGCGGCGGACGCATCGAAGTATTATGGTACCGCCTGGAAGATTGCGAAGCTCAACATCGAGCGCGCGGCCGGGCAATCGCTCATCGTCATGGGCCATCTGCGGCGCGCGAGTGTCGGCGGGCTCGTGGCCCAGAAGTTCTCCCATCCCTTCATCCTGGAGCGGGACGGGGTGACTTGGGCGTTCCAGCACAACGGGTCGCTCGTGAACGACCTCGGAGACCGAGGAAAAATCGACTCGCAGTTGATATTCGAGCTGCTCCTCGAACGCTTGGGGGGCCGCGATCACGAGGCGGTTGCGAAGGCGACCGCCGCAGTGCGCGACCTGGCGATTCAGAAATTCGGAGGATTCACCGCCCTGAACTTCATGCTCTCCGACGGCCGCTCGCTCCATGCCTTTCGGGACTTCCAAACGAACGGCCAATACTACACGCTCTATCTCGACAATTTCGGGGAGATGATCATCGCGGCTTCAGAGCCCCTTCTAGCGATGCAATCGGAACCGATGCCCCGCGGCGTGCTCCACACGATTACGTCCGACTTGGAACTCCAGAGGACCATCGTCTCGTAGAAGGCTCGTCCTCTCGATGGGGTTCGGCGAGGGTTGTGGCGGGTCTAGCCCCGACAACCCGCTCGTTTCTTGCCGAATCATTGCGTTTCGAGAACTTGGCCACAGGCGTACGACCAAACCAAGAAACTCCCCGATGCTTCGCACGTTCAGCTTGCTCTCGCCGTTCTGACGGTTCCGGAAGAGGTACGGGACCTCGCTCACAACGGGACGGGCTTGAACGAGGATCTCGAGGAGCGGTTTGTTGCCGTCTCCTCGAATGCGCACCGACTGCAGGAACGAGCGTCGAAACACGAAGAACCCTGAAAGTGGGTCCCGGCATCGTACACGCAGGCCGATGCGGGCGATGAGCGTTGCGCCCAAACTAATGAGGTGACGCCGGGCCGGCCACGACTCGATGTCGGCCCCCGGGACGTACCGGGAGGCAACGACACCGTCCCCGCCGTCCAATGAGGCGATGAGACAGGGAATGAGGCTAGGAGGGTGGGAGAGATCCGCGTCCATCACGCAGACGAGGTCCCACCGGCAAACGTCCAGTCCACGCGCGATCGCCCCTCCCATGCTCCTCGGGCCGTTCGGTGTCACAACGCGGACATCCAGGCCCTTGTCTCGACCGAGTTGGCTCGCGAGTTCTGCTGTTCCATCCGGAGATCGGTCATCGACCAGGACAACCTCGGAGGGCCGCTTCAATTGAGGCGCGACCGACGCGATTTCGGCAAGGAGCTGCTCGATGTTATCCCGCTCGTTGTATGTGGGTATGACGATTGACAGCCCTTCGGAGAAATCCGGCCATGCCATACCCCAGCCCCCGCTACCTATCTCAAACTATAACTATCTTGGTAGTAATTAGGTTTTTTGGGAAATCTAGGCGGCTTAGAGGCTATTGACGCAGACCCGAGGCTCCCAAAATGAGGCTTCCATTCTTCGCTTGGCGCCGTTCACTTCTGGCTTGGATCGGTCCTCGGACGTCCCACTTCGATTTGTAGAATTGCACGGCCGACCTCACGTATTGTACTCTGCGGCGAACCTGCCAGCGTGGATTTCCTGGGCCACCGAAGCCCTCGTCCGTTGGCAAATTGGAAATGAGACGTTTGTTGGAAATGCAACTGCAGTCAACGACCGGGAGACTTTGGAAGGCGAAATTCTTCCGCAGGTCACCCGCCAATTCGGATCGGAGCGGCTCTTCCGATGGTTCGGCTCTGACATCGGTTGCCTCGCCCTATCCGGGTCTCCGGCCACCGCGTCGTATTATGAACAGGTTGAGGCCCTGTTCGACCACGCGGCTCCGCACTACGACCGGACAGTGCAGAACGACCGGCTCAACCTCCATCTCCGGGTGGTTTCGTCTGAGATCCTGCGCAACTTGTTCCCTCCCGGCAGCCGGGTCCTCGAACTCGGGTGTGGGACCGGTCTCGAAACGATTCCTTTGGCGGAGGCGGGGGCGCAGATCGTGGCCGTCGACATCTCGGCCAAAATGCTCGCAGAACTCGATCGGAAAGCTCGCGCCGCTTCCGTTCGAGATCGCGTCGAGACTCGCAAGGGATCGATCCGGGAGCTCCAGAGGATCCTGAGCGACTTCGGACCGGGAGCCTTCGACGGCGCGTTCTCCCACTTCGGGGCACTCAATTGCGAGCCGAATCTCGACGGTCTGCCGTCGACGTTGCATCAACTCATCAAAGCGAAGGGGAAGGTATCGTTGGGAGTTCTGAACCGGACGAGCCTCGTGGAGATGATGCTCTTCACCGCGAGCTTGCGACCCAGCCGGGCGTTTGCACGTCTTCGGTCCACGTTGGCGGTGGGGCGATCTCAATTCGGCGTGCAAGTCTTCCCGTACGGACCGGGAGCGATTCGGCGGTTATTCCGTCCGTTTTTCGCGGAGGAGGAAGCAATCGGAGTCTCGGTGCTACTCCCTCCTTCCCACCTGGGTGGACGTCTCCTGCCCCATCCCACGTTGCTTGCTCTGCTCGAGTCAATTGACGCTTCCGTCGCCGACCGACCGTTGTTTCGTTTCCTTGGGGACTATTTCCTAATGCAAATGGTGCGGCGGTAGCATGTCAGCTGGGGGGTCGATTCGGGCCTATTTCGGAATCCGTCCGCGAACGTTCCTGGATGGTCTAAGGCTGTACGCTGCGTACGCCGTTTCCGTTTTGCTCCGGATTCTAGTGCCTTCTCGCTCCGGGTCGGTAGGCCGGTGGGTGCGAGGCAAGTCGAGGTTGGGGGTGTCGGTCGGAGGAATCCTGTTCGACGTCCGCCCTCGGACCAACGATTTGGATTTGATTTCTCCCAAGCACGAACCTTTGACAACTGCGTGGTTCCGCGTGGGGACGGACGACGTCGTCGTCGATGTCGGTGCACACATCGGGCGATACGCATTGAAAGCCGCGACCAAAGCGTCGAGGGTCATCGCGGTTGAGCCCAATCCGTCCAATTTCGAGCTCCTCGCCAGAAACGTCCGCCTGAACGGTTTCTCAAACGTGGTCCTCGTCCACAAGGCCCTCAGCTCTCGTCCCGGGACGTGTGTGTTGAGGCTCGCGGCAAGGGAGAATACGGGCACCTCCAGCGTTGAGCCAGATGTATTCGCCGGTCGAGGCGGATCGGCAGGTACTCTCCTCGTGGAAAGCACAACACTGGATCAACTCGCCGAGTCCTTTGGCTTGACGCGGATTGATTGGCTCAAGGTGGACGTCGAGGGCCACGAGATCGAGGTGCTGCAAGGCGCGAGAGCTGCTCTTGGAATGACCGGAGCGATTGCCCTTGAGGTCACACGATCGACGAACGACCGCTGCAGGGAGATCGTTGCCTCGGCAGGCTTCGACCTCATCCAGCTTGAACAGGGGAGTATGGCGGTCAACTGGATGTTGCGGAAGCGGGTGAATCTGCCGCTCGCTCCCCCCAAGACAATCGACATCCATGGACCCGCGGAGAGGACGAGCCTCAGCATCGGCATATGCGCCTACAACGAGGCTCTACGGCTTCCGGCGCTGCTTGAGTCCCTTGCGAGCCAGAGCCTGCCGGCTGGCTTCGTGGTCGACGAGATTCTCGTCGTGGCGAGCGGCTGTACGGATGGGACCGAGCGCCTCGTAGAGCATTGGGTGGAAGTCGAGCCCAAGGTGACCCTAATTCGTGAGCCAGAGCGACGCGGGAAAGCTTCCGCGCTGAACGCCATCCTCGCACGGTTCCGAGGCGATATCCTCATCCTTATCAACGCCGACGCCCGCCTTCTGCCAATGGCACTGTCGGAGCTCTTGGCGACTTTCGGACGGAGCCCTGGGGTCGAGGTGGTGTGCGGCTCTCCAGTCCCGGAACATTCGGGCGGCGTCGTTGCGGTCGTCGAAGATGTTTGGTGGCGACTCCACAACCGCACGCTCCAGACCCTTGCGAAGCTGGGCGCCGGGAACCACTGTTGCGACGAGCTGATGGCGTTGAGGCGAGGCTTCGCGGATTCGATTCCCACCAATGTCGTGAATGACGGTGCCTACTTCGGCGTCCTCGCGGCACGTCGTGGCGTCACCGTTCAATTCGCTCCAGGGGCCAAAGTCCTCGTCGCGATTCCTGATACTCTTCTCGGACTCCTTCGTCAGCGCCGTCGAATCCTCCGCGGGCACAGGCAAGTCGTGGAGATGTTGGGCGCCCCGCCGTTCACTCTCCAGGAACTCGCGAGAACTCAGCCGAATCTAGCGGCCAAGATCCTTGCGGCCGAACTGGCGAGCCGCCCGAGTCAAACATTGGCGTTCCTCGTCCTTGCATTGCCCATCGAAGGAATTGCCCATGTGTCGGCGACCCTCGCCCGATTGAGACGTCACCAGTTCCCCTCTGCGTGGCCGATGGTGGACTGATGAACCCGAACCTGCGGCGTCTCACGACATCGACCCGGGGTCTGCTGATTCTCGGCTTCGTTATTCGGGAAGGCTTGAGTTTCTGGACGGGCCATCCGTACGACATGGAGGTGTGGCTTCGGAACGCATACTTCGTCTCTCGTGGGGCGAATCCTTACACCGCGTGGTTTCCGCCAGTACCCGGGCTCAGTTTTGCTTTCTTGAACCAGAGCCTCGGGGGAGTCGGCTACCTTCCGCTATGGCCGCTGATCGTCGCGGGCTTGTATCGGCTCTACGTCGCGGTTCCTGGGGCGAGTCGCTTCTTTTTGTATTTCCTCTTGAAACAGCCGCCAGTGCTAGCGGACGTCCTCCTTGGTTTTCTCATGTACCGCGCAATCAGTCGCTGGAGCGGCAACGGAGCGCTGGCACTCCGGGGCCTGAGGTTCTGGATGTTCTTCCCCTATGCGATCCTCATTTCCGGAATGTGGGGGATGTTCGATGCGATCATCGCGGTGCTTCTGTTCGCCTTTCTCCTTTCGGTCGACGCCGTGAAGGGCTACTCACTTCTTGGGCTTGGAATCCTCCTCAAGTGGCTTCCACTCATCTACCTTCCATACTACGCCTTGCGGGAACCAGGCGCGCGAAAACTCGGCGGCGTGATCTCGCTCGGGCTGGTGGCGGGACTCACTGCGCTCATCTTCTACGTCACAGGGTGGGATTACGCCGGCGTGACCGCGATGTCGTGGTCCATGAGCCACGGCGGGGGGAACGGCCTAACGTACGTTTTCGTCCTGCAAGACCGTTCCCTCGTCCCGATACTGTCTCAAATCCCGGGGTTCTATTTCGCGATGGGGTACTTGTGGCCGCCGGGAATTATCGTCGCAGGCTTGATTGGATCCCGGCGTTTTCCCGGCAAGGGCGCGGAGATGACCGTCCAAGCCCTCCTTCTGATAACCGTCGTCTTCCTGCTGACCCGGTGGGGGGTGTACGAGCAATACTTGACCTACCTTCTGCCCCTCTTCTACATCGACGTCGCCATTTGGCATCCCGAGCGGAAGTCATTGTTCCGGTTCACCTGGGTCCTCGCCTTCTTGTTTCTTCTTGCGAACAACGACTTACTCCTTCGGTTTTTCGGACCGGTGTCCTCGCAAGCCGTTAACATCGCATTCGCCGCGGATAACGAATCGATCTTCGGGCCTATTCGAACGGCGGCGTTGTACATAGTCGCGATTCTGTTTACCCTTCATCTCGTCCAGCTCGTACTTACATTCCTCAACCCCTCCCGGAACGCAACCCCGTGGCTGTTCCGGCTCGGATCCGTCCGCCGCTCCCGCGCCCCGGATGAATCAGATCTGACTAAGGTCGGCAATCCATAGGAGGGCTGAACAACGCGGGTTGTGCAGCTAACGCAGCGTTTCCCCCCGGCGATCGGTGGGGTCGAGAGCCATGTCTACCACCTTGCGATGGAGCTCGTTCGTGCCCACATGGCGACCGAGGTTTTCACGACGGATTTGCAAAGGGACACCCCCTTCACTCGGCTCGACGGAGACTCGGTTCCCTTTCCCTTCCCCGTTCGTCGCTTTCACGCCACCCGATTCGCCAACGTTCCGCATGGCCTTGGCATCCTAGCTCCGTCGATGGCCTCGGCCATCCTCAGGGCGAGGCCTGACGTGGTCCATGCGCACGCATACGGATACTTTCCGAGTTTCGTCGGAGGCTTCGCGCAACTGATGCGCGGTACTCCGCTTGTTGTCACTCCTCACTCGGATCCGGGCACTCCGACTCTTTCAAAGCGGCTCTTCGATTGGGCGATTCCGCCGCTGACCATTCGTCGGGCGCATCGGGTCATCGCCGTCACGAACGTCGAGGCGCAGCACCTACGCGGATTGGGGGTTCATCCGGGTCGAATACGTGTCATCCCAAACGGGGTCGATCTAAGCGAGTTCTCAGGTCTTCGCAGGCAACGCCAACCTCGAGACGAAGCAGAGCTCCTCTTTGTGGGTCGCGTGTATCCGCGCCAGAAAGGTCTCGACTACCTTGTGAAGGCCCTCGCCCAGCTTCCAGCGCAGCGAAGGGTGCGGTTGGTTGTCGTCGGAGAGGATTGGGGGGGCGTCGCCGACCTGCGTTCACTCGCGAGAACATTGGGGATCGAGGACCGAATCCTCTTCAAGGGTCTCTTGGCGCGCGACGAGGTGCTTCGCGCCTATGCGTC
>WNEQ01002257.1_pt1 | contig 10157 bp, 12 predicted proteins | sample 5399971 | NCBI WGS metagenome assembly WNEQ01 (sample SAMN13153330, study PRJNA577476) | soil metagenome | isolation source: 20 cm grassland meadow soil 2 days after 1st rain plot 5 | place: USA:California | collected 2015-09-18
AGATGATTTTCTTCACAACGCCCGAACTCCTCGAGATCGGCGGAATCCCGCTGGTCTCGGAGCGCGAGAAGCCGACACGCAATGAAGGCTTGAAGTACTACCGGAAAATCGTGGGGTTATTCCAGCTCAATGTCCATCAATACGAAGAAGTAATCAGCATTGCACGCACCGGCGCGGAAACATTTCGCACTCAAACCGCTAAAGGCGTTTACCAAGCGCGCAATATCGTTCTCGCGATCGGCTACTATGACAATCCCAACACCATCGGCATCCCCGGCGAAGACCTGCCGCACGTCTCGCATTACTACACCGAAGCCCATCCGTTTTATGACCGTGACGTGGTTGTGATCGGAGGGAAAAACTCGGCAGTCGAGGCGGCGCTCGACCTGTTCCGAGGCGGCGCGCGTGTTTCACTGGTACATCGCGGGACAGAATTGGGTCACACGGTGAAGTACTGGATCCGGCCGGACATCGAAAATCGTCTCAAGAAGCGCGAGATAACGCCGTACCTGAATTCACGCGTGCTGGAGATAACCACAGATCGCGTCAAGATCGCTCAAAACGGAGATCGGCGCGAGATTCCAGCTCAGCATGTGTTTGCCCTTACCGGCTACCATCCCACGACGAAGTTCTTTGATCAGCTCGGCATCCGTTACGATCCGGACACATTGCGGCCAGAATACAATTCTCAAACGTTCGAGACGAACCTGAAAGGCGCTTACCTCGCCGGCTCAGTAGTGGGCGGCCGGATCAATGGTGAAGTGTTTATCGAGAATGGACGCTTTCACGGTGAAGTACTGATGAAAGCGATCGCCGGCCGTTAGGGCTTGGTTTCGGCGTGGGCCGCCACAGCGTCTTCGTATTTGTCGTGGATTTTGATTCCGAAGAACTCCTCGACCTGCTCGGTCGACCACATTTCAATGGCATCCCAGGCCATCCGCTCGCAAACATGGACGCAAATTTTGCATCCGATGCACTCATCGAATCGAATCTGCACATTCGGAATGACGACATTGACACCGTCCGAAGTATCGCGGGGAGTGTGCTCGATGCAGTCGACTGGACAGAAACTGACACAGGCCTCGCAGCCCGTGCAGTTATCAGGAATGACGACAGCAATCTCCTTGGGTTTCTTTTTCTTCCGCGTGATCTTGGCCGGGGCTTCGGGAATGATCAGAGTCGGATTTGCTTTTTTCGGATCGTATGCCATACCTCCCAATTGTAACATGTGTAATGGATGTGCTAAGTTCGGCGGCTTGAACGAAAGGGAAGATTGTTGAAGCTGCGTCGCGCGAAAATAACTGCGGTCAGTCATTACCTGCCGGAACGCCGGGTCACCAATAAGGATCTCGAGAACATCGTCGATACTTCGGATCAATGGATCGTCGAAAGAACGGGTATCCGCGAGCGCCGCATCGTCGAAAAAGGCCAGGCCACCAGTGACATCGGCGCCGCCGCGGCTAAACGGTTGTGCGAAAAGCGGGACCTCGACCCGGCGGAACTGGATTTGATCATCGTCGCGACCGTCACCCCCGACATGTTTTTTCCGTCGAGCGCCTGCCTGGTGCAAACCAAACTCGGGGCAAAAAAAGCCTGGGGTTTCGACCTTTCCGGCGCCTGCTCCGGTTTCGTGTACGCGCTTGCCACCGCGGCGCAATTTGTCTCGGCCGGTACCTACAACAAAGTCCTGGTGATCGGCGCCGATGTCATGACCTCGATTATCGATTTCCGCGACCGGTCGACCTGTGTTCTATTCGGGGATGGTGCCGGCGCCGTCCTGGTAGAGCCGGGTGAGGACGGCGAGTGCGGAATTATCGACTTCATTCTCCGCAGCGACGGCAAGGGGGGGCAATTCCTCTACATGCCTGGGGGGGGCAGTCTTCATCCCTCAACCTCAGAAACCGTTGAAAAGAAAATGCATTACGTTCATCAGGACGGGAAAAACGTCTTTAAGTTTGCGGTTCGCGGGATGGCCGACATCTCTCAAGAGCTTCTGACGCGGCATGGACTCACGCCAAAGGACCTGAAGCTCTATATACCCCACCAGGCAAACCTGCGGATCATCAAGGCGGCTGTAGAAAAAATGAAGCTGGACGAATCTCAGGTAGCGGTAAATATTGACCGGTATGCCAATACCACAGCCGGTACAATCCCCATTTGCTTATCCGAAGCTGTTGAATCCAAACAAATTATCCGGAACGACCTGATCCTTATGGCGAGTTTTGGCGCAGGTTTTACCTGGGGCAGCCTCCTCCTCCGTTGGGAAATTTGAAAAATTTTTAAAAAAAGTTGTATTTTTGGACCCCTCTCGACGATCTATATGTTTGAGAGGGAAATTTTTTTAGCAGCCGCGTCAGCAAAATTGCGTATCCGCTACCGTCCCTGGCTGGCCGAAAAGCAATTATGAGCTGACGCGGCTTTTCCTGTTTATCGCCAGCTCACAGCATAAAGACCCGGCGGCAGCCCCTGGCCTCAACGAACCGATTTCCGCCCATCGCCAATTCCCGTGTGTAGGAATTCCAGTTATTGACGCTTCCCAAAGTTCCATCTCCAGCAGATATAGCGGCCTCATTTGTCTTCCCGAAGTTATTTTGCGGATCGGGCTCAGCGTCACCCCCAGCTTCTCGCGACCGATGCGGGTGATCAAATCCTCGACCGTCTCGGAAGAACGAAGTGTGCCCGCAGGCAGGCCCCATATACCGGGTAACTCGTCATCATCGTCGGGACGCCGGACGGAGAGGACTTTGTCACCCTGGAAAATCATTACCGCAATAGAATGCTTCACCGGGATCAACATCTCTGCCCCTTATTCCCCTCCTCGCAGAGGAGGGGTGGACGCGACCTCAACAAAATATCGCGAAGCCTCCTTTAAAGGGAGCGGACGGGGTGGTCAGTTCGGCGAAAGCTTTCGGCCGATCTGACCACCCCGTCTGCTCGGACTTCGTCCTCGCATCCACCCCTCCTCTGCGAGGAGGGGAATGTGCTTCGCCCATACTAGGTCTTATCAAAAGTCCGAAGCCAATTGCCGAACTGCCAAAGATCGCGGATAACGATTCTCCATGGCGGGCGGTGTCTGCCATAAGCAGTTTTCAGCCGCCACTCGAGGTACGCCGCCGGGGGCACTGGAATGAATGGGGACCTGCGATACCAATCACGCGGGATAAGCCGGCAATAAAAGCGAAACAGGGCGAACGCAATCGCCAGATGTTTCACCCTTGCACTCCGTATGTCCCGTTCATAGACTGATTTTGCCCTGCCCGCTATCCCACCACAATCAGATGCTTTTCAAAACTCGGAGTGCTGCGGTTTACGGCATCGAAGCGTACCTGGTCGATGTCGAGGTCAATATTTCCACAGGAGGCAATGGACAGTTCATCATCGTCGGCCTTCCCGATACGGCGGTTCGGGAATCCAGGAATCGTGTACTCCCTGCGATTCGCAACAACGGATTCGGCGCGCCTTACCAACGGATTGTCATTAATCTTGGCCCCGCCGATGTGAAGAAGGAGGGTTCCGCGTTTGATTTGCCGATGGCAGTTGGAATCCTTGGCGGACATGGCCTGCTCGCCAAGCAAGATGTCTCGGATTATTTGATGGTCGGCGAGCTGTCGCTCGATGGAAAACTGCGTCCAGTAAAGGGCGTTCTGTCTATCGCCATGCTCGCCAGGGATCGCAAGATTCCTCACGTGCTGGTGCCTTTGGGTAACGCTCGCGAAGCGGCTGTCGTCGAAGGGGTAGCCGTGTACCCGGTTCGCACTCTCACCGAGGTCGTCGATTTTATCAACGGAACGCGATCGATCGAGCCTGTCCGCAGTGATCCCCATTTGCAACATCACGAATCGCAACGCCGTACTGAAGATTTCCGCGACGTCCGCGGGCAGTTCCATGCAAAACGTGCCATCGAAGTCGCGATGGCCGGAGGACACAACATGCTGCTGATCGGACCTCCCGGCGCGGGGAAGACGATGCTAGCGAAGCGGATTCCCACAATCCTTCCACCAATGAGCTTCGAAGAAAGCCTGGAGACGACCCGCATTCACTCGGTCGCGGGACTGTTGCCTTCCGAAAGCGGATTGACCACGACGCGGCCGTTCCGGTCGCCACATCACACGATCTCCGACGCGGGTCTCGTCGGCGGCGGGTCAATTCCTCGACCGGGAGAAGTCAGCATGTCGCACAACGGAGTGTTGTTTCTCGACGAACTTCCGGAATTTCCTCGCAACGTCCTGGAGGTGCTTCGGCAGCCTCTGGAGGAAAGAAAGGTCACCATAGCGCGCGCACAAATGACACTCACGTTTCCGGCTTCATTCGTCCTGATTGCGGCGATGAATCCCTGCCCGTGCGGTTTCGCGAATGACTTCCGGCGGGAGTGCTTCTGCACGCCGCCGCAGATCCAGCGTTACATGTCGAAGATTTCCGGGCCGCTCATGGACCGCATCGATATTCAAGTAGACGTCCCGGCGGTTCCCTACAAGGACCTGACCGGAGGTCGGATGGCGGAATCATCGGAAACCATCCGGCATCGTGTGATTGCCGCGCGGAACGTTCAGTTACGCCGCTTCTTCGACGAACACATCTACTCGAATGCTCAAATGGGGCCGCGTCATATTCGCAAGTACTGCGTGCTGACGCCCGACTGCGAAAAGATTATGGAAAACGCTGTGACCAAACTCGGTTTCTCCGCCCGCGGCTACGACCGGATTCTCAAAGTAGCACGGACCATCGCCGATCTTGAAGGCGCCGAAGACCTCCAAGCCAAGCATCTATCCGAAGCGGTTCAATACCGGACATTGGATCGGAATCTGTGGGTGTAGTCATGAGCGGAGCGCGCGAAGCGCAGGCCCGGCAATGCGCAGCCGGAAGCAATGCGAGCCCGGTAGGGCGAAGGCATCAATAAATGAATCGCCGTCAATTCCTTTTGGCTTGGATGTTTCAGAATCGGTCTGCCTCTGTTGAAGTCGAAGTGATGGAAGTCTTCTCGGCATCCAATGGGCCGTCGGCTCTGCTCGTGCATCACGCCAGCGAACCGATGCGTAATGCTTTCGGTGAATGGCTTCGCGGGCACGACAGCGCCGGTATCACGTGCCGCCTGCGCGATGGAGCAACAGTCGATGCCCGAATTTTCCGGGTGAAGATGTGCTTCGGGCGGGGATTGATCCTCACCCATGCACCGGTCACGATTCGCGCGAAAGATCGCATGAGCATAAACTGATCTCCGACATCAACTGTGCATCGCGACGTGCAGTGCAAATTCGATGCCGCTTGAGCTACAGGAAGAAGTGGTCCTCGCGGTTCGTCTAGTGATTCTCCGATTCCTCCGCGTCTGCAGAAATCAAATCGTTGAACCCAGTTTCTTGCCCGCATTTGTCCGGAGATGTAGCTCCGCAATTTTTCGCATTGGCGAATCGCAACCACCGGATTCAACAGAGGCGGGACCAGACCGGAAAAACCAGAGGCAACATTAGTGAAATGTGGAGTGCTGCGTGCGGTGCTGCACCGGTCAACACACATTGAAGCTTATCGGAGACAATCAACCATGAAAAGCCAGACGCTTTTTTCGCTGCTTCTCCTGGTACCCGGCTGGATGCTTTCTTCACAGAGTCAAGCCCCGCGTGACCCCGCTGCTGTGGAAGTGATCTCGATGCTTGACAAACACGACCACGCTTTGAATCAACACGATTTGGAGGCGGTCATGAGGTTGTACGTTTCCAGCCCGAAGACCGTAGTTATCGGAACTGGGCCGGGGGAGCGTTACGAGGGCTTGCAGGAGATACGGAATGCGTACACGGAGTTCTTCAAAGATTTCGACAAAGGGACTTTGAAACGAGACTGCTTGTGGAAGGATGGGGCCAGCATAGGCAACGCGGCGTGGGTGGCGGGCGATTGCAAGATGTCGGACTCCTTTGCAGGCAAGCGCAGGGAATATGAAATGAATGTTTCGGCCACGCTCGAACGCCAGAACGGGCAATGGAAGTTTGCCATGCTTCACTTTTCACATCTGACGGGCTCTGCCGAGCCGGAAACTTCCAAACGGGGAGGAAACTAATGCAAACACGAAGGGAATTCTTGCGAGGCCTTAAGAAATGGTCGAAAGCCGTTCTTGTCGGCATCGTCGCCGGTGCAACCGTGAAAACAACGGAGGCAGGAGGCGCATGGGTTAACAGACGCGGCGTGGGCGGCGGAGGATGGGCCAACGCTGCTCACGGCGGAGGAGGATGGATCAACAGGCGCGGCTATGGCGGCGGCGCCGGCTGGGTTAATTTCCGATGAATCTTGAATCCAATCCCGGGCGAGGCTTGATTTTTGGAATATCGGATCATCTGAAAGATGTGGAAATCGACTCGTTGGCTCAATGCGACGGGGCGCCGATCGAACTCGTTATGTCCAATCCAGAAAAAGAATTCCCCTTGCTTTACCGTCACGCGAAGTTGCTTGATAAGCACCCCATGCGAGTCTGCATCCCCGTAACCCACGGTTTTGACAAAGCTCTCAAGGTCGCAGCGGCGTTGCAGTTTGCCGTGAAGCTGGAACCTGGGCAACCTACCCCCGAACTCGTTCCCGATTTGCTGGATGCTCTGGATTTCTATCTCCATCATCAAAGCGTGACGCAGCCGATCGACTTCTTTCACGGTGCTTTGTACTCGCTCTACCACCACCTCCCGACGACGCTCTGGGAGATTCAGGAGGAAGCCCCGCCGCCTGATGCCCCGAATGATGAATGCGGGCATTGTGAATTCTTTCGTAGCTGCAGCGGTTACTTCAAGTTTCCCCGGCCGGAATATGACTGCGATGGCGTCAAATCCATCCTTCGAAAACTGAGCGAAGCTGCAGCCGAGCTGCGAATGGAGGCGGCGGCATGATCGGCAATGAGTTGGCCCTAATTCTGCTTCCAACCAACAAGTGCAATGTCGCCTGTGAATACTGCTTCGAGGATAAGACGGACGATTTCATGTCGATCGACCGACTCGGCATTGTCATCGGCAAGCTGCTCGATCACATGGAGCGCCAGGCGATCAGTACGCTGACCATCTACTGGCAGGGCGGCGAGATCATGATGCTGCCTCCCGATTGGTTCGAAGGCGCGCAGGAGTTGATACAGAAGGCTGCAGATGCCAAACGCCGTCGCATCCAGCACCGGCTGCAATCGAACATGATCGGCTACAACCGGCGGTGGAACAAGATCATCGCTGAAATGTTCGAGAACAGCGTCGGCACTTCGATGGATTTTCCGAACCTGTACAGGCGCTCGAGGAATGGAACGCCCGAGCAATACACGGCTCTCTGGAATCGACACATCCGTGAGGCGCGCGACGCAGGTATTCACATTGGAGTCATCTCGATTCCAAACAAAGGCACTCTCGCTGCAGGCGCAGAGAAGTTTTACGGCTATTTCGTCGATGAACTTGGGCTTGCCGACTTTCAGCTCAATATGTCGTTCGCGGGCGGAAAACCCAACGATGCGAAGAAGGAAAGCCTCCTTGATCTGGATGCGTTGAGCCAGTTCTATGTCGATCTCGCAGGCATCTGGGTCGAACGCGGCTACCGCCGGGGAATTAAACTCGGCCCTTTCGACGAACTGATGAACCATTTCATGGCTGAGCCCACCGTGCTTCCATGTATCTGGCGGCAGAATTGCGCCGATGAATTCGTCAGCATCGATGCACGCGGCCACGTCGCTCAGTGCGACTGCTGGGTGACCAGCTATCCCGAGTACTGGTTCGGAAACATCTTCGGTCCGGAAACATTCACTGAACTGCTCAAAAAGAGCCAGGTGCGCCGTCTCTTCCAGATCCGACCGGAGGTCTTGGTTCAGGCCGAGTCCTGCATCGGCTGTGATTACCTTTCCATCTGTCATGGCGGCTGCCCGGTTCGGGCGTATGCCAACACTGGAAAGTTCTTGGTGAAGGATCCTTACTGCCAGGTTTATAAGGCACTCTTCTCGACCATGGAAACCCTTGCCCTAACCGCGGGAACGTCGCCGCCAACCGGCACGGAACAAAATATGATGACCGCGCCACGGTTGGATTTGTCATGATGTCGGCGCCATCTCTCCTGGTCATTGACGGCGTCTAACACGCTGAGGAAAAAGTCGAATACGGCAACTGTAGGCGCGGTCTATGACCGCGCGCTCTTCCTGGAATCAACGAAATACGCGCGGTCGTAGACCGCCCTACAATGCATTTGTCGCATCCAAGACATTTTTCCGCAGCCTCCTAATCCCTCAGTAGTCGAAGGGCCGGATGAAGTAGCTGCTGGGGAACGTTTATTACTGTGGCGGAATTATCCCGTCAGACTCCGAGGAGAAAACCACCAACCCTCCAGGAGGAACAGGAATATTTGAAACGCTACGGATCAAGTCCCCAGCCGAACTGAAGAGATCAAAACGGACGAACTGGGTTATAGACGACGTATTCCCGATCTGTAGATTCGCTTCCGTGCCAACCCCCGTCACGACTTGAGGAAAAACGAACGCGCCAATCCCGCCGGTTGTTGTAACTGAAGGCTGAAGCTGCTCCGTCGTGGTGGGGACTACCACAGATACTGTCGTAACAGGTCGGGTTGATCCTGCTACTGCCGGAGCTACTGCAAACCCGGGGGCCACTGTACAGGTTGTAGGGGCCACTCCGATGATTGCTGGGGTCACTCCAGTGATTGTCGGGACCAGGCCACACGTTGCCGCGGCCACTCCAAAAGTTGCCGGCGCCACTAACGGTGTAGTTGTGAAGCTTGAAGCAAACACAGCGTTGTCTAGGTTCGTTATCGGAACAGACGTGAAACCAACACCGTGAAAGTCCAGCGCCAGAATGGCAACCGGGACGTTCGAAGAGATTTTCAGTAGACCTGAAGACAAGCCTGTTAGTTCGATTTGAAAAAGACTGTTCACGAATTGCGAAATCTGATCTCCTGGCGCTATCGAGATCGTTCGGTTCGCGATCTCAACGCCAAGCGCGTTGGACAGCGACAGATTGACGGTCGCATTATTCGGTGACGGGTTCACGAACGCGAGGTCCGTTCCGGTTTGTCCTGCAAATCCGATGTTCACGGGCAAAGCGGCGTTCATCAGAATGGGTGCGGGCCCCACTTGGGTACGAGCGATGCCGATTTCCGTAGCATTGAATAGAGTCTCAACCGCTGTGAAAGCGGCAAGGTTACTTCCTTGCGGCGTGACCATCGCGTAGCCCACGCCGAGTGGCAGAGTCTGGGCGTTTCCCAAGGAACAGCAGACCTGAGCGACCACCAGCAGAAGTGAAATTCTCTTAAACATGAATCACCTTTGACCGATTTGAAGTCTGTTGTAGCGGGATCTTTAGCTCCGCCGCCGTTAGGCCGTTAGTTCCTCGCAGATCGGATACCAAGAACGCGCAGCGTTTACTGATTTTTTACGGGTCTTTCGGCGGAGGAATCGTCCGTGCAGGCTGACTGGAGAGAACTGAACTTAGGAGGATATCAGATGAAAGCAATAGCCGTCATGGGACTCGCCGTGATGGGATCTGTCATTTTGCTTGGCTTGAGCATATTTGCGCAGTCTCAGTCTGCATCATCTACTCACGATGCCGGAGTCACGTACCAAGTTACAACGGTCGTGACGGCTAAGGCGATGACCCCTATGCCCGGCCCCGGCCCGAACGCGAAGCAACAGTCCAAGCAGGCAATGATTGGCAAAGGAAAAGCCATGGTGAAGACATCGAAGGATAACACCACCTGGGTTGAGGAAGTCGACATAGATGGGAGCGGTCGTGCGGTTGACACGCAGATGCTGTGGGACGATACCGACAAGGTCCTGTACACGTACGCAGAAAAGTCCTTTCAGTGTGCCGACGGCTCTTCCGGAGATGGCAACTTTCTGATTGCGACCTACGGAAAGGGCAATCGCCCGAAAAAACCAGCCGGTTCCGGTTGGTGGTTGGCAGATCTGGATAAAGGCGAGTGCAAGGCGCGCGCGGACCAACTCTTCGGATGCAAATTCGATGCAAGCGGTAAGAACACTGCTTGCGGAGTTGCAACACTGAACGAGAAAACCCATGAACTGACGATCATTGAGGCCACAACCACAAGCAACCAGTAAGCCCACCCGAGGACGTGCGTTCACGGTCGCAACCCTGGACGCACTCCGCGCGATTTACAGAGTGAGAACCCAATCCGAAATCCAATACCTT
>WNEQ01002266.1_pt1 | contig 10138 bp, 9 predicted proteins | sample 5399971 | NCBI WGS metagenome assembly WNEQ01 (sample SAMN13153330, study PRJNA577476) | soil metagenome | isolation source: 20 cm grassland meadow soil 2 days after 1st rain plot 5 | place: USA:California | collected 2015-09-18
ACATCATACGGACTGGCGTTCTGCCTCGGGACTGTCCACTCCGTGATCCTGCCGGTCGTCTGATCCAGCTTCGCCAGCTTGCCGGGACGCTTGCCGGCGGCCCATATACCAAACCAGATGTTGTTTTGAGCATCCACATTCAGACGCCGGACCTGCGCGGGATAGGTCGGCGGAGCGAAGATGGTCCACCCATTGTTGTGGGTATCGAACTTGGCGATGTTTCCCGAATCCCACAGCGCCATCCAGATATTGTCGTTCCTATCGGCGATGACACCGTAAACAATGGCGTTGGCCTCTGGAACCGGGAACACCGATACTTTCTTGGTCTGGCGGTCATATTTGCTGAGCGCGCCTCCCATAATCCAGCCAACGTAAATGTTGAGCTTCGAGTCGAAGGCGATCGACTGCGCCCATTTGATTTGATTCCTGACGACGTTGTCCGGATCCAGAGGAATCATCTGATCGAACTTCTCGGTCTCAGGATTGAATGCAAGCAGGCGTTTCACACTCGATGGCTGCACTCCCGAATGTTCCGGCAGCCAGATCATGCCGGTAGGATCGATGTTCACTTCATGGATGCCGTTCTTCGGATCCGGCAGCTGGAAGTCTTTTTGAACTCCCGTACGCGGGTCGAGTTTGACCAGGCGATGGGGATAGCCGCGGTCGGTCAGCCACACGTTTCCGTCGTGATCGAACCGTACATCCTGACCTGCGCGTCTGCCGACGAATCCGGCCTTCAAATCCTTGTACTCGGGAGCATGATTACCTTGACCCGGAGGATCCGGCGGCAGGTAATACTCGATGTACATGGCCTTGCCGAGCTTAGCTTCGTCCAGCGGCATTTCCTGGTCGATCCGCACGGCGCGAGGCTTCGCATCCGGACCAAAGTTCTTGACCAGATACGCAAGCAGGTCCTCACGGTCTTGCCTGTTGAAGCGCAGCGCTGAAGCGCGGTAGTTCAAAAGTCCTTCTGCGTATGACGCTGCCGGGCGATCCCAGTTTGCCTTGCCCATCATGCGATCCAGGCGCGCCGTCCAGACCGCAAGGTTGCCAGGCCGGCCGGGAAGGAAATTCTCGCCATGACAGATGATGCAGGTTCGCTCCGCCACGTCGCGCCCAGGCCCGGGCGGATAAACTTCGTCGTACGGCTGCTCGATATTGACCACTGAATTCGATTCAGTATTGGTTTCGAGAGCGTTGACAACCGTCCGCTGTGAAGAGGCAGCCATGGCATGGAGCGAAAGCTTCAGCTTCGGACTATCTCCGGCTTTCAGCGTCAGCTTTTGAACATCGGACTCCTGCCCCTTTGTACTGACCTTTACTTCATAGTTGCCGGGGAACAGCGCTACAGCACGGAATTGCCCGGCATTCGTGTAGATCATGTAAAGAATCCGCTTGTCTGTGTTGCGGATAAAAACCTGCGCCGCTTTGAACGGCGTCGAGGAATCCACCGCTCCGGACAGACTGGCTGTGCCCGCGATTCCGCTTTGCGGCGGAATCGGTCTCGCTCCAGCCAATACGGTCAGGCCGAGGAAGATGCATGCGGCCCCTAAACTTGCCATCAGCTTGCCCATTCGTACCCCCTTGAAAGACCTAGTTTCGATATTCTAACGCTCATTCCTGCATCAATGCGAATGTCCAGATCGAGCCGCCGGTCGGCACCTTGGCCGCCGCGTAGCGGGTCGCTAGAATCCCGCCCAGCCCCGACGCAACCGTCACATATTGGCGGCCCCTGTGGGTGTATGTGATCGCAGTGGAATTGACGCTCGAGCCGGTCTTGAATTGCCAAAGTGTTTTGCCGGTGTCTTCGTCCAGCGCAATGAACTCACCGGTCAATCTACCGGTAAACACGAGTCCGCCGCCGGTGACGAGCATGCCGGCCGAACTGGGAAGATCGGTCAATGGAACTTCCCATTTCTTTTCGCCTGTCAACGGGTTGATCGCTGCGAAGTGGCCGAAGACGTCGCCTGGCTTCATCTCCGGCTGCCGCGCATCAACACCCGTCGACTGTGCGCCGAGAACTTGCGGCTTGGGTGCTGCGATTTGCTGGAGCCGCGGTATGTTCCAGGTGCTGGCGTAGATAGATCCCGTGTTCGGATTGAACGCGATAGGCACCGCATTCGTGCCTCGCGACGGCCAGATTTCGACTTCCTCTCCGGCAGCGAACCGTTTGTAGACGTCCGTCAGCACCGGCCGGCCGGTGGCCAGATCGATATGGGTGGCCCAATTGACTTTGACGATCGGGTGCGCGGCGATCAGTTTGCAGTTGGTGCGGTCGAGTACATACAGGAAGCCGTTCTTGTTCGCCTGGATCATGACCTTTCGAAGCTGGCCCGCAACACGGATATCCGCGAGTAACTGCTCGTCGGTGGCATCCACGTCGTACACATCGTTGGGTGTGTACTGGTAATAGCAAACGACTTCACCCGTTTTCGGCCGAAGCGCGAGCACGCTATTCGTGAATAAGCTATCGAGACCCTCACGCGGTCGCGGATCGTAAGGTTCCGCATTGCCGGTGCCCCAATAGACAAGATCGAGCTCGGGATCGTACGAGCCGGACCGCCAAGTCGGACCTCCGCCATATTTCCAGGCATCGTTGTTCTTGGGCCATGTCTCGGAACCAGGTTCCCCGGGTGCGGGAATCGTATATGTGCGCCACAATTTTTTACCGGTATCCGGGTCCCAGCCATCGAGGAACCCGCGCGTGGTGGATTCTCCGCCGGCCACTCCCGATATCAGCACTCCGTCGGCTACGATCGGCCCGCCCGTGGCATAGAAGCCGTCTTTGGAATCGGCGAATTTCTGGTTCCAAAGCTGCTTGCCGGTTTTCATGTCGATGGCGAGCACGTGATTGTCGATCGTCACGCGAAAGACTTTGCCGTTATAAATCGTGGCTCCGCCCCTGTTAAAAGCCGCCCGCGTGATACCGGATTCGATCTCGGTCGGTGTGCGCCAGATTTGCCTGCCGGTCTCCACATCGATGGCAAACGTCCACTTGCCGTTGATGGCGTACATGACGCCGTTGTAAACGGTCGGTTGTGCGAGCTCGCCCTGATCGTTCATCATGCTCGCGTTCCAGATCGGCACCAGCCGCTTGATGTTGGACTTGTTGATCTGCTTGAGCGGGCTATAACTCTTTCGGTCATAGCCCATGCTGTGAGTGAGAACGTTTTCCGTATTCTTGCCGTCGATCAACTCCTGCATCGTTTGGGTCAACACCGGCGCCGCCCACAAAGCCAGCAGCGTCGTACCTAGCCATATTTTTTTCATGATCGGTCTCCCTGAAGTAGCGATGCTTAATGATGCGCGATTATAACCGGGCAATGTTATGTTCGTCATTATTAAGTCCCAATTAAGTCCCAGAGCGGGACTCGAAAGAGAGGATGTTCTGATGAAAGCCAACGAACTCATGCTTGCCGAAGCGTTTCGGAAGGAAGCTGTGTCGGGTTTCGAAAAATATCTGCCGCGCATCGTCGACTGCTTGGAATTGCTGAGCGAAGAAGAGATCTGGTGGCGGCCAAACGAGGCCTCGAACTCCGCAGGCAATCTCGTTCTGCACCTCTGCGGTAACGTCCGTCAGTGGATCATTTCCGGGCTGGGCGGGGAGCCCGACACACGCGAGCGCGACAAAGAATTTGCCGAGCGTGGCCCGATTTCCCGCCGGCTGCTTATCGGGCGATTGAAGAAGACCGTGGAGGAAGCATGCCAGACGATTAGCCGGTTCCCAGCCGAGGCGTTATCGCGTGAGTTTGATATTCAGGGCTACCGTGCTTCGGGCCTCGTCGCCATCGCCCACGTCTACGAACATTTCGCTTACCACACAGGGCAGATCATCTATCTGGCAAAGTTGAAACGCGGCAACGATCTGGGCTTCACGCGACTGCCGGCCGCTAAACCCGCTCGACCCGTGGCCGCACAACGTCCCTAAGCTGAGGCATGAAAATTGAACTTACCGCGCCGATGCAAAAGGTAATGAGTCCGCAGTTAATGCAGCGGATCGAACGCACACTCGACGAATTTCCGGAACTCCAGTCCTACACATTAAGAATAGGGTTGGTGATGCACTCCAATGTCCACGGAAACGCGGATTCCAGGAATATGCTTATCCGCCTGAATACGAGGGCAAGATCCGGCATGAGTTACTTCACAATTGCGCATGAACTCACTCACTTGCTGCAGAAGCCTGGCCTCGGAACCGTTCCATACGGCGAAATCCAATGCGACATTTATACGCTCGCGCGCAGTTCCTTGTTCACCGATGACATGCCGACGTACCTGCCCGGTTTGTCCTGCAAGAAACGAGACTGGACTCACCACGCCGCCTCCGTTCGGGACTTGTGCATCGAGGCCATCGAGGTACGAAAGCTGAGAAGAACCTATATCGCGTGGTTGAGCCAGGCTATTGACGAATACTTCAAATTCCCCTCCTAAGTTAGGAGGGATGTTTACAGACAAAGCCATGCTTGCGCCCTCCCGGTATACTCCATTCTCGTGGATCCATTTGCTATCAACGAGACTGCGTTCCACCCATTTTTGAAGGAATTCTCTCGCTTCGAAACCATCAAGTCTCTCGAGCGGTCGCCGCTTTACCGGAACGTCCAACCCGACATACAGCGTGTCCTGGGACACGTCTGGCAGGGAGAGTTCGCGCAAGCGGTAGAACCCCGTGGGCCGGAAGACCCGATCTGCGCCGTAGCGTGGAACATCGAGCGAGGTATACGGGGCGACGCCATCGCCCGCCTGCTTCGCGATCATCCCCTTCTGAAAGAAGCGGGCGTTCTTCTCATATCCGAGCTGGATTGGGGCATGGCGCGTACTCAGAACCGATTTATCGCGCGGGAGCTGGCTATAGTCCTTGGGATGAATTACGCATTTGCACCATGCTACTTGGCATTAACAAAAGGAGCGGGTGTGGAGAAAAACGCGGCTGGCGAAAATGCGGAATCGCTGCACGGCAATGCTCTGCTTTCGCGCTTCCCCATGCATCGTGTACATTCGCTGGCCCTGCCGAACGGCAAAGACAAGATGCGAGGCGCCGAGAAGCGAATCGGTTCCCAGCGGGCGGTGATCGCCGATATCGAACACCCGTCGGGGATGTTCCGAGCCGTATCGCTTCACCTCGATGCCCATTCGTCGCAGCATCATCGATACCTGCAGATGCGGCGAGTCCTCGACCATCTTCGAACACTCGAGCCGCAACTGCCGACACTCGTCGGAGGTGATTGGAACACAACGACGCACAATGCCAGCCGCGCGTTGTACTCGATTCTCGGATATTGCCGGCGCGTGCTGATGGGAGTTCGTCACGTCGTGGCCAATCACTACCCGTATCCGGACCGACGGTTCGAGCGCCGGCTGTTCCGCGAATTGGAACGGAGCGGCTACGAATACAGGCAATTCAACATGCCCGGGGAGTGCACGCTGCACTACAACGTCGAAGACATCGCTGCGAATCTGAACATGGGTGAATGGGTACCGCAGTGGTGCTTTTGGTTCATCAACTGGGCCCTCGAGCGAACCGGAGGCGAATGCTCGATGAAGCTGGATTGGTTTGCAGGATCCGGGATTCGAGCACTCCAGCCGGCGTCCGTCATTAGCGGTTTGCAGGAAGGCGGCGGCCGCGTTTCCGATCACGACCCTATCGTGCTGTCGTTCTCATTGCCGTACCTATCTTTATGAAGGCAAAGGGTGAGTTCTGGGACAATCTCGGTTATCCTTAACTGCGGTAAGGAGGCGTGATGGATACGCGAACAGGTTGTACTGATGTTCGTGTGCGTTTACAGTTGTGAAGCTGGAGGAGACCGTATGAACGAGATCGCCAAAGTAATTTCCGGCTGCTTTTTAGTGGTGGCGCTTGCTTCTCCCGCGCTGGCGCATCATAGTGCCGCCGCATACGACACACAGAAAGAAGTCAGGCTGACGGGCACGATCACGCAATACCGGTTCGGAAATCCGCATGTTTATATGATCCTTCAGGTCAAGAAGGCAGACGGCTCGACCAAACCTGTAGAAGTTGAGGCGGGCGCCGCGTCTGTGCTCAATCCGTTAGGATTTAAAAAGGACTCGCTTGCGGCAGGCGATGTTGTAACCGTTGTCGGCAACCCGGGCCGGGATAATCCCGATAAATTTGTATTGGGGAAAGATCTTTACAAGCAGGATGGCAGTTATATTCCGCTGAATATCGCGTCGCGGAGTATTTACACGTCCAACAGCAATGAAACGGCCTCCAGCATTGCAGGGACCTGGTTCCCTCCTCGCACCGAATTCAACGGCTTTCTTGGCGGCACGAGAAACTGGCCCATCACCGAAAAAGGCAAGGCTGCCATGGCCGCCAACAGTGATCCCAAAGCAACGACTCAGAAGGACTGTATTCCAATAGGCGCGCCAGCGGTGATGTTCTATCCCGTTGCCGATACCATCACCGTTCAACCCGAGCGCGTGGTTATGAAGGTGGATTGGATGGAGTCGGAACGCACGATTTACCTGGACGGCCGTAAACACCCGCCGTCCACTCAGACTTTTCTGCACGGCCACTCGGTAGGACGATGGGAAGGAGATGCGCTCATAGTAGAGACTACCAATTTCAAGGAACATCCCATGGGCCTTTCGGCTGCATTGCCCGGCAGCACGCAGAAACGCTTAATCGAACGCTTCCGCCTCAGCCCGGATCACAAAAGCCTGATATATTCCGGCGTCATCGAAGATCCCGTCTATCTTGCCAAACCGGTAGAATGGTCCGGACAGTGGTTATACCGGCCAAACATGCCGCACTCGAACGAGAAATGTGATCTGGAAGTCGCAAGAAAATTCCTGCAGAACTGACTAGCGTGTCGTGAGCTTGCTGCCGACGGCGCCGAGGGTATCAACTTGACTCAGCAAAGAGGGAAGACACAGGATTTGCCGATTTCAAAATCTCCGACGCTCACACCGGATTTTTGAGGCAAAGCCCGGCTGCGCCAGAAACTAGTGCAGATTGCTTCTGGACCCACTATTCTGGACTTGAAAACTGAAGACAGCCCGGAGGCATGAATGATCCTACACGTCGGACCCTTGTTGTCGATCCTGTTTGGGATTCTGATCCTGATTTTGCCCCGATTCCTGAACTATCTTGTGGCGCTCTACTTGATTCTCATGGGACTGGTCGGTCTTGGTGTTGTGGTTTTTCGATAAAACGCGCGTCACTCACCGTCACTTTCTTCCTCTTTCGCCCATTCGTCCTCAATCTTCCGGTTCCGCCGCCGGCGCACGTAGATCGCAACCAGTGCAAGGGTCGTTATCGCCAACCAAAGCGTGGTCGATGACGTAACGATCGGTACCCAAGACGTCCAGATTCGCTGGCGATCCCAGAATTCCGATTCCGCGCTCGACGGCGTGACGCCCGCGACATCGGCAAACGCAACGTCGAATGGAACGCCGCGACGGACGCGCATAAGTATTTCTCGAAACACCGTTGGCCCGTGCTCCTGCGCCAGGTCGCGAATGAATGCGCCGGCTAGTGCATAGGCTCGAGTCTGATCGTTCTGACCACCCGTGAACAAACGATCCAGGTGTTCCAGATTGGTGCGGCCGCTGGTGATCAACTGATAAAGCAGTTGAGTCTGATCTTGGAAACGCCGCCCTCGTTCCACTTCCATTGCGAGCCCTTCGTCGAACCAGCGCGGTACCGGCCGGCCGGCGGACGCGCGCCAAATCAGGATGTGAGCGACTTCATGTCGTAACACATCTTCCAGAGTGTTGTCGGGATAGCCCGGCGAACGAGCAGGAAAGATGACGACCAAGTTCGACTCGCCGACAGCAAAGCCCGAAATCCAGGGTGCAACGCCGCGCGCCACATCCGAAGTCTCGGTGGCTAATTTGACCTGAATTACTGGGCCTGCATCAATGAGGCCTAAACTTTCTGCGATGTCCGCGAAGCGGCCGGCAGGAATCGATTCTAGACGCTTACGAACCGCATCAAGCTCTGTTGGCGCTTCGATGCCCAGTTTCGGGAACTCCGAAGGAAGTAATGAAGCGAGAGACCACAGGAATAGGGCAAACCGGTACATGCAGGCATCAGGTTGACCCTACAGGGAGCAATTTGCAAGAGCACTCAACGAGTTCAAGGAACTTGCAAAAATATATAATCACACTATCTGAGAAGGGACAAAGCCATGGCAAAGTGGACTTTCGAACCGGGCCATACTGCCGCAGAATTTTGCGTGCGGCACATGATGGTGACCTACGTCCGCGGACACTTCAAAAATGTACACGGCACGCTCGACTTCGATCCGGCGCAACCGGAAGCCTCGTCTGTTGAAGTGGTACTCGATGCCACGACGCTTTGGACCGGCGATCCGGCACGCGATGCCCACCTGCGAAGCAGCGACTTTCTTGATGTTGAGAAGCACCCGCGGATAACTTTCCGCAGTCATGGAGTGGAGTTGATCGGCGAGCACGATTACCAAGTGACCGGCGATTTGACGATCCGAGGAGTAACGCGCCAAGTCCGATTGGATGTCCGCTATTTGGGGCAGTGGCAAACACCCTGGTGGGAGAATGGCGTCGATAAAGGTCCCAAGACGCGCGCCGGTTTTATGGCGACAGTGGCGATCAATCGGCATGCTTTCGGCGTGAGTTGGAATTCCCGCCTTGAGAAAGGCGGAATCGTGGTTGGCGACATCGTCGAGATCACAATCGATGCTGAAGCCATCCTCGAAGACCCAGTTTGACGAGAGCACGAAGCAGCAACCAGGGCGTGCTGCTACTAGAGAACCTCTAATAGTTGAATTGAGGGAGCACAGCTATTAGTCGATCAAACCGCAACGCGGGAACTCAGCACGCCTCGGAACCGCGAGCGCTCACGCGCGCGCTCGGACGGGCCCGTTGACCGCATGGCCGAGCCGCAGAATCGCGAAACCTTTCGCGAAATCGCGACCATTCGCGAATTTCGGCTTCAACTGTCGCGGCGGTTCATGACCGCCGACGGCGTAAGTGCGTAGTCATCAGCAGTCACAGCATTGGCCGTCGTCTTGCATTCCCGGCCGGTGGACGGTAAGCCACCAGTTAAAGGTGGAGCGCCTTGATTCTAGTGTTGCGTCTATGAGACGCAACACTAGACTCCAGGGTGGACGCCGGTCACAGTCATGTTGAAGATCACTCCAAATCGGGAAAATGGTAACTACTTCAAGCTGCGGCTGTGTGGACAACTGACTAAGGAATATGTTCCAGAAGTCGAGCGGCTCTTGGCCGGCGAGGCCTCCTCGAAAACGATTTCGATTGATCTCGCGAACGTCACCTTCGTGGACCGCGACGCCATGGTGTTTCTCTGTTCGGCAAAGGCGCGTAATATCGCGATCGAAAATTGTCCTTCCTATGTCATCCGCTGGATTCAGCAAGAAGGACTCTGCGGCAGTTCGGACCACCCCTCTTCAAACGATCCTTCGAAGAAATAGTTCCTGGGCGTCGCTGCGGCTCGAAACTGTTCGCGAATCCGCTCGCGATTTCGCGAACAGTTTCGCGACCTGGACATCCGCAGCGCGCTGCTTCTCATAGATTTCAACGACTTAGTGATTGGCGCATGTGTTGCATTTCAGGCGTCACACAGGAGGATTCGAAAGATGCAGAAATCAATTTTGGCAACAGCGACGGGCTTGGTTCTTTTTGCAACTACGGCAATGGCACAGGTGGAGCAGCCATCGCAGATTAGTATTCAAGGAACTGCGCTAATCACCAAGGATTCCACCACAGATTCAGCGACGCACGGCGCCACACAGTCGGGTGGCCTGCTCGTTGGGTATTCGTATCGGTTCAACCAATGGGCTGGAGCCGAAGGCAACTACGGATACACCCGCAACACCCAAAACTATTTCGGATCGTTCGGCCAATCGGGAATACGGGCGGATATGCACGAAGTCACGGGATCGTTCGTGTTTCACATTCCGGTACGAGTCGCGCACGTTAGACCCTATGCTCTGGCGGGCGGCGGCGCGCTGATCTTCGATCCAGTCGATAACTTTCTGACGAATGGAATCGATCGGCAGACGAAGGGAACATTCGTCTACGGCGGCGGCTTCAACTTCGACGTCGCGCGCAACTTCGGTGTTCGCGCCGAATACCGCGGTCTGGTCTTTAAGGCTCCGGATTTCACACTGAACGCGCT
>WNEQ01003466.1_pt1 | contig 10136 bp, 8 predicted proteins | sample 5399971 | NCBI WGS metagenome assembly WNEQ01 (sample SAMN13153330, study PRJNA577476) | soil metagenome | isolation source: 20 cm grassland meadow soil 2 days after 1st rain plot 5 | place: USA:California | collected 2015-09-18
CAGAGCCAGATCGAAAACAATTCCGTTTGCGATCAGCGAGAGAGTTATGTGTGGTGGGAAAGGTGCCCCAGGTGTTGCAAGGAATATCAAACCAGTTACGAGTGCTAGAAGCGTGGATGTCCAATGCTTTCGCGTCATTAAAGCCAAGACGGTAAACAAGGCAGCGATAAGGAAGAAAGTATCGGTTGTCCTGGTCACAGCTCGGGCAAGGCTCGAGACATAGCCATCCGCAACAAGGATGCCGGCAAACCCGGAGATGAGTGCAAGATCCCTCACCGTAAGCTTACTGGACGCTTCTCGGGACCGCAGAACTTCTTGTGCCATATCCTGACACTTTGTCGTGCCATTTCCTCGTACTAATACGGTTTCCGGCTACTGAACCCCGAGTCGGTCACCCTCGGGACACTTCCACAAGCTGTCTCGGAAGGTTGAGGACTCCATCTCAGTAAGGCGTTGCCACGGAAATCCACTCATGTCAGAAACAAGGGAAAATAATCCTCTTATCTTGAATCTCGGCAGGCAACAAAGGCATTCTATCGGTCGCATGCTTAAGAAAATTTATGATGATTCGGGATGCGGCCCTTGAACTCGCCCATTTTGAGCCCTGATTGGCAAAATACGCGAGCAGATGTCTCCCAAAATGAGGGGCTGTAGAAAATATAATTGGAAAAAAGGGGGGGTAGATTGTGAAGTTTCAAGACGTGAAAGAGACTTTTCTTTTACCCAGTCGCTACTGTTCTACTCCCCGGGATTGAAGACTTGAGGATCCTTAGGGCTTCACGTACATGCTCTTCCGGGCGAGTTTGAGAGTTGAAAATGTGGATGACCCTTCCTTCTCTGTCAATTATGTAAGTCACTCTTCCAGGGATTATTCCAATACTTGATCTTACCCCGTACAGTTTCCTAACTACTTTTTTCGGGTCGCTAAGCAATGTGAAGGGCAGAGTGTGATGCTCCACGAATTTCCTATGCGATTCCGAGGAGTCTGAGCTGACACCTAATACTTCTGCGCCCAGTCGCTTGAACGCTTCGTAGCTGTCTCTGAATCCGCAGGCTTCCTTAGTGCAGCCGGTCGTCTCATCTTTCGGATAGAAGTAGAGAACAACGCTCTTCATGCCTCTAAAGTCGGAAAGAGAAACTCGTTGTCCTGACGCAGATTCGAGGCTGAAGTCTGGAGCAATGTCTCCTATCTTTACCGCCAACGCTCAACAACTCCAGAGAATAAATAGATCAATAAATAGATCAAGTCGCGCTCGTAAGTCAGGCTTCAACGGATTGGACCTCTCTAGAAGCCTCAACGACAGTTTCTACCGTTGGACCCACCTTCTTGAATACCATGTAGAACAGGAAAATCGCTGTGGCGTAGAATCCTGTAGCCAACAGGAATGGAAGACTGTAAAGACCCGCTCCTAAGATTAAGCCTCCAGCGATCGTAGTCACACTGTTCGGCAGTCTCCATATTATTGAGTTAATCGCGCTTGCCAGTCCTCGCTCCTCCGGTGCAATGATTCCCATGAGATACGAGTCCATCAAGGGACTCGCCATATTCATGAGGGCCGCCCTAACGATGTAAAGGCTGGCTGCAAGAGCCGCGTTCGGCACAAAGGCCAAGCTCAACATGAACACCGTCGAAAGACCGGTCGTCATAACGATCGACTGTACCTGACCATAAGTCCTGGCAAGTCTCGAACTACCAATAGCTGACAAGCCTATTGTGATGTTCGAAACAGCTAGTAACGGTCCGCTGTAAGCATCCGTTGTTCCGAATCTCAGAAAGAACCATGTCGGAATCAATGGAATTATGAATCCGGCACCCAGTCCGATGAGACCGTTTATTCCAGAAAATTTCAACAATACTCTGAGAAACAGTGACCACAAGAGAACCGGAGTCGCTAGAGACAAGAAAGAGAATACAACCATGAAATCTTGGTGCACAGTTATCGAGTCCACGTGCAAAGATCGTTCCAAGAAGGGAAAGCTGAAAGGAACTGCAGAGCCTAGCCCTGTGAAGACGGTCGAGACGACGAATGAGAGAGAGAAAGCACGGGTCCGACTCTCCATATCGGTCTGGTCAGCGATAATCGCATTCCACGTCAGTAAGAGAGACTGTTAGTCAAGGCGAAAATAAACAGTCCAGGAGAAATTCCGAATGATCCCAGAAGCAAGAGGGTTTTTCGACCCTTCCTATCCGAGAGGACGCCGAACGGAATACCTGTCAGTATTGGGACAAGGCCGAAGACTCCGATAAGGAGGCCTATGGATCCGGACCTGTATCCAATCTCGGGCATGTAACCCGTAATGTACACGATTAGATAGCCGACAGCAAGACTTGTGAAGGCAAGGCTGAAGATCAATCCTTTGACTCTGGCCGGAACACCATCAGAAATCGAACCTAACGATCCAAGACTTCTGACGAGCATCGTGATAACGACCAATGACAAAGTGCTCACTAGTCGCTAAATCAATATTCCTGTGAAGGCCTCCTCTAAAGCCTGCAATAAGGATCTAATTCGTCAGTTGTCTCGCGATGACCGGTTTAGGTCTCAGGATGCGCTTTTGTTTTTCCTTATCTAACACTCTTCGCTCATCATCTTCATCATGGTCTTCGAAGCACAAATCGATAAAGAACTCTCGACCCTCCTCGAGCCATACAGAACCGCACGAGAGACCTACGCTACCCTTTCCCACGATCCAGTCGTCGCAAGCCTGCTTGAACAGGCCAACATCGTCTCGATCACTAGAATGGGTTACAATGATCATGGAAAGGTCCATGCAAAGATCGTCACGATGAATGCCATCAAGATCTACAATCTTCTCAGCAACACCAACACGGAAGCGAATATTGTGCGCGAAGGAATAGGAGACAATGATAACGCTGTCGCATGCTTACTCATTGGCACCTATCTGCACGACATCGGAATCAGCATCTCAAGAGACTCCCACGATTTGTTGGGCGTGATCTTGGCAAGGGACATACTCGCCCGCATCCTACCCAATCGGATAGACGATACAGAGAAGATCGCAAGGATCACACCAATCATATTGGAAGAGATTCTCTGCCACCTAGGCCACTACCGCGCCACTAGTCTAGAAGCAAAGATCGTCGCCACATCCGACGGCACTGACATGACCAAAGGCAGAGCAAGAATCCCAGCCAAAACTAGCAAACCAGACATCCATCAGTTCTCCGCCCTCGCCGTTGAACACGTCGAAATAACCAAAGGCGACAAGAAACCAATACGGATCAAAATCGAAATGAACGATACAGCCGGAGTCTTCCAGATCGAACATCAACTAGTACAAAAAATTACAGATGTCGGCTTTGACGATCATGTCGAAATAGTTGGCACGATAAAAGATGGGCCCACAGTGACCTATTTCATGTGAGAACTGATTTTGGTGGGGCTGGGCGAAACCACTGCGCTGCGGGCTCAAAACCAGTTCAGAGACGGTTCATTTTCGGTTTTCAATATCTTCGAATCCGCCAGCTCCAGCGATACTTGGACTGCATTTGTACTGCAAGAACTCGATCCCGATTCTGGATTAGCGATCAACAGGAACAGTTAAAAATCGCCTATACTCAGTCGTCGGGTCTAGCTGGAAGTATTTTGGATAGGACTAGAGTTCTTGGTTCTCTCGAGTTTGCAAAGCAGTTCGAAGCAATAGTGGAAGGGCCTAAGTCGCGAGAGGTATCTCAGCAATTAGAACCTCGAAGCGAGGAACTGTTAGGTGCATTGTCTTGGCTCACGGACAATAATGAGACAGATAGAGCTCTCTTACTCGTATCGCTTCTTTGGAGGTTCTGGATCGACAAGGGTCATGTACAGGAAGGGCGGAAGCTCGTCACTAGACTCCTCAAGTTGCCGGGAGCGAAGTCACGCACAACCACGTTTGGCAGGGTGCTATACGGCGCAGGAATGCTCGCCTTCCGACAAGACGATAACAAGGAAGCAAAGAGACTGTTCGAAGAATGCCTCGCATTATCAAGGGAGAAGAATGACGGGGCGTCGACAGTGAGGGCCCTTACGGGATTGGCAAGGATTGCTCTCCGGGAAGGAGACTATGAAAAAGTGAAGTCGCGGAGTGAAGAGGCTCGAAGAATCGCGCGTATCATGAACGACGAGTGGTCGGAAACGCGTCCCCTTCACATGTTAGCCGCCGCCACGAAGATGGAAGGCAACTTGCAACGCGCCAGAGAACTGTACCTCGAAAATCTCGCGCTTGCTCGGAAGCTGGGAGACCAGAGCTTGGAGTCTGTGGAGCTGGACAACCTGGGCTCGGTGGCACTTCATACCGGAGATGTCGGTGGGGCGAAGGACTGGTATCGACAAGCAGGAGAAATCATGTACAAACAGCGAAGCATGTACATGTTGCCCTATCTTCCGCTACATTTCAGCATGGTCGCATTGGAAGAAGGCAAACTCGAAAGAGCGGTCAAGTTATTGGGGGCTTCAGAGACCCTCTTTGAATCCTCAGGAATGGCGCCAGACCCGGATGAGAGTGTGGAGCGCGACCGCACAGTCTCCAGGCTTCGCAAGGCCGTTGACGAAGACAAATTCTCTAGACTTTGGGAAGAAGGACGCAAGCTGTCGCTAGACCAAGCTGTCCAATACGCATTCGAAACCTGACACGATAGGTTTTTCGAATTCACGCCGCTTTTCGTAACAGCAAATGAAGCATTCCGGTCTGGGCCGAAGCAACAGGACTCTTGGAGTGCCGCCTCAGTTTTGGTGATCGAATTTTCCTATGCTGGCCAATGGGCACGAAGAACGTTAGCTAGCGTTGCTGCTCTGTAGACTGAATTCCAAGGTGGAGCTGGGCGGACCTATACCGAAAACGGTTCAAATCCGAGGCAGAAATTGGTCATTTTGAACGTATTTTCCACTGGTTCGATTCCGGTGGGGTTTGAACCAGGACTGGTGCGAATCCTTGTCAAGGATCGTGAATTCTTGCTTTTTTCTAGCGATTCCGACCAAGGATAGTGCCTACTCTACGCACGAGTGTCTGAAGGGTTCCGTTGTGATTTCAATAGGGTGTCAAGACCAGAAGACAAACCCATGCTGGAGCAGAACATCAAAGCAAGGCCAGAGCGCTAGATCGCGGTTTGTTCGAAGATTCTGCTCTCTCGACAGTTGATGGAAGCTCGCTCCCGGGGAGCGCTTCCTGCGACCACTTCAAGTGGCTAAATAGATTTCAGCGTCACGAAGAAAGACCAAGGGCAACATGTGGAGAATGGAGGCACTCTCAAAGAGTGCACTCAAGAAGAGTGATGAGCAAGGCCAGGCCCAATAATTTGAACTAAGCACGAACGTGGTCTTTTCCGCGCATGGGAAAGCAATGCCAAAACAGCGAGTGTTTGGGTAAGACTGAGTTTCAGACCGTTATGTATAGAATGCCCAAAGGGCATGAAGCTGTCACCGCGTGATATATCGAAACCCGAGAATTTCGTGTTTCGAGGATGTCGCCGTGCGGGATATTCGTTATAGGCTGCCCAGCCGCCGAATGCCCTGATGAAAATTTTGAACACTTCACGAGTAGCGAAGACAACGCTTCTCTCAATTCTGTCCCTTGCAGGCTTGATGCTTCTAGCCCCGACAATTCTTCAGCCAGCCTCCGCCGACGGAGGCTCCTCCAAGAGCGCGACCTTTATCAACTATGAGCTCGCGGGGAACCCGTTCACAACCGGCGCTAGTGTAGGTACGACCTGCCCCAATACTCTTCGGACCTGTATGAACACAGAGGGAGAACCACAAATTCGGGCGGCCCCTGACGGCAGCTTCTACGGCTCATCGGAGAACGTGTTCTGCGTCATTGGTGGTCAGTGCGGTGGAACGTTCGCCTACAAGTCAACCGACGGTGGCCAACACTTCACCACTCTTCCTCTGCCGAACAGTGCTTCCTCGGGCAGGATTGGATTCTCTCCTGCGGGCGGTGATACTGACATTGCGGTCGCGCCTGTTCGAAACCTCAACGGCTTCTTCAACGTCTACGTAGCAAGTTTGGCCACATCTCCTCCACTAGCGAATGTTTACGTATCCACGAGCAGAGACGGAGGCGGCTCGTGGGTTCTCAACCCAACCGGAGCTAGCATTCCAGTTGATGACCGGGAGTGGATCGCTGCAGATGGCACTGACAAGGTGTGCGTGTCCTACCATGCTATTTCAGCAACCAATGATATTTTCGTCACGTGCAGCCTGGACGGCGGGGCCAGCTTCACCCAGACGGGGAACGCGTTTGACCCAACCCACGTGGCTTTCCTGGCAGGGTTCAACAACGTGATCGGCAACCTGGCCATAGACCCACGGAACCATGCGGTTTACCAAGTGTTCAGCTCTGTTGCGAGTGCTGCAGAGCTGGCTCAGTGCACAATCTTCTGCCATGTTCACACAGTTTGGATAGCCGTATCCACCGATGGAGGTTTGACTTTCACTGACAACATAGTGTACAACAACCCGAACACCAGCCTTGACTATGGCCACCAGTTCATCAACGTGAGCGTTGACATCGCTGGAAATGTCTACGTGGTTTACAGCGACAACCACAACATCTTCTACAGCTTCTCCAAGACCCTCGGACAAACGTGGTCCGGCCCCTTCCAAATCAACAAGGGACAGTCTAAAACGGCTATCTTTCCCTGGAGCACCGCGGGAAGTGATGGCGCGTTGGACGTGGTCTGGTACGGAACAAGCTACTTTGACGGCGTAAACCCGCCGGACAACTACCCGATGACAGCCGCATGGAAGGTCTACTTTAGCCAGAACCTCAAGGCTACTACCCCGGGAAGCAGCTGGAGCCAAGTCGCGGCTTCGGGGATAATACACTACGGCGGCGTGTGCGAATCCGGTGTTACCTGCACCGGGAACAGGGATCTGCTCGACGACTTCGGTGTAGCCGCAAGTCCGACTACCGGCCTCGCTGTAATCATTTACACGTCTGACCAGTTCGTGAATAGTAACGCAGAACCTGCGACCCGTCGGTCATCTACGAGTCCATTCTGCACGCGGGACACAACCAACGATATCGACTGCGAGCACACGAACATTGCAGTCCAGACCGGGGGCCAGGGTGTCATCACCCAGACAACCGCCCCTATTCTGGCCGTGGCACCCAGCACCCTATCGAGACCGGTTCTGGCAGGAAGAGACATCTTTGCCGCGACGGTAATGCCGACGCTTGCCGACACGACAACGCGGACCCCGGCAACCATCGTGATACATACCCTAGGTACGCGAATAGGACGATAGGGCCGACCCTCCCCTCTTTTTTTCTGAATTTCTCTTTATCAAGCCCGATGAATTTGGCCGTGAATCCGACCCCGAACCCCGGGTTGAGTTTGTGGTCATCGGATTTGAACCAAATACGGTTCAAATCTGTGGTGGGGCTGGGCGGATTTGAACCGCCGATTTCGTGGGCACTCGACCCATCCACAACGCGTGAACGGGTTCCCAAGCCACGCGGCCATTCCAGACCATTGGACTAGTGGTCTTCTAGACCAGGTTGGCCGGACCCGCTCAAGTAGGGTCTTCTAGCCGACAGCCCCTTGCGGACTAATTCTCAGCCGTCCATCCAGTTAATATTACGCTTTTCCACTAAGAAGGGACAACTATCAGAGAGAAACGAAATCCTAAGAACAACAGGGAAAACGTCCAACCTCCAATTCAGTAGTCCTTTTTGAACAAAAAAGGGAGAGATGAGTGGATGATATCCGCTTGACCATCCTTTCCTCTTGTTTTACTTGTGCTCGGTTTCTCGTGTGATTCTCGGATGCTTGTACCGAATCACGACTACAGCCGCCAATCCTGCAGCGGCTGCGCCGCCAGCGACAAGATACAATGTCGGTAGGCCGCCGCCGCTGACTCCTATGCTTGGGTCGTGGGTCAAAGTACCTTGAAAGTAAGGATATGCTAGGTAGAGTTTGAAGAAGTTCTCTGATTCTCCAAAGTCCTTGTCAGACTCTCCCTTGTAAGCTGCAACAACGTTAACTGTGCTTACGACTCCCGTAGGAGAAGTTACTGTTGCAGTCTTGACGAACTTGAAGAATCCCGTGTTCGTGCTTGACGTCAGTGTTCCGGATGAGAATTCGACGTTCTGCTCCTGGTCATTTGTTGGGTGGAACTCATGTTCCGAAACAGTGGAGGCTTCTGGACTGGAGGCGTCTACATCGTGACTTCCCGTTGCCTCGTCCAAGTTGTAATGGTTGTAGTTGCTTTGCATGTTCACTTCTAACGCCAACTTGTCATTTTGAGACTTGAATGGGAAGTTGCTGATGGTCACGTCAATCTTGATCTCCGCTGTGTTGATCGTCACAGTCTGTTGGTTGATAGTAATGGATCTTGTCGAGTTGAAGGCCTTCACCGCGAACGAGACGCTCCCTGCCGACAATGTCTCTGGTACACCTCCATTGACCTCGATTTGGATCGGGCTGTTCAGGGTCAGGTTGAAGCCCATTCCGATGGTCACCCCGTTCTGATCTCTGATGGGGTAGAAGCTGCTGTGCGTCCAAGTCCCGGAGTCCAGCGTAGCACGGGCAACTTCCTCGGGTCCATGATATTCCCCGTTTCCTGTAGAGCCTGGAACGAATTCTATCAGGGCCCTGAAGTTGACCATGTACTCGCTACGGCCCATCTCGTTTGTTGCGTAGAACCTTACGTGTGGGACGTTGCCTTCGAAGACTCCCGTCAAGGATCCACTTGTGAAGGTTATCCTGTTTCCTTGATCGACGCTTCCCGCAGGACGGTCGTCTGCCCGTGCCGTAGGTAGTGCCAACGCTAGGATTGCTATTGAGAGTATTCCGAGCATGCTTGCGATATTTCTCTTCATGTCAATTCACCGTTTTTCCTACCCTATACTATGAAATCGACTCAATTTAGGCGTTTTTCTTCTAAAAACCCCGAAATTAAGGTTTCTAGATTAACCGAACCAGTTCTGTTGGATAAATGAGTATTCTATTATTCTAGAACACGAGAGGTTGCAATGCAAGGATGACGGCGAGAATATTGACATACATGATGCCGAGGCTGATTACAGCGGTTTTTTCCATCCGTAATCCCTTGGATATCGATATCGAAGCGGACAACAGACAGATGATCCATGCTTGTATAAGAATGGGAAGAAATGTTAGCACTCCCAATTCAGAACTCAAACTTAACCCGACAGACCGACTGATGTAGAGGATGCACGGGACGATGAGTAGAGGCAACATTGCAAACGCGGTGCCGTTCAACAGGCTTAGCTCGGCACCCTTCCGATGAAATAGACCAACGCTCAATGTCTCTGCAAAGGCGAAAGTGCCCAGCCATCCCAAGGGAAACAACAGGATGAACCAGGCCTTGTTCACGGCTGACGTTGGGTTCACGTAGAACATGAGGATCGGCTCTAGGTTGGTCTGAAGCGACAACCATCCGCCCAGAATCACTATGAGAAATGCAAGCGGAAAGCTGCGAAATGGATCCTTGCTGAGATAGTAGAAGAGGCTTCTACCGAAAAGCATTTCATTGCTTATCCAACCAAGTTTCGTCTCACTGGGCAATGTTTGACTCGTCGAGGAAGTTATTTTCTCCTCGCTAACGCTCAGCGCGTTGACCGCGGACCGCCCCTGATCAGTAAGAACATACTTCTTGTCAGAGTCCTGACCGACCACACCCTCCAGCATCTCAAGATGATGGTACAACGCACCGACGCTAATTCCCAACCCTTCGTGAAGTTCCTTGAATCCTAGCCTGCCACGGGTTTTCAGCAGGTCGACAATCTTACGTCGATATGGATTGCCAAGCGCGGCATAAATTCGTGTTATCTGGCTCTCCGATATGTTCAACTCCCCTCTTTTCCTAGGGGGTGCTCCGAGACTGCTCTTCTCCCGGCAGCTTGAGAAGCTGCTCCATTATGATTCCTTATCTATGCTGAAACCAACAAGCCACCGGGCGAGTTAGTCTTAGGAGAACTGGAAACACGATCGAACCGGGCTATGCCTTCGTTGCACTCTCTGGCCTTGTAAATCAAACTGCCCTTCGGAAGAGTTTCTTGACGCATATGCCAAACAAAACACTCACAAGATATCGCATCCAGGGCTCCGGCCCATACTTTCAAGTGGCACATTGCTTAATACCCTAAACCGGGCCGCCTAAGAGAAGGCGAAA
>WNEQ01002268.1_pt1 | contig 10128 bp, 10 predicted proteins | sample 5399971 | NCBI WGS metagenome assembly WNEQ01 (sample SAMN13153330, study PRJNA577476) | soil metagenome | isolation source: 20 cm grassland meadow soil 2 days after 1st rain plot 5 | place: USA:California | collected 2015-09-18
ATTGGGCTGGAAAAATCGCTACCAGCCAAGGTTTCGGAGGCTTCGTACTCCACGACCCAGGAATCGACAATCATCATCACGAGATCCAGGTCTACTTTACCTTCCTCACTGGCAGCCCGGTGAGCATCGCGCCCGTCGCGAGCGGAACAGTCAAGGGGAACCTTCTCGCCAATGTTGCGTTCGAGGTAATCAAGCCCGCGACAAATCTCGACTTCAGTATCGATATTTCCAACACAAAGTTCACCGACAATGCCTCACCTATCCCTAATGTCCTGCCTGGCATAGTGGCGGGACCGCCGATAACCGAGACGATCACGAATAGTCCTCCCGTCGCAAGTTTCACTGCAACCGCCCTCGCCTCCGGTAGTGCCTCCTGCACTCCTGTGACTGGGGCTACCTGCAGTGCCTACGCGTTTTCTCTTGACGCCACCGCGAGCTCGGACAGTGACGGGACAATCGCTGATCCCAGTGGATATTTCTGGGACTTTGGGGACGGCATCCAAGACAACGTGAACAATCCTGGCTGCGGGCTATTGCTCTGCAACCAAGGTCACATAGCAGTGCATGATTACGGAGTGCAAGGAGTCTTCGAAGCAACCCTCCGGGTCATCGATGACACTGGCGCGACAGGATCTGCAAGAGATCAACTCGGCAGCGTCATAGTTAACATTCAGCCGAGTCACACTTCACGTAGAGTTGCTCCAGGCTATGACTCTACATCCACCTCGCTCGTCTGTGTTCCATCTCCAGTAGACATCGGCTCATCAACAACATGCACCGTCACCGTAACCGACACTGCACCCAGTGGTGCTACTGCCCCAACAGGCCTAGTCACCTTCACAACCAACAGCACGGGAGCGTTTACGACTAGTCCATGCACCCTGGGCAGTCCTACAGCGAACTCTGCAACATGCAGCGTGACTTACGCGCCAACCACAATTGGTGGTCACCGAGTCACAGCGAACTATACTGGTGACTCGAATCATGACGTGAGTGCGGGATTTTTTGATTTCAGGGTGATCACCCACACGACGATTACCAGCATATCATGCAACACGCCCGTCGATGTCAACCAAGTATCTACCTGCACGGCCTCAGTTGCAGATTCCACCTCTAGTCCGACAGCGCCAACAGGAACGATTACTCCGACCCTCGTCGGCTCTTCGAGTGGTACCCTGACTCCATCTTGCAGTCTTTCCGGAAGCTCGAGTCCTACTTCATGTACTCTAGCCTTCATGCCTTCCAGCTCAGGAACAGCGGATATCTCAGCAAGTTACAGTGGTGATGCGAGTCATGGCGCTAGCTCCACAAGCTCGCCGTTCACGATCACGGTCAACCTTCGCACAACATCAACATCGATTAGCTGCGACACACCAATCATAGTCACAACATCTTCAACATGCACAGCCACGGTCACGGACACCTCGACTGGCGGAACAGCTCTCACTCCAACAGGAATCGTAACATTCGCTTTCACCGGCGTCTCTGGCGCGTTCGATCAGACGAACTGCGCCCTAGCAGCGGGATCAACGGGCACGGCCACATGCCTAGTGCACTTTACGCCCACGACAGCTGGGACCGCAAGTATCTCAGGGACCTACACTCCATCCGACTCTACCGTCCACAGCGGTAGCGCAACCCTGTCGCCCGCAACCATCACCGTAAACTCACCGCCAACCGGATTCACAACCACGACAATATCTTGCGATTCAACTGTGATTGCAAATCAAGCCTCAGTGTGCACTGCAACAGTAACCGATGTTGGCACCTCACCAACGACCCCACTCGGAACGGTTAGCTTCACCGCGACAGGCTCCTCCACAGGAACCTTCGGCTCAACCAGCCCATGCACCCTTACCGCAGGCTCCACATCAGACGTGTCGACCTGCACAGCGAGCTTTGTCCCCTCACAAGCAGGCACCGCATCCGTCTCAGCCATCTACACTCCAAGCGATTCCCACACCAGCAGCTCCTCTGCCACACCATCTAGCATCACCGTCAACCTTCGAACCACGACAACAACAATAACATGCTCAAGCCCCGTTAACGTTGACACGGCCTCAGCATGCACTATCACAGTCGCTGACACAGCAACTTCGGGAACGGCGACCCCGCCATCCGGCACGATCACCCTAACGTCGACGGGCAGCTCGGTCAGCGGGTCCTGCACACTCTCAGGGACCGGCGCCTCAACGAGCTGTACGAAAAACTATACGCCTAGCACGGCGGGCAGTGATACCCTCACTGCAAGCTACCCTGGCGACTCTTCTCACAGTTCCAGCAGCGGCACTTTCCTGCTCACAGTCAACTACCTGCCTCCAACTTTGACAGTGACCGGGCCATCAACGGCGAACACGGGAGCCAGCGTTAGTCTAACCCTTAGCAGCTCTGCGAACGGAGGCACGGTTACTTCGATAAAGGTCGAATGGGGCGACGGGCTAACGGATAACCTGTCAGGCACTTCCACACTGGCTACCCATACCTATTCAACTGCAGGGAACTACAACTTGACAATAACCGCTACAGACAGCCACGGACTGCAAACGGTAAGGAACCAGTCGATCAATGTTACAGCCCCAGGGCCACTTCTGCCTGGGGGCGATGCAACAATCATAGCCATTGTAGCGATTATCATCGCTTTAGCCGCAGTCCTCCTCCTACTCCGGAGGAGAAGAGCTGCAACTCCGCAGGCCACAGCGAAGCCGAAATAAGCTTCAATTCATCGCTCTCAAGCATTACACGGAGAGTCCAAGAATTCTGTCAATGCTAGGCACGTCATGCAAGATTCCTGAATGGTCCATTTTTCGCTCTGAAACTATAGTCCGTAGGAAAGGTGCTGCAGTGTTGCCGGATAAGTTTAAAGCAGGACTTTGATTTGTCCTTTGAAAGAGCACTCCTAAACTTGAGACCCCGCTCAATTGTCAAGATTCTTGTTCTGTTCCTGTCTGCCTCTCTCCTATATTCGATCCCCATTGGGATCGATGTGAGGCCAGCGCATGCAGCTGGTACTGCTGTCTTGGGTGTCTGGAACGATCAGTATGGATCCAATATGACCAGCTTGACAAGTCTGGGAGTTGGTCAGAGCTTTACTTTGAAAGTCAATGTAACTAATGGGGGACCATTGGGAGGATTCGATGTTACTCTTGGATTCTTCATGGTGATCGGTCCGAGCGTTCTAAGAGTTACAAGTGCCAGCTTCAGCGGGGGCCTTTTCGACAACACCGGCCTCCCAGCCGGCTGCAGCGTCATTCAGGACAAACACGACTTCTCCAATGTTCTTGGAACAGTTCATTTCCGGGCTGTCCTCCAGGGCTCGGTAACTGGGACGGGAGAAGGTTGCTCAGTCCAAGGGAATGGAACTCTGTTCTTCATCACGTTCAACGTCTTACTTGCGGGCTCAACCACGTTTGACATTCTGCAGTATTCCAGTCAGGGAAAACTCCTGACCCAAATCATCGGCCCCGCACCATCAGTTCTCAATATTCCCTACCAAGTAGCAAATGGGTACTTCCGAAATGTAGCTGGCATACCTCCCGTGCCGTCCTTCACGTTCACTCCTTCGAATCCCGAGGTCGGAGATCTCTTATCTTTTGACGGAACGCTCAGCTACGATACGGAGAATCCGACGCTTCTCGGAGCTGGACTTGAGACCGAGCCGCTTGTGTACGATGCGAACTCGGATCTTAAGTTCAACGCGGGCGACACGGTCATCGTTGGCGCCACCCCTCCAACCGGTGAAACACTCTGCTGCGCATCAACGCCAGTCAACAGGTACGATGGGCATATCAAATATGTTGACGTGGGCGCCCTAAACCGCTGGGTCTCGGGAGATCCGGTGGTATATGATTCTGACAAGGACTCATTTTTTGACAGGGCAGATTTCATAATTTCAGGCTCGACAGTTACAAATGGCACTGCTATTTCAACCGATCTTAATCTCGTGTTCGATGCAATCCACGGCAAGTACTTCTGGGACAACGGTTACATCTGGGACTTCGGAGACGGGCTAAGCCAAGTAACCGGTAGCACTACGAGTCACCTGTTCCTATCCTCGGTAAATCAGCCCGCGGTAGGAACGTTTGCGGTCAAGCTCGCCGTATACGACTCTGATGATCATCTTCCCATGAGAACTGTACAGCTCGTCGCAATTTCCGCCGGAACCGTGTTCGATGTCGCTGTCTCCGTCGTCGTGACGCACGAGACCCTGGCTCTAGGCCAGGACCAAGGAGTCAACGTGACCATTCAAAACCGAGGAAACCAGAACTTCTCAGCAAACCTCACCGTGACCTTCGATTTCCAAGGGAACACACAGATAGCATTTGAGCCGACTATCCTCCTCGCACACGACCGTTCTCGAACGTACAACTATACGGTCCACACGTCATCACTGCCTCCAAGAGTCTACACCATAACAGGCCTTGGGCAGATAACGAACGCGACGACCGCGGACCCAAGTCCGGGCAATAATCAAGGCACGGCTAGCTTTACGCTCCAGGGGAGCGTCAATTCGTCTTTTCTGAGCTTACCCGTGCTAGCAGGGATTCTGGTCGCCGTGGCAGTGGTCGCTTACGCCGCAATCTACCTTGTGAGAAAGAGAAGAGCAAAAGAAGAGTAAGTTCCCTATAAACCGGGGCCGCCGGGTGGATGTACATATCCATAGGATACTACTTCTATCCCAGTGCTTCCTAGGGCTTCTCGGTCTAATAGGCCGGGGATAATCTTAAAAGCCCTGCAATCCCTACCCGCGTTCTGAAGAAAATTGCGAATGAAAATACCACTAATCGCAGCGATATCTCTACTCACAATGCTAATCGCCATTCCACTTGCGGTACCATCCGCTCTAGCAAGTAACGGTCTTCCAGTAACAGATCCAAACAACAAGTGGTTCCCATATGGACCGTACCCATACGACAGTAGCTTGGGCACGCCCGGCGTGAACAAGATACTCTACCACTTCTACAACGACCCAGATTCAGAGCTTGCAGCCTTTGAGACAGGTCAACTAGATCTGCCAGATTCCCAGCCTAACGGTGTTCCACCTTCAAGCTGGGGAGCCTACACCAGCAACCCTGACTTCTCACTAAGCCCCGTTCAAGGCCAGTTCGGCATGTTCCAGATCGACCAGAACTTGATGTCCAACCGGTACAAGGCCTGGGGATGCGACTGGGCAAACGGTAACAGCCTCTGCGGCATCCGTATGCGTGAAGCCTTCGCTCACTTGATGGACACCCAGCAATGGGTCATTGACGGTCCGCTCGGGGGAGCAGGACAGGCACTAGCCGATCCGTCGCCCCCTGCCAAGGATCCGTCTGGAAGTCCGCTAAGTGAACAGTGCTCATGGGACACTCTACCCCAGTATCACAACAACTGCAACTTTGCATACCACACCGGTCCACCCTGTTCTGGTGGGCCATGCACTGAGAACGGTTCAGGTGGCGTACAACAGCCTGACTTCTGCGCGGCAGTCTCGTACATGATTGACGCGGCAGCCCAGCCAGATGCTGTAGCCCCATTAACCGGGCTCACGAGAGATGCATCTGCTCCTCTGGACAGCTTCGGAAACCGATGCGGACTGAGCCCGGGAAGCGTTTCGGCAATGATGGGCTCAAACCCTATCCTTGCTTTCATCAGAAACAATGATCCCAACAGGCTCGATTTGGGCAACAAGTTCATGAGTGCGCTCAACGTCCTCTTCGTCGGAGGCCCTGGTGTTTCGGCGACATACGGAACCATTGCTCAAGCACGACCCATCGTCTTCAGAGACGGCTTCACCAAAGGTGCCGCTCTCTGGGACTTTTACACTGGAGGCTATGGCCTAGGCGGTCCTCTACCAGACCATATCTACCCACTCTACAACGGGATCTTTGCATCGAACGCTTGCGGTGGAAACGCACTACTTGCACCAGTCAACTATCGGCTCGTCTGCATACCTGCTGTCGACACTGACTCTGCTGCTGCTCAGAATGCCGCCACCATCCCTGCGTTCAGAGCTGCCACACTGGCAGCCTTCCATGACCTCGGTACTCACGCGGTGCACGCAGCAATCTACTCGCCCGGTCTACGAACTGCTGCCCTCAAGGCCGCAGACGGAATCGTAAACCAGCTAGGCGCAGGATACAACAACTTCTACACCCTACTCTCTGCACACAAGGGAAGCTACGTAGCTACCCCTGGCTTCGGATTCGGCGGATCAGACCCGACGACACTCCGATACGGCCAGTCGGGAGCCACCAGCCAGCTGAACATGTTCCAGGCCCAAACAGTCTGGGAAGCTCAGGTTGATGGACAAATCTACGACACGCTCTTCGCAGGAAACCCGGTAGTACCATCACAGATCTACTGCTTCATGTGCGACAACTATCAGCAGTCAGTCGACGCGAACGGTGACACACACTTCGATGTGAACCTTCGCCAAGGCCTTCACTGGCAAAACGGTGCACCGTTGACGGCTTACGATATCAAGTTCAGCTTCATGGCTGAACGCGATTTCGCCGCCCAATTTGGCACCTCCACCGCTGGCCTGTTGCTCAACTCCACGAACGTGATAAGCAATACCGAACTCGACCTTGTCATGTCTGGAGTTAGCGTCGATTGGTTACCAGTACTGGGAGGCACATTCATCATCCCAAGATTCGTCTGGGAACTCAAGAGCGGACCAGGATCAGCTGGCACACCTCAAGGCTACGGCGAAGTCGGGGTACCGGACCCTGCTAGAGTCGACCAAAGCTTCGACCCGTTACAGACCGGTAACCTTATCGGCTCAAGCGAGTACGCATGCGTTTCTGTCGGTGGCTCTCAGCCCTTCCCAGCTGGATACGTTGGCGGCGGATGTGCCGCCAATTCCAACGGCACCCCCGCTGGACAGGCCTTGGGTCCCGATGCGACCGTGCTGCTTTCACGCTACGACTTCACCAGCAGTGGCGGCGATCCGCTAAACCAGTGGATTCGATCGTACAACTCTGCGTGGGGCACAGGCTCGGGAGTAGCAGCTCACTCCGGCCAGTTCCAAGAGTTCAGATGGGCTGACAGGTTCAACAACGACACAGTGACAATACGAGATCTCGCACAAGTCGCGGCTTGCAACGGTGCATCAGCACCTACAGTAGCTTGTCCTGCTGCCGACGCGATCGGACCCGTCTTTGCCCATTGGCATAAGACGGCATTCGAGACAAGTGGTGTCATAGGACCAGAAGTGGCCACTGTGGCAGCACACCTCGACGACACATGGGTAAACCCATTCTCATGGTCGAACGATCAAGGCGCACAGCCCGGACAGACTCTGACCAACATTACGCCCTGGACATAGAAACCCCAAGACTAAATAACCCCCCCATTTCTTTTCTTTTCTCGGAGCTAGTGAGTAATGGGCCTACGGACTTATCTCGCCAAAAGGACGCTAAACACGATAGTACTAATCATATTTGTAATCGTCCTGAACTTTGTGATTTTCGAACTGATGCCAGGGACGCAAGGAGCCATAGAAACCATAGCGTCTAACCCGAAGATCTCAGCACAGCACCAACAGGAACTGATATATCAAGAAGAACTCCGGTTCGGACTAGCCTGCGGGCGAGACGCGAACGGGGACGTAATTCCCTGTCCCGTTTGGACACAGTTCGGAAAATATTTCATTGCTATGATCACCTTCAACTTTGGCGATTCTTATCAGACCGGCAACCCTGTAGTTGCCGACATTTCATCAAAGCTCACGAACACCCTTCTCCTCCTGGGGACATCGTCCCTGCTCGCTGTTGTGATAGGGATCTTTCTAGGTGTTATCTCAGCAAAGAAACGGGGAAGCATAGTGGACAGTGCGATGGTTACTACATCCCTGACGACGTTTTCTCTTCCGGTCTTCTGGATGGGTCTCGTTCTGATACTCGTCTTCGCTTATACTCTGCATTGGTTTCCCACAGGCGGCGTTTCACCGGCAGACTGGATAAAACCGGGTTTTGCACCTTCTGGACTGTTGGCACAGATTCCGGAAAGACTTCGATTTCTCTTTCTACCCGCCCTAACGCTTACACTGTTCCAGTACGGGGGTTATTTGCTACTCACAAGGGCGACGATGATGGAGACCCTGAGCGAGGATTACATTACGACAGCTAGAGCCAAAGGCCTACCGGAGAGAACGGTGCTGTACAAACACGCGCTTAAGAACGCATCACTACCCTTGGTAACTGCCGTGGCGCTCCAGGCAGGCTTCCTGCTCAGCGGTGCAATAATTACGGAGACAGTCTTCAACTGGGACGGACTAGGATATTGGCTATTTCAGGCAATCGGATTCAAGGACGGACCAGTGTTGCAAGGCATGTTCTTCATAATTGCATTGTGCGTGATCTTCGCCAACTTTGGAGCCGACATCATATACGGTCTCATAGACCCCAGAATCAAATACGAGTGACCTTCACCAATGGCCGACTGGCGCTTCAACCTCAAGCGATTAGGCTCGTTCATCCGCACAGTCACAAGTTCAAAGATGGCACTCGCAGGCATAATGATCCTCGTCGTCTACGGCGCTTTGGCTATAGGCGCTCCATTATGGAGTCCCTATGATCCTCAGAAAGACGTAGTCGCCGGAAGCCTTGCGCCACCAGGCTGGTATTCTTATTTTAGCGAAGGATCGAGGCTCACCAAGAACCTGCAATTAGATCCCACAACCGGCTTCTCCTCGGATCCATTCGCCCAAGGCTGGAAATTTTCAGGAGACCAGGGACTCTCAAGCAGTTTTTCGCCGAGCGTAACCCTTACCCCAGGATCTGGAAGTGTCCAGTTCAGTCTCACGCAAAGCTCTATGGGAAGCTCTTCGGGAATCTTCGAGAAAACTTTCGACTGGGCGTTCGAGTCTCCCCCAAACAGACTAGCCGGTTCAATCGCGATTAACACGCCTGATGCTTCGCCAACACACCCAGTATCGGCCCAGGTATTCATCGAACGGATATCAGACCACAGGATATTCCCACTCACCAACAACGCCAGCTGGGCGAACCCTCCAATCTCACCATACCCATTTGTCAACGCGAGTTGGCACGTCCCCATAACGCAAATTGATTCCAGAACATCATGCGTCGCCCAGGTAAACACGTGCAACTCACTACAGACTGTATTGAACACTAATGTTGACCCTGCCGCCCTAATACTATCATCCTCCGGCCAGTACGTGTACGGCGTGAAAATTACCTTGACTGGAACCGGGAATTCTACACAGCGGGTCTTCCTCGACAACATGAACCTCCGGCTCTACGGAACGTCCTGGGGACTACTCGGAACTGACTACACAGGGTTTGACGTGTGGAGCCAGCTAATTTATGGCGCCCGAATCTCTCTAGTCGTCGGTCTTCTCTCCGCCGTAATCGGGGTTGTCATGGGCCTCGTCGTTGGACTAATCGCGGGCTATCTGGGCAGAATTGTTGACGAGGTTCTCATGAGGTTTACCGACATGCTGCTGGTTATTCCAACCCTACCTCTGCTGATAGTGCTCGTAGCAGTGATCGGCAATTCCCTGGGGACCTCAAGGTTACCAATACTCATACTGGTAATTGGCTTCCTGGGATGGATGGGATTCGCACGCGTAGTGAGAGCCCAGGTTCTAACCCTTAAGGAGAGACCATTCGTTGAAGCAGCAAAAGCTGCAGGTGCCGGCAATGGTCATATTACAATCAGGCACATCGTTCCAAATATAGTCGGGCTCATCTACGTCAACCTTGCATTGGCCGTCCCGGGGGCGATTCTGTCGGAGGCAGCCCTCAGCTTCCTAGGTCTGGGAGACGTGACCGTAATGTCTTGGGGACGGATGCTCAACCTTGTCCAAACATACAGCGCTCAGAAGGCTTGGTGGTGGGTCCTACCACCCGGCATCTCAATCGCCCTAGTCTCGCTCGCCTTCGTCATGATAGGCTTCTCGCTCGACGCCCTATTCAATCCCAAACTCAGAAGCAGACGGTAAATACGACTAGGAAACGGTCTACGGAAGAGATCCGCGACCACCAAGCTAATGGAGTTGGACCATCAGACGACTCTAAGAGTCTCTCTGACTCGACAACGGCCAGTCCTGCTAACGGTGCTCATTCTCGCAATCGCCGCTTCGTCCTGCATCGTTCCTGCTAGGGCGGATTATGTTATCTCCAT
>WNEQ01002270.1_pt1 | contig 10127 bp, 8 predicted proteins | sample 5399971 | NCBI WGS metagenome assembly WNEQ01 (sample SAMN13153330, study PRJNA577476) | soil metagenome | isolation source: 20 cm grassland meadow soil 2 days after 1st rain plot 5 | place: USA:California | collected 2015-09-18
CGAATTTCGCGTTTCGGCTGCAGTCTCCACATCTTCTTTTCGCTGGTCCAAGGTCGCGTATAGAACTTCGGATCATCCATCACCATGGTGACTTCCATGTTGTCTCGATCGAGGCGGCGCCAGCGTTCTGTGAGGTGCATCTCATCGCTGTGGACGTCGCCAAAATGATCGACCCAAGTCCTGTCGTCAACCCCGACGGTTTCAACGACGAATGTGTCGCCCTCCCAGCGACCGACGGAGTATCCATACCATCTCAGATCGGGATCTTTCGGCAATTGCCGGCCATCGGTCCAAATGGTGCGCCACACATGCGTCCACTCCCAGAACTGAACCACACGATCCGGAAGCTGGACGATTTCGACGGGACGCCCGAAAAAGAACAGACGCGGCCAACCCAGCGGATTGCAGTCGCCGATCGGATCATTTCCTAACGCCGGTGGGACGCCCCGGCGCCGGCTGATATGTTCTTCCGGATGAGCGGCAGCATCGGCACTCCCAAGCTCGCGCCCGTATGAGGGCTTGTTCAGGTCGAATTTCCGTTGTCCCTCCGGAGTTAATGGTGGCGGCGTGCGGCTTAGGGAAAGATCTGTCCCGCCTGCCAAATTCCAGATGCCCGTTAGGTCGTGCGGATCATGCGGCGGTGAAGGAGCAGCGGCAGCATTGCCTCTTCCACCCCTCTGCGCAGCTAATGGAAGCGACAACAGGGCGAGCGCGAAAATGACGAAACTGACGCGGATTCGCATTGGGAAACTCCTTACTCAGTCCCGTACCGGATTACGTTGCCATTAGTCGACGTTTCGTCCGGCTGGGACCACTTCCTTGCCGTTGGATATGATTGGCTTCGACCGGTCCACAACCCCGACCGGAGTACCGGCCTTCGAGGGAAATACACTCAGGGTGACTTCATCTCCGGGCACAAACATTTTCCGCGTCCATCCTTGTCCGGTCAGGACGCCGGGAGAATTCAGTTCTCCGGCCCAGTGGAGGATGTTCCCGCTTTCATCCTTCACATCGAAATAGAGCTGCGCGTGGGGATTTCGCCAAACGAATTCCGTTACAGTCCCCTTTAAGGTTGTGGGTTTGGAGTGGTCATAAGAGATGTTGGTGCCGTGATGGCCGAACACCGGTGTCGAAACAACAGCCACGGCGATCGCGAAAAACACCAGCAACGCCACATTGGTTTTCATAAGACACCTCCTGTGAAATTCGGGGTGTGCCGAATTCTCGATTCGTCCGAACGTTAGCGCAATTGCCGGTCATCTGGCAAACCGAATATACTGGCGCAACATTTGTTCGGGATCCTGAGCGGCGGTCGGGAAGACCGCGCGGAAGAAATAATTCACAATGAAGGAGAAATAGTGAGATTTGGATCGCGGCACGTAGCCGGTAGTGTCCTGAAAACGGTGGCAGTGTGCCTGTTTGGTGTTGCAGTCGCGACGGGTCAGGCTGGACAAGCTCAAAGGCCGCCGATGGCGGAGGAGGTGTTCAAGAACGTTCAAATCTTGAAAGGCATTCCCGTCGACGAATTCATGGACACCATGGGAATGTTTGCGGCCGCGACCAGCCTGAACTGCACGAGTTGCCATGCGTCGGACAACACGAATACCTGGGACAAGTTTGCCCTCGACACACCGTTGAAGCAAACAGCACGGCGCATGATGAACATGGTCAGTACCATTAATAAAGAAAACTTCAAAGGCGTGCGTTCAGTGACGTGCTACACCTGCCACCACGGCGACCAGCGGCCCAAGATCGTTCCAAGCCTGATCGTGCAATACTCCGCGCCTGTCGAAGATCCCAACGAGATCGAAATTCCTCCAAACACGAAAACCCCGCCGGCCGACGAAATTTTTGCGAAGTACATTCAAGCGCTCGGCGGGGCCGAGCGCATCGGCAATCTCACCGGTTTTGTAGCGAAAGGAACGTACTCGGGCTACGAAACGGATCTCGCGAAAGTGCCCGTGGAAGTCTACGTCAAAGCTCCGGCGCAACGTACGATGATCGTCCATGCGCTGTTCGGCGACAGCGTTCGCGTATTCGATGGCCGCTCCGCTTGGGTTGCCTCGGCCGACAAGCCGATGCCATTGATGCCATTGACGGGAGGCAATCTCGAAGGCGCAAAGCTGGAAGCCATGGTGTTTTTTCCCGCACAACTCAAGCAGGCGTTCAGCCAATGGCGCGGCACCTCAACAAGCATCGATGATCGCGAGGTCCAAGTCCTGCAGGGAACAAACCCCAGGCAGCCGCCGGTTAATCTTTACTTCGACCAATCCGGTCTGCTGGTCCGCCTGGTACGCTTTGTCGATACCGCGGTCGGCCGCGTCCCAACGCAAATCGACTATTCCGATTACCGTGATGTGCGGGGAATCAAGTTGCCCTTCAAATGGACCGCCACCTGGACCGACGGGCAATCTACTGCCGAGTTGAATGAAATCCAGATAAACGTATCCATCGATGGCGCGAAATTCGCACGGCCCGCTCCCGCTCCTCCGCCGAAGGAGAATTGAGGGGGGGCGCACACCTGAACTCCCGAATTGTCGAATTCGGGAGTTCAGGTGTGCACCCCCTCCCTGCTACCGCGGGTTGTCGTGATGCGACCCGTCGATAATGTGTTCGAGATCCTGATCCTCGCAGCGGGCAGGTTCTTCCAACTCCTGATCCGTGAGTTTCAGTGTCCGAGGACGTGTCGTCCACGGTTCGGCCAGTACCGAGGGATCATATGCGGTGGCCTGGTACTCGATGGTATCTCCGACACGGCGCAAACGCTCCACGACTTTGAGGTCCTTGGTGTGGAATGCTCCGTTATCGATCAGCCAGGTCTCTTCATTGAAGTTGACGGTTTCGACAACCAGGGTATCTCCTTCAAAGTGCCCGATGGCATCGCCCAAATAACTTGCCGGAAGTCCATTCCGATGCGGACGCCCGTCGGTGGGAATGATCCTGAAGAACGCGCCGTTAACGTCGTCATAAAGAAATACAACCTCGCGCGCGTTTTGTACGATCTTGTGCGGTGGTCCGATGCGCGGCACGCCGGGAGCCTGGCACTGCAAGAGCGTATCCGTCTGCACCTGACGGTCGCTTAGATCTTTGACCTTGGCCAGGAACTCGGGCTTGTACTTGGGAAAGTTCGGCGCCGGACGAGCGCCGGCACCGCCGGCGTTTGCTCTGGGAGCGCCCGGTTCTTGCGGACAATCAATCACGCAAACAGAACCGCCGGGCAATCGCTGCGCCCTTAGGAAGGCAAATCCACCGCCTTTGTCCCAGGTGCCATTCAGGTCCGGCCGGCCATCCCCCAAATGCGGTGTTGGTTTGGATGGAGCTTGGGCATTGAGGTCTGAAACGAATGCGTAGGCCGCGACAAAAACTACAGCCACGGCAACTACAGTAAAAGGCAACAAACGATGATGTGTCATAGGCCCTCCTCGATGCACCTCTATTATTGGATTGGCATGGCGCCGCCCAGCGCATAGTAACGGCCGTCCGCGTAAGTGATTTTTGAAATCCATCCCATGTGCTTCGTCCCATCCCTGGCCGGAACAATTTGCACTGTTACGACTTCCCCGGGGGGGCCCATAACGGCTTCTTTGCTCAAACCTGCCCGGCGCATCATTGCCGTCGGCAATGTCTCCAGCGCCCAAGTGGACACGCTTCCATCCGTCTCTTTCACATCCAGATAGACATAGATGTGAGGGTTCATCCAATTCACCTTCGAGATGGATCCCTTCAAAGTAAGCGATTTCGACGTATCGAACTGTCCCGCCACCGAGTGATGCGCAAACGCGGCGGATGCCACCAGCAGCAAGATGGCGAGAATTCCTATCAGACAGTTAAATCGCTGTCGCATTGCACACCTCCGTACTATCAAATAATCCCGCAACTGTGGAAATCATAGCCCTGGACTCTAGTCTCGTCCAGACAAACCTGTTGTTATAATGCGGCGAAACGATATGAAACCCATTTACTACTTTGTTGTTCTGGCCGCGGCTGTTGCGATAGCCGCGAACGTGTCTCTCGCTCAGAGCCACCCCGAGTACATTGCCCTGGGCCGGATTAGCGCCGCGCTTTACAAGCCGGACAAAGGTCCGGCGCCGCATGTCGCTTTCGTGATCGGGCATCGTACAGCGAACTACTTAAACCATATTGCCTGCCGGGAACTACCGAGCCGCGGCTTTCTCGCACTCTGCTTCAACACGCGATTTCAGAACAATGAAAGCCAGGTGCGCTGGGAGGAAACGCCGCTGGATGTGAAAGCAGCGGTCGAATTCGTTCGCCGCCAGCCCGGGATCACCAAGGTTGTCTTGTTTGGCCATAGCGGCGGCGGACCGCTGATGAGCTTCTATCAGGCGGTCGCGGAAAACAGCCCTGCGTACTGTCAAAAGCCGGAGCGGCTGGTGAAATGCGGCGACGATTTGCGGGGGTTGCCGCCGGCCGATGCGATCGTGTTCGCCGACGCTCACGCGGGAAATCCCGTGCAGGCGTTGCGGAGCCTGAACCCGTCGGTGACCATCGACGGCGTCAAGCGTCACGTCGATCCTGCGCTCGATCCCTTCGACGAGAAGAATGGATTCAGTCCGAACGGTCCGTCACATTATTCGAAGGCGTTTCAGGACCGCTACTTCGCGGCTCAAGCCAAGCGCATGAATGAACTGATCGATCGTGCGTTGGCGATCCAAGAGCGGATCAAGAAAGGCGATTATCCGTATCCGGATAATGACATTTTACTCATCCCCTCGGGCGGCAATCCCGGCGCCGGAGCCGGAGGTGACGCGAAGCTTGCGACACTGGACCCGGCGATCGCCGATCTCCAAAGCACCGCGCGGCCCGAGAAGTTGCTCAAGAACGACGGCAACATTGTCACGCAAATTGTAAAAAGCGTGGAGGTCGCCGAGCCTGGAATGGCCAAGACCAATCGGGCATTCGACACGGGAACGAAGATCTTCACCTTGAAATCATTCCTGAGCGCCAACGCCACGCGAGCAACGAACGCGAACAACGGAATCGATTATTGTTCCAGCAACAACTCGACGACCTGCGCTGTACAGTCGATCTCAGTACCGATCCTGATCGCCGCCATGGGCGCATACCAGTTCATCCGAGACGACGAAATCATTTTTGACAAGTCGTCGAGCCGGGACAAGGACTACTTCGTTCTGGAAGGCGCCGTACACGGTTTTACCCCATGCACAGCGTGCGAAACGACCCGCGGTCAATATTCAAACAGCGTGAGGAATCTTTTCGATTACATCCGCGATTGGACGAACAAGCGCTTCTAGAGGGCTCTGCTTTTCTAATAAATCGGGGAAGGTACACAAAAGGCACAAAAGCAAACCCAAAAAGCACAAGAAGTTTGTGCTTTTTTTGTGTTCGCCCTTGTGCCTTTTGTGGTGTCGTTCTGCCCTGGGCGGAGCAACGTGGCGCTTAAAATATTGCCGGAAAGTAAAACGTCATGACCGTGTTTCCGTTGCCCGTTGGAACCATGAGTTCCTGGTGAGCCGGATCGAGCGCGATGCCGTTGACGTTGAGCCCGGATATCTGTTTAACCGGAATTCGCCAGCGGGGTGGAACGTCGCCGTCGTCGAAAACGCTCCAAACGCCAATGGAATTTCCTCTGGCGCCTCCAACAATCCAGCCCTTCGGTGAAACCGCCATTTGTTGGCCGCCGGCGACCTGAATCTTTGGCCCGCGAATCACGCGCAGCGGTTTGCTGTTTCCACTGGCCTTGCGATCGAAAATCAGCAAGGCCGGCAGGTCGTTTCTTGTCTCACCGTTTCCGTACGTTTGAACACGGCGGTCGCCCAGAGATTGTTGTCCTGAAGGATGACCTCGTCGAAATTCGGATCCACCGCGACCGAACTGTAAATCGGATACCAGTCGGCGATCGTGCGGACCGGAGGACGAGTGATATCGACTGTCGAGCGGGAATCCTGAGATGCGGCCTGAACGGATCGCTCCTGTAACGCAAACCGATAAGCTTCTTCCAATCGGCGCAGGCTTGAACCCTCGGGTTCCCATTGACACGCATCGGGGTAATCCGGCAACTGACGGATCGACACCAACTGCGGGTAGCCTCTGGGCTGTAGCGAGCTCGAAGGCGCCGGATCAATTAAGGAGAGGCAGAAGAAACCTGTGGCATCGAACCGGTCATCTTGAATGATTAGGGCGGGCCGCGGCTTGCAGGCGTAATCTTTTCCGCCGGCCACAGTCCAAATCTCGCCGCGTTTCATTTCGCTTCCCAATCCGTGATGACATCAATGAAAGTTTATCACGATCTCACCCCAATTGAATTTTTGCAGGGTTCACAGTAAGATCCGCGCGGTGTTTGAAGAAGGAAGGGTTTATTAATTTCCGGAGGAAACAATGAAGGGGCTGGTAATTGGTTTATCCACGGTACTGATCGTGTGTGTACTAACGTCAGCTGTGGTGTGGGGTCAGGCGACAGCTCAAATCAGCGGAACAGTCCGTGATGCGAGCGGCGCCGTGCTGCCGGGAGTCGAAATCACGGCGACCCAAACGGAGACGGGAATTGCCCGAACGACGATTACGAACGAAACCGGATTCTACGTTCTGCCCAGCTTGCCGCTTGGTCCCTATCGGCTGGAAGCCGCTTTGGCGGGTTTTCGAACATTCGTGCAGACCGGCATCGTATTGCAGGTCAACAGCAATATCGTCATCAACGCTGCTCTAGAGGTGGGTCAGGTTGCCCAGACCGTTGAGGTGCAAGCGAACGCGGGGCAAGTCGAAACGAGAAGTTCCGGAGTTGGCCAGGTCATTGAAACCCAACGTATTCTCGATCTGCCGCTCAATGGCCGCAATATCACTGATCTGGTCACGCTCTCCGGGTTGGCGGTCCAAACCGATACTTCTCGCTCGTTCGGAATGAGAACGGGTGTCCTCATATCCGTTGCGGGTGGAAGCTCCTACGGTGTCCAGTATTCATTAGATGGGGCGCCGCATATCAATATGCTTGATGGATCGGGCATGCCTCTTCCATTCCCAGACGCGCTGCAGGAGTTCAGACTCTCGACCAGCACGCAGGACGCCTCGAACGGGATGCACTCAGGGGCTGCGGTCAATGCCGTCGTGAAATCTGGAACCAACCAGTTCCATGGCGACCTGTTCGAGTTCGTGCGGAATGGCACATTCAATGGCCGGGATGCCTTTGCGATCAAGAATGATGGCCTGAAGCGCCATCAATTTGGCGGTGTCATCGGCGGTCCGATCAAGAAAGACAAGGTGTTCTTCTTCACAGGCTACCAAGGGACCACGATTCGCCAGACAGCTATTAATAACACGCTATTCGTGCCCACGGCACAGATGCTCGCCGGCGACTTCACGACCTTTGCTTCAGCCGCCTGCCAGAACGGCCGGCCGGGCGTCAACCTGAGACCACCCTTCGTCGATAACAAGGTCAGTCCTTCATTGTTGAGCAAAGCCGCTCTGAATATTTCATCGAGGCTTCCGCAGGCTCTCAATCCGTGCGGAACATATCTGACGGGCAATGTTCTTCATGAAAATGATCACCAAATCCCGCTCAGGGTCGACTATCAGGCCAGCAGCAAACAGACGCTCTTTGCCAGGTACATGCTCACAAAGAACCAGGTTGCGCTTCCATACTCCTTTGCACCGAACGACGTACTAACGTCGAGTGGACCGGGGTCGGATGACCAGGCTCATTCGCTGACGCTCGGCAGCACCTATCTCATCAACACCAAGATAGTGAACTCGTTTCGATTGTCCGGCAATCGCATCCGGGCTTTGAAGCCGGGTGCATCGACCTTCGGCCCGGCTGACGTTGGCATCAATGCCTATAGTTACACCCCGAAATACATCCGGATGCCTGTAAGCGGAGCGTTCTCGCTCACGGGGCAAGGTAGCTTCAGCGCGAATTCGTTTGCATACACGACCACATATGGCGCGAACGACGATCTGAACATCGTCAAAGGGTCGCATCAGTTCTCTTTCGGCGGGCACTACATGCGATCTGTGGAGTGGTCCCTGGCGAATGCATGGTCCGGCGGGTCCTACACCTTCACCGGCGCAGTGACCGGCCTGGGCATGGCGGATTTCTTAATTGGCGCCGTCGGCCAGTTGCGGCAAGCCAATCCGAATCCGTTGAACCTGAATCAGAACTTTTTCGGAATTTACGGACAAGATACATGGAAGGTCACGCCAAAGCTGACGTTGACTTATGGTCTGAGGTGGGAACCGTTCTTTCCGATGTCCTTTCCGCAGGGGGACGTCTACAACTTCAGCCTAAGCAAGTTTTACGCTAACCAAAGGAGCACGGTGATCCCGAATGCGCCCCCGGGTTTCACCTACCCCGGTGATCCAGGTTTTAATGGGAAATCGGGTATCAATCCCAACTACAAGAATGTTGATCCGCGGGTGGCGCTGGCGTGGGATCCCGCGGGTGACGGCAAAACGGCCATCCGAATCGGCGGCGGAATCGCGCATGACTTCATCGAGCAAGACCTGCACTTGAATACGTCGTCGGTTTTGCCGTTTCGTTTGACCGTCGTTCAGATCGGCGGTTTTGATGTTGCGCGGAACGCACCCACCCTGAGTCTGGATAACCCGTGGGCGAGCTATCCGGGCGGAAATCCGTTCCCTTACAATTTCAACAAGAACAACCCCCTCTTTACGCCGTATGGTTCCTATCTACCGGTGCCGCCGGATATGAAGACGCAAGGGCAGTATTCCTGGAACTTCGCCATCCAGCGGCAAGTCACGCCGAGCTTGTTCGTATCGGGAACCTACGTAGGAACACATATCATTCATATATGGAATGCAATCGAGCTCAATCCCGCTCAATACATTCCGGGAAATTGTGTTGCGGGACAATACGGCCTTCTCGCCCCAGGCTCGTGTTCGGCACCAGGAAACGTCAATCAACGCCGTGTGCTCAATCTCGCGAACCCTCAGGCCAACCTTGGCTACGTCACGCAGTACGACGACGGCGGCACGCAGGGCTATAACGGTATGCTGCTGGAGACACGGTGGCGCGCCGGCCGGAACGTGAACATGAACGCCAATTATACGTGGTCGCATTGCAGCGGACTGCCGACCATCCGGCTGTTGAATCAAGGCTCCAATTACGTGCACCAGGCTTACCAAAATAACGGTCCGATTGATCGAAATTTGGATGTCGGCGATTGCCTGCAGGACCGGCGGCAAATTTTCAATGCTACCGCCGTTCTCCAAACGCCGAGTTTTGCGAATAAGACCTTGAGTAAGGTCGGGTCAGGCTGGTCGTTCTCCACGATTTTCAGTGCGCGCTCCGGCCAACCTCTAAACATACTCTTGGGTTCCGACCAGGCGTTGAATGGGTTCCAAGGGAATGATACGACGCAGCGTCCGATGCAAATTCTTGCCAACCCATACGGTGATAGAAAATCCGTGACCAACTATCTCAACGCGGCGGCATTTGCTGCCCCGGCACCTGGCACGTATGGGAATGTCGGCTACAACTCCATTGTGGGGCCTCGATATTGGGAGTGGAACGAAGCCATCTCCAGACAATTCCAAATCCGGGAACAACAGCGGATTGAGATCCGAGCTGAGGCGTTCAACGTAACCAACAGCTTTCGCCCAGGTCTTCCCGGAACAAATTTCGGCAGTCCCAACACGTTTGGGAGAATCTTGTGCAGCGCCGCGAATACCACTGCGCAGAACAATGGAACAGGCTGCGCAGCGCCAGGCCAGCCTCCAGCCGGTCCCACTTCGGGCGGTCCCAGGATTATGCAATTTGCATTGAAGTACGTCTTTTAAAATTCAAAATTTGCGAAAACTCATGTCTGTGATCTGCACTTCCATCGACGACCACGGCCGACCATGGCTCCCTCAAGGCCGGCCTCCTTGCGGGGTTAGTACGGGTGCAGTTGCCGGCGGCACGTATTGATCCCGCAGCCGCTTGCGGTACTCCGGATAGATCGTTGATACGCCGCCGCGGACCGCATCGAGGGGGAGATTGAACTTGTCGGTCATCTCTCTAATAAACGGATTCGTGCCGGGCAGATAATGCGGCACCACGCCGGCAGGCCGTGCAATTTCCAAAACCGGCTCGCACGGTTCGGGCGGCACCTGGACGGTTGGGTCATACACCCAGGTCTTGCTGCGCAGGTACGGCT
>WNEQ01003813.1_pt1 | contig 10126 bp, 10 predicted proteins | sample 5399971 | NCBI WGS metagenome assembly WNEQ01 (sample SAMN13153330, study PRJNA577476) | soil metagenome | isolation source: 20 cm grassland meadow soil 2 days after 1st rain plot 5 | place: USA:California | collected 2015-09-18
CTCGAAGCACTTTTGAAGAGCATATCAGAAAAGCGGAGAGTAAGGTTGTGCTGGCCATGGCCCCGTATATGATGATGTACGCGAGGGGCCCGGGTGTCCACTTTAACGCGGTGACCCGCGACGCACGTGCAACGGTGGGCGCTCGGCTGATGAAACAGATAGCGGTCCAAGTGTCAGGACAGCCAAAGGGTCTTGAGAGACGGGGCCGTATGACATACTAGAGGGCCGGACATTGTTGATTCTTAACTTTCGACTTGGCACAAGTTAATTCTGCTTTCCGGTGTAGGAATTGCTACCGGTGCTCGGACAAGACCGGAGCTGAGGGATCCTAGGCAGAGGCGGTCTGGCCGATGCCGCGAATTCTACTGAGGGGCTGATTCTCGGCGATTCTTGTGTTCTCAGCCTGGACTCGTGAGAACCTTGGTGTCCTAACGCGGAGTTCCTGGCCTATACTCCGAAGAAGGGGGTTTGAACGCCGAACAAGGCCGAGGCTGTGGCAAGAACAGCAATGTACGCGGCTAGAAGTCCAAGGGTTATGACCAGGTTGCGCTTCCAACGATCTGACCACGCGATCCCGAAAGGAATCCCCACCGTGAAGCCGATTACGTGCGCGATATACGCGACGTTGGGGTCGTAGTTGCCCCCTATGAGCCCTGGATTGGTCACGATGATCGCGTTGTAGATGAAGTAGATTATCGCCACGAGCCCTTGGGGGGCCATGAACAGCCAGGAGAACTTCAAAGGCCTCATCAACATCACGCAGGCCGCGAGGGTGAATATCGCAGCAGATGCGCACAGCATTCCCTCGTTCGGGGGAAAGAATGCCATGCTCAACAGAAACGCTGTGAAGCCTCCGATGAAGAAGACCATCAAGTAATACTTCCGCCCGACCATCTTCTCGAGAGTGTTGCCGAAGACGAAGAGGAAGAGCATGTTCCCGAATACGTGAAGAGGGCTTGCGTGGACAAACAGTGCCGTGACAAGTGTCCACACGCGTCCGGCGAGAAGGTTATCTTGGCTAAACACCAAATTATCAGCCACCCACTGCTGGTCCGGGGTGGACAAGGCCCAAAAAGTGGCTCCGATGCAGGCGAGTATCAGAAGATAGTTCGACCTCAACCTGGACCCTTGTCCCACAGCATCCTACCGAGATATTTCAGAGGTTCCTTACTCTTCTCCATGCAATGGTGTTGCGGAAAGCCCTCAGGGCCTAGCTGATTAGCGCAAAACCCTTTTACACATCACTTGCCGCCGGACGCTAACAGTCTCCACGATTGTCCTCCCGCGCTTTCGAGAGCTATCTAGCGTTGACCAAGCCCAAGATAGTCTTCTTGCTCGACCTCACAGCTGTTACGGCCTTTCTCGTATCCAAGCCGGTGATTGACCCGGTTCGAATAATCGCGGTGCTTGTTGCGGGGACATTGGCGTCTGGTGGAGCAGGGGCCTTGAACAATTATGTGGACCGGAATCTGGACAGGGAGATGCGTCGAACAAGCCAGCGCCCCATACCGAAAGGAACGATAACTCCTGCAAGGGCATTGGTCTTTGGACTAGCGCTGGTCGCGGGTGCTCTCGCGATCTCTACCGTCTTCCTCCCACTGCTTGCCAGCCTGTTCATATTTCTGGGAGCCGCCATCTATGTTCTATTCTACACGAAATACCTCAAACCCCGTACAACCCTGAACATAGTCCTAGGAGGGTCAGCGGGAAGCTGCGCACCGTTGGCGGGTTGGGCTGCGGCTACGGGGAGCCTTAGCATCCCGACGCCTTGGCTCATGGCCCTCCTCGTGTTCGTCTGGACCCCCACCACTTCTGGAGTCTCGCTCTACGAGCTTCAAACGATTACAGTCATGCCGGGATTCCAATGCTCCCAGTCGTTGTGGGCGAGAAAAAAGCAGCGCAGTACATTGCATTGAACACTTTCCTGCTCGTCCCAGTGTCGTTGCTCTTCGTCTTCCTCGGCGAGTTCAGCCTTCTCTACCTGGTGGTCGCAGGGATACTCGGTGTAGCGATGATTCTTGTCGACGTGAAGCTTGCTCTGAACCCGACGAAGGCTCAGGCGTGGACCGCTTTCAAAATATCAAGTCCATACCTTGCCATAGTCTTTGTCGCCATGGTGCTGGACGCTAGACTTCTGTTACACTAGGCCCGGGTCCTAGTTATCTTCAACAGGTTCTGGAGAAAGATCCGACCATCGGGGTGCAAGTCGTTCGCGCGCTCCGGGTGGAACTGGACTCCGTAGATCGGCTTAGTCTCATGACGTATCGCCTCGACAGTCGTTGTCGTGGATTCCGCCAGCCTTTGAAACCCTAGCGGGACCTTGTTGAGAACCTGCCGGTGCGACTCGGCCACGGTAATTTTCGGCGGCAATCCGTCAAACAAGGGGTGACGATGCACTACACTCACCTGGTCGAACCGTTGAATCATCTGTCCCAGGTCAGAAAGCCCAGAGCCGAACGCTGTGCCGATCAACTGATGTCCGAAGCATATGCCGAGAATTGGGACGGGCGCTTTCTTGACAAAGTCAGCCTCCTGCTGGAACTCCTCCCGGGTGCCAGAACGGGTCAGGAGTGCTGACGACCCTGTGAGAATGACTAGATCAGGAGACAGCTCTAGGACCTTCCTCTCAAACTCCGGCACTCCATGGTCGACAGTCTCCAGCGGCTGGCCTGTGCAACGTGTTAAGTTCTGGAGTGCTTGCAGGGTTTTCTCCCGTTCCCTGTAATTGTTGACCATTACAATCTTCACTGATCAATGTCACAGCGCTGCGAGAAGCTTGTCCACTTCTTCTTCCGTGTTGTAGTAGTGGGCGGACACCCGTATAGCTTTGACCCTGCTGGCTACTGTGATGTTGAGCGACTTTAGCTTGTTGAACGTGCCGGCCGGGTCCGGGTCTTCAAAAACGATTATCCCGCTTCGCCTATCTGAGTTGAGCGGTGTGAGAATGGTTCGCCCTTTCCTTTTCAATCCGTCGACGAGATGGTCGGTGACCTTGATCACGTGATGGTAACGGTCAGCTTGGTCATCCTTCAACGCCCATTCGAGAGCGGCCTTGGCGCCTACTACGCTGATGACTCCCCAGCTTCCACCCTCAAACCTTGTCGCGTCAGCCGCAGGCTCGGCCTCTTCAAGGTTGAAAGGTGTCCCGAACATGTCCTGATTGTGTGAGTGCCGGTTGACGACCGAGTCTTTGACTCCGTGCCAGCCGATGTAGTTCGGGTCTAAATCGCCCAGCTTGTCGCGGCGCGTGTAGAGATAGGCTGCCCCATGCGGTCCTTGAAGCCACTTGTACATACCACATGCGAGAGCGTCAACGCCGTCTTGTTGAACGTTTACTGGATAGACGCCAAGTGCGTGAAAACAGTCGCCTATGACGAAAGCGTTGTGCTCGTGGGCAATTCTGGCGATGTCGCGAATTTTCTCCCTGCTTCCGTTGGTCCAGGAGGCGTAGTCGACGGAGACGAGGGTTGTGTCATCGTCGATGTTTTTTTCCCATTCCTCGAGCGGGATAATGCCGTTATCGTTTCGGTGAAGCAGCCGGACCTCGTCAGCGCGTCCGCGTTTTTGCTGGAGGTGCCAGATGTAGATGTTGGTTGGAAAGTTGAGGTCGCTGATGACGATGTTGCCCTTGGGCTTGTACCTTATGCTGCTTGCGAGGGCTGTGAGCCCGGTCGAAACGTTTGGAACACATGCAATCTCACCCAGTGAGGCCCCAGTCATTTTTCCGAAGAGCCGACGGCTCTCGACGATGATCGGGAGCCATTCTTCCCAGTTCTCGCCGTAGTCGCGCCATTCCATTATGAACTCGTTGATAGCGTTGAGAACAGGAATAGGTGGTGGTCCAGTGCCTGCGTTGTCAAAGTAGGCGCGCCGGCTGGTGACTGGTATTTGTTTTCGTGCGAGTTCTATGTTCAACAGGCTCTGACTTCCGGAAGATTTTGATAGGGTTCTTGGGACTGGGTCGAGTATAAAGGCGACGCGGGTTCAGGGGGTGTGAAAAGCCTCTATTCTGCCATGAACGCAGTTCTTGCACCAGAACTGGCCACGTTCGATGCTAAACTGGGAGTAGGAGTCGGTGACGACTTGGCCGCAGCGTGCACAGCGGACTACCTGGACTCGGCGCATCCTATGGCTGGGCTTGTCGAGCTTGTGCTGTTGAACTTCCGGGTCACCTATGTCCAGGACCATGTTGCATGACTCGCAAAAATAGATGACGTGAAGTACACCCTTGTCCCGTTGCTCTAGCCAGTCGCCTGTTGCCAGGTTCGAGTCCCTGTCACAACCGGACATCTGGGCCAGTTGTTATCCTTGCTTCATCGTTCTTAGCTTGGAGGGAGTCCGACTCTTTCACGTTCAAAAATGGAGTTTGGAAACCTGTCCACCCTCCATGCGTAGTCTACACGAATGGAAATGACGATTTCTAGCATTTCTTGCGCGGCCCCTGTTCCTGTTTCTGCTAGTTTCATGGGTTGGCGGGCTGGAAAGGTTGAAATATCGCTTATCCGATATCGTATAACCGATATTTGATGATGGACCAAGAGTCGAGACACATTAGACGGATTATCGCCTTCGGACTCGCAGCTATAGTAGCAGTGATAGCACTCCTCGGCGCTCTAGCACTTGTCATAGGAATCTCACGACCAACCGGGGTAGGATACTATCCGTTCTTTCCATTCTTTGGTTTCGGCTGGATTGGAGCACTCTTCGCCTTTTTCTTCGTCTTCTGGATTGGAAGATGGATTTTCTGGGGATGGGGATGGGGAGGGCACTACCCGCGAAGATACTGGAGATACCGAGATGAATCATACTACATAATTAGGGAACGATACGCGAGCGGCGAAATCACCAAGGACCAGTACGACCAGATGATGCGCGACCTTCAGCAACACGCCTAAAAACACCCAGCAGAATTTTTTTCAGCAGATACCGAAACACGGCCGCGAAAAATCCGCGGCGGCCTAACCTAGTTTTCGGCATATCGGTTGCCAAAGCCTGACTCAGGCCTTTTAGGTTGAACTTGCCTGTTCCAGCACGTGAAGCTCTCCGAGCGGAAGGAGGGCACACGATACGCGGTTTCACCGGTCTTGAACGGCCATCACTGTTTCCAGGTGAAAGCTTTCTCCGGGTTGAATTCTGCGAGTGCATCGGTGACCCAGCCGTATTTTTTCCTCTGAGTTTCCGCGACTCTCTTGGCGGTCTGGCCTTCCATGTCGAGAAAATCAACCGTTCCCTCTAGGATGGCTTGACGTTTGTACCCGTCGGCCATCATTACGGCTATCGCAGGGTTTTTCTTTAGATTCCTGTATCTAGCCGTTGCAACATCTACCCCTAGATAGAGCCTTTCGTCAACGGCCACGAGGTCTGTGGGCGATAGGTGCGGCTTCCCGCTAGGCTTTGCCGTTGCGGCCAGCGTTAGAGCCCGACTGTTTGCCAGGTCGAGCACATCCTGAACCGTCAAGGGATTCTTTCCGTACACCTTCTTGGAATGGGAGCTGGCCTTCGCTAGAGACGTTTCTAGGACAGTCTGTAAGATAGACAAGTCTTCATGGGGAAGACCTACCCTTGCAATTAAGTTGTACGTCAAATCTGCTCGGCCGTCTTACTCGAAGTACTACGTTTGAAGGCGTGTCTTCAGTCGAGAACGATTCGCTCCTCGGCTTCAAGACTTTTCTACCACAAGGCAAGCCTAAGAGGGCGGAGTTGGCTGAAACGTCTCAGACTCAAGTTCCACGCACGACCATTTCTCCGACAGAAGTTGTGAGAAAATACAGGATTATTGCTGTTGTCGGCGCGTCCAAGAATCCGGAGAAGGAGGCATACTCAGTTCCAAAATACATGCAGGAGCATGGTTACAAGATTATCCCAGTTAATCCGACCGCAGACCAGATCCTCGGCGAGAAGGCTTATCGAAGCCTAGAAGAGCTACCCTCGGAACTAGCAAAACAGATCGAGCTGGTGAATGTTTTCCGGCCAAGCGAGGAACTCCCACAGGTGGCTCAACAAGTAATTGAGATGCGGAAAAAATACGGACGGCCCTTCGCGTTCTGGGCCCAACTTGGACTCGAGAACGACGAGGCCAAGCGGGCTCTGGCCAGGAACGGGATTCCGTATGTGATGGATGCCTGCTTCAGGGTTGTCCACCGATCCCTGCGATAGCCAAGAGGGTCACCGGGTCCGTCAATGACGGTTAGCGAGCTACTTCCCGATAAACTACGGCTGGAATGCCCGCCCGGCTCGGTGGGCTGTGAGACAAGCGAAGAACTCGGGCCAATAGAAGGCATCATCGGCCAGGACCGCGCTCTGAGAGCGCTGAAGTTCGCCGTCGAGATGAAGGGGAAGGGCTTCAACGTTTACGCTGCAGGGATCCCAAGCACCGGAAAGAGACCGGCCACAAGGGATTATTTGCGGGGAATCGCGAAGACAAAACCTACTCCGCCAGACTGGGTCTACGTGAACAATTTCGAGAACTCCTATGAGCCCAAAGCCCTCCAACTTCCTCCCGGCACAGCGAAAAGCTTCCAAAAAGACCTGAAGAATTTCGTAGACCAGGCCAAACGCGCAGTTCCCGCAGCCCTTCAGAGCGAGGAATTCGTCTCACGCACGAACACCATAACGAAGAAGTCAGTGGAGGAGAGAAACAGGATTCTCAACGAGCTCAGCGAAGAAGCGCGACGCCACAATTACGCGGTTCGAATGACGCAGCTCGGCATCACAATTGTTCCTATGCAGGCGGGAAAGCCGCTCAGCCAGGAGGAGTTCGACGCGCTACCGGCCCGAGTGAAGAAGAAGTTTGACGAGAGCCGGGAAACGGTGAGAAACGCTCTCGACAAGGCCGGAAAGCAGGTCAACGAGCTCGAAGCGAAGACTTTGGATGAGCTGCGAAAGCTTAGAGACGACTCTGTTCACTACGCGATAGGCGGGCTCATCAGCAAACTAGTCTCCAACTACGAGAACCTCCCGGAGATAACTCAATACTTCGAGGAGCTTAGAGACGACATCTTAGAGAACGCGGACCTGTTCGCTCAACCTGAAAAACCCCCGTCCCCACCTTCATCAGACGATTCTGAGGATCCGACACCAAACCTCGGTGAGAAGGCTCTGCCTAACCTGTCTTTCCGGAGATACCAGGCCAACGTAATCGTGGACAATTCAGGCCTGAAAGGAGCACCGGTCATCATCGAAGACAACCCGACTGTTACGAATCTTCTCGGCCGGATCGAGAACGAGGCACGGTTCGGTGCTCTAACAACGGATTTCACTCTCATCAGGGGAGGGTCGGTTCACAAGGCGAACGGCGGCTATCTAATCATCGGGGTCGACGAGCTTCTGAAAAACCAGTTCTCCTACGACGGGTTAAAGAGGGCATTACAGAGCGGAAACATAGCGATTGAGGAGACGGGCCAGAGGCTGGGGGTCGCCAGCACCAAGAGCCTTACGCCACAGCCGATTCCCCTAAGCGTGAAAGTTGTCATCGCCGGGGACCATCAGAGCTACCAGGCGCTCTACACCCTCGACCCGGACTTCAGCCTCCTCTTCAAAGTCAAAGCCCACTTCGACGATTCCATCGATAGAAATGAGGATAGCATGAAGAACTACGGAAGGTTCGTACACACCCTCTGCGAACGGGAAAGCCTCAACCATCTAGAAGCGGCGGCAATTGCGAAAATTGTGGAACACGGGTCTAGGTTGGCGGAAGACCAAAGCAAGCTCTCAACGAAGTTTCCGGAAATCGCGGACCTGGTCCGAGAGGCCAGCTTGTACGCTTCGCAGGACAGGTCCAAGTACATCAAAGGCCCGCATGTCTTGAAGGCGCTCCAAGAGAAGGTCTACAGGTCCAACCTCATTGCTGTCATAGCGCTGGGCGACTTCGAGTTCGGCCAACCCTCCCGGATTACTGTCAGCCTTGGGCTGGGTAGAAAGGGAATCATCGACATCGAACGACACGCCGGTATGGGAGGACAGACACATACGAAAGGGGTCCTCATAATCTCCGGCTATCTAGAGAATAAGTACGCGCATGACAAGCCGTTGAGCGTTTCATGCAGGCTGGTCTTTGAGCAGAGCTACGGAGGTGTTGACGGAGACAGTGCATCCAGCACAGAACTATACGCCATTCTCTCAGTACTATCCGAGCTACCGATCAAGCAAAACCTGGCCGTGACTGGCTCGGTGAACCAGAAGGGCGAGATTCAGGCAATTGGAGGGGTTAACGAGAAAATCGAGGGATTCTACGAGACATGCAAGGCCAAAGGGCTCAAAGGTGACGAGGGAGTCATGATTCCCAAGAGCAATGTCCAGCACCTAATGCTCAAAGAGGATGTGGTCGAGGCTGTGAAGCAGGGCAGATTCCACATCTACCCGGTGGGGACGGTGGATGAGGGCATCGAGATTCTCACCGGCGTAAAAGCCGGCGAGAGGAATAGTGATGGGACCTATGATGAGGGCACGGTCCATCACAGGGCGGACAAACGGCTGGCTCAAATGGCTGAAGAAATCGCCAAGTTTACCAGGCTGTAAAGGGAGACGGTTGCGAATTGTCTAGCCGGTTGTAACTTTGGGCCAGTTCACAAAGTAACGACAGGGTTTCGACCGGTATCGAGCGTCCGACTTGGGCGATTCACGGCGATGAGCTCTGCGGCCATCAACCGAGAAGTCATCTTAACGGTCATGGGTTTCGGTGTGGCGATGATACTTTTCGGGGTTGTCTTGCTGGTGTCCTGGGGCCAAAACCCTTTCTACATAGTGGCCGGCTTCTTTCTTCTTGTCCTCGGGATGGCGGCGTTCGTCACACCGCTCTCGATTTTCAGCAGGTGGGACAGTTTCCCGGTTCCTAAGGTGAGATGCAGACACTGTGCAACTCTAAACTACGAGACTACTGCCCGATGCAGGAACTGTGGCGCAAACATGTTCGAGCGAGCGGCACCCTTGAGCTAGATCTACAAGGTAGGTGTTGTCCCGAAAATATTGCTGACTGCTACTGCAAGCACAACGGCAGTTAACTATCGCGAGCAGAGGTCTAAGCTTGATCGTGAAGTAAGCAAAGGCTGTAGCGTAGGCTGAGTGAAGGCTTGTAAACGCGGCGAATTTGTCCGATTCCATTAACTGGGTGAACCAGCCTCCATACACTGAGAGCTGCTCGATCAGTTCAGGACCAAGTTCTGCGGGGTCCCCTGGTACTAGGGAGGCAGGGTTGGGAGGAGGAATAGGGTGAGAGCTGCGAAGGTGTGATCAGCATCGTGTTGACGACGACCGGTAGAGGGGATTGTTGGCAAGCCAGAAGGGGCTGAGGCTGCTAGGACTAGGGGGAAGTGGAGACCGTAGAAGACGAGAGCGATAATCGTGGCTGAAACTGATTGCAGGTGTGATTGGACCAGCAGGTCAGGTTGAAGCCGCACGGCTACTGTTATCCGGTATCATACCACCTTATTAAGAATAACCAAACGAGTGCGAAGCATGGAAAAACTTTCGCGGTCTCTACTGCTCCTTCTCATACTTTCAATGTTATTGCCCGTGTCTAGTCTCGCTAGTCCAAACGTCTATGCTCCAGGCACTTCCAACTAGTTTGCATATGGTCCAAACATGGAAGCTGGGCGCTTGCAACGCATAGTTAGCAGTCAAGCAGTGTTTCTCGATATTGTTCGCGTCAACAATTACAAGTTCGTGATTGACCATTCCAATTCCAATGGAACTGGCACTTCAGATGTTGTGAGTAGTACAGGCGATTACGTGCAGGGCGTTTTGTGGCAAATACCACTGTCGCAACAGACTGCTCTTGATATCGCTGAAGGTGTTCCAACCGCCTACCAGCGCAACGACAATTTCAAGGTCATCAGCATGACGACGGGCTTCACAACTGTGGCCAGCGTCTACACCGTAGTCAGTCCAGTCAGTCCAGCCCCGGCGCCAGACAGTTTTTTCATAACTTATGTTCGAGCTGGCATCGTACAGCACAGCGTCGGACTGCAATACCTCAACAAGATCAACGCGATTCTCACACCTGCGACAGCAACTCCCCCAGGCATCTGGACAACCAACGTCGTGACAATACTGATGGAAAATTAGGGCCTTGAGGACGCCACCCTTTCTGGGACTTGTAGTTTCTACCCACCGCGTGGCGGGGATCACT
>WNEQ01002272.1_pt1 | contig 10119 bp, 10 predicted proteins | sample 5399971 | NCBI WGS metagenome assembly WNEQ01 (sample SAMN13153330, study PRJNA577476) | soil metagenome | isolation source: 20 cm grassland meadow soil 2 days after 1st rain plot 5 | place: USA:California | collected 2015-09-18
GACCTCGTCGATCGCCGCCCACAGCGGCTCCCACTGCGGATGCCACATCGGCTCCATCTCCCACGAGCAGGACAGCTCGATGCCCTTGAAGCCGAGCCTGGCGACGCGATGCACTTCGGCGACCGCGGCGTCGATGTCGCCGTTGGGGAGGTTGGCGAGTCCGATGTGTCGGTCCGGGTAGTGGCGGCAGAAGTCGGCCATCCAGGTGTTATAGATGCGGACCATCTCGTTGGACGCCTCGATGTCCTTCAGCTTGGCCGCCGCGGCCAGGATGCCGTAGATCACTTCGGCGTCGACGCCGTCGCGGTCCATCTCCTTGATGCGGAGGTGTGGATCGCCCGGCCGGCGAATGCCCTTTTTGCCGTCGTCGTAGAGCCCGGTCGCCGCCATCACGTCGACGCGCAGCTGCTTGCCGGGGATGTGCTTGGTGCCGGATGCGCCCACGCCGCCGGCGATGCCGAACTTGACGCCGTTCTTCGCGACCCACCACCGCTCGTCGGGCCCGTCGGCCACGTACGGCATGCGGTCCTTCAGGTGCGCCGGCGCCTCCGACGTGAAGAGGTCGGGGGGAAGCCAGATCAGGTCGAGGTGACAGTCGGCGGAGATCCGGTTGTAGGGCATGACGTCTCCTCTCTTCCGAGTTCCGACAGCGCGGTGGAATCCTACCACGCGCGCGGAACGTGTACTGTAGTGGCCTCGTCACCGGAACCCGCACGATCAGGAGGCGTCGATGAAGAGCATCGAGATCGACCGCGGCAAGCGCCTGCAAGCTCAGCCCACCACGGGACACAACCGGTTTCACCCGAGCATCCCGCCGATCGTCAGCGTCGACGAGGGCGAGGAGGTCGTCCTGCCGACGCGCGACGGCGTCGACGGCCAGCTCGGCCCGTCGACGACGGAAGCCGACATAGCGAGCATGGAGGCCGGGGCCATCCATCCCCTGACCGGTCCGGTGTTCGTCAAGGGCGCGCGGGCCGGCGACGTTCTGGAGGTCGAGTTCCTCGACATCCTGCCCGAGCCGTACGCCTTCACGGCGATCGTCCCGGGGCTCGGCTTCCTGCGCGACCTCTTCACCACGCCGTTCCTCGTGCACTGGCAGATCCGCGATGGCTGGGCGACGTCACCGCGCCTGCCTGGCGTCCGCATTCCGGCCGCGCCGTTCATGGGAGTGTCCGGTGTCGCGCCGTCGATGGCACAGCTCCGCGCGTGGACGGCGCGCGAGAACGATCTGATCTCTCGCGGCGGCATGGTCTTCCCGCCCGATGTGACCGGCGCCGTTCCTGGCCACGGACCGGCGGCCACCGAGGGCCTCCGGACGCTGCCGCCTCGCGAGAACGGCGGCAACTTCGACGTGAAGCAGCTCACCAAAGGCTCGAAGTTGCTCCTGCCGGTCTCGGTCGACGGCGCGCTGTTCTCAACCGGCGACGGCCACTTCGCTCAGGGCGACGGCGAGGTGTGCGTCACCGCCGTTGAGATGGGCGCGACCGTCGCCGTGCGCTTCCGCGTGCTGAAGGGCTCCGGCGCGTCGCGCGCGCTCCGTGGCCCGCGCTTCTCGCACGCCGGGTACTTCGCACCACCCGAGTGGGCATCGCCGAAGGGATTCGTCGCCGCCATGGGCATGCCGATCCGTGAGGACGGAGTGAACGAGGGGGAAAACCTCACGCTCGCCTGCCGGAACGCGGTGCTCAACATGATCGACCTGCTCCAGGAGCGAGGCTGGAGCCGCGAGCAGGCGTATGTCCTCTGCAGCGTCGCGGCGGATCTGCGCATCAGCAACGTGGTGGACGTGCCGAACTACGTCGTGTCCGCCCTCATTCCTGAAGCCATCTTTACTGGCTGAGAAATGGCGCCGGACGGGATGTTCGCGGTCGGGCTCGCGGCCGGAACGTTGCCGCCCTGGCACGAGTCCCGGGCGGCAACCGACATATATAAAGGAAGCGGGCTCTCGCCCGCGGAGGGCTATCGCAAACCACCTGCGACGCGCAACGTTTCGCCCGTGATCCAGGCCGCTTCCTCGGAGGCCAGGAAGACGGCGGCCGGCGCAACGTCCTCGGTCTGGCCGATACGGCCGAGTGGGATTTGCGCCTCAAGTTGTTTGCGAAAGTCGCCTTCCGCCATGCCGGCCGCGTGGAGGCCTTCGGTTTCCACCACGCCAGGGCTGATGGCATTCACGCGGATGTTTCGCGGGCCCAGCTCTTTCGCCAGCGATCTCGTCACAGCATCGACGGCCGCCTTGGTGGCGCTGTAGACCGAGAAATTTGCCGGGGTCAGGGTGCTGGCGATTGAGCTGATATTGATGACGCTGCCACCCGCCGGGCCGAAATGCTTGATGGCTTCCTTCGTGGCGAGGAGCGGACCCAGGACGTTCAGGTCGAACTGCTTGTGGAAGTGCTCTTCGGTGACGCCTTCGAGCGGCGAGGACTCGTAAATTCCGGCGTTGTTGACGAGGATGTCGAGCCGGCCGAATGCCCGCTTCGCCTCGGAGAAGAGACGCTCGATGTCTGCCTGCTTCGCGACGTTTGCCTGCACCGTAATGGCCTTGCCGCCTCTGCGTATAATCTCCGCGACCAGGTGGTCGGCGCTCTCCTTGCTCGAGGCGTAGTTGACGACAACCGCTGCGCCCTCGTCCGCCAGGTGCCTGGCGATGGAGGCCCCGATCCCCTTGGAGGCGCCGGTGACGATCGCCACTTTGTCGTTGAGCTTGCTCATGTCTTGGTCCTCTCGTGTTCCTGCATGCCCTTGAGATGCGCCTGAGCCTGTCTCGGGTGCCGGTGACGAATCAGCTCCATCTGACACCGCAGTTGCTCGGTGCACGAGCGCACGGAGCGAGGAGGCGAACATGCTAGTTCCGCCTGGGACCCACGTCCGCGATCGCGAGGGAAAGAGTGTCGGGACGGTCAGCCGCCTGGTCCTGCATCCGGAGTCGCGGGAGGTCGCGGCGATCGTCGTGCAACAGGGCGTGTTCGATCGCCGGGAGGTCGTGGTGCCGCTGAACAAGGTCGCGAGCTTCGAAGGCGACGAGGTGCGGCTCGACCTCAGGGCTTCCGATCTGGCCGGCTTCGGCCTCTTCAACGCGCCGAGCCTCAAGCCGATGCCCGATCACTGGCCGATGCCGGCGGGCTTCGATCAGCGCAGCTTCTTCCTCGTCCCCGACGCGTGGCATGCGGCTGTGCTGCCGTTCCAGCTGACGTCACCCGCCGTCTCCGGCACGCCGGCCTACATCCCCGACCCGGACGCGCCGCAAGAGCGGCCGGAGCCGGCCATCGCCGCCGGGACGTCCGTGTACGACAACGCGGGGCAACGAATCGGTGAGGTGGAGGCGGTGGACCTCGACCCGGCGTCGCGCCGGATCACTCGCGTCGTCGTGAGGCGCGGCAAACTCTTCAGGAGGGAGACGACCATCCCGGCCGGCGTGATCGCGTCGGTGGCCGACGATCGGATCACGCTCGGCGTCGGCGCCGACGAGGTGAAGAAGCTCGAGCGCGGCGTTCCCGGCCAGCTCGGGACGGCGCCGGCTGCCTGACAGGCGCGGCGCGCGCGGCTACGCGACCTCGACCAGCTCCAGCGCCTCGCGGCTCGGGCCCTCGATCATCACCGCGCGCGTGGCGCCGAGCTTGTAGGGCTCTTCGAGAAACGTGACGCGCTCGCGTCGCAGCTTGGCGATCCAGGCGTCGAGATCGGGAACGCTGAGGGCGACGTGGTCGTACACGTGGCCGCGTGAGCTCGCCAGCGGCCGGTCGCCCTGACGCATGTACCAGGGCAGGGCCACGTCGCCGAACACGACCGCGGCCGACGGCGACCGGAACATCCCTTCGCGGTCGAGCGCCGGCCAGCTGCGATCGGCGCCGCGCGCCACCTTGCACGTGGCCGCGGTCAGTGGCGTGCGGCTCGTGCGCCCGGCGAACACCGGCGCGTTGAGGTGTTCCTGGTACCAGAGCTGAGCGCAGAACGGGTCGTCCTGGAACATGTGCACGTGGTTGAAGCGCTCGGCCGGATAGTTGCCCGCGTACTCCACGAGCGCATCGTCGGGGCCGCGCATGTAGCCGAAGCCTCCCTTGCGCGTGGGCTGCGTGCCCCTGGCTCTGGCTTCAGCGATCTGAGCTCTCGTCAGGCCAGGTGTCGGGCCCGTGCTCGGCCACGTGTCGCTGCTGATCAGGACCGAGCCGCCGTCGTCCGTGGTGTAGAGCGGCAGGAGCGTGACGTCGGGCCGGGCCTGGTAGGTCTCGAGGCTCGCGCGCGTATCGGTGACGTGCCAGCCGAAGTGCCAGATCGCGGTTTGCGGCGACGTCGCGGGCGCCGTGGCGACCTCGTTGAACAGCACCAGGACGTCGTTCGGCGCCGAGAGCGCGGGGAGACCGCCCCAGCTCGCTCGGGCCGACCTGGGGAACTGGCTCACGTAGAAATCGATCGCGGCCTCGGGATCGACCGAGTTCAGGTGGAGATGATGGAAGCCGGGAGTGGGAAGCATGCGGGCGGCAGTATACTCCTCATCGTGAGCGGCACCGACGTCAGGCCGAGCGCGTGGCGCGCGGTCGCCGCGGCCACCGCGCTCAATCTCCCGCTCGGCTCGCTCTATGCGTTCAGCGTGTTCTTGAAGCCGCTGGAGAGCCTGCTCGCGCTGAACCGCGCCGATCTCGCGCTCGTCTTCGGACTCGCCACGATCGGGTTCGGCAGCGGCATGAACCTGGCGCCCCACGTGTACGCCCACGCGTCGACGCCGCTGCTCGTGCTCGGCTGCGCGGCCGCGAGCACGGTCGGCATCGCGCTGGCGGCGAGCGCGTCCGGTCTGGTCCAGCTCGCCATCGGCTACGGCATCGTCTTCGGCGCCGGCGGCGGCGTGTCCTACATTCTCGTGCAGCAGGCCGTGAACCTGACCGTGATGCGACACCGCGGCCTGGTGAACGGCTACATCGTCGGGCTGTATCCGGCCGGCGCCATGATCGCCGCGCCGCTCTTCGGGTGGGGCATCCGCGAATTCGGCGTGCGCGCCACGCTCGGTGGCCTCGCCACCGTGCTGGCCGTCACCGGAGCGATCAGCGCGTGGCTGATCGCGCGCTCGGGCGTCACGCTCAGGGCGGAAGCTTCCACCGCGACACCGGCTGAGGGGGAGCGACGCCGGCCCGTCTTCTGGCGGCTGTGGATCGTCTTCTTCCTGGCGGCGTCGGCCGGGCTGATGGTGCTCAGTCAGGCCGCCGGCATCATCGCGGCGTATGGCGGCGCAGCGTCGCTCGCCGTTTACGGCACCACGTTCATCGCCGGGACGATCGCCGCCGCGCGCGTGGGCGGCGGGTGGATGGTCGACTGGCTGACCATCCCCGCGGTGGCGGCCGGCGCCCACGCCTTCGCGCTCGCCGGCAACGTGGCGCTGACGCTGTGGCCCGGCCCCGGCGTCTCGGTCGTCGCGCTCGCGCTCGTGGGGCTCGGCTACGGGGTGATCTCCGGTGTCACCGCCGCCGCGGTTGCCGTCTACTGGAGGCGCGCACTCTACGGCCGCGTCGCGAGCCGGATCTACATCGCGTGGTGCACCGCCGCCGTCATCCTGCCGATCGTCGCGGGACGTCTCTTCGACCTGACCCAGAGCTACGGCGCCGCGATCGTGATGGCCGCCTTCGGCAACGTCGTGGGGATTCTCGTGGCGCTCGGCCTGCCCCGCGAGCGCGCGGCCCGACCCGAAGCCCGGATCGAATCAGCTCACTCGACGGCGGCGGGGTAGACTTGGCGTCAAACACCTCCAGGGAGGAAGCAATGTCACGAGCGTGGATCGCGGTTGCAGTGGTGGCCTTCGTCGTCGCCGGGACCTCGACGGCAGCCTCGGCTCAGGGCCTGATCACGATACAGAAGCTGTCGGCGCAGCTCGCCAATGAGCTGGTGGGCGAATCGGTCGCGAGCTGCGCTCAGAAGGGTTACACGGTAACGGCGGTCGTCGTCGATCTCGACGGCGTGCGCCAGGCCCTGCTCCGCGGCAACGGCGCGCCGATCCACACGCTCGACAACGCGTTCTACAAGGCCTACTCGGCGGCGTCGCTGACGCTCGCGCGCAAGGAAGACAGCACGAAGGCCGTCGCCGATCGGATGGCGAAGGCGCCAGCGACCACGGTGCCGCAGACCCCGCTGCCCAACGTCACCTATGCCGTCGGCGGTGTGACGATCATGGCGGGCGGCCACGCGATCGGCGCGATCGGCGTGAGCGGAGCTCCGGGCGGCCAGTTCGACGAGGAGTGCGCCCGCGCCGCCATCGCCAAGATCCAGGACCGGATGAAGTAAGCGCCGAGGCGCCGCGCGTCAGCGCAGTCGCCGGAGCCAGGCGGTGTCCTTGAACCAGCGCTCCGTCGTGCGTTCGAGAGCGCCCGTCGTTTCCAGCTCCCGCAGCCAGTTCTGCGTCCAGTTCAACAGCAGGGGATCATTACCGGACAGCGCGATGCCGATGGGCTCGTAGGTCAGCGGCGTCTCCAGGGCGTAGAGCCCTCGATCGGGATAACGCCGGACCGCGAAGAGGCAGGCCGGGAGGTCGGCAATCATCGCGTCGACCTTGTCCTGCAGGAGCAGGATGATGGCCTCGTCGTAGTCCTTGGTCGACACGAGGGTGGCTTTGGGCATGTTCTGCTGGACGAACACCTCGCTGGTCGAGCCCCGCAGCGCGGCCAATCGCATCTGCGGCGTGTTGAGATCCGCCGAGCCCTTCGACGACGCCACCGTCGTCTCCTTGGCCAGGAAGGATTTGCCGGAAGTCAGATACGGCCCGACGAACGCGAACTTCATGTTGCGCTCCGGCGTCATGCTCATCCCGGACAGGATCATGTCGACCTGTCCGGCTTCGAGCGCGGGGAGCAGGTCGACGAACGGCATCGTGGCCAGGCGGAGCTTCACCTGCATCGCGTCGGCCATGGCCTGGGCCAGGTCGATCTCGAGCCCGATGATCTCGCCCGTCTTGGTCGTCATGTTGAGCGGCGGCATGCTCGCGGCCGTTCCGACGACGAGCTCTCCCTTCGTCCGGATCCGCCCCAGGACGGACGTTGGGGAGGGGCCAGCGGTGCTCGCGGGTGCGCACCCCGCGGCGAGTGTCAGCAGCATCATCAGACCGAGAGCGAGCCGGGTGGGTCGCACGTCAGCGCGCCTTCACGAGCTTCTGGAGGCTGCGCAGCCCGGGCGGATGCGGCTGGTCCTTGTACCGGTTGCGCCAGTTGGTGAACGACACCTCGCCGACGTAGATGTCGCCGCGTGAATCGACGGCGAGGCCGTGGGGCGACATGAACTGGCCCGGCTCGAGCCCGGCCGGACGCTGACCCAGTCGCGCGAGCATCTCGCCTTTCGCGCTGTAGATGCTGACGCGCGGCCCGATGTTGGGCATGTCGTAGTTCACGCCCATGCCGCCACCGATCTCGCCGACGTAGAAGCGCGGAGACGAGCCGCGCTCGAGGAACAGCCCCGAGGGCCGGTGCATGTTGTTCCACTGCGTCTCCCATTTCCCGTTGCCGTCGAACACCTGGACGCGATGGTTCTCGCGGTCGGCGACGTAGACCCAGCCGTCGGCGTCACAACAGATGTTGTGCGGAATGTTGAACTGGCCCGGATCGGTGCCGGGCTCGCCCCACGAGGCGATGAGCGTGCCGTTCGGCGCGTACTTGTGGACGCGCGCGTTGCCGTAGCCGTCGGACACGTAGAGATCGCCCTGCGGCGAGAGCGCCGTGTGAGTGCAGCGATGGAACGGCTCGCCGCCCATGTAGGGCTTCGGCGTGCCGGGAATGCCGATCGTCAGCAAGATCTTCCCGTCGAGCGTGCAGTGCCGGACCGTGTGGTCGCCGTCGTCGGTCAGCCACAGGGTGTCGTCCGGCGCCATGTGCACGCCGTGGGCGCGGTGGAACACGCCCTCGCCCCACGAGCGCAAGAAGTTGCCGTCCCGGTCGAAGACGACCATCGGATGATGGCCCCGATTGAACGCGTACACCCGGTCCTGCTTGTCCACGCCGACCGCGGCCACGTCGGCGTTGAACTCCCGCCCCGGCGGCAGCTTCGCCCAGTTGTCGACGACCTCGTACCGGTACGCGCCCGTGCCCAGGATGATCGCCATCACGCCTTCCTTTCCGTCTTCGGGAGCAGCGCATCGATCTCGTCTCGAGAGAATCCAAGCTCGGTGAGCACCTCGCGGGTGTGCTCTCCCAGGAGCGGCGGCGCCAGGCGCAAGGAGCCCGGCGTGGCCTCGAGCTTTTGGGGAATCCCGATCGCCTTGACCCGTCCCACCTCGGGATGATGCATCTCGACGACCATGTCGTTGTGGGCGACCTGAGGATCGCTCAGTGCGGCCGCGATGTCGTTCACGGGCGCGCAGAGGATGTCGACCGACTCGAGCGCCTCGACGACCTGCTTCGTCGTCCGCTTGCCGAACTCCTGGCGCCAGCGCGCTTGCAGATCGTCGCGATGCGCCACCTGGCTCTCGTGAGTCGCGTAGCGCGGGTCGGCCGACAGGTCCTCGATGCCGAGGCCGCGGCAGATGTCCTGGAGCGGATTCGGCTTGAACGCGCCGACCATCACGACGTGGCCGTCGAGGGTCGCGAACGTGCCGGACAGCGGGAACGTGCCCCAGTTCAAGCGCTCGCGGAGATTCAGCCACGCGGAGGCTTCCTGGAGCTGCATCGCGAGCATCCCGTCGAGCAACGAGACGTGAACGATCTGGCCCTCGCCGGTCTTCTCGCGCGCCAGCAGCGCGAGCAAGATGGCCTGGACCAGCAGCATGCCCCCGGTGAAGTCGGCGATCGGCGTCGCGCACGGCTCGGGCGGTGCGTCGGGCTCGGCCCGGCGCGAGGCGATGCCGCTCATCGCCTGAGCGAGCACGTCCTGGCCGCCCTTGTCACGATAGGGGCCGGTGGGGCCGTACCCGCTGCCGAAGGCGTAGATCAGGCGCGGGTTGATCGCGCGCAGGTCGTCGTAGCCGAAGCCGAGCCGCTCCATCACGCCGGGCCGGAAGTTGTGCACCAGAACGTCGGCCTTGCCGGCGAGCCGATAGATCGCCTCACGACCGAGCGGCGCGCGGACGTCGATCGCGACGCTGCGCTTGTTGCGATTCAGGCTCCAGAACACGGCGCTCTCGCCGCTCGCGTGCTTCATGTGCACGCGGGAGAGATCGCCGGCGCCCGGCCGCTCGATCTTGATGACGTCGGCGCCGAAGTCGCCCAGCACCTGCGTCGCGCACGGCCCCAGCTCGATCTGGGTGAAGTCGAGGACCGTCACGCCTCCGAGCGGAGCGACGTTCTTCAGCGGCCCGACCATTGGGGAGCTCTCCTCTCGCGAAACGCGTTCACGCCTTCCACCTGATCGTCCGAGGCCAGCGCCCGCGCCATCGTCGGCGGAACGAGCGCGACGGCCGCCGGCAACGGCACGCTGAGCCCGGCCAGCACGGCTTCCTTCGTCGCCTGCACCGACAGTGGCGCGCAGTCCAGAATCTCGTGTGCCCACCTTCGCGCGGCAGGCAGCAGATCGGGCAGAGGAACGACCTCGCTCACGAGGCCGAGCCGGTGCGCTTCACTGGCCGTGATGCGACGCCCCGTCAGCAGCATGGCCATCGCGGTCTTGAGCGGAATCGATCGGGCGAGCCGGTGCATGCCGCCCTCGAGCGCCATCCGGCCGACGCGCGGCTCGGGAAAGCCGAATTCGGCGTGCTCGGCGGCGACGATGATGTCGCACGCGAGCGCCAGCTCGAACCCGCCGCCCAGCGCGAAGCCGTTCACCGCCGCGATGAGCGGCTTCGTCAGATCGTAGCGCAGCGTCAGCGCGCCGAGCCCACGCGGATGCCGCTGGGCGAGAAAGTCGCTGCCCTTCGTCGGCGTCCCCGACTCCTTCATGTCGTAGCCGGCCGAGAAGGACTTGTCGCCGCTGCCCGTGAGGATCCCGACGCGCAGCTCGGGATCGGCCTCGAACATCGCCCACACCCGATCCAGCTCGTCCGACGCCTCGCGATGCAGCGCGTTCCTGACGTCGGGTCGATTCAGAGTGACGACGAGCAGGTGGCCGTCGCGCTCGACGCGGCAAAATTCCATCGTCAGGCGACCGCGACCGTCGTGCCGAGGTTGACGCCCTGGGCGACGAGCCGCTTCTGCAGCACGGACACGTCGACCTTGCGCGGCG
>WNEQ01002278.1_pt1 | contig 10115 bp, 6 predicted proteins | sample 5399971 | NCBI WGS metagenome assembly WNEQ01 (sample SAMN13153330, study PRJNA577476) | soil metagenome | isolation source: 20 cm grassland meadow soil 2 days after 1st rain plot 5 | place: USA:California | collected 2015-09-18
CTAATCCCCGCAAAATCTCGCGTTCAAATCGCCCATAATCAGCCCCGAATCGCGTTCTGAGAGCCCATCTCTTCACATGCCGATTGGTCCCGCACAAAAGACCTAGATTTCCCGATGTGAAAAATCGCGATCCAAGCAGATTATGCGGGATTAGAAGGAAGAATCGGCTAAAACGGTTCCGTATAGAAATCGATTCTCAAAAAGAGGGTACGATTCCTAGCAAATCGCGTCACGAACCCCTTTCTCGAGACTCAAGACAACAAAGGAACCTAGGCTCTTCCAGTGAAAGGGCCTAGAAAGTTTCGGCTCCTAAGCTACTAGGAGATGGTCGATGTCGAAGTATCGCTTGACTAGCATGCGAGTCTTGTCAATAGTTCGGCCGTTCTTGCCGATGGCAATAGCCTTGTCCTTGCTGTCAACCTCTACAACTATGATTTTCTTGTCTGGGCGTTCGGTAACGCGTATCTCTTTGATCTTGGCCGGGGCTAGGCTGTTTCGTATGAGCTGTTCGGGAGTTTCAGCGCCTTCGACGACTTCGATCTGACGGCTCGTCATGCGGCGTAGGGTGTTGATGTTTTTGCCTCCTTTTCCGATTGCTAGGCCCATGTCTCCAGGTTTTGCAATGAAAATTATTCGGGCGAGTTTTTCGTCGATTACGCAGTCTTGGGTTGTGGCGCCTGTTATGCTTTCGAAGAGGGCCATGTACTTCATTTCTTCGCTCGTGAGCTTGATCTTCGGCTGAAGCATCACTTGTTCTCAGCCAGCTTCAGTACTTCCGAATCACCCTGTTCCTTGACGACTAACGCTGAGACTGGGAAGGGTTTCTCGCATAATGCGCCGAGGTCAAGGCTGGAGCCTTGGAAGATGTACACCGGGACTTCTGACTGTTCCGCGTTATATAAGATGTCCTCACGCGTATCGTTTGCACAGTTGTTTGCGAGAATGACTAGTTTGGCCTTTGCTTGGCCGACGCTGGCTAGCGCGTTGTTGCTGCCGAATTCTACTTTGCCGGTTTTGACTGCCATGCGTATGGACTTGTTCACGTCGACCATTGCTTAGCCTCCTTTCTTCCGTGACATTTGCATTGAGACCTCGATAAGGCCTGTGCCCATGGGGATTTGTTGTCCGACTATTACATTCTCCGCGACTCCTCTTAATGTGTCTGTGATGCCTTTGACGGCCGCGTCGACGATTGTTGGGATAGTGATTTCGAATGCTGCTTTTGCTAGGGTGCTTGCTTTTTCTCCGCTTACGCCGTGTCTGCCGACCTGGAGGACTTCTCCTGACGAGGTCATCATGTCGGCTACGAGCATGACGTGTCTGATATCTACGTCCAAGCCTTGCTCCTCGAGCACGCCCAGTGCTTCTTTGACGATCACGTTGCGCGCTGCCTCGATTCCGAGTACCAGCGCGGTCTCGTTGATGTTGTTGCTGACGGTCCGGGTCGTGTCGACGCCGGGTACTTCAAGGGCGAGTGCAAGGCTTGAGCCTTCGGTGCGAACCATCCATTCTCCTTTCTCCTCGATGACGAGTGCTCGCTTTACAGCTGGGATTCCTTTGATGTGATGTGTTCGGAGTTTGAGATCCATTCTGCGGAATTGGGGTATCTCGAGATCCTTACCCTTGATCTCGACATGGTAGCCCTCGACCTTCACATCTCCGCCTGTAGGCTTAACTGCGTCTCTGACTTCCTGGACGCTAACCTCTCTTTCTTTCATGGCTTGTGGGTTGAGTTTGATGTCGATCTTCATCCGAGTGACATCTGTTTCGAATGTGGTCGCGATGTCGGAGAGTGTTGTGTGGGTCAGTAGTGTCGCGACTTCTTGGGCCTTCTCCTTGCTGGTCCGATGTTTCGCGTCGAGGTATACTGTCATGTTGGGTGTTGAGGGGATCTTTCTAGCGTCGACGATCTCGATTAGTCGGGGTAGTCCAAGTGTGACGTTCTGTTCTCTGACTCCAGCGAAGTGGAACGTGCGTAGTGTCATCTGGGTTCCAGGTTCTCCGATAGACTGGGCGCTGACGATTCCGGCGGCCTCGCCGGGCTCGACTAGTGCGCGTTTGTAGTTCTCGACTGCTTCCTCGACGGCTTCGTCTACCGCCGTCTTTGGCAGTTTGGCTTCGATGAGGGTCTTGCGGAGCTTGTTGAGTATCAATGGCGAGAGGACGCTCTTCGCCTTCTCGACCGCTTCCTCAACGTGGTCCTTTGAGGCTGGGACGCCCTTCTTCATGGTAAGACGTGTTCTCTCGACGAGACGGTCGATGTTCACCGCCTTGCCGTGGTCGCTCTTTGCCGTGTCGACTCCGTCTTCTCCGTAGCGGACTTGTATGATGTTGCCGCGTGAGTCGCGGACAGTGCTGTCGTATTCCACGCGGAGGTGTTCCAGGGCGTTGATGAGGCGTCGCTGCATGTAGCCGCTCTGCTGGGTCCGGACCGCAGTGTCGACGAGTCCTTCTCTTCCTCCCATTGCATGGAAGAAGAACTCGAGCGGTGTCAGTCCATCACGGTAGCAGTTGTAGACGAATCCTCTCGCAGCTGCTCCTGCGTCTCCAGGTTTGAAGAATGTCATTGCTCTTCCGCGGTATCCTCGGAGGATTCTCTTTCCACGGATAGCTTGCTGGCCGACGTTCGCGGTCATTTGGCCAATGTTGAGGCTTGAGCCTCTTGCCCCGGCGCGGCTCATGATGACTCCGCTGTTGTCCATCTGGAAGAACTGGTCAGCGAACTCTCCAGCAGCATCCCTGGCCCTGGAAAGCTCATTCATGATATACAACTCCAAGGACTCGTCAAGTGTCTGGCCAGGGAGGCGTTCGAGTGTGCCCTTTCGATAACTGTCGATGTACTCGTTGACCTTCTCCTCTGCCTTTTGTATCGCCTTAGCGATCTTATCGCGGGTCGTGTCGGGTATCTCGAGCTCGTCGAAAGCGTAAGTGAAGCCTCGTAGGACCATGAAACGGTCGAGTAGTCTTGTCACTGCGTTGAGGAATGAGCGGGCTTCTTCTGCTCCGAAGTCTTTGACGATGCGGTGGAAGAGGCTCTCTGATTTTTCTGCTCCGATGGAGGCCTTGTCGATCACGCCTTGTTCGAGAACCCCGTCCTTAATCACGATGAACGCGTCGTAGGGACAGTCATGCATTACTCCCTTGTCGCAATCCTGGCACTTGTAGTAGCTTGACAGGTTCGATTTTGAGACGAAGCTGAAACTCTTGGGTAGGACGAGGCTGAAGATCTGTTTGCCCGTCCATCCTTCCTCAGGCTTTGTCACGTTAGGCTGCGGGAGTGGTCCTTCGAAGCCTGACGCGGCCAGCAGTTTGGAGAGGTCGTGTCGGTTTAGAACTGTGGATTTCTGGGTTAGGAGGAATGCCGAGGTAAGACTGTCTCGTATCGCGCCGATGATAGGACCACCATATCGTGGAGATAGTATCTGGTCCTGGACCTGCATCAAAAGCCTAGCTTCCGTGCGGGCTTCCTCGCCCTGTGGCACATGGAGGTTCATCTCGTCGCCGTCAAAGTCTGCGTTGTATGGTGGGCAGACGGTGGGGTTAAGCCGGAATGTCTTGTAGGGTAATACACGTACGGTGTGGGCCATAATGCTCATGCGGTGGAGGCTGGGCTGGCGGTTGAACAGGACAATGTCGCCGTCGCGAAGATGGCGTTCGACGACGAAGCCGGGCTGGATAGCCTCCGCGACAACTTTCCGGTCTGTTACGAATTCTAGCCTCACTCGTCGACCGTCTGGTCGGACTATGTAGAGTGCGCCTGGGTAAGTGTCGGGTCCGTTGTCGATGAGCCGTTTCATCTCCTCAGAGTTGTGAGCTGTTACTTTCTCTGGGATTGTTAGGCGGCTGGCGACGTCGAGCGGGACCCCGACCTCGTTAATGTCGAGGTTGGGGTCTGGTGAGACTACTGTTCGTGCGGAGAAGTCAACGCGTTTGCCGGAGAGGTTGCCTCTGAATCTGCCCTCTTTTCCTTTGAGCCTCTGGACGAGGGTTTTGAGGGCGCGTCCAGACCTGTGCCGTGCTGGTGGCAGTCCGGATACTTCGTTGTCGAAGTATGTTGTAACATGGTATTGGAGCAGTTCGTGTAGTTCTTGTATGATGTTGATGGGTACTCCGGATTCTAGGGCTTCGCCTAGTTTCTGGTTGATGCGTATGATGTCGACGAGCTTGTGTGTGAGGTCGTCTTCTGACCTGATTCCTGATTCTAGTGTGATAGAGGGTCTGACAGAGACGGGTGGGACGGGCATTACTTGGAGGACCATCCATTCGGGTCGCGCTGCCTTGGGGTCCATGCCGAGAAGGATTAGGTCGTCGTCTTGGATTCTCTCGAGTCTCTCTCTTACCGTGCTGGGTGTGAGTCTTACCGGGGCGGCTCCTGCTTCGACCTCACCGACCAGCTCGTGATATGTTGTTGGCTTGCCGTGTTCTATCGGGTATTGTTTCTGGTTGCAGTGGGGGCAGACTGCTGTCTTCTTGGCGTCTTTGATGATCTGGTCGAGGAATGAGTCGGGGATCGTGTTGAGGCGTTGTTTGAGCTCGGCGTGTTGGGCCTTGAACTTCTCAATCTTCTCCTCGCTTAAGAGTATGCGCCCACAATTGCGGCATGTGATCGACAGTAACCGGTGGATTAGCTTGGCAAAGCTCACGTGGATCGCGGGCTCGGCGAGTTCGATGTGGCCAAAGTGGCCGGGACAGGCGCTAGCGGTGTTGCCGCAAGTCTTGCATTTCTGTCGGGGCTCCAGTGTTCCCAATCGTCCGTCCATTAGTCCGCTGACGATGGGCACTCCGTCTTCGTCGTACGTGTCTGCGGCTTGAACCTCGACCGCTGATAGTTTGCGAAGCTCGGTTGGTGAGAGGAGTGTGAAGCGTATGCCGTGTACTACTTTAGTCGCTTCTTCTACGACTGAGAGCGCCATTTTCTAGGCCCTCTCCTCTAGGTTGAATCGTGGCGCGACGCCGAGTGCCATGAGTTCTTGGACCAGTAGTTTGAACGCGTAAGATATTGAGACGGGTGAGATGTTGGCCTTGTCGCCGTCGATTCTGCAGATGTACTTGTTGGCTTTGATATCGTGGTAGGCGATGGTTCCGCATGTCTCGCAGACGAATGCGGTGTACTTGTCTGATTCTTCTAGTAGACGGTCGCGTAGCAGGGCGCTGGCTCCGTGGCCGATGAGGCAGTCGCGTTCCATTTCTCCGAATCGCAGTCCTCCGCCTCTTGCTCTTCCTTCGGTGGGCTGGCGTGTGAGCATTTGTACTTGTCCGCGGGCGCGGGCGTGCATCTTGTCGCTGACCATGTGGTGTAGTTTCTGGTAGTAGACGACTCCGATGAACAGGTCAGCTGCCAGCTTCTCGCCGGTGATTCCGTTGTAGAGTGCTTCTCTGCCGCTCCGGTTAAAGCCGAGCCTTTGGAGCTGGTCTCCTATTCCGTTTGGTCCTAGGTTTTCGAAGGCTGTTCCGTCGGCTATTTCGCCGATCTGGCTAGCGGCTTTGCCGGCTAGCGTTTCGACGAATTGGCCGATGGTCATTCGGCTGGGTATGGCGTGCGGGTTAATGATGACGTCTGGTACAACACCGTCGACGGTGAAGGGCATGTCTTCCTGTGGGACGAGTAGGCCGATGACTCCTTTCTGTCCGTGGCGGCTGGCGAACTTGTCGCCGAGCTCCGGGACGCGTAGGTCTCGGACTTTGACTTTGACCATGCGGCTTCCTTCGATGGACTCGGTGACGAAGACTTGATCGATGATACCCTCCTCGCTGGGTCGCATCGTGACGGATGAGTCTCGCTTGGTGGGTCCCTTGACCTCGAATTCTCGGTATTCCTCGAGGAATCTGGGCGGGCTGGTGCGGCCGACGAGGACCGTGTTGCCTGAGACCTCGGCCTCGGGCGATATGATTCCGTCTTCTTCAAGCTGGCGGTAGTATCGGTCGCCTCGGTAGCCTCTGATGCCGGCTTCAGGGATTTCGAACTTGTCTCGTAGTCCTCCGAGGTATTGTCGGCTCTCGGCTTCGTAGATGCGGTAGAATGTGGATCGGAACAGTCCGCGGTCGACGCTGGACTTGTTGATGATGATTGCGTCTTCCATGTTGTAGCCCTGGAATGAGAGAATGGCGACGACGACGTTCTGGCCGCTGGGACGGTCGAGATAGTTGAAGACCTCCATGGGCTTGGTCTGGCAGATTGGGGTCTGTGGATAGTGAAGGAGGTGAGAGCGAGAGTCGACGCGATTGAAGAAGTTGCTAGAGAATACTCCTAGGGCTTGTTTGGCCATTGCTGACTCGTACGCGTTTCTCGGGGACTGGTTGTGTTCTGGGAAGGGTATGAGGCTGGCTGCTATTCCGAGCATTGTGTATGGTGTGATTTCGAGGTGGGTGTGGTCCTTGCGTAGCTCGTGTTCGTACATCGCGATGAATGTGTTCTCTTCCTCGTCAGCGTCGAGAAGCTCGATGATTCCGGCACGTACTAGGTCTTGGAACGTGATGCGGCCTTCTTCTAGCTGTACGATTTGTTCTTCGGTGATTCGTGGTCTTCCGCCGTCGACGGTGATGAGCGGTCTGCGCACTCGTCCGGGGTCGCAGTTTACGTAGAGCTCGGATCGTCCACCTTCAACTTCTGGCGCGTGGTAGGCGACGTTTACTTCGCTGCTTAGTTTGCCCTGGCGCCGGTAGTCTCTAAGCTCGTCTGCGAGTGCTATCGGGTCTCGGGCGTAGCCCGCGAGTAGCCCGTCTACGAAGACTTTGCCCGCGGTGGTTTTGGTCTTCTTGTCGGCCTCGTCTAGGCCGACGACGTTCATTCTGTGGAGTTTGTCTACTACTTCTCGCGGGTCTATTCCGACGCTAATATTGCTGGAGAGTGCGAGGTTCTTGACTAGTCCGCAGTTTGATCCTTCCGGTGTCTCGTCGGGGCATAGGCGGCCGTAGTGTGTGGGATGTAGGTCTCGGGCTTCGAGGTTTGGTTGGCTGCGGCTTAGTGGCGATTGTAGGCGCCGGAGGTGGCTTAGGGTGCTGATGAAGTTGGTCCGGTCGAGTAATTGTGTTACTCCGATTCTTCCTCGGACCCAGTTGCCGGTGGCAATCGCGTGTTGGACGCGTTCGGTGATGATGCCGGGCCGGATGGCGTTGGCGATGCTGAATTCGATATGGCGGCGTATAGTGATTCTTTCGAGTTGGTACTTGAGATCGCGTGTGAGATTGCGGAAGCTGATGCGGAAGAGTTCGGCGAGTAGTGAGCCGCCGAGTTTGAGTCTCTTGTTAGCATAATGGTCTTTGTCGTCCGAGGTTTTGCGTCCGAGTTTGACCTCTATGACTCTCGTGGCGATTTCTGAGAGAAAGAGTCCTTTCTCTTTCCTGTCGCCGGGTACGCGTCCGAGGTGTGGTAGGAAGTTACGGTCCAGGACGGATTCAGCCTTCTTGCGCCGGTAGTCGTCCATTTGCCCAGGGGCGAGTCGGTTGCCGAGGTACAGTAGGGCGTCGTTCGCGTTTGTTGCTTCGAGTGATTTCTCGTATGAGGGTTCTAGCTGGTCTTGGATGGTCTCGTCTGTGCTGATGAGCTCGGCGATTTTTGCGTCTTCTTCGAAGCCGAGTGCTCGCATAAGGATCATGAAGGGAATGTCACTGGGGATACCGGGCATTGTGACCCAGATTGCGCCGTCTGCTTTGAGTGTGCATTCGATTCGTGCGCGGAAGCCGACGGTCGTGCTGAAGATCTTGGCTTTGTAGGTGGGATTTACACCGGTGTGTTCGATGTCGACGAGTATTCGGTTTGCAGCGAGGTCTTCTAGAGCGACGATGACGCGTTCCGACCCGTTGACGATGAAGTAGCCACCAGGGTCGAGGGGGTCTTCGCCGACGCCGATGAGGTCGTCAGGGCTGAGGCGAGAGAGGAGGCAGATTTTTGACTTGAGCATGACGGGTAGGTCTCCGATGTAGACCATTTCGGGTTGGCCTTCGCGTTCGCCGATGACTGGGATCATTTCCATGCGTAGTGGTGCTGCGTAGGTTAGGTTGCGGATCCTTGCCTCGGCGGGGTAGACGCTGCGTTCTGTGCCGTCTACTTCGATAACGCGTGGGTTTCCGATCTCGATTTTTCCTAGTTTGATTCGGAGTGGATAGTCTCCGATGTCTATGGGTAGCTCGCCGACTTCATCCACGATTGCTTGCAGGCCACGTTCTACAAAGTCGTTGTAGGAGTCGATGTGCTGGTGTACGAGGCCGCTGTCGCGCATGAATTCCTTGGCGAGGCTCCATAGTCGGGGTTGTGCTAATGCCATTCTATTCTATTCTCCAATAATTTTGATTTTTCAAAATTCTTCTACTACGTACCGGTAAAAGTCGGATTCTCCCGCAGTCTGGGATCTGCGGATGACTTTGATGATGTCGCCGGGTTTGGCGCCGACGGCGCGTGCTGAGGGGTCGCTGGTTTTGATGTAGGGGAGCTGGTAGGGTTTGATGTGGTATTGTTCGAGTACTTTCTTTGTTTCTTCGGGTTTCAGGAGGATGTGTTTGGGGACGAGTTCGTGTTGGAACACGTCATAAGAGGGTTCTTTCTCTTCTTTCTGCTTCTTTACCAAGTGTTTTATTACTACCTCGGGCGACGGAGAGAGTCCTATCTCTATGCCGGGTAGCGGGCACGCTGGCTCGGCCGGGGTTATAAACCTAGCTTGGTTTTGTGCGTGTTCTTGATTTAGGTCTTTGGATTTGGACCGTTCTAGAGATGCTTCGTAAAGCGATTAGGGCACGTGTTTTCAGTGGCTCTTGGGGTAGGAGAAGAATGTCTTGGAAAAAAAATTCGAGGCGTCGAATTTTCTTGGACCTTTCAGCACGGAAACCGGGGGAGGAGTGTTTTGTGACGCGATCTGCCAGGAATAGTACCCCCTTTTTTTGAGAATCGTTTTCTATCTGGAACTGTTTTAGACGATCTTTCCCGTTAATCCCTTGTAATCTGCCCGGATCATGGTTTTTGACATTAGGAAAACATTTGGGAAATCTAGGAATTTCGTGCGGGCGGAATCGGCGTGCACAAAAAGTGGGCTCTCAAAACGCGATTCAGGGCTGATTACGGGCGACTTGATTGTGGGATTTTGGGAGGACTAGTTCCAATTCCTTTTTGCCAAGTCTGCCGTGACGGACTATGGAGCTTTCTCTCCGCGTGCATAGTAGAAGTGGTTGGGCGTGTTTGAGACTCTTGTTTCGATTCCGTTCTTGCGGAGGGATCTGGTGATTTCCTCCGGCACGTAGAAGTGTTTGACGACGTTGAATGTTTTGCCATCTTCGAGGGTCCGGGAAGCAATCTCCCCACCAGGCTGATCCATAACCTCGTACTTCATCGCGCTTCTCTGCTGGTCCACGAAGAACACTCTTCCTCTGCGCCGCAAACAGTGTGAAATCTTCGCGGTGAATTCGTCAAGCTTCCAGCTTGGAACGTGTGATATCCAGAAGGAAAACGTCACGGCGTCGTAGTGTCTGTCGGGGGTCCAGGCGTAAAAATCTGCGTGAACGTATTGGACTTTTGGGTTTCCCTTGAGCCTCGTCTTGCATCGGTCGATCATTTCCTGGGAAGAGTCCAGTGCAGTGATTGAGGTGGCATGGCGTGTTAGTGCTTCTGTCCATATTCCGGTGCCTGAGGCGATTTCGAGTACGTCCCCCGTGAGCTTCTCCGAATCGAGAGCGTCGAGGAGCATCTTTGCCTCGCCGAAAAATGACTCGTCAGGCTCGGAGCCTCCTTCATGCTTGCCTGTTCGGCGGGACCAGTCTGAGTATTGTGAGGCACGCTGTCTGTAGTACTCTTTGGTCTCGTCGATCACGTGATCGTCTTTCAGGCTGGACCCCTTCTGTTGAGAATTCGATCCTGGGACCTTGGTTAACCTATTGGTTGAGGCCATGGTAGAGCGTGGTTCCGAGGACATGATTTGAATAGAGCTTGTCCGTGCTGAGTCAGTGGTCCGACCTCTTGGCGAAGATGCGAAAGCTTGTCATTGCGGGATTGGTATCGCTTGTCCTCTTCGCAATGAACACTCTGCTCGTGTTCTATGAGACGACGCAGAGTCTTGACGCGAGCTTGGCTTTGTGGATTAACAATTTCGATTTGGGTGCTGCAGGGACGCAGCTGATGATTCTGTCTT
>WNEQ01002279.1_pt1 | contig 10114 bp, 12 predicted proteins | sample 5399971 | NCBI WGS metagenome assembly WNEQ01 (sample SAMN13153330, study PRJNA577476) | soil metagenome | isolation source: 20 cm grassland meadow soil 2 days after 1st rain plot 5 | place: USA:California | collected 2015-09-18
CGACAATCCTGACGTTCCAATCCGGGTCATCCGCTACCTCAACAATCACATTGACTAGTCGATTCAACTTCAACGGAACAATCTCGCTAACTACATCTGTCACACCATCAGGTCTTACTGCCACACCATCACCAACAAGCGTCACAGTAACCAGTGGCACGATAGCCACTTCCACTCTAACGGCCAACTCAGCAAACGCCGGCACCTACACGATCACCATCACAGCGACTGCCGGGTCAATCGTGCACTCAACGATCGTTAATGTCAAAGTTACGGATTTTGCAATCGCCGCGAATCCTGCGAGGGTCAGTATCCCGGTCGGAGCTTCAGGCTCAACAACGATCAGTCTCACTAGCGTGAATGGATTCATAGGAACAATTACGTTGAGCGACACGATAACGCCCTCGACGGGTATCAGCGCAGGACTGAATCCGACCAGCATCTCCTTAACTTCTGGAGGTTCTGGAACCTCAACCCTTACCATCAACACTAGTGCTGTCGGCAATTACACTATCACCGTCACCGCTACGTCAGGGTCCTCGACTCATTCCGCGACTGTTGTTGTCAGGGTATTCATTCCACCTGACTTCACAATCGCTTCTAATCCGAGCACTGTCGTATTCTTGACTGGCTCGTCCGGCCAATCCAACGTGACACTCGCGAGTGTCTCAGGATTCAAGGGCAATCTCACCATCTCCAACACTGTCAATCCTACGAATGGATTGACAGCATCCTGCACTCCATCAAAGATGCAAATTCCATCCGGTGGCTCGGCAACCTCCGCGTGCAGCTTCAGCTCCTCGAATACTGGCATCTACGCAGTGACTGTATCGGCAACAAACGGAACATTAACCCACTCAACCTTGATCACCGTGAAAGTCGCTGATTTTACTATCTCGGCTAATCCAGCATCCGTCGGCATCGTTGCAGGGTCAACAGGGACCTCCACCATCAACTTGTCCAGCCTGAACGGTTTCTCTGGAACGATCTCTCTGAACGTCTCCGCTCCTACAGGACTGACGGCTTCGATCAACCCGACTAGTGTTATTCTCTCTTCCGGGGCGACCGGTGCTGCGACATTGACTGTTGGATCGAGCTCGATAGGCACCTACACTGTTACCATAACTGCTTCCAGTGGGTCTTTGACACGAACTGTACGAGTCACAGTTACCGTCGGGGACTTTGCGATCTCGTCCAACATCTCGACTCTGACCCTCAACGCCGGTCAGTCTGGATCGGCCAACATTACTCTCACAAGTCTCAGTGGATTCCAAGGAACAGTCTCTCTCACCGTATCCGTCACACCATCCGGACTATCGGCATCAACCAACCCAACCAGGGTGACACTAGTCTCAGGCGGTTCTGGATACTCGACCCTTACGGTAACATCGAACACCGCAGGCAACTATACGGTCACGGTGACAGGCACCAGTGGCTCGGCCACGCGCACTGTACAATTGACAATCACAGTCGTCGACTTTAGCATTTCACCGAATCCGGCCTCTCTCGGTTTCTCGTCCGGCTCCAATGGCAATTCGACATTAACCGTCACAAGCCTAGGAGGTTATTCCGGAACAATAACAATCACAACAACAGTCACCCCATCCACTGGCCTCAGCGCATCCTGCGGATCCAGCGTGACCCTTGCATCCGGTGGCTCGTCTAACTCTACATGTCTCTTCAACTCCTCAACTCCCGGGACCTACACCGTAACAGTCAGAGGCACAAGTGGATCCCTGTCTCACACGGTCGCGATTACTGTCGGGGTGCTCGACTTTTCCATTACAGCCAATCCGTCCAGCCTCAACCTTTCTCTGGGCACTAACGGCAGCTCGACTATTACGATCACGAGCTTGGGAGGATTCTCAGGCACGATCACATTGACCACAACTACATCATCAGTCAACTTGTCTGGCTCGACTAACCCATCCAGCCTCATCGTAACTTCTGGCGGGACGTCCACTTCGACTCTAACGGTAAGCACCAGTACTGCAGGAAACTACAATGTAACAGTGACTGCCACTAGCGGCTCGTTATCTCATTCGATTATTCTTAATGTCAAGGCGACAGCTAAGCCTCAATATGCCCTTGTCACCTCCTTTGATGGTCAAGTCTACAAATTACAGAACGGCACTCTGACTTTGATCGGTCAACCCGTCACGAGCGCATTGCGTCAGATCGCGTGGAAGCCAGATGGATCCTATGCCCTCATAGCCGGAGACTCTGGAGTATTGATGAAATGGGACGGATCGCAGCTCACCCAGATCGTTACTGGCATCTCTTCTGGAACCGATCTGAACACGGTGGTTTGGAGTCCTGACGGATCGTATGCTCTTGTCGGAGGCTCTGGCGGCGCGGTCTTCAGGTATGATGGGGTATCCACCGCATCTATCGCAGACCCTAGCAGTGGCCAGATTCAAGGGATAGCCTGGAACCCAAGCGGCACGATCGCATTATTGGTCGGTAATACTGGAACGTTCCTCAGTTACCAGAACGGCGTCATTACAGTCCTAGCTTCTGGAACAACAAACAATCTTTACAGCGTTGCCTGGAATCCAAACGGTCAGTACGCGTTGATCGGGGGATCAAGCGGCTCCATTCTCAAATACAATGGAACTAGCACAGTCGCGTTCAACACCAGCGGACTATACACTTCTTCTGCAACTATCAGATTCATCGCATGGAACCCTACTGGCAACCTTGCAATCCTTGTCGGAAGCGCATCTGGCGTCGTGCTAACATATGACGGATCAACTCTCTCCAGCTTGCCGTCCCTGACTTCTAACGGCCTCTACTCAGTAAGCTGGTCAGGCGACACTGCCACCATAGTCGGAAACAGCGGAACAATGCTGAGTTACTCTGCAGGCGTTCTAAAGATGGTGCCGACTGGATTGTCGTCATCGTTCAGGGGAATAGCCTGGAAGCCAGCTTAGGGTTCAACAAGAATCCGATGAGAGTAAGTGTACCCGAGAAGTCTCAGGCAAACGCATTAAGGAACATTGCCTTTCCTCTGTCAGTGTTTCTGCGTCAAACGCCGCTTTTCAAAAGGTCGACCGTAGATTCACCTGGACTGGATAGGATTGGATACAATTTTCAGCCTTTATAATCACTAACACTACAACCACAACCATTAAGCCTAAGTTACTAGCATACTGCCCACAGATTCTGGGTTCGGTTGGGTTGGGTCAGAGCATGAAATCATCAAGGAAGATTATGGTTATCGTCCTGCTTGTCTTCACGCTTGATCAAGTCTTCGGGATCCTTCCAATAAATCCGGTTGCAGCAGCAGTCACACAATTCTCATTCGCATCAGCCGGCGATTACGGGTTCAGCTCGGCCGCGAAGACGGTGATGTCGTCCATGGGATCTTCGGGAGCAAGCTTCGCGTTAGGGGTCGGAGATCTTCTCTACACTCAACCCACCAGTACTGTGAACGAAAAAACGTGGTGCAACCAGTTCAAAACATCTATTCCCAATGTTGAGTTGATAGTTGGGAACCATGAGACATGGGAGACAAATTCTACCGATGGCGGAGGAAGCATCAACAAGTTCGTCCTTGACTGCCCGTTCACACTCGGTGCCGAGACCGGCACGTACGGGTTCCGATATTATTTCGATTATCCATCAACCAATCCACTGGCACGCTTCATAATGGTCGACCCTGCAATATGGAACGGAACCACGAGCAGCAGCTCACTCTCGTATGCAAGTGGGACTGCCAATTACAACTGGGTCGCGAATGCAGTCGACAATGCTCGAAGCAACGCAATTCCATGGGTAATTGTTGTCATGCACAAGATCTGTATCGGCACCGGTTCACAGGGCTGCGAGGTGCCCATGTCGTTTCTTACGATGCTGATGAACAAACGGGTGGACCTGATCCTTCAGGGGCACGACCACACGTATCAGAGGAGCAAACAGTTGACCTGCGCAACGGATGGAACCTATGTTTCATCATGCGTCGCCAATCCAGGCTCGTCTCTGACCAAGGGAGCCGGCACTGTCTATGTGATTGACGGGACGGGTGGAGAGGGAGGTGGGAAGACCGTATCGAAGCCGAACACCGGATATTTCGCAGCGTACTGCTGTTCAACTGGGACCCCACTTGGTTACTCATTGTTCACCATCACAAGTTCTTCTCTTCTGAGCACGTTCGTCAATACGGGTGGACAAACATACAAGGATAGTTTCACAATAACAGGCAGTTCCCCGCCGCCCAACCCATCGTTCACGGTTTCGGCTAGTCCAGCAAGTGTCAGCTTTGCGTCAGGTCACTCTGCAACTTCAAAGATAACTGTCAACAGCGTGAATGGTTTTGCTGGGACCGTCTCATTATCCGCTTCTGTCTTACCTTCGTCAGGTTTGACTGCCTTGCTGAACCCGTCAAGTTTCAATGTTCCCAAGGGGGGGTCCGCCAGCTCAACCTTGACCGTCTCGTCTAGCACTTGGGGGAACTACGTAGTCAATGTGACCGCGGTGAGTGGATCGTTGATCGGATTCACAACTGTCAATGTCAAGGTTTCAGACTTTTCTATCTCTGCAAATCCCTCCTCCCTCAGTTTTGCGGTGAAGAGCTCCGCCTCTTCGACGATCACCGTGACAAGCTTGAACGGATTCTCTGGGGCAGTGAGTCTATCAGCGACATCGTCTCCTTCAGGAATTAGCCTCTCTTTCACCAACGGAAGCGTCTCGGTCCCGACAAACAGCAGCGCATCGTCAATTCTAAAGGTCAAGTCAGACAAGACCGGGACGTACACCGTATCTGTCGCAGGAAATGCTGGTGGTGGTTTGACTCACAAGGTCGTCTTGACCGTCACCGTAACGACTTCTCAGCCGGCACCAGATTTTGGTATCATGGCCAGCCCGTCCAGTGTTGCTTTCAACTCGGGCACTTCCGGAGGCACAACCGCTACGCTAACTGGATCTTCAGGATTCGCTGGTACGCTGACTATAACCACTGTAGTCAATCCATCCTCCGGGCTCTCTGCCTCGTGCAGTCCATCAAGCATCACTCTCTCCTCATCCACTCCGTCCGCCTCATCCATCTGTACCTTCGTCTCGTCCGTTACGGCCACTTACACCGTTACGGTTTCGGCCTCGAATGGGACATTGACAAGGTCGACCCTTGTAACTGTTCATGTCGGCGACTTTTCAATATCCGTCAATCCATCGACTGTCTCGAGTGCAGCAGGCTCGTCTGCGAGTGCAACCGTGACACTATCGAGCATTGAACAGTTCACTGGGACGGTTGCGTTGACAGTTACGCCATCGTCTAACAGTGTCTCCGCCACGGTATCTCCGTCCAGTCTAACGATTGCAAGTGGAGGGTCCGCAACATCGACACTATCCCTCGGTTCCAATACTGCCGGAACCTACACGGTTCAAGTGACAGGTGCTAGCGGTTCGCTCTCACACTCCGCGACTGTGACATACAATGTTGGAGCCGCACCCGACTTTATGATCAGCACAAGTCCAACCTCAGTCAGGGTCAACGCAGGAACTGCCGGCACCTCGACGATTACCGTATCTAGCTTGAACGGATTCAACGGTGCCGTATCATTGACTGCGTCAGTGTCGCCGTCCACAGGCTTGACGTGCAACTTGAACCCGACGAGTGTCACAACACCCTCTGGTGGTTCAGCTACATCCTCGCTCTCCTGCTCTGGGTCAGCTGGAACATACACAGTAACAGTAACAGGAACGAGTGGAAACTTGTCACACACTGCCATAGTCAGATACACCGTCCAAGACTTCACAATTGCAGCCAGCCCAACGAGCGTAAGTATCATCGCTGGAGGAGCAGCTGGAACATCCACGATCACAGCGACCGGCCTGAACGGTTTCACAGGACCCGTTTCATTGACCTCGGCAGTGACGGGCGGAACCTCAGGCACTACGACGTGCACGCTCTCACCAACTATCGTCACGCTAGGAAACTCTGGGACTAGCACGCTCTCATGCTCCGCGTCACCGACAGCATCGGGCTCTTTCACGATAACAGTAACAGGGACTAGTGGTTCATTGTCGCACAATGCGATCGTCACGTACAATGTCGGTGCTGCGCCAGATTTTACGATCAACGCCAATCCTAGCTCAGTCACAACAAACCTTGGCGTCGCCGGTACATCCATGATAACTGTGGGCAGTCAGAACGGGTTCAACAGTGCAGTCGCCTTAACCGCTACAATATCCCCCTCATCTGGCTTGACCTGTAGTCTGAGCCCATCAAATGTGACTCCAACGAGTGGTGGATCAGTGACCTCGACCCTCTCCTGCACCGGGGCAACGACAGGATCATACAGTGTAACCGTTAACGGTACAAGTGGTTCGTTGAGCCATTCCACAACTGTCACCTTCCACATCAATGGAACCTCTTCCAATCCACCCGCGTATGCACTTGTGACCTCGTTCGGTGGACAGGTGTACAAGTATCAGAATGGGACTATGACATTGATCGGGCAACCAGTCACGACAGCTCTAAGATTGATCGCCTGGAAGCCCGACGGCTCATATGCACTTATTGTCGGAGACTCAGCCGTTCTCCTCAAGTGGGACGGTACAACGCTTACACAGATATCGACGAGTGGTGTGATGTCGTCTGGAAACGATTTGAACACTGTTGCGTGGAATCCGGACGGCTCTTACGCACTCATGGGTGGCACAGACGGTGACCTTCTGAAATACGACGGGACAAGCTTGACACGTGTCACCGACCCGAACACGCATCAGATTCAGGGAATCAGCTGGAATCCTTCCGGGACCACTGCATTACTCGTTGGAAACGGCGGTGCACTGTTCACGTACCAGAGCGGAACAGTCGCAATCCTCAACTCGGGCACTACGAACGATCTCTACGGTGTGGCATGGAACCCCAGTGGACAATACGCCCTAATCTCCGGAGCCAACGGCTCAATCCTTCGATGGGACGGAACGACCGTGACAGCATTGAACACCAATGGATTGTACCCATCAACGACGATCGTGAGATATGTCGCCTGGAACAGTGCCGGGACACAAGCCCTGCTTGTCGGCAACGCGGGAGGTCTCGTGTTGAGCTATGATGGAACGAATCTTTCAGTCCTCACATCAGGAACTAGCAACGGGCTCTTTTCGCTGGCATGGTCCGGCGCGACCGCAACAATTGTCGGAAACGGCGGGACGATGCTTACCTATTCCAGCGGATCTTTCAATACTCTGGCGACAGGCGTAACAACAGACCTACGCGGAATAGCCTGGAAACCAACATAACAGAAGCTTCTAGCTCTGCATCCATTGGTTTTTTATCTCGTGAACTAGAAACGAGCACGGCCAATGGGACCGTAGTCCAGATCACCACGGCGATCACGGGATTGTACGGGTGAGGAAAGCCAGGATAAGACATCGGGCTCCGACGCCACAAATGACGGGGAGACCCGAAGATCGTGGGTTCAAATCCCACCGGTCCCGCACCATTACTGGTTCAAATCCATGACCTTCTTACGTGAAACTCATGCGTACTGGTCCTTCTGGTAGCGATCCACAACCTTGGCTCCTAGAGAACTGAGCCGGAAGGAAGGGTTTCTCAGAGATCCTAATGTTAAACGGTGGTACGACAATATGGTGAACCCTGGCCCTGTCGGCCTATGATTCCCTGATTCGATCCACCGCATCTGCAGGTAGACCCAGCCGAGGTGCTTCTCGGGAGATCACTTTGCGAGTCCGATCCTCTGTTCCAAGTTCGCGTAACCTCTCGTGAACCCACACATGCTCCGTTGCCTCGGCCCTGCCCATTCCTCCACCGAAGTGTTCTCCGACCTGATGCTTCCAATATGTCATCGAATGTAGTCGAACAGCTTATGTAATGGAAGAGCTTAAGCAAATCAAGGCGCATTTTCGCCAGTAGGTTGACATAATAATGTATCGTTCTATTTCGGTATCGAAAACTGACAGCGATTTCTGCTGCAAGCCAGACACGCAAAGATCCACCGTGTGAGGTCCGAGTAATGACCGACACTCGCAGTTCCGCAGTTGATCATCCGAACGGCTTCTCTGAATACGAGGCGATCATAACCGCGGGAGGAATGGGGACGAGGATGCTCCCGTTCTCCAAGGTGATACCCAAGGAGATGTTCCCGATAATCACTTACAACGGGAGACAGTGCTTGGAGTTGAAGCCGCTCGTCCAAGCCATCTATGAGCAGTTGTATGGAGCGGGCATCAGGAGCTTCTACGTTGTAGTCGGCCGGGGTAAGCGGGCGATCGAGGACCATTTTACCCCCGATCCTGTTTACTCCGCGCTATTGAAAAACCGCGGGAAGGACCCTGGATGCTTGGTCGACTTCTACGATAAGGTCAAGTCGTCGCACCTAGTCTTCCTCAACCAGGCTGAACCTCTCGGCTTCGGCGACGCCGTCCTTCTCGCCCGTCCCCACGCCAAGGGTTCATTCATCGTCCAAGCAGGGGACACGATCATCCACTCTGAGAGGGACCAATACCTGAGGCGCCTGGTCTCGATGCACAGGAAGTACCGTGCGTCCGCCACCGTCCTCTTGGAGGAAGTCCCCAACCCGCGACAGTTCGGGGTCGTTGAGGGCAATTACTTGGAAGACGGTGTGATCGTGATGAACGGGGCGGAGGAGAAGCCGGAGGCGCCTAGGACGAACCTCGCCATCGTGCCCGTGTACGTCTTCACGGAAGAGATCTTCGACGCGCTCATTGTAACGCCGCCGGGCAAGGGGGGAGAGCTGCAGTTGACCGACGGTATCCAGAAGCTCATCGAGGCTGAACGGACAGTGATCGGTGTGAAGCTCAAGCCCGACGAGCTGAGACTGGACCTGGGGAGCCCGGAGCAGATGGTGGAAGCTCTGAAGCTCTCGTTGATGCAAGTCGATTCTAAGATGAGGTACAAGATTCCGGCTTGAACGCAGAAATAGTGATATCTTCCTGTCCGAAGAGAAACGCGGTCTCGGAAATCTCGAAGCTTGGTTTCGTCGAGACACAGGTTTCGCAGAACCTGCTGAAGACGTTCTACCAGTCCATTCCTCACGAATATTCTTTTCGCAAACTTCAGATATCCTTTTCATCACAAGGACAGAACGGGCTTGAGTAAGTTGAGGAGCCCGGGGGTAATTGATGTGGACGACGGCGGCAGAGGGAGCGGGCACCCTCACCAGACGACTGACCTAGCACTAGATCGGCGCCTAGATAAGCGACTTACTGACCCCGACGGACCGGCTCACACGATCTTGCTGTACGCCCAGGACGGAAAAGGGATGGGGCACATCACCCGGAGCCTGACCATCGCCCGCCACCTCCTTGGGGCTTGTCCTAACTTAGCCGCCCGCGTGGTGACCGAATCTCCCCTCCTAGACGGATTCCCGTTGCCCAACGGCTGCGCATATGTTAAACTGCCCACCCACTCGGCTTCCACCGCCCTTGCGAAGACGGAGGAGGACGATGAGGCATACAACCAGCATCTCAGCGATGAACGGGCCCGAATCCTGCGCGATGTGGCGCTAGAACTGGCCCCGGACCTTGTGCTGGTCGATCACGAGCCCTTCGGCCACAGAAGCGAGTTTCGGGATGGCCTCTACGCCCTGAAAGCGCGGTACCCGAATACAAAGTTCGTTCTAGGGTTGCGCGACATAATGGACGACGCCGGTCGCATCCGTGCGAAGTGGGAGGCGCTCGGGGTGTACAGCGCCCTCGAAAGCCTATACGATGGCATAGCAGTGTACGGTTTGCCACACCTCTTCGATGTGGCGGAAGCCTACTCCATTCCGCCGTCCCTAAGATCCAAGCTCTACTACTGTGGGTACGTCGTTCGAGAGCGGGAGGCAGTCAATACGAATGAGATACGTCGCCTACACGGGCTGCCTCGAAACGGACGCCTCATCGTGGCGACCGTAGGTGGTGGTAAGGATGGGTATCCTGTGCTCGAGGCCGCTGAGGTGGCCGTCGCCCGGTTGCAGTCGAGGCTTCCCGATCTATGCGCGGTTTTCGTGACGGGACCGTTCATGCCTGAGGAGCAACGGGCGAGGCTGCACGCGCACTCCCCTCCCGCGAGTCGCGTGCTGTCGACGGCCGACAATTTCCAACTCGTTGCTGCTGCGGACGCCGTGGTTGGGATGGGCGG
>WNEQ01003523.1_pt1 | contig 10112 bp, 12 predicted proteins | sample 5399971 | NCBI WGS metagenome assembly WNEQ01 (sample SAMN13153330, study PRJNA577476) | soil metagenome | isolation source: 20 cm grassland meadow soil 2 days after 1st rain plot 5 | place: USA:California | collected 2015-09-18
CGGGCGGCTTCATGGGCGGCGAGGAGAGCGCGCTCCTGAACGTGCTCGAGTCGAAGCGTGCGATGGCTCGCCAGCGCCCCCCGTATCCCGCGCTCCAGGGCTACTTGATGCGGCCGACGCTCGTCTCGAGCGCCGAGACGCTGGCGTGGCTGCCGCTCGTGCTCGAAGGCGCGAAAGCGGAGACGAAGCTCGTCTCCGTGACCGGCATCGTTGCGTCGCCGGGTGTGTATGAGGTGCCGCTCGGCACGACGATCGGGGATGTACTGGAGCGTGCCGGCGGCGTGCGAAGTTCATTAAAGGCCATTCACGTTGGTGGACCGACCGGCGGCATCCTCGCGGCCGCGCGGCGTAGCGCCAAGCTGGATTACGAGGACCTGCGAGCGGCCGGCACGCACCTCGGCTCCGGCCAGGTGCGCGCGCTCGGCACCGACGTCTGCATGGTGCGCGAGGCGGGCCGCCTCTTCGCGTATCTCGCCAAGGAGAGCTGCGCGATCTGCGTTCCATGCCGCGTCGGCACCAAGCGCGTCCAAGGGATCCTCGAAGGCGTTTCGTCGTCACTCGGCCGTGACGCGGACCTGCCGTGGCTCACCGAGCTCGGCGATCACATGGAGCGGTTCTCGCTGTGCGGGTTCGGCATCACGGCGCCGTCGATCCTGCGCACGACGATGCGCGAGTTCCCCGACGATTACCGCGCACATATCAGCGAGAGACGCTGTCCGACCGGGACGTGCACGACGCTGCGCGCGCGCCGGTACGAGACGATGGTCCAGCCATGAGCGAGATGTGCCAGGCGTGCAGCGGATTCATCGAGAAGGGACCCGACGGCCTCTGGCGGCATCTGGCGCGCTGGGAGCCGTGCATCAACGCGCGGCCGCGCACGCGGACGGCGACGCTCATCAGCGCCGACCAGCAGCGCGCGCTCGCCGCGTATCTCTCGGTCAAGATCGAGCGCAACGAGTGGAAGTACTGGGTCGTCGGTGGCGTCATCGCGTTCTACCTCGCGCTGCTGTCGCGGGGCGATTGGCGGATCTTCGCCGCCGGCCTCGTCATCGGCTCGCTCACGACCGCGTCGATCATCGCGACCGTCGAGCACGCGCACGCGCTGCTCCGGCGTGAGACGACACTCATCCGCGTGACCGGGTCGCTCGTCGTCGACACGCGCAAGGACTCCGAAAAGGACCAGCGGTTCGTCCGCGTCGACGGACGCGAGCTCATCCTCGATAACGAGGTCCACGTCGGTCGCGAGTTGGGCGGGATCGAGTACACCGAGAAGCGCGGTTACCCACTCGCGATCTGGGACCGCGACGGCGATCTCGTCTGGCATCGACCCGAGTACGAGCCCGCGTCGCTCGGCGCCGATAGGATGGTCCTCACCGCATGAGCCTCCTCGAGCGATACATCCAGCCCGGAGAATCCCAGCTCCCCACGGTCTCGCACACCGGCGAGATCCCGTCGGGCCAGCCGACCTGCACGATCACCATCGACGGTCAGGAGGTCACCGCGATCCCGGGCGAGGCGATCCTGCGCGCCGCGCAGCGCGCCGGCTTCAACGTCCCGACGCTCTGCGACGACGAAAAGCTGGCGCCCGCTGCCGCGTGCCGCATGTGTCTGGTCGACATCGAAGGGCAGGACCGGCCGCTGCCCTCGTGCCACATCGCGGTCGAGCCCGGCATGAAGATCGTGTCGAGCTCCGACGCGCTGTTCAAGCTCCGCAAGCAGAACCTCGAGTACATCCTCAGCGACCACAACGCGTACTGCATGCCGCCGTGCCAGATCAGCTGCCCGACCCACATCGACATCCCTGGCTACCTCGAGCTGATGGCCAAGGGCCAGCACGTGGAAGCGGCACGCCTCGTGAAAGAAGTGCTGCCGTTCCCCTACATGCTCGGACTCGTCTGTCCCAAGCCGTGCCAGGAGGTGTGCCGCCGCGGGCTGGTCGAGGAGGAGATCGCGATCTGCCAGTGCCACGGCTACACCGGCGAGCTCGTGATGGAGATGGACGTCGCCCCGACGCCCTTCCCCCAGAAGGTCGCGAGCGGCAAGCGCGTCGCGGTCGTCGGCGCCGGACCCGCGGGCATGACCGCCGCGTACTACATCGCGCTGAACGGTCACGCCGTGACGGTGTTCGACATGATGGACAAGCAGGGCGGCATCTGCCGCTACGGCATCTCTGGCAGCTGCGCGACACGGAGTTCAAGGGCGGCATGAAGCTCGGCCGCGACTTCACCGTGGATCAGCTCCTCGCGCAGGGGTACGACGCGGTGTTCCTCGGCATCGGCGCGTGGAGCAGTAACGCGCTGCGTATCCCGGGCGAGGACCTGCCGGGCGTGATCGAGGCGATCAACTACCTCCGCCAGAACGCCGAAGGCGATCCCGTTCCGGTGGGGAAGGGCAATCGCGTCGTCGTCATCGGCGGCGGGTTCACGACCTTCGACTGCGCGCGCACGTCGCGACGTCTCGGCGCCGAGGTCACCGTTGTCTACCGGCGCTCGCGCAAAGAGATGGGCGCGCACTACAGCGAGGTCGACGACGCCGAGCACGAGGGCATCAAGCTCGACTTCTACGCCGCGCCCGTGAAGATCATCGAGAAGAACGGCCGCGTCGGCGGTGTCGAATTCCAGCGCATGGCGCTCGGCGAGCCGGATGCGTCGGGCCGGCGTCGCCCCGTGCCCGTCGAGGGGGCGAACTACACGATCGAGTGCGACACCGTCATCCCGGCGATCGGCCAGATCCCGGTGCTCGACTGGATAGAGCGCGATACCGGCGTTCGCAGGAGCAAGCGCGAGACGATCATCACGAACGGCGCGCTGATGACCGATCGCCCCGGTGTCTTCGCCGGTGGTGACGCGCAGATGGGCACGCGGACCGTCATCGAGTGCGTCGCGCAGGGCAAGCTCGCGGCGAAGGCCATCGATCGCTACCTGGCCGGCGACGACATGGCCCGTGTCGCGGAGGACATCGCCGAGGAAGAGCGCGTGCCCGAGCTCATCGACATCGTGCCGTACAAGCCCGAGGAGCCGCAGGTGCGCATGCCGATGCTGCCGTTCCCCGACCGCGTGCAGTCCTTCCAGGTGATCGAGAACGGCTACACCAAGGACCTCGCCGAGAAGGAAGCCGCGCGCTGCCTCCAGTGCGTGTGCCCCGATGTTGGACGGTGCCACCTGCAGCGGCTATCGGTCGAGCACGGCCTCACCGACAACCGCTTCCACCGCGCGGAGCCGATCGACTACCACGACTACGAGTACGACTTCAGCCACGACTTCATCCTTCGTGACCTGAACAAGTGCATCAACTGCACGCAGTGCGTGCGCATCTGTCGCGACGTGATCGGCGCGAACTGCTACGGCCTCATGGGCGGCGGCTACGACTCGATCGTGACGACGCCGTGGAACGTCTCGCTGTCGTACACCGACTGCGTCTCGTGCGGCGCGTGCGCCGAGACGTGCCCGACCGGCGCGCTCATGATGCGCGAGCGCGATCTCCAGACCTACGAGCTCGACATCGTGCGCTGCATCTACTGCGGCGACTGCGTCGAGGTCTGCCCGCACGGCGCACTCGGCGAAACGCCGAACTTCGAGCTCGCGACGTACAAGCGGTTCGGCGTGACCGTTCTCGCGAAGGAAGAGCTCGCCGTGGCGCGGACGTGGAAGCCGTCCGAGCAGGTCCCGACCAACGGCGATGGAAAGGGCGGCGTGCGTCCGCCCGAGATCCGCCCGCCGGCTCCGCCGCGCTGGGGCGCCTGACGCTCCGCGACCGACTCGTCGCGCGCATCCGCGGGCGCGGGCCGATCACCTTCGCGGAGTACATGGAAGCGGCCCTCTTCGATCCACAGGACGGCTACTACACGTCGCGCGTCGCCCTGGGGTTCGAAGGCGACTACCTCACGGCGTCTGATCTCGGGCCGCACTTCGCGCGCGCGCTCGCGAAGGCGTTCGTCGATCTCTGGACGCAGCTGGGCAAGCCCGCGGCCTGGGATCTCGTGGAGGCCGGCGCCGGCCGGGGCGTGTTCCTGCGCGACGTGCTCGGAGCGCTCGAGCGGGAGCGGCCCGAGGCGGCGAGGGGCGCGCGACCCACGATCGTCGAGGTCTCACCCCGGTTGCGGGAGCAGCAGTCCGCCGCGCTCGCGGGTCGCGATCTGCGGTGGGCGTCGGACGCGAGGGCCCTCGCGCCGGTGCAGGGCGTCATCTTCGCGAACGAGGTCCTCGACGCGTTCCCGGTGCACGTGCTCGTGCGGACGGCCGACGGCGTGCGCGAGGTGTTCGTCGAGGAGCGCGGCGGCGTGCTCGCCGAGACGCTCCGCGCGCCCAGCCAATCCGATCTCGGTTGGCGCGTGCCCGAACGGCTCCCGCAGGGCGGCCGGTGGGAGGTGAGCCCCGCGGCGGAGGGTTGGGTCGCGAGCCTCGGACCCGCGCTCACCAGCGGCTACGTCGTGTTCGTCGACTACGGCGGCGACGAGAACGAGCTGCTCACACGGCTGGGCGCCGGGACGCTCCGCGGTTTCTCGCGCCACCGGCTCATCAGCGATCCATACGGCGAACCGGGCGCGCACGACCTCACCGCGAGCGTCAACTTCACCGCGATCCGTCGTGCCGCCGAGGGCGCGGGCTTCGTGTTCGCGGGACGCGCGACGCAGCGTGACGCACTCATCGCGCTTGGCATCCGCGAAGCCACCGCGCGCGCCGAGACGCCGATCGAACAGCTGCGTGCGCTCGGTCGCCGTTCCGCGATCGACACGCTGCTAGACCCGAACGGCTTCGGCGCGTTCGAATTCGTGTGCTTCGCGAAAGACGCGCCGACCGACGGGCTGCGCATGTTCGCGGGAGCGCGCTCCGACGCTACGGGTTCTGGTTCGCGTCGATAAGGAGCGTCGCGAACGAAGACATCGGCGCTTCCTGCGTTCCGTATAGCACGACGATGAACGTGCGGTGCTGCCACATGCTCACCTTGGGGGTCGTCGTGCCGTAGAAGAGCACGCGTCGGCCGGAAAGCGTCTGCTCCTTCGCGACCGTCGTCGTAAAACCCTTGCCGACGCTGTCGAGGACGCCAGGAAGCGCGGCATAGGACGGCTGCATCGCCATCACGAGTACGAACATGTCGACCGGGTCGCCGCCCTTCGTGAGCAGGCGTAGCGCGAATCCGCTCGCGTACTGCGACAGCTCCGGCTTGTTGAAGGCATCGCGGACGATGCGGTCCGCTTCGGGCGGAGGTGTGACCCACTCGTAACCCTGGATCGTCTTGAAGTAAGAGTCCGCGAGGGCGACGGTCGGCTCCGGTGACGGCGTCGGGCTCGGTGAGGGCGTGGGGCTCGGAGGTGGCGTCGGCGTCGCGGTAGGCGCGGTCGCCACCTGCGGTGGAGATCCGCAGCTGACCGCGAACGCGAGCAGGACCGCGACGAATGCTCGAGACATGGGGGCATTCAAGCACTGCTGCGGTGCGGTAACAATGACTGAGCGGTATCCTGACGTGTAACGGGCTCTTAGCTCAGCTGGTTAGAGCGCAGCGTTGACATCGCTGAGGTCGGGCGTTCGAGCCGCCCAGAGCCCACAGGCAGCTCTCAACTCGGCGTAGATGTCAGGGCGTCGTAGCAGTCGCGGCACAGGACTTTCTTGCGCCACTGCGGTCCGACGCGAGCCCACTCTTCATCACTGACGCGGAACAGGTCGCATGCCTTTTGACATCTCGCGCAAGCGTTGAACGGCATCTCGCACCTTAGCTGGTTGGCCCACTCGCTCCGAACCGGCGCCAGGAGCGCTCGGGCACGAGCCTCGAAGGTTCTCCCCAGCTTCTGGGCCTCCGATCCCGACCGTACGTCAATGACGTATGGGTTGGTGAACTCGTTGGGCGCGGCATAGATCACCCAGTCGCCCATCCTCACATAGTCGGCCTCGACCCACGTCGCTCGGTCAATCTCCTGGCGCGACAGGCCCGCCGTTTTCAGGTCCGCCCGCGTGGGCGCCGGTCGGGTCACCAGCAGACCCGCGCCGAGACGCCAATCGCCGGCGAAGTGGAGCGCACGATGTCCAGGGCAGTTGCTGTCGAAACGTCGTAGCTCAGTGGGAACGAGGACCTTCACCATGCGGTCCATGTGCCTCATCACGAGAGCGCGGGTGACCGCGCTGGGACGGCCCCTCGGCCGCGCCTTTCTCAGACGACTCATAGGTCGGGGACGGGTCACCGCACGGCCGCCGTGAAGGTCTTTACCTGCATGACTCCGGAATCTAGGAATCGACCGCCCCTTGCGGTCATGGGTAGAAGGTATGGCTATCCCGAGCGCGTACGCCTACGCACACTTCGCGGTGTGATCCGTTTTCTCGCGGTCGTACTGGCTTTCACACTCACCGCCGGCTGCAGCTACATCCAGATGCAGCCCAAGAGCGGTGGTCAGGCGACGCCATACGCACCGCGCCTGCCCTAGGCGCTATCTCTTCGCAGCCGACGTTCCCTTTGACGTCGTCGGGCGGGCGGCGGTCGCGAACGATGAAGCGGTCGTCAGTTCTGCTGGTGCCGTCCCCCGCCGCAGCGGCGATCCGAAGCGGATGAGGTTCCCGTCGGGATCCTTGTGCGAACCCTCACGTTTGCCGTAATCAAAGTCCTCGGGCTCGACAAGTTCGACACCTGCGCCTCTCCACTCCTCGGCGAGCGCGTCCGCGTCATCCACGTGCATGTAGATCGATCCGCGGCCCACGCGCTCGGCATCGACGCCTGGTCCCGCGAGATGGATCGTCAGATCGTTGCGATGAGCGAACGCGTATCCCGCGTCATGATGCGAGGTACTAAAGCCCAACTTCTCATAGTGGGCGACCGAGCGCGCAACGTCTGAGACCACGAAGATCGGCTCGACGCTGACCACACGTCGCACACCCAAATCATAGGATTCGAGGCCCACGTCCGTCCCCGAATTTGCCCTAACCCTTCGTCGCGGACTTGCCCTTCGTCTTCCCGCGGCTCGCCCTTGCGGCGGGCGCCGCCGCGACGCGCGCGCTGCGCTTCGTGGCGTGCTCTTTCACCCCGTTGAGCAGCTCCTGTACATCGAACGGCTTTCGAAGCGCCATCCTGGCGCCGAGCTCGCGGAGCTGCGGCCGCAGCGTGTCCATGTCCTCGGTCGCGGACACGACGATGACCGGGGGCTGACGGTCCGGCTCCATCTCCGCGCGGTGGCGGAGGAACTGGATGCCGTCGGCGCCGGGTAGGAAGAGATCGAGTAAGACGAGGTCGACGGCCGCGTCGCTCTCCAGGATGCGCAGCCCTTCCTCGGCGTCGGGCGCCAGCGTGACCTCGTAACCGTTGCTGCGGAGGATCGTCTCGATCAGCCGGCTGGTGTTCTCGTTGTCCTCGACGACCAGGATGTTCTGCTTCTGGGTGCTTTCCATCGGGCCAGTCTGAAAGATTGGTCAAGCGCGCGTCGAATGGCCGGCTCAGGCCGGTCGGGAGAGCTGCTTCTCGGGATCCTCGTTCACCATCAGGCCGTGCCCGCCGTCGACCGGATCGACAAGCTGCCAGCCGTCCAGCTCGAGCTCCAAGAGCCATTCCGCGAAGTCGCGCAGCATGAGCGACGCCTCCGTCAGGGTCTCGGCCTCGTCGGCGACCCACTTCACGCACAGGCTCTCGAGCCGTGCCTCAAAGTCCTCCTCGCCCAGCTCGCCGGCGATGTCCGCCGCCTCGCGCGGCGTCAGCAGCCGCGGCTTCCCGTTGTCTTCGGCCCGCATTTCCTCACCTCCGACGCGCTCGTCGGAGCGCGATGGAGACATCGGCGGCGCCTTGAGCGTTCATTACACCTTCACATGCGGATGCTTTACTGGGGCGAGCAGCTGTCCACGCGAGGAGGGAATGGATGTCCATCAGGGTGGCCCAGGGGCGGTCCCCGGCGGGACCGGCCATCGGTTTCGGCGTCGTCGGCATCGCCGCGTTGCTCGTGCTCATCATCGCGATCTTCGGGTCGTTCACGCAGGTCGGGGTCGGCGAGGTCGGCATCGTGAAGCACTTCGGTGCGATCGACACCGACCACCCGGACGTCTTCGACCCGGGCATCCACACAAAAGTCCCGTTCCGTGACGACGTGGTCATCTTCGACACACGCATCCAGAAGGAGCAGGTCGATTCCAGCGCCGCGTCGAAGGATGGCGTCACCATCCACTCGACGATCACGATCAACTTTCACATCGAGGCCGCCAAGGCGCCGCTCATCCTTCAGAACATCGGCGCGAACTACAAAGAGCGCATCATCGACCAGCAGATCCAGCAGGCCTTCAAGGACGTGACCGCCCAGTACGCCGGTCTCGAGCTGATCCAGAAGCGTGAGGAAGTCGCCCTCAAGGCGAAAAGCGTCCTGAAGGACAAGCTCACGCCCTACTACATCGTTGTGGACGAGTTCACGATCCCGAACTACGAGTTCCCGAAGGAGTTCAACGACGCGATCCTCGCGACGCAGGTCGCGAACCAGCAGAACCTGCAGGCCAAGCAGCTCCAGGACAAGGCGCGCACCGAGGCCGAGACCGCGCTGATCGTCGCGCAGGGTCTCGCGAACGCTCAGAAGGCGCAGGCGACGACGCTGACCCCGGAGTACCTGCAGCTCCAGGCGATCAACAAGTGGAACGGCCAGCTGCCCCAGTACCTGACGCCCAACACGCCCCTGCCGTTCATCGGCACGACCCCGACGGCCCCGGCGAGGTAGCCGTGGCCGCTCTCGAGATCGTGATGGTCGCGGCCGCCGTGCTGCTGCTTATCACGCTGTTCATGTACCTCTGGCAGCGCCTGGGGCTGATGGGCGCGGACCACGCCCACCGGTCACCCCCGCACAAGCACCTGGATATCCCGCCGCACGACCACGACCGCCTGGGGCCCTAGCGATCGCGGCACGCGCTCTGCTGCCACCCTCCCGGCATGGAGCGCCTGGACGTTGGCGACGAGATCGCGGTCGACGAAGCCTGCGCGCGCTGCGCGACCCCTCTGGTGGCGCCGGCCAGCGTCGTTCGGCAGGACGGCGAGCTCTTCTGCTGCGCGAGCTGCGCCAGAGCTGCCGGGGGCGGAGTCGGGCTCGTCGGCCGAGGCTGCGCTCACTGCGGCGCCCCGATCGTCGACCGCGCCACCGCCGTCACATCCGACTCGCGCGTGTTCTGCTGCGCCAACTGCGCCGTCGCGCCGCGCGACGTCGAGCCGCCGATCCGGTAACGCCGCTGCAACGCCGGCTCGGCGTTTCTTGCCCCACTAGTACTGGGGTGACGTTCTAGGAAATCGCGCGTTGAGGGGATAGTGTCCCGACTTACGTTCAAGAGATCGAGCGGTCCTGCGCGTCCGTCGACGGCGCCGGTGTGGCGTCCCGCCGAAGCGCCGGAACCCGCCAACACCGCTGATTCGGGCCGCAAAGAGGAAGCTTCGGAAGGGAACAAGACCATGCAGCAGCGAGACACACGGGACTACTCGGCACCGCGGGAGCACACGACGGGGAGCTCGGGCGACCTGAACGCCCTCCTCGGCAAGGGCTCCGAGTTCGAGGGCAAGCTCGCCTTCGAGGGCAAGGTCCGGATCGACGGGACGTTCTCCGGTGAGATCTCTACCAACGACCTGCTCATGGTCGGAGACGGCGCCAAAGTGACGGCCGAGATCAGCTGCGGGACGGTCATCGTCGAGGGCGAGGTCATCGGCAACATCAAGGCGACGTCAGCCGTCGAGCTGCGCCGCCCGGCGAAGGTGCACGGCGACATCACCACACCGTCGCTGGTGATCGAGAAGGGCGTCGTCTTCGAAGGCCGTTCACGGATGGACGAGCTTCAGTCCTCGAACGTCGTTCCGATCTACGCGTCCGCCGAACCCGGCGAGTAGCAAAGCCATAGACGCCGTTTCTGGCGTCCTCATGTTCGACGGCGTCACGATCCGTGACGCCGACTTCCGGCGCGCCACCTTCGACGCGGTCGCGCCGCAGGGCTGCGCCTTCGAGCATTGCGACTTCCGCGGGCAGACGCTCGACCGCCGTTTCCAACCCCTGTTCTCTTCCCGGCGGCGGAGCGTCTTCCGCGATTGCCGCTTCGATGAGGCCGACCTGCGCGCGGTCCGCCCGGGGCAGGCGCGCTTCGAGCGCTGCCGTTTCGACAACGCAAAGATCGACGGCTGGGAGT
>WNEQ01002287.1_pt1 | contig 10098 bp, 8 predicted proteins | sample 5399971 | NCBI WGS metagenome assembly WNEQ01 (sample SAMN13153330, study PRJNA577476) | soil metagenome | isolation source: 20 cm grassland meadow soil 2 days after 1st rain plot 5 | place: USA:California | collected 2015-09-18
AGTGGCTCACGCCGGAGCACGGCTGGCCCGCGCGCCTGCTCGTGCCGCACCTCTACCTCTGGAAGAGCGCCAAGTGGGTGCGCGGCCTCGAGCTCCTGGAGCAGGACATGCCCGGTTTTTGGGAGCAGAACGGGTACCATATGCGGGGCGACCCGTGGCTGGAACAGAGATACGGTGGGCGGGGCCTAACGCAGCACGAGATAAATCGGTTGAGAAACATGAGCAAGAAAGGCGTCTAGCAGAACGGCGTCTAGCGGAAAGTCGTACGCCGTTCCGCTTGACGCCGTTCAGCTTGACGCCGTTCGCTTCTGTCCCAGCAGTTCGTAGAAGCGCTTGAACACCGCGATCCCGTCCCACAGCTGCTTCAGGTCCAGCTTCTCGTTCGGGGCGTGCAGCCGGTCGTCGGGCAAGCCGATGCCCGTGAGCACGACCGGCGCACCGCTCTTCCCCAGCGCCGGCACGACGGGGATCGAGCCGCCCGCTCGCACGGCGACGGTCCCCCGGCCCACCACCTCCCGAAACGCACGGTCCAGGAGCCGGAAGGCCGGATGGTCCACCGGGACGACCGCGGGGTCGGCCCCGTGGAGGAAGCGGACGCTCGCCTGCACATGGCGTGGGACGAGTCGCTTCACCGCCGCTGCGAGCTGCCGCTCCACGGTCTTCAGCTTCTGATTGGGAACGAGCCGCAGGCTCACCTTGGCCGTCGCCTCGGCGGGGATGACGGTCTTGGCGCCCTCTCCGGTGAAGCCACCCAGGACGCCGTGGATCTCGAAGGTGGGCAGGGCCCACAGCCGCTCGAGCACGGAGTACTGCTTCAGCCCCGCGAGGGCCTTCGCCTGCACGCGCTGCTTCAGGAATTGGGTCTCGCTGAAGGGCAGGCCTCTCCAGGTGGTGAGCTCCGTCCTGGTAGGGCGCTTCACGGCGGCGTAGAGCCCCGGGATGTTGATCTTGCCGTCCGGCCCCTTCAGCCGGCCGAGGAGGCGCAGCAGCTCTTCGTGCGCGTTCGGCGCCGCACCGCCGAACTCCCCCGAGTGGAGGTCCGACTTCGCCGAGCGAACCGTGATCTCGGCATAACAGAGGCCGCGCAGCCCGGTGTAGACCGCCGGCCAGCCGGGAGCCACGTAGGCCATGTCGGCGATGAGCACGGCGTCCGCGCGGGTGCGCTCGGGCTCGCGGCGCAGCAGATCGAACAGGACGCGGCTGCCGTACTCTTCCTCACCTTCGATGAGAAACCGGAAGTTCACGGGAGGGCGGCCGGCCGCCTCGATCGCCTTCAACAGGCAGAAGACCTGCCCCTTGTCGTCGGCCGCGCCGCGCGCGAACAGCCTGCCGTCGCGCACGCTCGGCTGGAACGGCGGCGTGGTCCATTCGTCGAGCGGATCGGGCGGCTGCACGTCGTAGTGCCCGTACAGCAGCAGCGTGGGAGCGCCGGGCACCTCGGGCCCGACTCCCCACACGACGGGATGCGTGCCACTCGCGAGGAACTGCACCTCGCGGCACCCCAATCGCCGCAACTCCGCGGCGACCCATTCCGCGGCGGCGCGGCAATCGGCGCTGTGCGCGGGGAGCGTCGAGACGGACGGGATGCGCAGAAAGTCCGTGAGCTGTTGCAGCAGGCGGTCCGTGTCCATGGCGCGAAGAATTTAGACCGGCAACGCGCCGCTAGCCAGCGATGCGGCGGCGGATAGATTCTCCGCCATGCGCACGACCGCCGAGTACGAGCTGTTCCCCGACGCGCCGAGCGAGCGGGCCCTGGCCCGCGCGCGCTGGCTGGCTCGGGAAGGGCGCGTGACCGAGGCGGCGGACGCCTATCGCGCGGTGCTCGCCTCACACCCCCTGCTCAAGCCCTGCTGGGCGGAGTATTTCGAACTGCTGCGGCGCGGCGGACGCGCGGCCGACGCGCTGCGTGTGGCCGAAGGCGCGGCGGCGCAGTTCGGCGAATCGGCGTTCGCGCTCACGCTGAAGGGCGCCGCCCTGACGGAGCTCGGTCGCTACCGCGAGGCCCTCGCCGTGCTGGACCAAGCGGTCGAATCGGACCCCGACCTCGCGCTCGTATGGCACGAGCTGGGGTACGCGGCCTATCGTCTGGGCGACCGTAACCGCGCCCTCCTGGCGCTCGACCGCGCCTTCGCGCTCGAGCCCCACACGGAGACGCTGCGGTTGCGCGGCCGCATCCTGCGCGACGCGGGGCGCTACCAGGCGGCCGAGGTGGCGTTCGAGGGCGCCGCCCAGGCCGCGGAGCACGGCGAGCAGCGGGAGGAGGCGGAGCGCGAGATCGCGGCCACACAGCGCTACGTCTTTTACGCGCCGCGGCGGCCGGACCAGCTGAGCCCCGCAGAGCGCTGGTTCGCCGACACGGGAACGGTGGTGCTGACCCCCGACGCGGGGCCCGTAGCGCCGAGCGACGCCGTGCTCGTCAAGGCGTTCTTCGAGGTGGCCCGTGACTCCGGCTGGCGCTTCGGCCAGGTCGTAGCCCTCGGGCCGGCGCTCCCCGCCTGGGAGCAGCTGGCGCGCTCCTTGAATGCCCCCCTCGTCGCCCCCAGCGCGTTCGATCCGGAGGCGACGCCGCTCGTCGTGGCGGAGCGCCCGCTCGGGGCCGACGCGAACTGGGCGCAGCTCGGCGCCGCCGTGCGACAGCACGGCTCCGGACTCACGTTCGCGCTGGAGCACCCCGCCGAGGACCCCGCGGAGGCGGGCACCGACGTGATCGGCGTTCTCACCGACGCCGGCCAGCGCCACCTCCGCATGCCCAACCCCGCGCACGCGATGTCCGAGGCCCAGCACCCGGCGGCTCGGTGCGCCGGCCGCCGGCTACACCCGGCCTGACCCCTTCCCGGAGGTGCTCGTGAGCGCTCCCCCCGCCCGCGCCACGATGTCGGGCAAGGCCATCGTGGAGAGTCAGTTCGAGCGCGCGGCCGACCTGATCAACCTCGAGAGCTACATGCGGCGCATCCTGATGGCGCCGTTCCGCGAGGTGCAGGTCGAGGTGCCGGTCCGGATGGACGACGGCCGCATCGAGGTGTTCACGGGGTACCGCATCCAGCACAACGGCGCGCGTGGCCCCTGCAAAGGGGGAATCCGCTACCACCCCGAGGCGGACCACGACGAAGTGCTGGGCCTGGCCACCATCATGACGTGGAAGACCGCGCTCATGGACATCCCGTTCGGCGGGGCGAAGGGCGGCGTCACCGTCGACCCCAAGCGGCTTTCGAAGCTCGAGCTGGAGCGGCTCACCCGCCGTTTCACCCAGCGCATCTCCATCGTGCTCGGCCCCTACCGCGACATTCCCGCTCCGGACGTCAACACCAACGCGCAGGTGATGGCCTGGATCCTCGACGAATACTCGAGCCGTCACGGCTACACCCCCGCCGCGGTCACCGGCAAGCCGGTGTCGCTCGGCGGCTCGCTCGGGCGCGAGGAGGCGACGGGCCGCGGCGTGATGTACGTGATGGCGGAATATGCCCGCGACTTCGGCGTCCCCCTCCAGGGCAGCCGCGTCGTGATTCAGGGGTTCGGGAACGTGGGGAGTCATCTCGCACGCCTCCTCGTCGCCGAAGCCGGCGCGATGGTGCTCGCCGTGAGCGACGTGAGCGGCGGGGTCGTGAACGAGGCGGGGCTCGACGTCCCCGGACTGCTCGCGCACGCCGCGGCGGGACGGCCCGTCACCGAGTGGCCGGGGGGCCGGGCAGTCTCCAACGACGAGCTGTGGAGCGTCCCGTGCGATTGGCTCGTCCCCGCGGCATTGGGCGGTGTGATCACCAGGGAGCACAACGCGCGGCGCATCGACTGCAAGGTGGTGGTCGAAGGCGCCAACGAGCCGACCACCCCCACGGCGGACCGGATCCTCGAGGAACGAGGGATTGCCGTCGTTCCGGACTTCCTCGCGAACGCGGGCGGCGTGACGGTGAGCTACTACGAGTGGTCGCAGAACCTGCAGCAGTACCGCTGGTCGCACGAGCGGGTCAATCAGGAGCTGAAGGCCACGATCACGAAGGCGTACACGGCGGTGCGCGACCTGGCGAAGGCGAAGGGCGTGACGCTGCGCACGGCCGCGTACGCCATCGCGCTGCAGCGGGTGGCGGATGCGGAGCGGCTCAGGGGGAACTAGTCCTCCCCCGGCACCCCCGGTCGGGAGTACAGCGCCTTGTAGGGATCGCGGTCCGGCTGCGTGAAGACACGGACCTGAATGGCGCGGATCGTCTCCGCGATGTCGGCGTTGTTCTGCAGGTAAACCGCATCGAACAGGTTCAGGTTCATGCGGTATAGCCGCTGGGCGATCACGACGGCGTTGTTGAGCGGCGCGCCCGCGAACCAGCGCCAGTCGTAGGTCTCGAGCCCCTGCCCCACGGGACCCGTCAGCTGCCCCCGCGCCCAGCCGAACAGGGTCGCCCGCGCCCGCTCCAGCGCCGGACCGCTGGGCGCGCCGGCGTACGCCGAGTCGAGGCGGCGGGCCAGCTCGGACCAGAGCACGTCGAGCGTGCGCTCGTCGCGCCAGCGCGCCGCCGCCCGCCTCCCATCCAGCGTGTCCCCGCGCGCGCGGAAGAATGCCTCCGCGCCCCGATACCCCACGAAGCTCGCGAAGCTCTCGTTGAACGGCGTCTGGCTCTTCACGTAGAGCGTGTTGTGGGCGAGCTCGTGGATCACGGTGGCCACGAGCTCCATCGTGTCGCGGCCCACCGCGTTGGAGAGGAGCGGGTCGCTGAAGTAGCCCAGCGTGGAGAACGCGGCCGCGGGGCGAAGGTAGGTGTCGTAGCCATCGCGCTCCAGCTCCGCCGTGGCGCGGCGCGCCCGCTCGGCGCTGAAGTACCCCTTGTACGGCACGGCGCCCACGATCGGGAACCGCCACGTGTAGGCGCGCAGCTGGTCGCGCCGGCTGGCGGAGAGCACGAGCAGCAGGGTGTCGCGGCCCGTGTCCACGTAGGTCGTGTACGTGTCCCCGACCGACAGGCGCAGCGCGTCCGCCGCGTAGGCCCGCGCCGCCAGCACGAGCGCCAGCCGCCGGCGCAGCTCGGGCGGGGTCCGCGCGTCCGCCACGAGCGGCGCGATCGGCCGTCGCCGGAAGAGGATGCGCGCCTCCTCCAGCCCCGCCCGCGCCACATAGCGTACGTCCTCGCTCAACAGCAACGCCAGCACGAGCAGCACCGGCACGCCGATCAGCAGCCAAGCGGCCATCCGCCGGGCCAGCCGCCCCCAGCGCGGTGGGCGCCGCTCCGTCAGGGCGTCCATCGCAGCCCGAAGCGGTGACGACCGCCGTCCGGCGCGTCGTAGCCCTGGTAGGCGTAGTCGAGGTGCAGGCGGCCCAGCTCCAGCCCGCCGCCCACCGTGACGGGCGACGCGTCGCTCGGCGCCGAGTGGCCCGTCCCGCCCACCCGCCCCACGATCCCGACCCCGCGCGCTACCACGCCGGCCTCGAGGCCCGCGACGAGCACCGCCGCGTGGCCTTCGGGCCACTGTCCCTCGACGGTCGTGAGCAGCCGGAAGGTCCCCTGCGGATCGACGTAATTCATCGTGAACCCCGCCCGGGTGCGGCGCGGCAGCGGCGGGGCGCCGCTGCGCCCGCCGCCGATGTTCTGGACGCTCGCGCCAAGCGCCATGATGTCGAAGACGGCGATCGCAACGCCGGCATCGCCCGCCCAGGCGTGCGCGCTGGAGCCGCCGACCTCCTGGCGGAAGTACTTGCCGGACCCGCCGAGCGCGATTACTCCCGTGCGGAACACGAGCGACGAGACGCCGAGCAGGTCGGCCGCCGACCCGGCGCCATAGTCCAGGGCCGCAGCGCCCGCGCCCCAGTTGAGCCGGCCCAGTCGCAACGCGAGGGCCGCCGCGGACAGGGTCGCGCCCGCGAGATACCGCTCGTACGAGCCCTCTACCGAAAGGTGGCGGATCGTGGCGATCCCGGCCGGATTCGCGAATACGGCGCCGGCGTCCCCGACGAGCGCCGCTCCCGCCCCACCCAGCCCCGCCGACCGGGTGGAGGCGGGGAGCAGGAGGACCGGGCTGCCTTCCGCCTGGGCGGTGAGCGACGCAATCACAACGACGTCGAGCAGAACGACGTCGAGCAGAGTTCTCATTACTTGATCCTGATCACATTGAGCCGCGGCACGAGCGCGTCTGGGAGCGCGAAGCCCCGGCCGTCGCTAAAGAGCAGGGTGAAGCCCGCCGCCCCGGCGCTCTGCTGCGCCAGGTAGTACAGACCGGACCCCGCGCGCAGCGTGTCGCTCAGGTTCACGGCGTCACCCGGCCCGGTGACCGGAGCGAGCGGAAAGCTGCCCGGGATGCCGTTCGGCGCCGGGCAGCGCGCGCTCAGTGTGGGGTAGTCCGCGCGGAAGCTCCACAGCTTGTACCGCAGCTCTGGCAGGGCGGGCGGCGGCGGAAACCCGGGCAGGTCGGACACATAGTTCGCGAGCGCCCAGTGCGCCACCGTCTCGGCGAACGGCCTGCCCGTCACATGCTCCACGTTGGCCGCCCCCGTGAACGTCGTCTGGTCGAGCTGGCGCGTGACCGCGTCCGCGTCGGCCAGTGAGGTACTTGCGGCCGTTTGGTCGACGAGGTAGCGCACGAACAACCACATCGCGCCCCGCTCGGCCAGGGTCCCGATCCCCTCGGTGGCGAGCAGGAAGTGGTTCTGCGGTGCGCTGAAGTACTGGTACGCGTTGTGTAAGTCCCCGCCCACGTACTCGCAAAACGTCGCCGTGTCCGGCACCGGCAGGTATAGGTACTTGCGGCCTCCCATCTCCTCCGCGTAGTGCGAGAGCCCCTCGTTGAGCCACAGCACCTCGGGGGCGCCGGCGCGCCTGAGGTAGTGCTGGCCGAAGCTGATCATGTGCTGGAACTCGTGGATGAACGTCACCGGGACGAGGGTGTTCACCTGGGCGACGGAGTGCGGGCAGCTCAAGGTCCCCAACGGGTCCGCCACCAGCGAGTAGAAGACCTCTCCGTTATTGCCCTGACCAAAGATCAGGTCCGCGCCGTAGAAATAGCCCGCCACGAATCCGCTGCTACACTCGGTCTTGGTGACGAGCTGGTTCACCGCGTTCGTCATCAACACGATCACCACGCCGTTCCCGTCGATGTCCGTCTCGCGGCCGAACGCCAGGGTGTCCCGCACGTACAGCAGCGTGTCGAACTTGTAGCGCAGCGAGAGGAAGTCCGCGTCGCTCAACCCGCCCGACGGCTTGTTGTTGTCCTCGAAGATGGCGATGTGCGCCCCGACCTGCTTCGCGGTGGCCGTCACGGTGGTCTTGCTCGTGCAATCCAGGTTCGAGCAGACGCTGAAGGTGCCGACGTCCCCCACGGCCGGTGGGGCCAGGGCGACGCGTGGCGCGGTGAAGGGGTGGATCGTTGGAGGGTTGCTGAGATAGAGCTGCTGCTCGCTCTCACGCAGGAACTGGTGGAACCGCGCGGCCGGCGCGAGCTGGACGGACGGCGCAATGGGAGCCGGAGCGGGGGCGGAGCTCGCGGCGAGGGTCGCCCCCCGCAACAAGAAGGACGACTTGCCGCCCGGCGTCCCCGTGGCCGCCTGGGGCACGAGCAGGTACTCGATGCCCGACCCCGACTGGTTCGCAGCGAACGCGACGCAACCCGGGCCCCGCACCGTGCGCAGGACGAAGTCGCCCCTGGGCCTGGGGTCGGCGGACCGGTACTCGCCGGCCGTGAGGTTGACGAGCGGCGCGCCGGCCGTGCATGGGGCCAGCGGCCCTGTCGATTCGCTACACCCTACCGCGAGGAGCGAGCACAGCCCGATCCGTCTCAGCACCTTCCCCCACATGCTCTTCCTCCTTTGCTTCGCCGGCGAGGCGCAGGACCCGCCGGAAGCAGATCGGGCCCACCAGCTCATGGACTCCAATCATCGCCACGATCAGGGTCTCGAGCGAGACCCCCCACGCCGGGAACGCCCGCCGCGCCACGGCGGCGAGCCCCAACGCTACACCTCCCTGTGAGATGAGTCCCAGCCACCCGTCCCGCGCGAGGACGGGCCTCACACCGGGGTCCCGACCCGCCCAGACGACGCCGTAGCGCATGGCCACCACCCGCAGCCCCGCGACGAGCAGCACCCATGGCCACAGGTTCGCCAGAGCCTCCAGGCGCAGGCCGGCGCCCGCCAGGGCAAAGAACACGAGGTACAGCGGGAGCGAGCCTCGTCGTAGGGCGCCGCGCAGGCGCTCGCCCTCCACGGGGAAGAAGTTCTCCACAGCGAATCCGGCCGTCAGCGCAACGAGCACCGTTTCGAGATGCACCAGCTGGGCGGTTTCCGCGGCGACGAACGCCGCGGCGACGAGGAGCAGCGCCGTGTGCCGCTGAAACTGGCGCACGTAGACGGCGAGTGCGTAGCCCAGCGCCGCGCCGACGGCGACCGAGCCCACGAGGTGCGCCAGCGCCGCGCCGGCGACGAGGAGCTTGAGCGCGCCGGCGCTCGTGAGCAGCCTGGCCACCGCGAGCACGAGGGCGAGGAGGACGATGACGGCGACGTCTTGCGCGACCGTGACGGCGAGGACGGTGCGGGCGACCGGGCCGCGCGCCTCGAGCTCGCCGATGAGCGCCATGTTCACGACCGGCGAGGACGCGGCGGCGACGGTCCCGAGGACGAGGGCCACGGCCAAGCGATCACCGACCGGCTGATGCACCGTTACGGGAAACCACCGGCCCACACTGAACATCACGGCCGTCACGGCGGCGAAGGGGAACAGGATCGCGCCGCTCGCGAGGCGCGTCAGGCTGCGGCGCTCGGCCCGCAGCGTCCCGAGCCTCAGCTCGCTCCCCGCAGCGAACGCGATCAGGGCGACGGCCGCGTCCGCGATGAACCGCAGCGCGCCGACCTCGTCCGCGCGGACGAGCCCGAGCCATGCCGGCCCGACCGCGAAGCCCGTCAGCAGGTAGCCCGTGAGACGTGGCAAGCGCGTCCGCCGCGCGCCCTCGCCGCCCAGCTGCGCCGCGAGGAGCAGGAATCCGAGCGCGAGGGTGGCGCGCGCCTCGAGCGCGCCGCCCGCGGTGAGACGATGAAAAAGGGCCATCATCAGGCCCAACGCGAACGCGCTCGCGAACCAACGCATCGGCGCAAAGTTATTGCCGCACGCCGTTTTGACAATGCGGAGGAGCGCCGATATCTTCCCGACGTGACCGCCCACAACTGGATCGAGGACGTGCGCTTCGGGGACGATGGACTCGTCCCCGTCGTCGCTCAGAGCGCCCTCGCCGGCGAGGTCCTGATGGTGGCCTATGCCGACCGGGCGGCGCTGGAGCGCACGCGTGACACCGGCGAGGCGCATTACCACAACCGCAGCCGAAGCGGCCTCTGGAAGAAGGGGGAGACGTCCGGGCACACCCAGGCCGTGGCGGAAGTGCGGGTCGACTGCGACGGCGACGCGGTGCTCTACGTGGTGCGCCAGAGCGGGCCCGCCTGCCACACCGGCGCCCCCACCTGCTTCGGTGAGCCCAGCGGCGGCACGCTGGTTCGGCTCGCCGGCACCATCGCGCGCCGGGCACGCGAGCGGCCGGAGGGATCCTACACCGCGCGCCTGTTGAGCGATGGGGTTGCGAGGCTCGCGCAGAAGCTGGGCGAGGAGGCGGTGGAGACGGTGGTCGCCGCCACCGCCGAGGACGGCGCGCGCCTCGCCAGCGAGGCGGCCGATCTCCTCTATCATCTCCTGGTGCTGCTCGAGGCGAAGCGGCTGCCCCTGGAACGGGTGCTCGAGGAGCTCGATCGGCGGGCGGGAGCGCGGTAGGCGAGATGGCGTTCGTACACCTCCACACCCACAGCGAATACTCCCTCCTCGACGGCGCCAACCGCATTCCCGATCTGCTGGACCACGTCCAGGCGCTCGGCATGGACGCGCTGGCGATCACCGATCACGGCAACCTCCACGGCGCCTGGCAGTTCTACGTCGAGGCGAAGGCCCGCAAGATACGGCCGATCCTCGGGTTCGAGGCGTACCTCGCGTTCGGGAGCCGCCAGCGGCGCGAGCGGCTGAGCGGCGCACCCGCCGACTACTCGCATCTCGTGCTACTCGCCCGCAACCGCACCGGCTACCGTAACCTCGTCAAGCTCTCGTCCATCGGCTTCCTCGAGGGCTATTACCGCCGGCCGCGCATCGACCGCGA
>WNEQ01002290.1_pt1 | contig 10087 bp, 7 predicted proteins | sample 5399971 | NCBI WGS metagenome assembly WNEQ01 (sample SAMN13153330, study PRJNA577476) | soil metagenome | isolation source: 20 cm grassland meadow soil 2 days after 1st rain plot 5 | place: USA:California | collected 2015-09-18
GTGGGCGATCCGCTATCACCAGGCGCTACGGTTCTTCGCCGACGAGTCGGTCGGCTACGCCTACCCCAAGATGTACGTCAAGCTCTTCGGCGCCGACTACCAGCCGGATCCGTACATCCGTCGCGATTACGAGTACGCGCGCAACCACAAGTGGTACATGAGCGCGCGGCTGATCTGCATCAACGACCTCTATGCCTTCGATCCCACCGTACAGGTGCAGCTCGAGGAGTTCACGGACGTGGTGGGCCGCCACTTCAGGCAGCCGAAGGAAGGGCTCGGGTGGGACTCGAGCCCGTCGGCGCACATGTGGCGCACCATCATGATGCCGACGAAGTACCTCTAGAACACGCGCCGTCGCCGCGGCGCGAGCGCCCGAGCGCGCGAATGACTGCTGTCTCCCCGGCGTCCAAGCGAGTACGGAGGCTCCCGCCATGACGATGATCGTGCGACGGATCACCGCCCTCACGCTCGGCCTGATGCTCGTTTTCGGCGCGTCGGCCGCGCCGGCCGCCACCGCGCCCCCGGACGCGCCGGGCCCGGAGGGGCCCATCGGACGCACGCCGCCGCGGCTGAGCTACGTGGATGGTGAGGCATCGTTCTGGCGGCCCGGCGCCTCGGAGTGGGCGCCCGCTCAGGTCAACACCGCCCTGGCCCCCGGCGACGAGACCTACACCGGCAACCGCGGCAACCTCGAGCTGCAGGTCGGCACGCGGGCGTTCGTGCGCGCGTGGGGCGACACGCAGCTCGGTCTGGTCAACCAGGAGCCCGACTTCCTGCAGCTCAAGGTCACCGCCGGCCACGTCTCTCTCGACCTGCGCTCCGTGGAGCCCGGGCGCACGGTCGAAGTCGACACGCCGGTGGCCGCGTTCACGATCGACGCCCCGGGCTACTACCGCGTCGACGTCTCGCCCGAGCGCACGTCGTTCATCACGCGACGCTCCGGACGCGCCACGATGACGCCGGCCGGCGGCACGGCGGTGGCGATCGCGCCCAGCGAAGAGCTCGTCCTGGCCGGTGGGCCCGCCCCGACCATCCAGAGCTTCGTCGCGCCCGCCCTCGACGTGTGGGACACCTGGAACTACGCGCGCACCGACGAGCTGATCGACTCGCTGAGCGCGCGCTACGTGCCGTCGGGCGTCTACGGCGTCGACGACCTCGATCACCACGGCGCCTGGCGCGTCGTGCCGACGTACGGCGCCGTGTGGGTGCCGCGCGGCGTCCCGGCTGGCTGGGCGCCGTACAGCACCGGCCGCTGGGTCGCCGATCCGCTCTATGGCTGGACGTGGGTCGACGAGGCCCCGTGGGGCTGGGCGCCGTACCACCACGGTCGCTGGGTCTACGTCGATGGCTACTGGGCGTGGGCGCCGGGTCCGATCGTCGTGCGCCCCGTGTACGCTCCCGCGCTCGTGGCGTTCTTCGGCGCGCCGGGCGTGCGCGTCGCCATCGGCGCCCCGTTCGTGAGCTGGGTCGCGCTGGGCTGGGGCGAGCCGGTCGTACCGTGGTGGGGCTCGCCGCGCTTCGTCGGCCATCCCTGGTGGGCGGGATGGGGCGGGCCGCGCGTGGTCAACAACGTCGTCGTCAACCGCACCACGGTCGTGAACGTGCAGAACATCACCGTCTATCGCAACGTGACCGTCAATCACGCCGTCGTGGCCGTGCGCGAAGACGCCTTCGGCCGCCGCGGCGTGCACGAGGCGCGCGTGGCCGACGTCGACGTGCGGCGCCTGGAGCCCGTGCGCGGACGCCTGCACGTCACCCCGGATGCGTCGAGCTTCGTCGCCGGCCGGGGTCCCGCGGTGAAGCCGCCGGCGCAGACGGTGGAAAGCCGGGTGGTGGCCACGCGGCGGCCGGTGGCGCGCGTGGTGCCGCCCGACGCGGGACGCGAGCGCACGGCGCCCGCGATCACCGCGCCGGCGCCGCGGATCGTTCCGGCGCCGAAGCCGGCGTCGACGACGGCGGCGCCCGCGCCGCGCGCACCGTTCGGCGCCAGCCCGATCGAGCGCGAGCGCACGTCGACACCGCCGCGCTTCGAGAGCCAGCGACCCGAGCCGCGGGCCGACGCGCCGCGCGGCGGCGCGGACGCACCCCGCCATGACCCGCGCGTCGAATCGCCGCGGCCGGAGGCGCGACCGGAGATGCCGCGGCCGGAGGCGCGACCCGAGGCCCCGCGGCCGCAGCCCAGGGCCGAAATGCCGCGGCCGGAGCCCCGAGCCGAGACGCGGCCGCAGCCGAGGGCGGAGATGCCGCGGCCCGAGGCCGGGCGTCAGCGCGAGACGCCGCCGGCGCAGCGTGGGTTGCCCGGCGAGCCGGCCAATCGTGTCTCGCCATGGCGCCGTGAGTCGACGGCGCCGCGCCCGTCGACGGCGGCCCCGGGCCGCGCGGCGGCGCCCGCAGCGCCCGGACCCGCGCGAGCGCTCGAGCGAGAGGACGCGCGCCGCACGACGCCGCGGCCCGCAGCCGCGCACGCCGAGCGCGACGAGCGCGGCGCGCGCGAGCGCTGAGCGCCGTCAGCGCTTCGGCGGCGGGGTACGGCCGAGCACCTGCTCGATCGCCATGCCGATGGCGAGCAGCCGCTCGTCGGAGTCACGGAGCCCGTCGAGCGACAGGCCGACCGGCATGCCCGTGGTCGGCCCCAGACCCGCGGGGATCGTGAGGCCGGGCATCCCGGCGTTGCTTCCCGGATCCGTGTTGCGGATGAAGCGCAGGAACGTCTCGAGGCTCGAGGCCTGCGGTCCCTGCGCGACGGCGACCGACGGTGTCGTCGGGGCGAGCAACGCCTCGATGGCGTACTTGTCCAACGTGTCGATGAAATGCTTGAGCAACTCCGGCCGCGGCCCCGCCATGGCGCCGCGGTAGACCGGCTCGGCGTCGACGAGACCGTTGGGGCCGGGCAGCTTGCGCGGGACGACGAGCGTCTCGTAGGTGGCCTTCACGTCCTTGCTCGCGATCGCCGCCGCCACCTGCTCCACCGTCTTGCCGGTGTGGTACTTCGCGAGATAGGCCTTCAGGTCGTCGTAGGCTTCGAAGAGCGCCACCGGAAAGCTGACCCTGTCGTTGAGCGCCTTGAGATCCGGCATGTCGACCTCGACGATCGTCACGCCCGCCGCCTTGAGCCGATCGATCGCGGCGTTCACCACGGTGGTGGTGTCGGCATCGAGATCAGCGAAGTAGTAGGCGCGGTAGACGCCCAGCCGCACGCCGTCCAGCGACGCCACCGGCGGAACCTTGCCGTGCATCACGACCGAATCCAGCAGCGCGACGTCGGCAACGGTCTGGGCCATCGGCCCCACGGTGTCGCGCGTGTGGGCGATGGGCGTGACTCCCTCCTGGCTATAGCGCCCGAGCGTCGGCCGCAGTCCGGAACCGCCCGTCAAGCCCGCCGGAATCCGCACCGAGCCGCCCGTGTCGCTGCCGAGCCCGCCCGGCGCGAGCCTCGCGGCGATGGCCGCGCCGGTGCCGCTGGAGCTGCCGCCCGCGATGCGCGTGCGGTCGTAGGGATTGCGGGTCCCGATCGGCTGCGCGGTGAAGAAGGCCTCGTTGTAGCCCGAGACGCCGAAGGCCAGCTCATGCATGTTGGTTTTGCCGAGGATCACCGCGCCCTCACCGATCAGTCGCTTCACCGTGGGCGCGTGCTCCTTCGGGACGAAGTCGCGCAGCCCGGGCGTGCCGGCCGTGTTCGGCAAGTCCGCCACGTGCACGTTGTCCTTCACGACCAGCGGCACGCCGTGCAACACCCCCTTGGGGAGGTTGAGGGCCAGATCCCTATCCGCGCGCCGCGCGGCCTTCAGCGCGGCCGCGCCGTCGAGCGTGATGAAGGCGTTGAGGTCGCGGTTGGCCTCGGCGCGCGCGAGGTAGGCCTGGGTGAGCTCCACGCTCGTGACCTTCTTCGCGCGGATCAGCGCCGCGGCGTCGGCGACGCCGAGGTCGGTGACGTCCACCGGGCGCGGCGACGTGCTCGCGCAGCCGGCCAGGACGATCAGGGTCGACAGCGCAACGGCGACGCGAACGAGCATCGAGCGAGCTGCTAGGGTCCTTCATCACGCGGCGAGGGCACGGCGCGCGGGGGAAACTCGCGGTAGGCGTGGCGTGCCATGACGTCCTCGCGGAGGTCGATGCCGAGCCCCGGGCCTGTGGGCAGCGCCACGTAGCCCTGCTCCACGCGCAGCGGATTCACGGTGATCTCGGCGCCGCGCGCCTCGAAGTTGACGAAGTACTCGGTGATCAGGAAATTCGGGATGGCGGCCGACACCTGCAGCGTGGCGGCCAGCCCGACGGTGGTCGAGTTGTAGTTGTGGGGCGAGACGACGACGTGGTACGCCTCCGCCATCGCCGCGATCTCGCGCAGCTCCTCGATGCCGCCGACGTTGCAGACATCGGGATTGACGATGTCGGCGGCGCGGCGCTCGAACACCTCCCGGAACTCGAAGCGCGTGTAGAGCTCCTCGCCGGTGACGATCGGAATCCGGATGTCGCGGCGGCACTCGGCCAGCGCGCCGAGATCGCGCGCCGACACCGGCTCCTCGTACCAGAACGGATCGAAGGGCTCGAGCATCCGCGCCACGCGCACCGCGTGCATGGGCGCCAGCCGGCGATGAACCTCGATGAGCAGGTCGACGCCGGGGCCGACCGCGTCGCGCACCGCGCGCACCGTCTCGACCACCTGGCGCTCGGCCTCGCGCGTGATGTGTGTGCGCCACGGTCCCGGGAACGGGTCGAACTTCAACGCGCTGAAGCCGCGCGCCACCGTGGCCTTGGCCTTCGCCGCGTAGTCGGCGGGCGTCTTCGCGCCGGAGTACCAGCCGTTGGCGTACACGCGGATCCGCTCGCGGCACGGGCCGCCGAGGAGGCTCACCACCGGCACGCCGAGCCGCTTGCCCGCCAGGTCCCACAGCGCCTGCTCGATGCCGCTGACCGCGCCGAAGAAGTCGAGCGAGCCGCGCTTGGCCGCGAAGTCGTGATAGGCCCAGTGCGTGAAGTGGCGGATGTGGCCGGCGTCGCGGCCGACCAGGTAGCGCGCCAGCTGGCCGACGAAGGCGGCGATCGAGTGATCGCGGTCGGCCTGCGTATAGCACTCGCCCCAGCCGTGCAGGCCGTCGGAGGTCTCCACCTTCACGAACAGCCAGTTCTTGCCGTAGCCGGGATCGACGATGAACGGGGTGACGGCCGTGATCTTCACGCGCAGTTCTCCTTCCTCGCTCGGTGCCTGACTCGCCAGCGAGGCTGCGCCACGCCGGACGCGGAGTCAAGAAGCCGGCCGCGCTACTCGCCGCGGAGCCGGGGATCGAGCAGGTCGCGCAGGGCGTCGCCCATCAGGTTGAAGGAGAGCACCGCCAGCATGATGGCGAGCCCGGAGAACGTCGTGATCCACGGGCAGCACTTGATGTACTGGCGGCCCTCGCTGAGGATGTTGCCCCAGCTGGGCGTCGGCGGCGGGATGCCGAGGCCGAGGAACGACAGGCTGGCCTCCGTGCGGATGGCCGTGGCGATGTAGAGCGTGGCCACGACGACGAGGGCGTAGAGCGCGTTCGGGAACACGTGCAGCGCCATCACGCGGAGCTGACCGCTGCCGACCGCGCGCGCGGCCATGATGTAGTCCTGCTCGCGAATCGTCAGCGCCAGGCTGCGCGCCAGGCGCACGAAGGTAGGGGTCAGCGCCACCCCGATGGCCACGATCTCGTTGATCAGCGACCCGCCGAGCGCCGTCACGATGATCAGCGCCAGCAGCAGCGTGGGAAACGCCATCAGTATGTCCGCGCACCGCATGATGCCCGTCTCGCACCGCCCGCCCTGCACGCCGGCGACGATGCCGAGCGGGACGCCGAGGGCGAAGGCGAAGATCACCGAGGCCAGGCCGACCTGCAGCGAGATCCGCGTGCCCCAGATGACCCGGCTGAGGATGTCGCGGCCGAACTCGTCCGTGCCGAGCGCGTGGCGCTCGACGGCGCCCGGGCCCTTGAGGACAGCGTCGGCGAACTGCGCGGAGGGACTCAGCGGCGCGAGCAGCGGCGCCCCCGCGGCGATCACGATCATCGTGACGGCCAGCAGGATGCCGAGACTGATCGGGGCGTAGCGGCGCAGCAGCCGGCCGAGCGGCCGGCGCGGCGCGTCGACGACGACGCCCGCCAGCTCCCGAGACCCGGCTTCGCGCGCGATCGCCATTACTTGTACGTGATCCGCGGGTCGACGACGGCGTAGAGCATGTCGACCACGAGGTTGACCGTGATGATGATCATCGTGAAGACGGTGATGGCCCCCTGGGCCAGCGGGTAGTCGCGGGCCCCGATCGCGTCGACGAGCATCTTGCCCAGCCCGGGCCGCGTGAAGACCGTTTCCGTCAGCACGGTGCCGGTGAGCGCGATGGCGACGAACAGGCCGATGATCGTGAGCAGCGGCACCATCATGTTGCGGAGCGCGTGCTTGTAGACCACCGCCCGCTCGATCTGGCCCTTGGCGCGCGCCGTGCGGATGTAGTCCTGGCTGATCACCTCCAGCATCGCCGAGCGCGACAGACGGCTGACGGTGGCCGCCAGCGTGAAGCCCAACGCGAGCGCGGGCAGGGCCAGGTGGTGCAGCACGTCGGCGACGGCGGCGAGGAAGTCGCCGGGATAGCGGAACATCTCCCCCGTGCGGACCATCGAGATCACGCCGTCGAGGTCGCCGCCGCCGATGAGCGGAAAGAGGTTCAGGCGCAGCGAGAAGAAGATCAGCAGCAGGATACCCAGCCAGAACACCGGCATCGACAGGCCGAGCAGCGCGAAGATACGCAGCGGATAGTCGATCAATGGATTGCGCCGCTTGAGCGCCGAGACGATCCCGACCGGAATACCGACGAGCGCCGCCACCACCGCGGCGGCGATGACCAGGATGAAGGTGTGCGGGAACATGCGCGCGATGTACTCGCTGACCGGGTAGCCCTGGCGCAACGACTTGCCGAAATCGAGCTGCACCGACCGCCACATGTAATCCGCGTACTGGACCACCAGCGGGCGGTGCAGCCCCAGGTTCCGCGTGCAGTCGGCCAGCGCTTCGCTGGTCGCCTGGTCGCCCATCATCGCCACGCACGGATCCCCCGGCAGGACCCGCATGGCGAAGAACACGATGCTCATGGCCCCGAGCAGCATCGGGACCGCCACCAGCAGCCTCCGCAGCACGTAGGTGAGCACGGCTCAGCTCAGTTGATGATCTTCAGCATCTCGGGATAGTTGTAGCTGTAGTGCAGCGAGAACTCGCCGTACTCGGAATCGAACGGCGCGCTCACCCGCTTCTGGTTGCGTGGCCACTGGTTCGGCACGTCGCTGATGGGCAGGCAGACCAGGTCCTTCTCCATGCGCTTCTGCGCTTCGGCGTAGATCTGCGCGCGCTTCTTCTGGTCGCGCTCCGCCCGCCCTGCATGGAGCAGGTCGTCGATCGCCTTGTAGTGGGCGAAGTTCGTCCCCTTGTTGCCCGTGGCCGGATCCGGGATCTCCTTGGAGTCGAAGAACAGGGACAGCCACGGATCGGCATCGGTGATGCGCGTGCCGCCGTAGAGCACGAACGGATTCAGGTTCTTCCGGATGTTGTCGTGGTAGGTGGCATGCTCGACGACTTGCATCTCGACGTTGATCCCGACCTTCTTGAGCTGCTCCTGGGCGAGCGTGAGCACCTTCGGATAGAAGAAGGACTTGCTGATCGTATAGTTCTTGACGGTGAAGCCGTTCGGATACCCCGCCTCGGCCAGGAGCTTCTTGGCCAGCTCGGCGTTGTGCTCGGGGAAGCTCATCGGGATGTGGCCGAAGTAGCCGGGCGGCACGCAGCTCGTGGCCAGGCGCGCCAGCGACCCGGGATACATGGTCTCCTTGATGGCCTTGCGGTCGATCGCGTGCATGAAGGCCTTTCGCACGCGGATGTCGTCGAACGGCTTGTGGGTGATGTCGAGGTAGAAGCGCTCCTGGCCGCCGGGGCCGCGCCGGTCGATGACGTAGCCCATCTTCTTCACCTGGTCGGCGACGTCCGCGGTGACGACCTCGGGGTAGAGCAGGTCGAACGTCCCCTTCTCCAGGCCGATCAGCTTCGTGGCGTCCTCGGGCACGTCGAACCAGTGCACCTCGTCGATCTGTGGGCGGCCGCCGACGAACTTGTCGAAGGCCTTGAGGACGATCTTCTCCCGCGGCGAGTGGCGATCGAAATAGAACGGCCCGGTGCCGATCGGATTCCACTTGAACTGCTCGTGGTTGGCGGCGGCCTTCTTGGAGACGACGTAGCCCTGCTGGTAGCCCACCGTGCGCAGCAGGAAGATCGCGTCGTAGGCCTTCAGCGCGATCTGGATCGTGTGCGGGTCGAGGATCTCCATGGACTTGATCACGTCGAGGTTCACGCCGTAGCGCATGCCGGGCGTCTTCTGGAGCTGCCGCTCGAAGCTGAACTTCACGTCCTCGGCGGTCAGCTCGCCGAAGCCCTTGTGGAACTGCACGCCCTTCTTGAGCTTGAACGTCCACAGCGTGCCGTCGGGCGAGAGCGTCCAGCTCTCGGCCAGATCCGGCTCGACTTCCGCCGTGGTGACCTTGCCGTCCTTGATGGCGAAGCGCGTGAGCCCTCGGAACATGAAGCGCGCGATGGCCTGCGATTGGCCCAGCGTGCTGGCGTGCGGGTCCAGCGTGTCGGGCTCCTTGGCCGCGATGTTGAGGACTTTCTTGCGTTGCGCATCGGCCGAATCGGGCGCCGGCAGCGCCAGCGCCACGAGAAGCACAAGCCCGGCGACGAGCGCCGCCGAGAGGCGTGACGTGATCGAGCGGGACATGGGCGTTCTCCTCCTTGCGGAACCTATTTCAGCCGCGGATCGAGGGCATCACGCAGACCGTCTCCGAACAGGTTGAACCCCAGGACCGTGATGAAGATCGCGAGCCCCGGGAAGAGCGACAGCCAGGCGTTGGCCTGGATGAAGGCCACGTTGGCCTTGAGATCCCAGCCCCAGCTCGGCGTCGGCGGCTGGGTGCCCAGCCCGAGGAAGCTGAGGGTGGCCTCTACGATGATCGAGGTTGCGATGCCGAGCGTCGTGGTCACGATGATCGGCGCCAGGCAGTTCGGTAGCACGTGCCGGAACAGGATCGAGGGATCGCGCACCCCGAGCGCGCGGGAGGCCTCGATGTACTCCTTTTCCTTGATCGAGAGCACGCTGCCGCGCACGAGCCGGGCGTAGATCGGGATCCGCACGATCGCGATCGCACCCGTGACCTTCATGGTGCCGATCAGCCCCGCCGTCGGTGTGAAGATCACCATCAGGATGATGGCGAGCAGGTAGATCGGGAACGCGAGGATCAGGTCCATCGCCCGCATGATGCCTCGATCGATCCGACCACCGTAGTAGCCGGCGATCATCCCGAACGGGACGCCGACGAAAAGCGCCAGCAGCACCGAGGACACGCCCACGAGCAGCGAGATGCGCGTGCCGTGAATGATCCGCGAGAGCATGTCGCGTCCGAGCTGGTCGGTGCCGAGCGGGTGATCCCACGACGGACGCTGGAACATCGCCGCCTGGTTGTTGGCGGTCGGACTCTGGGGCGCCAGCACGTCGGCAAAGATCGCGACGGCGAGCAGCACGACCACGATGCCGAGGCCCACGAGCGCCGTCACGCTCTTGCGGAGCCGGCGGATGCCCTGCCGGAACGGCGACTCGGAGACCGTGGCCTCCACCGGCGCCCACGCCACCCCGGGCCCGGCGCGCAACTCGGCTTCGCTCGTGCTCCCGCCCCGGATGAGCGGTAGCCTCAGGCGGGTCCCGTCGCCGCGGTCAGTCATGCTCTCTCACCCTGTGTAGCGAATGCGAGGGTCGAGGAACGTATAGGTCAGGTCCACGATCAGGTTGATGACGACGAACGCGATCGCCGTGATCAGCGCGAAACCCTGCACCTGCTGGTAGTCGCGCGCGATGATCGCGTCGATGCCGAAGGTGCCGAGCCCGGGCATGGCGAAGAGCGTCTCGATCACGATGGCCCCGCCGATGAGGAAGCCGACCTGCAGGCCCATGACGGTGACGGTGGGGATGAGGGCGTTCTTGAGCGCGTGCTTGAACACGATGGGACGCTCCGCCAGGCCCTTGGCGCGCGCCGTC
>WNEQ01002293.1_pt1 | contig 10081 bp, 7 predicted proteins | sample 5399971 | NCBI WGS metagenome assembly WNEQ01 (sample SAMN13153330, study PRJNA577476) | soil metagenome | isolation source: 20 cm grassland meadow soil 2 days after 1st rain plot 5 | place: USA:California | collected 2015-09-18
CTCTTCAGCCGGGCGAGGTCATTGCTCAGCGAGTCGATCCGCTCGTGCAGGCCGCGGATCTCCTGATCGAGCCGCTTGCCGCGCGACAGGGCGAGCAGCGCCAGGACGAGGACCAGAACGAAGCCCAGGAACTCCATCACGGCCGGAGGCGCATGGAACTCCCGCTCAACTCCTACACTCGCCGTCAGTCACGCAATGCCGTGCGAATTCGCAGACGAACTTGGCGCGGAGCATATCACCCTTTCCGACAGGAAACGCCGTGACATTGTTCCCGGCAAGGTGTGCTAGCATTCCTGGGCTGGAGCCCGGAATTCTGCCGTCACGGCATCCCCACTGTGGGCCAGGACAGACAACTAAGGAGGAAACTCATGATCACGTGCGAACCGCGTGGAGGGCGCGGCCTTGTGTACGCGGGCCTGCTGTCGCTCCTGTTTCTATCCGTTCCGGCTCTTGCCCGGACCGGCGACTACTACGGCCCGGTATACAGCTCCTCCGGAGAGATCCAGACGGCTCAGAGGGTCCTCCGTTCCGAGAACTATCTGAGACCCGGCCATTACACGGCGGGCCGGATGGATCAGCCCACGATCGATGCCCTTCGGGCGTTCCAGCGGGACCACTTCGTCCCTGACAGCGGCCTCCTGGATCAAGAGACCATGGCTCAGTTGATGAGCCACAGGTCGGCCATGCAGGTCGGGCGGACGGCGTCGACGGGCGGGTCGAGGACGGAGACCGGACCCTCCGCCGCGGCGCAGGACAGGGGCGAGGCGCAGCGGACCGCGAGGACGATGCCGCAGACCGCAAGTCCACTCCCTCTGATGACCGGTCTCGGCGCGCTACTCGTGGGCGGTGGACTCTTGCTCGCGCGCCGCAAACGGACCTGAGCGGAGCATGTTCGGCGCGAAGGGCGGCATGAGGTTTGCGGCGGGCGGCTGCATCGCGGCAGGGGCGCTGCTCCTCCTCTGCAGCGCCGCGGTCTCGCTCCGGGCCTGGTTCTGGCAGGAACGTCACGCCGAAGCGTTTGCCGCCGCGGACACCCCCTCGACGCCTTCTCTCGACGTCGCGCCCGCGTCGCGGGCGGGTCACCAGCCGCTTCGCGGCGAGGCGCTCGCCCTCTTGCGCGTTCCGCGTCTTGGGATCGAGACCGTGGTCGCGGAAGGTACCGACCCCCGGACCCTCCTGCTGGGCCCGGGTCACATGGAAGGAAGCGCCCTGCCCGGCGAGCCGGACAACTGCATCATCGCCGGGCACCGGGACGGCCCGTTCGGCCGGCTGCGCTCCGCCAGGCCGGGCGACGTCGTCGAGATCGCGGATCGGGCCCGCGTAAAACGCTACCGCGTCGAGTCGGTGGAGACGGTCCGCAAGGACGATCTGAGGCCGCTGGCCCCGACGCGCGCGCCGATCCTGACGCTCATCACCTGCTATCCCTTCGACTACGTCGGCAGGGCCCCCAGGCGCTTCATCGTGCGCGCTTCCTTCCTCGAAGACCGCACGTAGGAGCCTGTCCCGCCCTCGGGACAGAGGCTCCTAGCGCGACGAGACCAGCCGGGATCGGTCGCGCAGGGGCCGGTTCGGTGCGCCCCCTTCGGACGGCCGGACGGGGACCTGCGGGACGAAGATCAACTCGACCCGGCGCACCTTCAGGACGTCCGAGGAGATCAGGCCCGGCAGCCGCTCGAGGATACGGGCGAACGCCGGCCTTGGAAATCGGCGTGTGAAATAGTGCGCCGCCGCCACCTCGAATCCGAGGTGCGTGAGGGCGCGCAGGCTCGCGACCGTGCAGTTGTTGGCGGTGGGATGGTAGACGGCCCTGCCATCCTGGATGTCCTGGATCTGCGAGCGCATGTCGTGATCGAACGCGGCCACCACGTCCTGCGGCAACCCCTCCAGGCGCAGGATCCAGGTGGGACGCCTCATCGCCATCCCCCTCTGGGCGTTGAACAGGTAATCGCCCAGAGGCAGGATGTCGGGCGCGCCGCGGTCGGACCCCTTCGGATAGATGTTGTAGACCTGCCCGTCGCCCCCCACCGCGATGTGGCCGAACATGCCGGTGGATCCGTCGGCCCCCGAGAGAAGGATGTCCACGGTGCCCGAAGGATCAAATGGCTCCTCGGGACCCATCAGCCTCACCCTCCACGGAACCAGGCCGCGCGCAGCCTCGTGCTCGAAGAGCTCCTCCTCCAGTCGCTCGGCGGCGTGGAACGTCGGAATGACCAGCGGATCGACCTCCGGCTTGCCGCTCGACTCGCTCAGAGCCCCGCGATACGCCCGCACCTCCTGCTGGAGGCCGGACACGCCGGACCTGCGCATCAGGTCCAGCCGCGGGTCGATCGAACCCTGCAGCAGGACCAGGGGAAAGACCGCCTCGACGTAGAACGATCCTTCCTCGGTCTGGCAGCGCGGTCCGAGGATCGGGCGCCCCCACACGCCGATCCCGTCTTCGATGAAGGGGTAGGACAGGAGCCAGTCGGCGCGCGAGGCGTTCGACACGAGCTCGATTCCCTGACCGGCGTCTCTCGCTATGACGGCCACACCCTCGGGTCCGCCGATGAGCCTTCCTTCCAGCAGCTCCGACTCACGAGCCAGATTGACCTGGAACTGGGAGTAGGTGCGGTCCACCTGGACCTCGGGACACGGGGGTCCCGAGTAGTAGAGACCAAATCGGCTGGGAGGCGACGTGCTCCCGGACGGGGCCGGGGGAACATGGAGAAGCGTCGTGCCGACGATAGCGAGCAGCGGAATCAGGGACATCATGTCCCAGAAACTACACGAGATCGCCGCCCGGGACAAGCCGTTCCAGAGCCTCCACGAGGGGGACCTGAGCCGGATTGATCTTCTTCTTCGCCTCCTCGATGCTGAAGAACTCGACGCGATCGATTTCGGCGAACTCCTGCAGCTTCCCCGATCGCGGGGGCCACTCCATCCGGAACGTGTTGCTCCGGACTGTCCCCGGATCGCGATCGCCCTCGAACGCCCAGGCGCGGACGATCTTGCCGCCCCTCTGGGTGATCGACCCGAGGGGAATGAAGGCGCCCTCGGGTCTCACACCGGTCTCCTCCTCGAACTCGCGCCGTGCCGCCTCGAGCTCGCCCTCGACCTCTTCGATCTCACCCTTCGGGATGGTCCAGAAGCCTGCGTCCTTGCCGGCGAAGAGCGGGCCGCCGGGGTGCGCCAGCAGGACCTCGAGGCGCCCGGAGCGCCTGCGGTACATGAGGAGACCGACGCTCACCTTCGGCATCACCCGCCCTCCGCCAGGCGCTCCCGCAGCCAGATGCCGAGATCGGCGATTTCGTCGGGGTGGACCTCGTGCTGCATCGGGTAGGTCTTCCAGGTGACCGGGTGGCCAAGCGCCTGCAACCGGTCCCTGGCTTGCTCTCCGAGCACGAGCGGGATCACCGGATCGTACAGACCGTGCGCCTGGAAGACGGGGATCCGTCCGTTCGCCTCGCTCTTCTCCTCTTCGAGCTTGGGATCGTCCGGCAGGTAGGTGGAGAGCGCCACCGCTCCGGCGAGCGTCTCGCGGTTGCGCAGCGCGACGTGCAGGGCGATGACCCCTCCCTGCGAAAAGCCGGCCAGAACGATCGCCCCGCTCCCAATCCCTCTGTCGCATTCGCGATCGACCAGGGCCGCTACCTGCGCGGCGGACTCGCGGATCGCCTTCTCGTCCGGGTCGCTCCCCACATCGAGGCCGCGGATGTCGTACCAGGCCCGCATGATGAGCCCCATGTTGATCGTCACGGGGCGGCGCGGGGCGTGCGGGAACACAAAGCGCACGCCGAGGTCGTGCAGGCCCAGGTAGGGGACGATCGGCTCGAAGTCGTGACCATCGGCGCCGAGACCGTGAAGCCAGATCACGGCGCTTCGCACCGGTCGACCGGTCTCGATCTCGACGCAGGGCAGGAGCTCGCCCATTCACTCCTCAGCGCCCGGTCGCCGTCGCCTCCGGAACGACGACCTCCTGGAGATTGAGCTCGCGTCCCTTGCGACCCAGGGCGGCGAGATCTCCCGAGAGGAGCGCCTTCCATTCGGTCTCGAGCCCGTCCAGCTCGCGGACCTGGTCATTGAAGACCTCGCGCATCCCCTTCGTCGGTGCGCCCGATCCGTCGACGACGTAATCGAGGAGCGGGCTCAGCCGCGCATAGAGCCTGGCTCCCTTCGCCAGGATGTCGTAGTCCACCTGCGCCTTCGGCTGGTGCAGCTTCTCCTCCAGGGCGTCGCACCTGGCCACCAGATCCTGGGCCGCCTTCGTCCAGTCGGTGGCGCGCGCATTGCCGCTCAGGGCGTCGCTCCGGAGCTTCACCTGGTCGCGCACCGAACGGATCTGGGCCACGAGGGTCGCAAGCCGGGTCACCTGCGCCTGCACCTTCCGCGCGAACGCGACCTGCTCGTCGATGTCGGACAGCGGCACCGACAGGCGCGGATCGGGACGCACCTCGAGGGGCGCCGTGACGGCCTTCCCCTCGACGGTCAACCGCACCGTGTACGTCCCGGGAAGCACTCTCGGAGCGGCCTCGGGATCGCCCTCGGTCTTCGCCTTCTTGATCTTCGTGGCCTTCTCGTAGTTGAGGTCCCAGGCGACGCGCTGCACGCCGGCCTCGGTCGTCAGGACGGCTTTCTCGCGCGGCCGGCCGGGAGCGTCGGGGTCGTCGTCCTGGACCTCGGGCTCCTCCTTCTTGCTCGTGAGGGTGCGCACGACTGCCCCGGCCGGGTCCACGATCTCCATCGTGATCTCCCCGTTCGTTTTCTTTTTCAAGGAGTATGTGATGACGGCGCCACGGGGCGGGTTCTCCCCCGCCCCGTCCTCGTGGAACGACGAGCGATATTCCCAGCGGACCGCGGGTCGGGGCGGGAAGATGTGCGCCGGCTTGTCGGCGATCTCCTTCGACCATTCGCGGATCGGGGTCAGGTCGTCCAGGATCCACATCGACCGCCCGTGCGTTCCGAGGACGAGGTCGTCGTCCTTGACGACGAGATCGTGAACGGCGACCGTCGGCAGGTTCAGGCCGAGGATCTGCCAGGTGGCGCCGTCGTCCCGGGAGAACTCGACACCCCGCTCCGTCCCCAGGTACAGAAGCCCCCTGCGTTTCGGGTCCTCGCGGACCGCGTGGAGGTAGATATCCTGAGGCAGCTTCGCCGCGAGGCTCTTCCAGGTCCTCCCGTAGTCGGTGGTCTTCCACAGGTACGGGCGCGTGTCGTCGAGCCTGTGCGCGTCCACCGTGAGGTAGGCGGTGGCGGCGTCGTGAGGCGACGGCTCGATGAGGCTGATCGTGCCCCACTCGGGGATCCCCTTGATGTTCGGGGTGAGGTTCGTCCAGTTGTCGCCGCCGTCGCGCGTGACGTGCACCAGCCCGTCGTCGCTGCCGACCCAGATAAGCCCTTTCTCTTTGGGTGACTCGGCGACGGCGAAGATCGTGTCGTACCATTCCACACCGGTGTTGTCGCCGGTGATCGGACCGCCGGACCATTTCTGCTTCGACTTGTCGTTGCGCGTCAGGTCGGGGCTGATCGCCTTCCACGACTGGCCGCCGTCCTCGGTCCTGAACAGGACGTTGGCGGCGTGGTAAACGACGCCTGGATTGTGCGGCGAGATGTGAATCGGCGCGGTCCACTGGAAGCGGTAGCGATCGTCCTCGGCGCCGTGACCCGAGAAATTCTCAGGGTAGGCCGTGACGTTGCGCGCCATGCCGGTGCGATGGTCGTAGCGGGTGATGATTCCGAAGTACTCGCCCGCCCAGACGACGTTGGGGTCGGACGGATCGTGCGCCGTGAAGCCCGCTTCGCCGCCACCGACGTCGTGGCAGTCGCCGTTCGAGATGCCGCCCGAGGCCAGGCTGTTGCTCGGGCAGGAGGCGGTTCCGAGGTCCTGCATGGCGCCGGACACGCGGTAGGGAACCGACATGTCCGCCGCGACGTGGTAGAACTGCCCGAGAGGCAGGGGTGGTGCATACCACGTCTCGCCGCCGTCCCACGACAGATCGACTCCGCCGTCATTGCCGCCGATCATCCGCTTCGGGTTTTTCGGGTCGATCCAGATGTCGTGGTGGTCGCCGTGGTGGGCCCCCTTCACCTGCTTGATCGTCCGGCCGCCGTCCAGGGTGCGCAGCATCGGCACCTGCGGGAACCAGACGACGTCGGGGTTGGTCGGATCGACGGTGAACGTCGAGTAGTACCAGGCGCGCTGCCGCAATGCGTGGTGATCGCTGGCCAGCTCCCAGGACTCGCCGCCGTCGCCGGAGCGGAACAGGCCTCCCTTCTCCGCCTCAATGAGTGCGTAGACGCGCCGCCCGTCGGAGGGCGCCACGGCGCAGCCGACCTTGCCCCACATCCCCTCCGGTAGCCCGTGCCCGGTCAGCTGCTTCCAGGTGTCCCCGCCATCGCGCGACACGTACAGGCCGCCGCCGGGCCCGCCGCTCGTCATCTCCCACGGACGCCGGCGCGCCTGCCACAGACCGGCCAACAGAACGTTCGGATTCGAGGGATCCATGCAGACGTCCGAAGCGCCGGTGTTCGCGTCCTTCTTGAGGACCTGCTGCCAGGTCTTGCCGCCATCCCGGGTGCGGTAGACGCCGCGCTCGGCGTTGGGGCCGAAGGCGTGACCCAGGACAGCCGCGAACGCGACGTCGGGATTCTGCGGATGCACGACCATCGCCCCGATCTGCCCCTCCTGTTTGAGGACGTGCGCCCAGGTCTTCCCGCCGTCCATCGACTTGTAGATACCGTGCCCCGCGGCGACGTTGCCCCGGATGTTGGCCTCCCCGGCGCCGACATAGACGACGCCGGGATTGGACGGCGCGATGGCGATGGAGCCGGTGGACGCGTCGTCCTGATCGTCGAAGATCGGCTTCCAGGCGACGCCGCCGTCCTCCGACTTCCAGACGCCGCCCGAGGCGGTCGCCGCGTAGTAGACGAGGGGGTTGCCCGGCACGCCCGCGACGCGCGACACCCGGCCGCCGACGGCGGGTCCGACCAGCCTGAACTTCAGACCCTTGAATTCCTCCGGACCCTTCGAGGGTTTCTCGGGCTCCTCGGCCGACCAGGCGAGGAGGCTCGAGGCGAGCAGGGCAAAAAGCATGGCGACGCGGAACGGACGACGGGGCATAGGCTCTCCTCTCACCAGAGGATGAAAGGCTGTGCTCCTCCCACATGTTGAGACAGGGGGCGCGGGATTCTACCCTATTCTCGGAGTCGAGATGACGGTGGCGCCAGGCGCGAGTTATCCGACGCGCCGGACCGCCATGAGGGTGACGTCGTCCGCCGGCTCTGCGCTGGAGCGGAACGTCTTCAGATCGCGCAGGCACGACGCCAGGAGATCCGAAGGATCGCGGGCGGGATGGCCGACCAGGAGCTTCGCAAGACGATCGATTCCGTACTCCTGCCCCGAACCATCGAGCGCCTCGCTCACACCGTCGGTATAGAGAAGGATGGTGTCCCCGGGCGACAGCCGCGTCCGGGTGACGGAAAAGCGCGCGTCGCAGAACATTCCGATCGGGATACCGGTCGGGGCGATCCGCTCGATCTCCCGGCCGCGCGTGACCAGGGGCGGGACGTGCCCGGCGTTGCAGATCTCCACCTCGCCGGTCCGGTCGGCGCGACCGAGGACGAGCGTCGCGAAGTGGCTCGGCAGGGCGCTCTCGCAGAACAGGCTGCTGGCGCGGGCGACGAGCTCATCGAGAGACTGGTTGAGAGGCACGAGAGCGCGCAGGGTGGCGTGCAGGTGCGCCATCAGCATCGAGGCCGCGACCCCCTTTCCGGAGACGTCGCCGATCGCGAAGTAGAGCCCGCCGTTCTCGGCGCCCACCGCGTCGCAATAGTCGCCGCTCACGGGGCCCGCCCCTTCGTAATGTCGGGCGACCTCGTACCCTGGGAAGGTCTGGCTGGGAGGCGGCAGGAGGCCGCGCAGCACCCGCGCCGCGAGATCGAGGTCCCGCTCGAGCGCCTGGCGCTGCGGCCGCGTCAGGTGATCGAGGCAATACTCCATGAGCGGATCGGCCACCAGGCGGTCGGGCTCGATCGTCTCGTGGCAGGACTCGCAGATGCCAAAAGTACCCTTGTCCATGCGTGCCAGGGCGGCGTCCACATCGCGCAGCAGGCGGCGGACCTGTTCATCGCCGGGGACCACGCTTGCGGCGCTCTCGAGCTTCTGGCGCCGTTCCGTGAGCTGATCGCGCAGGAGGGTTTCAACCGGGCTGGCCATGTTTCACCTCACGCTCTCTTCATACGCGCCTCGGAGTGCAGACGGGTGGAACATACATCAGATGGAGGGGACCGGGTCCGGGATTCGACGCCCTTGCGCCAGGGTTCCCGCTCGGGGAGAATGACGGCTCGCCCCGCCACGCGGGCGCGGGCGATTCGGGGCGCAATGCCGCGGGGGGACCCATGACGCGAGCGGTCGTGTTGTTCTGAGCCGGTTTGATGATCGTCAGCGCGTCGCTCGTTCTCGCGGCCCCCTTGATGACGCCCGAGTCGCTGCGGAGGATCGCGTCCGACTATTACCGCTGGCGCGACCAGGCCTATCCGGTGGCGAGCAGCTCGCAGGGGCTGCACACGTGGGACGAACACCTGGCCGATTTCTCCGCCGGGGCGGTCGAGGAGAGACGCAGGCACGTCGTGGAGCTGCTCGGGCAGGTCCGGTCGATGGCGACCGACGGATGGGCGAAGGACGACCGGATCGACTGGCTTCTGTTCCGCTCCCAGCTCGAGACGGTCGAGTTCTTCGACCGTGTCATGGACCCGGAATCGACCAACCCCCAGCTCTACATCGGCGAGTGCAGCAACGCCATCTTCTCCCTGTTGAAGAAGGATTACGCCCCACCCCGCGCGCGGGCGCTCGCGGCCACGGCCCGCCTCAAGGCCATGCCGGTCCTCCTGGAGCAGGGCAAGGTGAACCTGGTCCGGCCCGTCGCGCTCTACGCGAAGCTCACCATCGATTCCGCCCGCGCCATCGATCCTCTGTTCACCGGGAGCCTGATGACCCTCGCGTCGGGGCTCAAGAAGAACGAACGGAACGAACTGGTGAAGGCCAGGGATGCGGCCCTCGTTTCCGTGCACGGCTTCGCCGATTGGCTGGAGAATCGCCTGCCGCAGATGGTGGCGTTCAAGCCGATGGGAGAGGCCAACTACAACGAGCTTCTGCGGCGCTCCTACCTGCTGCCGCTCGACGCGCGGCAGGTCGACATGCTGGGCCAGGCGGAACTGGCGCGCTACCGGGCGCTCGAGGCCCTGCTTCCCGACCCCGCGATGGCCGACCCCAACCCCGCGCGCAGCAGGGTCGTCCCGAAGGGCCAGGACGACTTCCTGAAAGCGTACGAGAGCCGCGAGGACGAGATGATCCGTTTCCTCAAGGAGAAGAATCTCCTGACGCTGCCGGAGTCTCTCGGGCACTTCTCGATCCGGCAGCTCCCGGCGGCCTTCAAGCCGACGAGCCCGGGTGGATTCATGAACCCTCCGGGGATCTACGACAGCGACCCGGGCGGGTTCTATTTCATCCCGACCTACGACCCCAAGAGCGCCAACTTCTACATCCGCGCCGCCATCGAAGATCCGCGGCCGATCCTCGGGCACGAAGGGATTCCCGGTCATTTCCTGCAGCTCTCGATCGCCAACCACCTGCCCGACGAGATCCGCCGCCAGCACGGCGACGGCGTGTTCATCGAAGGCTGGGCGCTATATACGGAGGAGATGCTGTCACGCACCGGCCTGTACCCGGACGGGTCGGCGGCGCAGGGACAGGTGCTGCGGCTGTCGCGCTATCGGGCGGCGCGCATCGGCGTCGACGTCAACCTGCACACCGGACGCTGGACCTTCGAACAAGCGGTGAAGTACTTCATGGAGGCCGGCGGGCTCGACCGCGAGGCGGCCGAGGGCGAGGCGGCGGGCGCCGCCTCCGACCCGACCCAGAAGATCACCTACATGGTCGGCAAGTGGCAGATCATGCGGCTGCTCGGTCTCTACCGTGACCGCAGGGGGAAGGACTTTCGGCTCGGCGCCTTCCACGACGATCTGCTGAAGAACGGCAGTCTGCCGCTGTCGATCGTCGAATGGCTCATCCTCGACGACTGTTCGACGCTCGATCGGGCCCTCCCTC
>WNEQ01002308.1_pt1 | contig 10049 bp, 8 predicted proteins | sample 5399971 | NCBI WGS metagenome assembly WNEQ01 (sample SAMN13153330, study PRJNA577476) | soil metagenome | isolation source: 20 cm grassland meadow soil 2 days after 1st rain plot 5 | place: USA:California | collected 2015-09-18
GAGTTTCACAGGAGCCGGTTTAGCTGTTAGCCTTCTGCTCACTCTTTAGAAGGGATGAGATGGCCTGCTTTACCTCTTCTACAGAAGCGTCGTCTTCAATTGTCGTTATGTCGCCAATATCGCCTCCTGCTGCGACTGCCTTGATTACTCTTCGCATGATCTTCCCGCTGCGCGTTTTGGGCAGCATTCTGGCGAAGTAAATGCTGTCTGGCGTTGCGATTGGTCCGATGGTCTTTCGGACGTGGTCCCTGAGCTCCTGCGCTAGTCCATGTCCCGCTTGGGCTGAGCCCTTGAGTGTTACAAACGCGACTATCGCCTCGCCCTTCACCTCGTCTGGCCTGCTTGCAACCGCCGCTTCAGCCACTGCCGGATGGCTCATCAGGGCGTCCTCGACTTCGATGGTTCCAAGCCGATGCCCAGCAACTTTCATTACCTCGTCAGCTCTTCCCAGAAGCCAGAAGTATCCGTCTTTGTCGCGTATTGCATAGTCACCTGGGTAATAGTTTCCTGGGAAACGTGTCCAGTAGACTTGTCGGTATCGCTCTGGATCGTTGTTTAGTGTCATGAACATTCCTGGCCATGGCTTTCGAATAATTAGGAACCCTTTTTTGCCCGGTGGGAGAGGTTCTCCTTTCTCATCGACAACGTCAGGTTCTATGCCTGGTAGAGGGAATGTGGCTGAGCCGGGTTTGAGTGGGACAAGTCCTAGCCTCGGGGTGGGAGAGATTAGTATTCCTCCTGTCTCTGTTTGCCACCAGGTATCGACGATTGGGCATCGGCCGTATCCGATCACGTCAAAATACCACTGCCAGGCGGTGGGGTTGATTGGCTCGCCTACTGTACCGAGAAGCCGTAGACTGCTCAGGTCATGCTGACCAGGATAATGATCCCCGTGGCGCATCAGGGATCTTATTGCCGTGGGGGCCGTGTAGAGTACGCTTACCTGATAACGTTCGACCATCTCCCACCAGCGGTCGGGTTTGGGATAGTCGAGAGCTCCCTCGTACATGAGGCACGTTAGCCCGTGCAATAGTGGGCCGAACACTAGATACGTATGACCTGTAACCCAGCCGATATCCGCTGTGCACCAGTAAACATCTTCATCTCTTGGATCGAAGACCCATTCCTGAGTGGCCATTGCGTAGGCAAGGTAGCCGGCTGTGCCGTGGACAACTCCCTTCGGCTTGCCAGTAGTTCCCGAGGTGTATAGGATGTACAGTGGATGATTGGATTCGACAGGCGTTGGGGGAACATTTGTGGATGAATTTGAGACTACTTCGTGCCACCACAGGTCCCTCCCTGACTGCATAGGAACCTCTTGGCCAGTGCGGCGAAGCACGACGACATGTTCAACGCTCCTAGAATTCCTCACGGCTTCGTCGACGACGGTTTTGAGCCCTACGATCTTTCCGCGACGATATCCTCCATCGGCAGTAACGACGATTCTCGCCTTGCAGTCATCGATTCTCTCAGCGAGCGACTTTGAGCTGAACCCCGAGAAGACCGCGGTGAAAGGTGCGCCCAGTCTTGCGGAGGCTAGCATGGCTACTGGGAATTCTGGCACCAATGGAAGATAGAGTGCGACGGTGTCTCCTTTGCCTACTCCGAGTTTTTGGAGAGCGCTTGCGAACTGGTTAGTAGATCTTAGCAGCTCTTGATAGGTTATGGTGCGTCTGTCTCCTGGCTCTCCCTCCCAGAGATAAGCTGCCTTGTTTCGACGCCAGGTTGACGAGTGTTTGTCGAGCGCATTTTCTGAAGCGTTTAGCTCGCCGCCTACAAACCATTTTGCAAAAGGGTAGTTCCAGCTCAAAACATTGTCCCAGCCCTTTCGCCAGGTAAGCCGTCGTCCAATCTCTGACCATAGTGCTTCTGGGTTCTTGATTGACTGCTTGTAGTAGTCCAGGTAGCGGGCCGCTGGCCAGACCTTGGTGTCAACTGGGAGGCCGCCTGTCTCTGACATCGTTCCATCAGACACTGTATTTGGCTATAACTGGTTGGCTGAATCGATTCTGCCTGAAAAGGACTTCGTAACCACGACGACCTTGAACGGTATTCAAGGCTGACTCAGCCAACCAAGAGGCACCGCGAATAAGAGGGGTTTCTGGAGCCGCGCCCCGCGCTGGGGTGACTCGGCCGTCTACGACTGGGCGGATCTTGGACTTAGGACGTGATAATCTGCCCGGTGCATGCCCAAGGTATACGTGTATAGCCTGTGCAGGAAAGACGAACGAAACCCCAATAATCAGTGCATAACATCTTGTCGACTTGAGGTATGCTCTAATGCAGAAGACCAGAGATGCGATTGAATGTCTGGCCATTCTTAGTCTTCTCCTCTTCTCAAGTTTTCTTCTTCCACCTACGATGAGCCCCACTTCAGCGCAAAGGGTAGCAGGCTCATCAAGCGTGGTCCCGCAAGTGAACTACGTTGTAGTCATAATGATGGAGAACCATCCTCTAAACACTTCGAGCTGTTGCGGAGGCGCCAACGGCGTTCTTGGGAATATCGCCGCTCCTTACATTACCCAACTGGCCCGAGACTATGGCCTCGCAGGGAACTATTCCGCAGTCACTCCAGGTAGCCTCGGAGACTATCTCTCAATAATCGGAGGGTCGAGCTTTTCGAATATGCCGTGCGTGGGAAACGAGTCTCCCCCAACTACGTGCTTTACGACGGCCCCTAACCTCATCGATAGAATCGAGGCCTCAGGCCGAACTTGGAAAGCATACATGGAAGATTACACCGGGGGATGTCATGGGACCAACGTTGGAGCCTACGATTATTGGCACAACCCGTTCCCGTATTTTACTGACATCCAAAACAGTACGGCTCGATGCAGTAAGATCGTCTCGGCCAATCCTGGCCATTCTGGCCTTCCGGACAATCAGTTCATCTCGGATCTAAACTCGACTACGACCGCGTCCAACTTCATGTGGCTGACACCTAATGAGGTCAACAATATGCACGGGTACAACTCACAACCGCCCTCAATTTCCGTCGGGAACAATTATCTTTCACAGCTTATCCCGCTGATCCTTAAGACCTCTATTTTCGCAACACAAAGCGCGGCGTTGCTACTCGTCTGGGACGAGCCTACCACATGCTCAGTACCGCAGGTGCCTGTAACGACCTGTCCAATTCCCGCCATCTGGCTAGGCCCCGCGGCGAAGCGAAGCTACGTTTCGATCTCTCGGTATAACCACTATTCAGCGCTGGCAACCATAGAGACTCTCTGGAACCTACCACCACTCACCACCAACGATTCGAACGCGACTCCAATGCTGGAGTTCTTCACATCATCATTCCAGCTTTCTCTCTCCAATTCTGGAGACATATCAGTAGTACAGGGAGGCTCAGCATATGCCACAATCACGCTGAGACAACTAACAGGCATGCCCCAGTCAAACGCTTCCATAGGCATGTCGTGCGCAATCGTTCCCTCGAACACATCATGTCTTTTCAGTCCTGCCGTTTTTTCATGCACTAGCACTTGTCTAAGCGCTCTTAAGATCACAACTCGTTCTAACACTCCGACAGCTTCGTCCTACGTGACCATTACAGCTAGTTCAGGCCAAGTAACAAACTCAACAAGCTTTGCGATCAATGTACTCCCACCATTGCAACAGCGCGGTGATGTTAACGGTGATTGCAACACAAACATCTTCGACCTGGCAATGGTCTCAGGTCATTTCGGAAAGCGAGTTACCACAGACATAAACCCACGATCGGACCTCAATCTGGACGGAGAAATCAATGTCATCGACCTCGCCATGGTCGCAACAAACATCGGCAGGACATGCTTCTAGACGTCTCACGAAACTGCACCGTCCGCCGGAAAACCTCACAGGTATGCGTTGGGGAGTCTATTCCGGATTTTCGGAGAGAGGCCGGTGTAACGGTGCTCGCGCCTAGGACAGTTACAATGAGGATTACTCGCGGGTTCTGCCGACCATCTCGTATTACTTTCTCGAGGGGGTGAGGTAAACGGTAAGCAAGAAGGGATCATTCGGTGGGTACGGAATCGAGCTCGATACTCCCCTAGCCACAGTTCTGGGCGGTAGGGAGGGACAGAAGATTTCCCCATCGGAGATGACGAAGAGGCTCTGGCAGTATATCAAGAGGCACAACTTGGGCAAGAAGGATTAGTGCCCGAGGAGCCTCGAGACCGAAGCCCCAGTTTTTTCAATTCTAAGAATTGCAGGAAAAACTCCCAGCGTTTGACGGCTGGAGACCTTAGCATTGGACTCGCACGACAGCCCTTGAGTTATGCTAGGCCTGAAATAATGAATTCTGTCCCGAAATAGAGCATCCCAATTCCGAATGAGATTAGGAGAATCCTGTACCACTTTCCGAGAAAGGACCTTCCTCTAGCGGTTAGACTAGCTGTTCCTCCAAGCCACGCATAGTCCATCCAAATATGCGCGGCGAACATGATGAATACTCCTAGGAATGCTCCCAGCAATAGTGCCTGCGATATCAACAATGACCCTATCGTAGCCCACCAGATCAGGAAGAAAGGATTGATGCCAGTAAAGACCAGACCGACAATCACGCCTGATCGTTGGTCCCATCTTGATACTAGCCGCTCGCCCAAACTAACCGGATTTCGAGCCTGAACTATCTGTATTGCACCGAAAGCGACGAGGGTCGCTCCCCCCACAACACCAATGACTCTAACCGAGCCTAGGAGGTATGAGGATAGGCCAAGCGACAAGCCTATCACCAGAGGGAGCTCGACAAGAGTATGGCCGAAAGCACATTCGATTCCGGCAAACCATCCCGAGCGCGTTGCCCTTAAGGTCGAAGCCAGAAACAACGGGCCAGGGGTAAGGGCTCCCGAAGAGCTTGCGATAACAACCGTCAGCAAAAAGTCTGGAGTAATCAAGCTTAACTGAATTGATTGACTGCTCTTGTGTAATCAAGCTGTCTCTGCGATTCTTCTTTCCAAAGACGCGTGGACACTAAATAGTGTCAATGAGAGCTGAAAAGGTGGTCCGGCTCCTTGTATAACGCGGAAAAAGGGCTCGCGCTCCGATACGGGGTATTCTCTCCTGATGACGTTACTAAGACTGCAGAGCTGATTGACAAGCTCCCCCAAACCTATCGCATCTTCATCCCTGACGGAGGAGCAGGATACGAGTCCCTCCAGACAGTATCGGCGATACTCACAATGACACATAGAGTCCGAGCAGGTAGCGGAGTAATTCGCCTGCTGGAGTATGATCCCTCCATACTCGCTCGCCGACTTCAAACAATTCAGGCATTCTCTTCAAATCGATGCTTTCTCGGAATCGGCACAGGGCCTCCGGGAAGTCAGCCTTCAAACATGATCCGTTCACTACTCCAGAGAATCGACGAAATACGAAGTGTCTTCGACAAGTCTCCTCAGAACATTGAGGCTCCGGAAGTGTGGGTAGCTGCTTTGAGGTCTGGAATCGCAACTCAAGCCATGTCGAAGGCAGACGGACTAATCCTGAATTTTTGCACCCCCGAACACGCATCAAGAGTCGTAGCTACTCTTGGAGACAGGACTAAGGGAGAACCGAGAATCGCATGCTATCTGAAATTGTTTTACGCTTCAAAGGGCAATGATTCTGCAAGAAGACTCTTGGTCCAGGAATTTCTCAACTACGATTCCATACAGCATTATCATCAAATGTTTCTGCAGGATCGTACTGCTGAGGCAATTGCTGGCTTCAGACAGTCTAACGATTGGAAGAGTCGTGAATTTGAGCTGCCGGACCAGCTGCTGAAGGTGAGCCTCGCAAACCCCTCTGCTGATGAATTGGCTACATACGTCAAGTCGTATGAAGAGGCTGGAGTTGACCTCGCGGTAATCTATCCGTATTTCCCAGAGGATGAGAAACAAAGCTTCAAACTTCAAACAGTGAATCGAATTTGCGGATCAGTCTGAGACCGGTATCATGCTCGTGAGAGTCCTTCGTCATCAACAACAACCAAGAATGTCCCTACGGCAGGACCTTGCGGTTACATCACGCTTAGAATAAACCTTGTCTAACGTGAAGCCATGCCAGTTAATCCGAGAAGAACCAAGAAGGCCATACAGAATCTTTCGCGGGTCTTCAACAGGCTAGTCGCCGAACTAAGTGCTGATCTTAACCAAGCAATCAGGGAAATCGAGGGTTTGAAACGTGAAATTAGAACTCTCAAGTCCATCGGTAAAACCTCCAAGGTTAGGAGTAGTAAGACATCGCACCGAAAAACCAAGCAAAAGAGCATCTCGGGTACAGCAACCTACCCGAACAAATCCTCTAACATGACCCATCCTACGCCTAACGCCTCGTCCCACACGTCGCATACCTCAACCGAGACGGTTAAGCCGAACGAGGAGTCACCATTCGTGTTTCCCCAGGAACCGTACAACCCACCCACCCCTCCAGAGCCAACTCTGCCAGGCAACAACTAGTCGTAGGCTGATCCCTCCCAAATCCTACTGGGTTCTCCGCAGAGCTACTAAGCACGATACGGGTCGGGGCTTTATCAGCCCCTTTCTCCGAATAGTCCGACTGGGCGCTAGTCTTGGGGGTCGTTCTAACTCCTATACTGGAAAGACGACAATCAAGTCTGAAAGCCCTCAAGGGCAGATCGTTTGCGATAGATGCCAGCATCGAGATTCATCGGTTCCTGGCACTGATTCGCAAGTCAGACGGGACACTTTTCACAGATCGATCTGGGATTCCAACTTCCCATCTGATGGGTCTTCTCACGTGGACCAGCAAGCTCATCACAGAGTTCTCGACGCGGCTGATTTTCGTCTTTGACGGGCCACCCAACCCTTTGAAGCGCAGAACCTTAGATGCTAGGAGATTGGCGAGGCAGAAGGCAGAATCTCAGTACTCAGAAGCGGTTTCGGCGGGGGATTATTCTAGAGCCTGGTCGAAGGCGGTTATGACAGGCAGGGTTACACATCGTGTCATAGAGGATTCGAAACGATTGCTCAGTCTGATGGGTGTCGAGTGGCTAGATGCGCCTGAGGACGCCGAGGCTCAAGCCAGCCACATGGCTCGGAAGGGCGATGTATGGGCTGTAGGCAGCAAGGACTACGACTCCCTGCTCTTCGGGACTCCGATACTCGCGCGCTATCTCAGCATCGCAGGTCAAGAATTCCTACCCGCACAACGAAGAAGCAGACGGCTTGTTCCAGAGCTCATCAAACTCTCCGAGAACTTGCAAAGGCTGAGAATTGACAGGGAGCAGCTGGTCGATCTGGCGATTCTCGTAGGGACTGACTTCAACGAAGGCGTCAGAGGGATAGGACCGAAAAGGGCACTGTCCCTGATTCAGAAATACGGATCACTTGAAGAGCTTCCCGAAACGACAAAAAACCAACTACCACCTAAGATAGACGAAGTTCGGAACATCTTTCTCCGGCCCAAGGTTCTAGAAACCATAACCCCGCACAGCTCCGCACCCGACTCGCAAGGACTGGTCGAGTTCTTAGTATCAGAACGCGCGTTCTCTTCGGAACACGTTTCAAAAATCGCAGCCAAGCTAGTCCGCTCCTACGGACAACGCGAGACAGGTTTGACAAAATGGTTGAGCTGAACCATCCCCAGAGCCGCTTTCTAGATCTTGCCACGCTGTGCGAGCGACTTGAAGCCACAAGCAAGAGAAATGATAAGATGTCGATGATCGCCAACTTCCTGAAGAGTGTCACCATCGACGAGGCAGGCCAGTCTGCACTATTTCTCTCTGGTAAACCGTTTTCCGAGTCGGACCCTCGAGTCTTAGAGGTGAGTTATGCGACAATTTCAGAGGCTGCTAACAGCCAGGGTCAAGCGCAGTTGACCACCGGTCCACTGACGATCAAGGAAGTCTATCAGACGCTTGACAAGATTGCTCAAGCGAGCGGACCTTCTTCCAGAATGAGAAAGCTAGGCTTGTTGCAGGCGCTCTTAACAAGGGCTAGCCGGGTTGAGGCTGAGTTCCTGACTAGAATGATGATGGGGGAAATGAGGATTGGGGTAGTCGAGGGCGTACTTCTAGATTCTATTGCAGAGGCGTCTGGCGCTCCTCGAGAGCTCGTAAGGCGAGCCAGTATGCTGCACGGAGACATTGGAGATGTTACTAAACGGGCCCTAGCACTTGGCAAACTTGGCTTGGAAAGCATCGGGCTCAGGCTCTTCATCCCTGTAAAGCCAATGCTTGCCGAGATGGGTGAAAGCGTTGAACAGATTCTAGCTGAGCACGCGGGCTTAACAGCCTTTGAGTACAAGTTCGATGGTGCTAGAATACAGATTCACAGAAATGGGGCCAAGGTCAGAGTCTTCAGTAGAAGACTAACCGACGTAACTGACAGCCTGCCAGAAATTGTCGATTTTGCCTTGACCAAGGTGAGATCTGATCAATTTCTGATCGAGGGAGAGGTGGTCGCCATCGGTGAGGGAGGCAAGCCCGTCCCATTTCAAGATCTCATGAGGAGATTTCGAAGAGTTCACGACATCAAGGACATGACCCAACGACTTCCGCTCAGGCTCTACCTATTCGACGCACTCCAAGTCGAAGGGCGGACACTGATCGATCTTCCTTATACCGAACGGTGGGAATCGCTCTCGAAAGTGGTCCCGAAGGATTCACTCGCACCCCGGCTCCTGTCCACCAATCCTGTACAAGTGGAGAGCTTCCTGAAGGAAGCGCTCAAAGCGGGTCATGAAGGCCTGATGGCAAAGTCACTCTCCAGCGACTACTCTCCCGGCGCTCGCGGGAAGAAATGGTTCAAACTAAAGCCTGCCGACACGCTTGACGTCGTCATAGTAGCAGCTGACCACGGAAGCGGCCGACGGGTTGGCTGGCTCAGCAACTATCATTTGGCTGTCCGAGACGATTCGACAGGAGAGTTCTTAGTGATTGGGAAGACCTTCAAGGGTCTTACCGATGCCGAATTTGAGACGATAACGCAGCAACTTCATGAACTGAAGATCAGAGAATCGAGGTATACAGTCTACGTGAAGCCAGCGATCATTGCAGAGGTTGCCTACAATGAGGTTCAGAAGAGCCCCCGGTACAAGTCAGGTTTCGCATTGAGGTTCGCACGAATATCTAGGTTCAGACCTGACAAGGGTCCTGGGGATGCCGATTCTCTGCAACGTCTCCGAGAGTTGTACGAGAAGCAGTTTGAGAACAAGGCTCGGGTTCGACCGGATGACTGGCAGGGCTGATATGTTCTGAGGGTAGCTATTATGTTCAGCGGGGGAAAGGACAGCTGTTATTCAGTGTGGCTTGCACAACACCAGGCATGGGATGTCGAGAGACTAGTCACCGTCAAGCCGGAAACCCGAGACTCTTGGATGTTCCACTATCCCAACGTGGAATGGACAGGTCTGCAGGCGAGATCAATGGGCTTGCAGCACACACTGGTCTCAACAGATACCGATGATTTGCAACAACTAGAGGGAATACTTCGAAAACTGAAAGTCGAAGACCAGCTTGATGGGCTTGTCACGGGGGCTATTGCGAGCGAATTTCAAAAGTCTAGATTTGACTGCATCTGCGAGAGGGTCGGTTTGAAGAGCTTCAGTCCGCTCTGGCACAAGAAGCCTGAGACCATTGTAGAGGATCTTGTCGCCGCCGGCTTCAGGATTGTCATGTCAGGAGTCGCAGCGTCTGGATTGGACGAATCCTGGCTTGGGAAAGAACTCACCCCTACTGAGTGGAATAGGCTGAAGGTGGTTTCAGCTCGGTTTGGGATTCACTTGGCGGGCGAAGGTGGAGAGTATGAGACTTTCGTGGTCGACGCGCCTCAATTTTCGACGCCGATCACGATAATTGAGAGTGAGAAAGTCTGGGAGGGACAGAGTGGTCATCTGAAGATCAAGAAGGCCTCGCTCTCATAGGCGTCCCGGGTTTATGTCGAATATTAGCCTGCTTTCGGGATAAGCTGGGAAATCGATGTCGAGACTCCTTTTTGAATCGAGTCGGGATTCAGCGTTAGGGGTCTACCACGAGTGAACAACACTTGCCCGTCTACGATTGTCGTGTCTACATTTGATCCTCGGGCCGAATAGACTAGGTCAGAGACAAGGGTCTTTGG
>WNEQ01002312.1_pt1 | contig 10040 bp, 12 predicted proteins | sample 5399971 | NCBI WGS metagenome assembly WNEQ01 (sample SAMN13153330, study PRJNA577476) | soil metagenome | isolation source: 20 cm grassland meadow soil 2 days after 1st rain plot 5 | place: USA:California | collected 2015-09-18
ACCGACGGCGGTATCGAGACGACCCTCATCTTTCTCGAAGGCCTTGAGCTGCCCGACTTCGCCGCCTTCGACCTGTTGAGGCGACCGGACGGGGAGGCGCCGCCGACATGGTCACCGCGATCACGATGAACTACGCGGAGGAGGCGGTCGGCGTCGCGCGGGCCGCGGAGCGGGCAGGGATGCCGGTGGCGATCTCGTTCACGGTGGAGACCGACGGCCGGCTTCCCACCGGGCAGACCGTGCGCGCCGCCATCGAGCGCGTCGACGCGTCGACATCGCGTTATCCGGCCTACTACATGATCAACTGCGCGCATCCGACCCATTTCGAGCACGTCCTGCTCGAGGGCGAGCCGTGGGTGCGCCGTGTGCGCGGGCTGCGGGCGAACGCGTCGCGGAAGAGGCACGCCGAGCTGAACGAGTCAGCCGAGCTCGACCTCGGCGATCCCGCCGAGCTGGCGGCGGAGCACGCGCGGCTCAAGCGCCGGCTGCCGCACCTGACCGTGATGGGCGGTTGCTGTGGCACCGACGCTCGTCACGTCGAGCGGATCGCCGCGGCGTGTGCGCGACCCTCCTGACCGATGAACATCCTCACGATCAACCTCCTCTTCAGCACGCTCGTCTTCTGGGTGGCGGCGAGGATCTACGTCCTCCCGCGGCTTGGCGACGGCAGACCCGAGCGCGTCCTCACCCCGATCCTGTTGCTGCACGCGCTCCGCCATCTGGGGCTGATGTTCCTCGCGCCCGGGGCCGTCTACGCAGGACTTCCGCCGGCGTTCGCCCGCCCGGCGGCGATCGGTGATCTCATCGCGGCGGTCCTCGCGCTGGCATCGCTCCTGGCGCTGCAGCGGCGCCATCGAGCGAGCCGGCTCCTCGTGTGGATCTTCAACGTGGAAGGCAGTCTCGACCTCCTGCTCGCGATCGTCCTGGCGGCGGCCAATGACGCGGCGCCGTACATGGGCCCCGCGTACTGGATTCCCGCCTTCTGGGTGCCGGCCCTGCTGGTGACGCACTACATCACGTTCGTCGTGCTGGTGAAGCACTGGCCGCGCGCGGCCGGAGGACGACGGAGGACGGACTAGCGCAGGTGGATCTTGCCGCCGCCCGGGCCGCCCTTCGGGTCGAAGCCCGGCGGCAAGGTCGGCGGCACGACGATCTGCGACGCGGCCTCGCGGCGCAGCTCTTCCAGCTCGCGGCGGGTGCGCTCGATGGCGGCGGTCGCGCCGGCGGCGAACTTCTCGATGGCGTCGGCGAGCGACGTGGCGTCGATCTCGAAGACCAGCGGCAGCAGCCCCGCCTGCGTCAGCAGCTGCGCCTCGCCCACGTAGAGGATCGGCCGCCCGAGGTCGGGGGAGCCGTCGGTCTTGATCGGCGTCATCACGCGCAGCGTGCCGACACGACGGTCGGTGATGACCTCTTCCCGGTACAGGGAGGTCGGATCCATCCGGGGCTCGCCGGTCCGCATCTCGGGCGCCATGACCCTAACGATACCAGACCGCCGCAATCACCGCGGCCAGCACGAGCCGATAGATCACGAACGGGAGGAGCGAGCGTCGCTTCAGGTAGTTCACGAGGAACCACACGGCGAACCATCCGCTGAGAAACGACACGAGGATGGCGACGAGGATCGGGCCGGTGTCGCCGACGTGCTCGCCGGAGCGGATCAGGTGCAGCGCCTCCTTCATGCCCGCGCCCGCGGTGATCGGGATGCCCAGCAGAAACGCGTACCGCGCCGCCGTCGCGCGGTCGAGGCCGGCCAGCAACCCCGTGGTGATCGTGATGCCCGAGCGCGACGTCCCGGGGATCAGCGCGAGCGCCTGCGCGATGCCGACGATGATGCCCTGGGCCCAGCCGACGTGCTCGAGCGGATCGTCCGGCCGGTCGCCGGGATTGGAATGCGTGCGCCGGGGCGGCGGCGGCGGGGGCGCCTGCCGGTCTGCCGCCAGCATGACGAGGCCCCAGAAGGCCGTGGAGCCGGCGATCAGCAGCGGCCAGCGAACGTTCTCCTCGATGTGCTTGCCGAAGACCAGGCCCGCGACGGCGCCGGGGATCGTCGCGAGCACGATGATCACGCCGAGCCGGCGGTTCATCACGCCGCTGAAGAGCTCGAAGATCTCGGCGCGGAAGTACGCGAGCAGCGCGGCCAGCGTGCCCAGATGCAGGGCGGCGTCGACGGCGAGGCCCTGATCCGGCCAGCCGAAGACGTGGGGCACCAGGATCAGGTGGCCGGACGACGAGACGGGGAGGAACTCGGTCAGGCCCTGGACGAGCCCGAGGACGAACGCCTGCGCGTAGCTCACCCGACGATTTCTTCGCCGCCGTCCACGCCGATCACGTTGCCGGTGATCCAGTACGTGTCGGGGTGCGACAGGACGACGATCGCCTTGGCCACGTCCTCCGGCGTGGTGAGACGGCCGCCCGGATTGCGGCGTCGCGCCTGCGCCATGATCTCCTCGTTGCCGGGAATCTTCTGCAGCGCGGGCGTGTTGGTCACGCCGGCCCGGATCGAGTTGGCCGTGATGCCGCGCGGGCCGAGCTCGGCGGCGAGCTGACGGATGTTGGACTCGAGCGCCGCCTTCGCGGCGGACACCGGACCGTAGTTGGGCAGCACGCGCGCGCCGCCCGACGAGGTCATCGCGAAGATGTGCCCGCCGCGGGTCATGAGGCCGCGGCCCACCAGCTCCTGGGTCCAGTACACGAGGCTGTGCGCCATCACGTCGAGCGTCATGTCCATCTGCGACTGCGTGACGGCGTCTTTCATCGGCTCCGTGACGAACAGCTTCAGGGTGCCGAACGCCAGCGAGTGGAGCATCACCCGCACGCGACCCGTCTCGCCGCGCTGCTCGAGCACTTTCTGCATCTCGCCGGCGACCTCCGCGCGCTTCTCGGCGTCGGCGGCGTTGACGTTGAAGAAGCGCGCCTCGCGTCCGAGGCCCCGGATCTCGCCGCTGATCCGCTCGACGTTGGCGAGCGTGGCCTTGCGATCGAGATGGACGCCGAAGATGTTCATGCCCGCGCGCGCGAGTGCGAGGCTCACGGCCTCGCCGAAACCGGAGGAGGCGCCGAGGACGAGGGCCCAACCGTCGAGACGGAGCGGCGCGGCGTCGGTCACGCCGTCAAGTCTAGCATCGGCGTCGACGGCGTCGTAAAATTCGCCCCGCCATGCCGAAGACGGCCGGCGTCATCCTCATCGGCAACGAGATTCTCTCCGGCAAGATCATCGACGCCAACGCCGCCTACCTGTGTCGCGAGCTGCGCGAGCTCGGCGTGGAGGTGCGCCGCGTCGTCGTCATCCCGGACGAGGTCGCGCTGATCGCCGAGGAGGCGGCGGCGTTCAGCAAGGCTTTCGACCTCGTCTTCACCTCGGGCGGCGTGGGGCCCACGCACGACGACGTGACGATCGAGGGCGTGGCGCGCGCGATGGGCGTGCCCGTCGTCCGGCATCCCGAGCTGGTCGCGCTGCTCGAGCGCTACTACCGCGACACGGTCACCGACGCCGCGCTCCGGATGGCCGAGATCCCCGAGGGCGCGGAGCTGATCACCGGCAACGGCCTGCGCTTCCCCAACGTCGCCATGCGCAACGTGTACGTGCTGCCGGGCGTGCCCGAGATCTTCCGCCGCAGGTTCGACGCCATGCGCGAGCGCTTCCGCGACGCGCCCATCCACCTGAGGAACGTCTTCGTGCGCATCGGGGAGGGCACGCTGGCCGCGTATCTCAACGGGCTGCTCGGCGACTTCCCGCTGCTGCTGATCGGCTCGTATCCGGAGCTGTCGAATCCCGAATATCAGGTGAAGGTCACGCTGGAGTCGCGCGACCGCGGCTATCTCGACCAGGCCCTTGCGGATTTCCTCGGGCGGCTGCCGGGCGGCGCGGTCGTGAAGGTCACCTGACGGGAACGCCGCCCGGTGCGCGGGATCCCCCTCGGCGTCGCAGTCGTCGCGGCCGCGCTCTACCTGTTGCGCCTGGGTCACGCGCCGTTCGTCGATCCGCCCGAAGGCTTCCACGCCCAGATCGCCCGCGAGATGGCGCGGCTGGGCGACTGGATCACGCCGCACGTCAACGGCGTCCGCTACTTCGACAAGCCGCCCGTCCTCTACTGGCTCACGGCCGGTTCGTTCGCGGTCGCCGGCGTCGGCGAGGCGGCCGCGCGCGTGTGGTCGGCGCTGGCCGCGGTCGGCATCGCGGCCGTCACCGCGCGGCTCGGCTTCATCCTCGGCGGCGCGCGGGTCGCGCTCCTGGCCGGGCTCATGGTCATCGCCAATCTCGGCATGTACCTCTTTGGCCGGCTCCTGAAGCCGGACATGGTGTTCATCCTCTGCATCGTGCTGGCGTACGCGGGCTTCGCCGTCGCGTACAAGGGCGCCGGGCGCTGGGGGCTCGCCGTCTTCTACGCGAGCCTCGGGGTGGCGACGATGACGAAGGACATGCTCGGCGCGCTCGGCCCGCTGGTGGTCGTCGCGGTCTTCTTCGTGCTCACGCGCGAGCGGCCGCTGGCGCCGTGGGCGCCGTGGTGGGGCGTGCTGCTGCTGCTGGCGCTCGCCGTGCCCTGGTACGCGGCGGTGGAGGCGCGCAATCCGGGGTTCCTCTGGTACACGCTCGTGGACAATCACGTGCTGAATTTCACGCGGCATCGCCTCTTTCCCGACGAGGACGTGCCGCTCGGCGGCCTGCAGTTCCTCGGCGTGACCCTGCTCGCCTTCCTGCCGTGGTCACTGGCCGCGCCGTGGGCCGTGGCGCGCGCGCTGCGCCGCCCGTGGGAGAACGTCGCCGCGCGGCTCTGGGTCCTCATCGCGCTGTGGCCCCTCGTCGTCATCGGCTTCTTTGCGATCTCGCCGTTCAAGCTGCCCCACTACGGGCTGCCGGCCTTTCCCGCGCTTGCCCTGCTCGTCGCGCGTGTCTGGGACGACTCGATCGAAGCCGCGCCGGGCTCTCTGCGTCCGCGCGCGCTCATCGCGCCCATCCTCGTCGTCTTCGTGCTGGCCGACGTCGCGATCCTCCTGGCGCTCATCGATCGGCTGCCGCTGCCCGCCGGGGTGCTGGGCAACCTGGACCTCACCACGCGCAACCTCGCCGCACGCGGCCAGCTCGGGGCGGGCGTGCCGCTCGAGGCGTACGCGCCGGTGCTGCGCACCTGCGCGCTCATCTTCACCGCCGGCGCGCTCGTGCTCGCGTGGGCGGCGTGGCGCCGCCTGCCCGGGCTCGGGGTGTGGGCGGCGGTGGCGGTCACGCTGGCTTTTCTGCCGATGGCGGGCGACGGCATGGCCCTCTTCGCACGCAGCCACTCGGCGCGGACGGTGACGGAGGCCCTCGTGTTTCGCCTGCAGCCGGGTGATCAGGTCGTGCACGAGGGGCCGCTCGAGAACAGCGGGAGCCTGCTGCTCGCGCTCGACGGTCCGGTCACCGTCGTGAACGGATTGCAATCGAACCTCGCCTTCGGGGCCACCTTTCCCGAGGCGCGCGACCGGTTCTGGGATGGCACGCGGCTCGCGCAGGAATGGGCGAAGCCGGGCCGGCGCTTCCTCGTCACCGGCCTCGCGCCCGAGCGCAGCGTGGTGCGCACGCTGCCGCCCGGCTCCGTACGGCTCGTCGTGCAGGGCGGGGGACGCTGGCTCTACACGAATGTTGAAAACTGAGCGGCCGAAGTCGGATGATGACCGCGTGGGCCTTGCGTCCCGCTACACGCTGAAGGGCGACCCGTACAGCAGCCACTCGATCATCCGCGACTGGCTCGGCGAGGGCCGGGGTCGCCGGCTGCTCGACGTCGGCGCCGCCGACGGGCTGCTCTCGCGCCTGCTCACCGGGCGCGGCTGGACGGTGACGGGCCTCGAGGCCGATCCGGTCGCGGCCGCGGCGGGGGCGGCGCACTGCGAGCGGATGATCGTGGCCGACCTGGACGCCGGGGTGCCGCCACTCGACGGCGAGTTCGACGCGATCGTGTGCGCGGACGTGCTCGAGCATCTGCGTGATCCGGCCGCCGTCCTCAGGGCCCTCGGGCGGGCGCTGGCCGCGGGCGGCGAGGTCGTGATCTCGATCCCCAACGTGGCGCACCTGTGGATGCGGCTGTCGCTGCTGGCGGGGCGCTTCGAGTACGCCGAGCGCGGCATCCTCGACCGCACGCACCTGCGCTTCTTCACCCGGCGCACCCTCGCCGCGCTGGTGACGAGCGCGGGCCTGCGGCTGGCGCGGATGACGTCGACGCCGGTGCCGCTCTACGAGGTGGTGCCCGAGCGCTGGCACGGCCGCCCGCTGGCCGCCGTGCACGCCCTCAGCGCGGCCGCCGCACGCGCCCTGCCCCGCCTCCTCGCCTACCAATTCATCGCCGGAGCGAAACACGCATGACCACGCACGGTCGATCGGACGTATCGAAGCCGGGCATGCGTCGGAACGGTCGATCGGGCGTGTCGGAGCCACCCGCATCGACAAACGGTAGACCGGGCGTGTCGGAGCCACCCGTGCCGACAAACGGTAGACCGGGCGTGTCGGAGCCGCCCGCGCCGACAAACGGTAGACCGGGCGTGTCGGAGCCACCCGCATCTAGAACAGCCCACCCACGGCCCAAGCCGACCTCGCGGCCCCCGCTACAATGACCGTGCAGTCCAAGAAACGCCCCGCGAAAATCGTCGTCGTGATGCCGGCGTATAACGCGGGCCGCACGCTGCGGATGACGTACGAAGAGCTGCCGAAGGACACGGTGAACCTCGTGATCCTCGTGGACGACGGCTCCACCGACACGACGCTGGAGGTCGCGCGACAGCTCGGCCTCGAGATCTTCGTGCACAATCGCAACTACGGCTACGGCGCCAACCAGAAGACCTGTTACACGGAGGCGCTGCGCGCGGGCGCCGACGTGGTCGTCATGGTGCACCCCGACTACCAGTACGACCCCACGCTCGTGCCCAAGATCGTCGAGCCCATCACGCGCGGCGAGGCCGACGTCGTCCTGGGCTCGCGCCTCAAGAGCGGCTCGGCGCTCGCGCAGGGCATGCCGTGGTGGAAGTTCGTCGCCAACCGGTTCCTCACGTGGGTGGAGAACCGCGCCTTCGGCCTGCGGCTGTCCGAATACCACACGGGCTATCGCGCGTTCCGCCGCGAGGTGCTCGAGACCGTCAACTTCCGGGCGAACGCCGACGGGTTCATCTTCGACCAGGAGATCATCGCCCAGGTGGTGGCGGCCGGCTTTCGTATCGCCGAGATCGCGGTGCCCACGCGTTACTTTCCCGAGGCCTCGTCCGCGTCGTTCGTCGCGTCCAGCGTCTACGGCCTGCGCATTCTCGCCGTCGTGTTCTGGTATCTGCTCAGCAAGTGGGGTCTCCGGCGCTCGCGGCGATTCGACAGCCTCCGCGCCCGTTACACGCGTCTGACGTGAAACCACTCGCGCGCGGGTTGGACGGCGCGGCGCTCGTACTGACCGCGCTGGCGGTCGCCGTCCTTGCCACCGGGACCGTGCGGCTCGGTGCCGTCGCGCTCGAGCGCCCGGAGGATCTCGTCGTCGTCATCGCGCTGCTCGTCGGCGTGCGGCTCGCGGTGGCTCCCGTCACGCTGCCACGCTTTTCGCCACGGGCGGTGGTGGCCGGCGGGGTTGTCCTCTATGTCCTCCTCATGGGCGTGATCGTCCTCACGCGCCACGTCGCCCTGCGCACTCACGCGCTCGATCTCGGCTATTACGTGCAGGTCGTGTGGAACCTCGCCCACGGCCACGGCGCGTACGTCACGCTGCCGCCGATGCACGCGTGGGGCGATCACTTCTCGCCGGTCCTCTATCTGTTCGTTCCGCTGGGCTGGCTGGCGCCGGGCGCGACGGCGCTGCTGCTGGCGCAGACGGTCATCCTCGCGGCCGGCGCCGTCGTCATGGCCGGCTTCGCCGCGCGCCGTCTGGGCGACACGCGCCTCGGCGCGGGCTTCGCCGTTCTGTATCTGCTCAGTCCGACGGTGCACGGCGTCAACGTCCGCGACATCCATCCGACGGTGTTCGCGATCCCGCTGCTGATCGCCGCCGCGTGGGCGGTGGACGCCGGCCGTCCCGCGTGGGCGGCGCTGGCCGTCGTGCTCGCGCTCGCGGGCCGCGAGGACTGCGCGATCGCCGGCGTCGGCTTCGGTGTGTGGCTGGCGCTGGCGCGGCGCCGGTGGCTGGCCGGCGCTGGCGTCGCCGTCGCGTGCGTCGCCCTCCTGTGGCTCGACATGAACCTGCTCATGCCGCACTTCCGTGGCGAGCTATATCCGCACCTCGTGAAGCGCTACGCCTATCTCGGCGCGACGCTGCCCGAGGTGCTCGCGAGCATGGTGGCGCGTCCGTGGCGCTGGATCCCCGTCGTCTTCACGCTCGACAAGGCGCTCTATCTGGTGACCATGCTGGCGCCCCTCGGGTTTCTGCCGCTCGCCGCGCCGCGCGCGGCCGCCGCCGCGCTGCCCGGACTGGCCCTGAATCTCCTGTCCACCGACGCCGTTCTGATCCAGTTCCGCACGCAGTACCAGGCGTTCGTGCTGCCGTTTCTCATGCTCGCGGCGGTCGAGGGCTTCGCCGTGGTCCGCGAGGCCGCGTGGTGGCCGCGACGGCTGCCCGTCCGCGCCGTCGTGGTCGCCGCCGCGATCGCCGCGCTCGTGCTCGCCTCGCGCACGGCGAACGACCTCGGCGTCCGCAAGTGGGGGCTGCGTCCGGAGCACCACGCCATGCATGCGCTGCTCGCGCGCGTGCCGCCGCGCGTGCCCGTCAGCGTCAACGAGCGATTCGTGCCGCATCTCGCCACCCGCGCCGAGGTCTACATCTTCCCGACGGGCGTGGAGCGCGCGGTGTGGGTCCTGGACCTCGAGTCGAGCATCGCGCGCGCAGACGTCAGCCGGTTCGAGGTCGTCGCGCGCGATCGAGGCTGGGCGCTGCTCCGGCGCGCCGGTTAGGGGCACCCGGAGCCCCCGGACTAACGAGGGCCGTCACGGCTTCGCCGGGACGGCCCGAGCGCTGGGGGGTCTGGGGGCCATATCGGGGCCCCCAGCTTCAATGAGCCGCCGCGCGGCCGAGCACGTGCGAGGCATGGTGGTGGACCATGCGCCACGCGCCCCTGTCGCGCTCGAACAGATTCGTGGCGAGGATCGAGGTGACACCGACGCGGCCGTCCGTGTCGGACAAGATGTTCTCGGTGCAGGTGACCCACGCCAGATCGCCCGCCGCGGCCACCCGCACGTCGGTCAGCGTGAAGCGCATCTCCTGCGTGTTGAGGAAGATCGTCTCCCACGAGGCGCGCACCGCCTCCCACCCCGTGAGCAGCGGCCAGCCCGGATGCACGCACTTGACGTGCTCGCCGTGCGCCCACACCTCCTCCATGGCGCGAAGGTCGAGCGCCTCGAACGCGCGGTAGAAGGCGGCGTTCGCCTGGTTTATTGCATCGAGGGCCATTTCGCGTTCACAGGGGGCAGGTCACGATCAGCGTGTCGCCGTCGCGCCGCAGGGGCAGGCGGGTGAGGGAATCGCCCGCGCAGGGGCCGGCGGTGCAGTAGCCGGTGGCCGGCTCGTAGAGCGCGCCGTGCGTGGAGCAGATCAGCGTGCGCCCGTCCTCGGCGAAGAACTCGTTCGGCCACAGGTCGAGCGGCGTGCCGACGTGCGGGCAGCGATTGACATACGCGTGGTATTCGCCGCCGTGATTGACGACGAATCCCTCGACGCCGCGGCCGCGACACTCGAGCCGGAACTTCGTCGTCCGGCCGGGCGCCAGCGCGGCGGCGGAACCGCGCCACTCCGCCGGACCCGTCATGCGCCGCATGTTACCATTCACCCATGCCTTCGCCCCCCGCGTCCCTCGCGATCGACGCGCGCGAGGTGGCGAAGACGTTCCGTTCCGGATGGCTTCGCCCCCGCGTCACCGAGGCGCTCCGCGGCGTGACGCTCGAGGTCCCGCGCGGCGCCATCGTCGGTCTTCTCGGTCCCAACGGCGCCGGCAAGACGACGTTCCTGTCGATCCTCACCACGCTCCTCATCCCCGATCGCGGCAACGTGCGTGTGCTCGGGATGGACGTCGTGCGCGACTCGCTGGCGCTGCGGCGGCGCCTGAAC
>WNEQ01002315.1_pt1 | contig 10033 bp, 4 predicted proteins | sample 5399971 | NCBI WGS metagenome assembly WNEQ01 (sample SAMN13153330, study PRJNA577476) | soil metagenome | isolation source: 20 cm grassland meadow soil 2 days after 1st rain plot 5 | place: USA:California | collected 2015-09-18
AGGAGAAGGTGAAATCCCTCCTGAACATCCCGGCCGACGCCCACGTGGTAGGGTTGACACCGTTGGGCATCCCGGAGGCCTACGAGGCCCCGGCGGGCAGGAAGCATCTGTCGGAGATCCTCGCGTACAACGCGTACGAATGAGCGATCCGGCACCCCATCCTCCTCGAGCAGGCATCGATGGCCCAGCGCGCCCTCACTCCCGGCAATGCCGCCTACTGCAGCGAATGCGGAGCGGAGACGCCGCCAGACGCCAAAACGTGCGCCCGCTGCGGCGAGCCGTTCGAAGGCACGATGCAGGCCGTCCTGTGCCCCATCTGCAATTCGATTAATCCGGCCGCTTCAACGGAGTGCCTGAACTGCAACGCGAAGTTCCCGGAGGCTGGACTCGACGAGGCACCGCCGCCGACGGGTCCCGAATCCCCGGAGGAGGCGTACCTTCGAAAGATCTTGCAGCTCAGCCGCGAGAAGGCGCGGAACCGGGGCGGTTCCGGGCCCGGCGCGGGTGGGGAGCCGGCATCGTCCCTCGAGGCTGACCGCGCGGAAGGCCAGACGGAAGAGTCGCTCTGGAAACTCGCGGAGCCGTTCGACCGGATGCTCGAACGGCGCAAGCAGCGCCTCGAGCAGATGGAGGCATTGATCGAGCGAGCCCAGACACGGATCAAGGCGCTCGAGTCGTCCGCGGACCCCGCCGAGGTGCAGGAGCGCGAGGAACTCAAACGGCAGATCGAGACGCTCCTCCTGGAGAAGGAGGACATCCTGAAGCTCGAGGAAGGTCTCGTCGACATGGAGACGACGTATCGGAACATCCTCCGGATGCAGAAGGAGGAATTGAAGGCCCGCGAAACCTCGCTCCGAGGTCGGATCGCCGCGTTTCGGCACGAGCTGGAGTCGCGCGAGAAGGCATTCGGCCAGCTCAAGGAACGGGAATCCGATTTCGTGCGGCGGGAAGATGAGTTCCGAACCGTGATGAACCGCGTCCACGAGCGGGAGCGGGAGATCGAGAAGCGCGAGGAGTTGATGCGCGACAAGGCGCGGCTCCTCGACGAACGCCACCACGCGCTGAGCGAGGCGGAAGTCGACCTCGAGCGGCGGCGCTGGGAACTCGAGCAAAAGGTCGGTGCGGCGCGCACTCCGTCGAAAGAAGAACCAACCCCGGTCACCATCAAGTCGGATCAGGAGCTCGGCGCGCTCCAGTCGCGGATGGTCCAGCTCGAGGAGCAGATGGAACGCCTCGCGGTTGAGCGGAACCAGCTCATGGAGCAGCAGAAGGAACTGCTGAACATGAAGGGCGACTTGAAGGTCGTCATGAAGGACATCGACGAGCTCCTCGGGGACCTGCCGAAGGACAAGATCCGCGCGTTCGCGAAATCCGAGAAGTTCGCGCTCTACGAGAAAATCCTCGAACAGCTCCAGCTGCTGTGATCGCCGATGGGACTGCGCGAGAAGGCCCGGAAATCCCTCGAGGCCAATGAGGACGAAATCGATGCGCCGGTCCTGCTGAAGGTCGACGCCGCGGAGCGGGAAGAGGCAAAGGCTCGCGAGACCCAGCTGCGGAAAGAACTCGAGGACGCCCGCAAGCTCTCCGACGCCAAGACCGCGCAGATCGCGCGACAGGACGACACGATCCATGGCCTGCAGACTCGCGTCAAAGATCTCGAAGCCGCGAGCGCGATCGCGGAACGCGACGCGAAGAAAGCCGTGAAAGAACTCGAGGGCGAGATCAAGGAGGCCCGCGAGGAACTGCAAGACCTGCGGAAGAACAAGGCCGCCACCGCGGACGCCGAAGTCGCGATGGAAAAGGTCGAGAAGAAACGCACGGCGCTCGAGACCAAAGAGGCGTCCCTGCGCAACCGGGAGGAAGAGGTCGAGCGCCTCGTCGAATCCCTTGATGGCCGACACCGGGAGTTGGCGGCCCGCGAGAAGACGCTCACAGCCCTTCAGGACAAACTCGACACCACGAGTCGCGACGTGAAGGAGGCGCAACGGGAGATCGAAGCGTCTCGCACGAAACTCGAGGCGCGCGAAGCCGAGCTCGCGGAGACGCGGAAGGCCTTGCGGGATCAGGCAGACAAGCGGACGACCGAACTCGAGAAGGCCCTCGAGAACGCGCGGAAAGACCTCGCGAAGATGCTCCGCAACCTCGAGTCGGCGCGAAGCGAGACGCAGGCCGCACGCCGTGAAGGCAAGGACCAGGAAGCCGCGCTCACCACGGACCTCACCAAGGCGCAGAGCGCCGTCAGTCAGGAGAAGGACAAAGTCGCCCGATTGAAAGACGAGGTTGACGAGCTTCGCAAGCGGGCGGGGAAGGCAGGCGAACTCGGCGAGAAAGAAGCGGACCTCCGGGCCCAGTGGGCGAAACTCGACGCGCGGACCAAAGGCCTCGCCGACCGGGAGGCGACGCTCGCTGGGGACGAGACGCAGATCGAGGCCCGCGAGGCGGAGACCGAGAAGGCTTCCCGTCTCGCGGCCGAGCGCACGCTCGAGGCCGAGAAAGCGCTCAAAGCGATCAAGGACCGCGAACGGGCCGCCGAGAAGGCAGAGAAGAAACTCCGGGAGACCGAGGATCAACTCGCGGCGCAGACGAAGGCGAAGGACGAGGCCCGGGCGCGGGAGATCGATGACGGCCGGGAACTCCTCCAGGCGCGGGCTCGGGAGATCGCGAAGCGGACCAAGGAAAACGAGAGTCTGCGGGCATCCCTCCAGGCGGCGAACGAATCGAGGGAGCGCCGCGAACTCGAACTCGAGGCCGAGGTCACGAGGGCCAAGGCCGCGCTCGAGTCGGAAGCGGACCGGTCCGGGGCCCTCGAGAAAGATCTCAACGTATCACGAAGAGACTTGGCGAAGACGGTGCGAACCCTGGAGTCTGCCCGGACGGAGGCTGACGCTTCCCGCCGCCAGGTTCAGGATCAGGAAAAAACACTCAGCACCGAACTCACGAAGGCGCGAGGTGCGCTCGAGGACGAAAAGGGCAAGGTCGGTCGCCTCAAGGACGAAGTCGACGAACTTCGCAAGCGCGCTGGCAAGGCCGGAGAACTGAGCGGCAAGGAATCCGACCTGAAGGCCCAGCTCGCGAAACTCGAGGCCCAATCGAAGGACCTCGTGGACCGCCAGGCCTCGCTGGCCGCGAACGAGGCCCGCGTCCGAGCACGCGAAGCGGGGTCGGAGAAGGCTTCCCACTCGGCGGCGGAACGAGCCCTCGAGGCGGAGACCGCCCTGAAGGCGATCAACGAGCGAGAGCGCGCCGTCGAGAAGGCCGAGAAGAAATTCGAGGAGAAGCAACAGGAGCTGACGCGACGGGAAAAGGCGAGAGAGGAGACGCACTCGAAGGAACTCGACGAAGCTCGCAAGCTGCTCCAAGAGCGAGACCGAGAAAACGCGAAGCGAGTCAAGGAGGTCGAGGGGCTACAGGCGTCCGTTCGGGCCGCCAACGAGTCTCTCGAGCGACGCGAACTCGAACTCGAAGCCGAAATCACGAGGGCAAAGGCGGCGCTTGAATCCGAGGCGCATCGGTCCTCGGCTCTCGCGAAGGACCTTGCGAAAGTCTCGCGCAACTTCGAATCCAGTCAGGGGGAAGCGGAGGCCTCCCGTCGGCAAGGTGAAAACCGGGAGAAGGAGCTCGCCGCGCAATTCGCGAAGGCGCATCACGCGTTCGGCGAAGAGAAGGAAAAAGTCGGACGTCTCGAAGCCGAAATCGTGGGACTCCGCAAGAAGGCGGGGAAGGTGGGTGAGCTGAGTGGGAAGGAGTCCGAGCTCAAGGCCCAGACGGCGAAACTCGACGCACGTTCGAAGGAGTTCGCGGAACGCGAGACCGCTCTGGAGGGCGGCGAAGTTCGCGCCCGGCAGCGGGAGGCGGAGGCGCAGAAGGCGACCCGGTCTGCCGCCGAACGCACTTTGGAGGCGGAGACCGCCCTCAAGACGATCAAGGAGCGGGAGCGTTCCGTCGAGAAGGCGGAGAAGAAGATCACGGAGACGGAAGAGAAGCTCAAGGAACAGCAGAAGGCCAGAGACGAGAGCCATGCGCATGAAATCGACGAGGCCCGCAAGCTTCTCCAGGCCCGAGACCGCGAGATCGTGAAACGCGACAAAGCGGTCGACGGGCTCCAGGAATCGCTTCACGCGGCAAACGAGGCCCTCCAGCGCAAGGAAATCGAACTCAAGACCGAGTTGACCCGGGCAAAGACCCAGCTCGAGTCCGAGACCCACCGAGCGAATGCGCTCGCAAAGAACCTCGAGACGGCGCGAACGACGTCCGCGAAGGCGAGCGAGCTCGCGGCTCGCGAGTCTGTGGTTGAGAAGGCGAGCGCGGACTTCGAATCCCGCGAGAAACGCATCACGAAATTACAAGGAGACGTAGACTCGACGGCGAAGATCCTCCAGCGGAGAGAGGGGGACTTAGTCCGCCGGGAGAAGGAGGTCTTGAAGGCGGAGACGGAAAACGAAGAGGAGGCGAAGGCCCTCGCGGCACGCACGCGGGAACTCACTCAACGAGACCAACGCGTGGAAGCGAGATCGACCTCCGCGCAGGAACGGTTCACGCGGCGCGAACGGGAGCTCAAGGAGCTCGGGGCGGCCGTGACGAAACAGAAACAGCAACTCGATTCTCAATCGGCCACCCTGACGGCTCAGGAACGGAGCCAAGCCGAAGCGAGAGACGAACTCGCGGGACTGCGAAGCGAACTCGAACGCAGGGAACGGCAGATCCAGAAGGCCGGCCAGGAAACCGGAGCGGTGGCCGCAGACTTGAAATCTCGCGAGGCGGCGCTCATGGAGCGGGAGGCGGCCATCAAGGCGAACGAGGCGGCTCTTCAATCGCGCGCGAGCGAGTCCGAGAAGCTCGTCGCGAAAACCTCCAAAGAAAAGGTGGATCTTGCCAAGTTGCGAAACCAGATCCGGGGACAACGTGTCGAGCTGGACCGGGCCCAGAGGGACCTCGAGCGCTCGGTCGCACGCGTAGGCGAGCGCGAAGCGGCGCTCTACAAGCGTGAAGAGGAACTCACCCGACAATCGAAGGCGAACGAGGCGGCGGTCGCAAAAGTGGCTCTCGAAGTCGGCGTCGCACGCGAAGCGGAGCGAGCGATCAAAGCCCGCGAAACCGACCTCGCGGCGGGCCAAGAGAAACTCGAGGAGGCTCGCCGTGCCTTTGCGGATACAGAGAAAGGACTCATCACCCAACGCGGAGCGTTGCAACGAGATCAAAGCAAGCTCGCGAAGGGACGAGAGGAACTATCGGACCAGCGGGTTGAGCTCGACGCGATGCGGAAACGACTGAAGCTCGCGGCGACGGAGACGGACGCGCTCAAGGCAGCGCTTTCGAAACGGGAAGGGGAAATCTCGGAACGGACGAGAGAACTCGAGGCGACTCGAGCGCAGGTCGCATCACAGATCGAGACCGCGAAGCGGACAGAGCGCCTGGCGAAGGCGCGCGAAGCTGCGGTGTCCAAGGGAGAAAGGGACCTCGCCGAAGCCCAAGGAGCGTTCGCGGAAGCTCAGAAATCCCTGAAGGGGGAGCGGTCCGCCATGGCACGAGAGTTCGACGAGCTTGAGAGACGGAAAAGTCAGCTCGGCGCGGGAGCGAAAGCCCTCGAACAGCGGGAAAGAGAACTCCAATCCGGGGAAGCGGCCCTGAAAGCCTCCCAAACGAAACTGGAGTCCCGGGTCCTAGCCATCGAGCGGCAAGACGAAGCCATCGTCGCGACGCGCGCAGACCTCGAAAAGCGTACGGCAATCGAAGCCAAGGAACGATCCGAACTCAAGGAAGCGAACGCAGAGCTCGAGCGTGCGCGAAAGGAGCTCGATTCCGAGCGGAAGGCGCTCGAGGCATCGCGGGCGGCGCTCGCCGACCAAATCGAAGCGGTCCAGAAGGAGGAAAAGGCCGCGAAGATTCGCGCGGCCAGCTTGACGAAGCGTCAAGGAGAAGTCGCAGAAGCCTCGACGGTCCTGGCGGGAAGCGAGAAGTCGCTAAAGGAGGAACACGCCGCCCTTCAACGAGAAGAAGGCAAGATCACGCGGCGGGAGCGGATTCTGGAGGAAAGGACGAAAGGGCTGAGCGACCGCGAAAAGGAACTGCGGTTTGCGCTCGATGCGCACAAGGCCGCGGTCACGAAGTTCGAGTCCCGGTTCAGCGACTTGGATCGCCGCGAAAAAGAGCAAGCATCGGCACTCGCAGACCTCGAAAAGCGGGAATCCGGGTTCGCGGCCGAACGCCTGGAGCTCCGCGAATCAGGTGTCGAGCTCGAACGGGCGCGGAAGGCGCTCGCATCCGACCGCAAGGCCGCGGATGCCATCCGGGCCGATCTGACGAACAATGCGAAGCTGCTGGAGGCGCGCCTGAGAGACGCCGCCGCTCAGGAGGCGGCGCACATGGAACGCGAAAAATCCATCTCATCGTCCGAAGCCGACCTCGCGAAACGCGAGAAGCTCCTGAAGTCATTCCAGAAGGAATGGGAGGAAAGTCGAGCCACCGCGACCCGCGAGACGAAACGCCGCGAATCGGCCGCCAAAGCAGAACTCGAAGAAGCTCGACGCCTCCTGGGAACCGTCGAGACGAAGGAAAAGCAACTCGCCCTACGGGAAACGGAATTCCGTGCGAGAGAGGAACACCTGCGGCGGTCGGAAACGAACCTGGAACGTCGAGAGGCCGCCCTGACCACAGGAACGAAGGATGTGAACGTGAAGGAGACTGCCTTGACAGCGGCCGAGGGCGGGCTGGCCCAGCGCCGACGCGAGTTGGATCGACGACGAGAGGCGATGGACAAAGCCGAAGACGATCTCGCGACCCGGCAGAAGGAAATCGAAAAGGCCTCCCAAGTCCGGACCAAAGAGGCGAGAGATCTCTCGGCGTCCCAGAAGGAGCTCGTCCGTGCGCGGGCTTCGCTCGTCGCACTCGAAAAGCGCACGCGATCCGATTCAAAGAAGCTCGAGGCGCGAATCGAAGCCGCAAAGGCCACCGAAGCGCGAAATGCCGCCGACGAAGAAGCCGCTCGAGCGCGAGCGGGAGAAGTCGCCGCTCGCGAGACGGACATCAAAGAAAAACTCGCGAACCTCGCCAAGGCAGCCGCGAGCATTGAGGACCGAAGGTCCGAGATGGCGGAGCGCGACGAGGCACTCAAGGCACTCGCCTCCGACCTCGAGAAACGGGATGCCGAGGCGAACCGGCTCTCGAAGGGAATCGACCGACGAAAGGCAGAACTCGACCGGATCGACAAAGACCTCAAAGCTGCGAAGGATCGGCTTGCCGCCGAGACTCGAGACCTCGCGGACCTACGGAAGGAAACGGAACGCGGACAGACGGAAATCGGCAGGCGCTCAAAGGAACTCGAATCCAAGACCAGCCTGATCGAGGCCCGGGAAGAGGAAGCGGGTGACCTGAAGACGAAGGCGATGAGCCTGCTAAAGTACACGGAGAAGGCGGCGGACGAGAAGAGCCGCGAACTGAAGGAGCATGTCCAAGGAGAGGAGGCTCGACTCGAGGCCCAACGGGCCGAGGTGGAAAAGGCCGCCCGCGCGTACGCGGACTTAGAGCAGCGCGAACGCCGGTTCGAGACGGCGACCGCCGAGTTCCAAGCGCAGACGAAGGCGCTCGACCAACTCGAGAAGAAGCTGAGGGACGACACCGCGGCAATCGCGCGCGAGCGAACCGAGACGAAAGCGATTTGGAAGAACCTCGAAGCGGAACGCGAGCGCGTCTCCCGCAAGGAAGAAACGATCGAAGCACTCGTTGCGCGGACTCTCGCGAAGGAACGCGAAGCCCTCGTCGAGGAAAAGGAGAAGGTGCGAGCCGCGAGCTCAGAACTCAAAGGCAAAGACAAGGCGACCGAACGCGAGCGAATTCGCTTGCAGGCCCTCGGTCGGGAATTGGACTCCTTGAAGGCGCGCCTCGGGAATCGAGAACGCGCGATCCGGAATCAGGAGGCGGAACTCGAGCGTCGCCACGAAGAGGTCCGTCGAATGCGGGCGAAGATCGAAGAGCTCCTCTGATCACTCGCGGTCGGGATCAGGGACGGTTGCGGATGGTGTGCGTGCAGGCCAGCCGTATGCGTGGAGGAAGAGGAAGATGCTCCCGAAGAGCGGCACAAAGATCAGGGAACTCAGGAGGTGGTACAGCGTGAATGGCACCTGGGCCTCGAGCACCGTCCGGATGCCCACGCCGAAGGGCCGCGTGATGAAGTACCATTCGCCGAAGGCGGTCCACAAGTCGTATGCAATCGTGACCGGGACGCTAATCGTCGTGAGGAGCGCCACGGACTTCACGCGGAACAAGACCCGCGGCCGAATCCGGCGGCCCAGGAACCCGACGAACACGTAGCCGGAGATCACGAAGAACGTGATTCCGGTAATCGCGTTCAGCCCATACCCGACGTACGTCGTCGACCACTCGAGCGGTTGGAGGACCGCCAGCGCCGTCAGCGGGACGAGGATCGTCCACCATCGACCGAGGAGGGAGCCCGCCAGGAGGCTCGCGGCGAAGACCGTCTCGATGTTCGCGTACGAATGCATGAGGAACGTCCCGACGACCGCCACGATGATCAGGAACACCCCGAGGACCCGGGTTCGCGCGTCACCCAGGCCGGTCTCGACGACAGCCCGCCATCCGCGCCCCATCTCACATCCCGTCCTGCGATGCACTGAAACTCCAGAGGACGACATCGTCATCATGCAAGGGCTTGTGATCGGCCGCGACGTCGCCGTAGACCCCGTTCACCCAGTATTGCCAGTACCGGCCTCCTTCCCCGTTCACCGAGCCGTTGATCGCCGTCACGAAGACGCCTTGCGGGATTTGGAAGGTCGCGTAGGTGAGCGGAAATCCAAGTCGGGCGGAGGCCTCGGAGAGAATGCCGAACGCCGTGTTATTGATGGTCGACGCCGGCTCGTAGCGAATCGACCATCCCTCCCCTCGCACGTCGAGCGTCGGAGACCCGACGATCCGGACCTGCACCGGGGCGGGCTGAAGCAACTGCGTCATTGCGTAGAGGCCCCCGATCGCGGTCAGGAGGACCGCTGCGAACAACACCGCCTGTTGACGCTCGCTCAACCTACGGACCACGGCGGGACCTCCGGAGGCTCCAGACGGCAATGAGCACGGCGACACCGGCCGCGGCGAGCCCGCCCACAATGATCAAGGCGACGACGCCGATCCCGCTGGAGGTCGAGGGCGGGACGTCCGCAAGGCGATAGAGACGCCCGTTGTCCGAGGCGATGTACAGCGCGCCGTCGTGGACGACGGGAGAGGACAAGAGGTAGTCGGGCGGCGCGGGCTGGAGCGCCCATTCCCCCGAGCCGAGGGCGGAGAGACGCCACGCGTACACCGTTCCATTGGCGTCGTTCGTCGCGGCGTACACGCGATCGCCCGCGATCGTGGGGGACGCGGAGACCGGGGTGCCGATCAGACTCGCGGTCCAACGCACATCCCCGGCGAAGGTGAACGCCTGCACGCCCCCATCGGTCCCGAAGACGCCCCATCCGATCGCAACCGTTCCATTCGACACGGCGGGGGAAGCAATCGATCCGACGGGTTCGGAATGCCGCCATTGGACGATGCCGTCGGTGCCGACCGAAAACGCCTCGCCTGCTTTCGTCGTGAAGAACACGGAATCGTTCGCAAGGGCCGGCGACGAGGCGACGGAGCCGTTCGACGCGACGAACCATCGTTCCGCGCCCGAGTCGGCGTCCAAGGCCAACAGCCCATACGGCGGGGCATACGTCAGATCGGACGGATGGAACCGCCCCATCAGTCCGACATAGACCACATGATCGGCGATTGCGGCGGACGAGAGATGAACAGAACTCACGGGACGCGACCAGACCACGTCGTGGGTATACAGATCGATGGCCACGAAGGATCCGTCCCCGCCGGTTTCGTTGAAGGTCCCGACGTACACGCGGCCGTAGACGATCCGCGGCGAGGCGGTGATCCCCGAGAATTGAGCGTCCGGCTGCAAACTCCGATTCCAGAGCTCGGCGCCGTCGGACTGGGACAGAACGTGGAGCCGTCCGTCCTTTCCGCCGACGTAGATTCGGCCATCGAACAGAGT
>WNEQ01002412.1_pt1 | contig 10033 bp, 9 predicted proteins | sample 5399971 | NCBI WGS metagenome assembly WNEQ01 (sample SAMN13153330, study PRJNA577476) | soil metagenome | isolation source: 20 cm grassland meadow soil 2 days after 1st rain plot 5 | place: USA:California | collected 2015-09-18
GCACGATTTCTGGACTGATGGATGCCTTCTCCACCTCTATTTCTCTGGCCCTACAGTACGGAGTGCCATTGAAGGTGCTAGTGAACAAGTTCATCCACACTCGCTTCGAACCGTCAGGAATGACGAATAATCCCGAGATAAGGTTCGCAAAATCCATCGTGGACTATATATTCCGATGGCTGGGTCTCAGATTCCTGAGCAAAGAAGACCAAGACGCGATCGGCCTAACCGGGACCGTGCCCGAAACTAACGGTACCAATGGTAATACTGCCATGGCACCAAAGACAGCATTTCTCGAGAAGGCCACCGACAAAATCATCAAAACGTCCACCGCGACTGAGAACTTTCACGACAAACACGAACCAGAGTTGATAACCTTTGATCCGCAATCCGATGCCCCCTCCTGCGATAATTGTGGAATGATAATGGTCAGAAATGGTTCATGCTACAAGTGCCTCAACTGTGGCAGCACCAGCGGATGCGGCTAGTCGGAACGAGAAGATTTCCGCAGGCTCCGGGCCTGACCTCTTGATCGCCCACCTGGAGACGTGTCTTTGCTGCGACTAACTTTGGGTGACTACCAAACGTGCCCGATAGTTAATAGGATCAAAGAGGATCGATAGCTCGAAGAAGATGGTTCAAACAGTCCTCAACGGGGACGAGTTTAGGTCTAGACGAGAAAGAATAACTTTGATGATCCGGACCTTTCTGAGAATCGCCTGTTGAATGGGAAGGGTTTCTGAAAAATGAGTGATACACGAGTTTCAAGAAGCTCGGTCATGAAACTGGGTGGTGTCGAAGGAGACCTCATCGTCGAGGACGGGGGAGTCGTCGAGGGCCTTGCGACGGGCGGGCTGATAGAAGTCATGGGTGAGGTGAGATGTGAGGGAGACGCTGAGTTCAGAACATCCCTCAGTTGCGCAGATTTTCACGCGGAGGGAGGACGCGTCGAGATCCAGGGAGATCTTTCCTCGCGGGGTGAGGTAAGAGTTGAGGATGGAGAATTGGATGTCTCCGGATCCATACAAACTAGAGAGGTGGATGTCGACAAGCGACTGAAAGTCGGAAAGGATTTGAAGGCTGAGAGTGTGGATGTTGGAGGAGTTCTCGAAGTAGGGGGCTCAATAGACGCCAGGACCGCGGACGTTGGCGGTATTTTCAAGGTAGGTGGCGATGCTAGCGTGGCTGAGATAGACGTTGGTGGGACGCTCGACGTCGAAGGCATGGTAAATAGCACTGGCCTAGATGTGGGCGGTAAAGCGACGATAGGCGGGGGAGAAGTTCGCGACACGATCGACGTGGGGGGTTTATTCCAATCGTCAAAACTGATCAAGTTCGGCAAGATCGATGTTGGAGGTTCAGCTAGACTTCTGGGTGGAGGCGAAGGCAGAGACATTGATGTGGGAGGAAAGTTCGAAAGCAATGGCGACCTACATTTCGAGACTATCGACGTGGGCGGAATATGTGAGATCCGAGGGAACGGTGAGGGAGAGAGCGTCGATATTGGAGGCATATTAGAAGTTACAGGAGGCCTCAAACTCACTAGAAATCTGGACATCGGCGGACGCGCGAGGATAGGTAACGAACTGAGACTCGAAGAATTAGATGTCGGGGGATCTATAGAAGCAGAGGTCATAATTGCTGAAGATAGTGTTGAGGTTGGAGGCCAACTCCGGACCAAAAGAGGGACCAAGGCCAAGAGAATAAAATTGGGCGATCGATCTGACGTGTCCGGACCGATGATAGGCGAAACTGTCACAATTGGTGAACGGGCCAAGGTCGAGGACGTGTACGCTGACGATGTGAAGATCGAGGAGCGAGCACGGACGGGAAACCTCTACGTCAAAAGAGCACACTTGGAAAGGCGCGTCCAAGTAACGGGTGAATTGATCTATCAGGAGACGATCGATGCAGACCCTGACATAATCTTCTCCAAGCCTCCGGTAAAGAAGGACGAATTACCCAAACCTCCGCTGTGACACTCGTAAATGGACAGGGCGTCGAAGAGATCAAAGGTCGACATATACGCGGACATATTAGAGGTTCTCAAGCGAAGAACGAATTCGAAAATCACAAGAATATCTTATGCCGTTGGGCTTCCTGTGGATAGGGCAAAAAGATTCCTTGGGGACCTATCGAGTTATGGACTTGCAAACATACAAGGTCGGGATGAGACGTTCTATTCGATAACACATCGGGGCTTGGAGTTTCTCGACTCCTATCGCAAGCTTGCAAGCTTCCTAAGCTTTCTAGATGAGAAAGCGGATCGAGATGCCGCTCAACAAGAGACCATGCCAAGAGTCAAGTAACGTAGCTTCTGTATTCCCGCTCGAATTCTCGAACGATCTCGAACTTAGGTAGTTTCCGCGACCTCACCATCGCATGATGTGTGAACTGTAATTCTGGGAATACTGCGGCTGGACCTTCAACGGCGAGCCTGGTTGCTGGATGATCTGGTCCAAGGACTTGTGCCGTAATCTGACGAGTTAGACGACGGACCTCTCCCTCGTCCACATAGCCTAATGTATGCAAGTACTCGTGCAAGAGGGTGTAGAAGACGTATGCGTTGAGGTAGCGACGATCCTTAGCGAGTTTCGTGACCTGATCAAGAAGGCTCCGGTTCATAACAATGAAGTTCGAACCCATCTGATGAAAGGCCCCGATATAATCGGGAAGATCAGCGAGCCCGAGCATCAAACCTACTCGACGTCTGCCAAGACTTGACTTGACTGATCGTTTTACAAGCACAAAGACATCTGAGAAGTCGAAGCTGTGGTCTAGCCGCTCCGATGTTTCCATCAAACTGGCTCGCTCTTACAATTGTTCAGAAATCTTCATCAACAATTTGGCTTCATCGTCTATTTAAAGACTGGATTTTTTTTCTGATGTCCAAGCGAGAATCCACACATACTGGTTTGATCATTGTAGCTTGAAGCGTGAGTGGACGAGCGGTTGGTCTTGAATAGAAAGTCTGGGGGCGTGTTCTACGATTGCCCTAAATCAAAGAAAATTGTTCTTGCTAGCCAAACTCTACGAGTTGTTCTCCGTAGTAGTAGGCTTTGAGGTTACAATATTCACACCAAGCGCCGACTCGTTCGTCACCGTTTTCGGAGTAGTAGACGTTCAACTGTAATTGTCCGCACCGAGGACATGCCTTGTTTCCAACCTTCTCCACTAGCTTGCACCGTTAGTCAACTTGTCTTCGGAGAAATACATAGTCAGGAGATCCGGGAAAAACTAAACCCGGATTTTTCAAAGGGCCAAATTTTCGACTATTTAAGCGGATTGTTACCACGGAAAATCGGGATTGGTTACAACCTCCGATTACGACTCTGAGACCGCAATGCTTCTTAGGCGAATCTGGAAAGTTGAGTCTCCTCATAATCCTCTGCGCTGGGTGCGGGAATGAGATCCCGACCGTCGACAAGGCGAAGACTAATCGCAACGGTGAGACCCTTTGCGATACTTGTGTCTGCGAAACCTTCACTGACCTCCCGTTCGCTTAAATGAAAAGTGACCGATATGGATCTAACAATCTTGTTCATGATGGGCCTCGTAGGGGGAACTGCGGTGGGTCTGGTCACGTCGAAAAGGAGTCGAGAGAGCCGCTCTCGATCTAGTGCGGGAAGGAAAAGTTCTGCCAAGCTCAGGCGCAGAGCCGATTTGGAGAGAACGAGAAGATTGGACAGGAAGCCTTCTGTCGATTCACAACTCTCATTGTTTAGAGAATCTCGAAAGACTCCAGTTCAAGGAATGCTTCCCAGCCCCAGCTCATCGATCATATCGCATTCTACCGCCTCGCAAGAAACAATCGATGTTAAAGTCACACCCAGAATCCTTGATCAGGCTGCTAACGTCCCCGCTTATTCTGCGTGCCCGTGCTGCGGATTGGAAACTTCAAACCTACTGATGTCGGAACATTTCCTCAGCAGTCCGTCCCATCGATTCGGACAAAAGGACTTGGTGGAAGAGCAAGAAGGGAAGACTGGGTTCCTAGAGCAGGAAACCTTGACGGCGGAGGAACATAGTTCGGGAGTCATGAGGAACCTATTGTCAATGCTTGCACCACCGCGGGCCTTTGGTCGGAGGCACCTGCAGCAGAATGAGAATCCGTTCTCGGAGTTGATTCAGAGGCGTATGCAAGTCGGACCTTCGAACGTTCCGAAAACCCTTACCGTCCTATTAGACAATTGACCCTAGAAGAAGCGGGCCAGTGCGTCTCAAGTCATTTGACCGGTATCTCTAGTGCTACTAAGCTGGGTTCGGGCTTTGGTACGGAGGTCTCGTTTCGCATGTACACTGATGGGTCACGTCGTCTTTTCATCATACATAGCTTCTCGACGAATTTCAACCCTTTCTCCGAGATCGGCTTCAATTCTAGGTAGCCTGCCTTTGCCGCTCCGTTAACTATCTCTTCTCCTCGTGGAGTCCTAGTCAAGATGGTTGTCCAGCCAGTCGCTGATCCGATTGCTCCTATGGCGATGTCTGCAAGCTCGGCTGAGTAGTCTATGCAAACATTGCACTCTTCTCTTGCGGAGAACGCGACGGCTTCGACAGGCTCGTCTATAACCAGTTTCTCCCCCACGTAGACTAGTAATCTGGCCTTCTTGACATTGACCTTGGTGATAGTTCGGAGATCGATTCCACGTTTCCCTTGCACATAGTCGACCATCATCTTCTGATAATCAAAGACCTTCGAGCAGAATAACCCCATGGTAAAGACGACGTTCTTTGCCAGTTTGGGCGTGGCGATCCAGTGTGTAGTCATTCTCCACATGCCCTGTAACTCGCACGGCAATCCCACAACAGCCAATCTTTCTTCTTGAGAGTTTGTGCTGCCGCGATTGGGAATGGCAATCTCTCCTAGACCACCAACTTGGCCGCCTGGGGTGTATCTTGACCCGGCGGTCTTGATCAGGTCTTCTCTTGTGCTGGCGATCTGTGGCTCCGGTCGGTAGGGGTCTTTGAAGCTGTACCCTGAAACGACCGCATAGTCAATTATCTTCTGGTCTAAAGCATACAATAAGAGAGCGGTCCCCGCGCCGCCGTCCTGTGCTGCCCTGTGGAGCTCAGGATCTTTCGCCATGGCTGAGTATCTTCCTATGTTGATTCCTAGAATGGCTTCTTCGGGTGTGCGTTCCCGGCCGAAAACTCGTCTCTCTACATCTGCTAGGGGAAGCTCGATCCTCGGACAACTGTAGTAGCAGACTTGGCAGACTGCACAGGTCCCTCGCATTATTGGCTCCTCCTTGTCGCTGTGGAATAGTATGTCAATGGGGCAGGAGGCTATGCAGGCCCCGCAGTACATGCAGATTCCCTTGTTGACCACTTCGGATAGAAGATTGCCGAATATCTTCAGTTTCTTCGGCAATGGTTTCCATCCTTCCCCCTCAAAACTGGGTTTCAACGGGGCGGGTTGAGCGGTAGTTGCTGGCTTAGCTGCAATAGGAGGCTGTAGAGACGCCGTTGGAGGCTTCGATGGTGCGGGACTAGAAACTGGGGCTTTCTGGGGTTGAGAAGACGATTGAGACGGGGTATTCGGATTGTTAGACATTTCTCCTACCACCATTTACTTTTCCGGTTTCGCTCCTACTCTCGGAATATTGCTTGCTCCTCTTGGAGTCTCGACGGAAAATACGTATTTGTCATTCTTGCCAGCAGGAGGTCTGGCAAGCCTCTCTGGGCTCCAGACAAGTCGGTCCCTTGTGTATTCAGCTAGGTCGAATTCCACTGTTTCTTCCAGCGCATATTCTGGGCAATAGTCTGTACAGTTATGGGCCGTGACGTTACCCGCGACATAGGATTCGTCACCTTCTACTGACAGGTTTACCACCGGTTGGTTTTCGACTTGAACACTCGTGATCGTTCTGATAGGCAGGTAGACGAAGTTATCATCCATCTCGAACCTGGAAAATGATTTCGTTCTGGGATCTTCGAACATTATTCCCATCAGTTCGGTCATTTTCTGAACAAAGTGACCCCGAACTGTTAAGACGTATGCGGGTCTTCTGTTCCTGTGCCTCGTCTCGGATATTTGGCCGATTATTCGAAGGCGGAAGAGCAACTGTTGCAATTGGAAGGCTAGAATCTTTGAGGTTGTCACATATTCGAAGAACGAACTCCTGTTACCTCTGGTGGGACGGTGGAAGTATCCGTCGCCTCGCCAAGCACCTTTGACAAGCTCTTTTTGTTTCTCGACTGGTGAATACATGACCCAATCAGGCAGCTTCTTGTTTTCCGCTCCCCTTCCGAATGTTCCAAAGAACTGGCGCGCTGTCACGGAGTGGAGCAAGACATGGGTCGAGTGCTTTATCGTCTGCGTCTTCGGACCATGATCAAAGTATCGAGCCAATAACTGTGATGAGTCCTTGATGTATTCAATTTCATGCTCGCCAAAGGCGAAGCCAACTGTTCTCTTGACGGTGTAGCCTTCAGCCAAATAGTAGCCGATGAGCCTGAATAGGTCAGGGTCCGCGGGAAGTTTCAGGGTCCTCGAGATTCGCATTCCTGTGCTGGGCTGCCCCACTACTACGGTCTGTTCGTAGGCCTCGATGTCGCGGGTTTCTTTAACTATTGGAATTGTTAAGTAGTCTCCCACCTTCAACTCGACCGGAGTCTTCCACTGGGGCCTCCGAGGGGGTTTCGCGAGTCGTTTCTTGTTCTGCATAGGGATTCTCGTCGAAGCAAGCAAAGGATGGTCGGCAGTGACGCGAAGCGGGGTATGCGTGCCCAATGGTCGGATCGAGTAAAGCCTTCCTGAATAATTGCGTGTGTAGACTTTTCTTACCTGTCTGAAGAGTCCATTGTGTGTTAATACCCGGTCGCTCGGTTTAACATCTGCTATGGGCTTGACAGACGGATTCGTAGTGACGAGAGTGTCAGGAGTCACGCAAAAGTGGCAGAAGCAGCATCTTCCATAGAAGTATTGGGGGTACCATCTTTCTCCACGTGGTACGATCGTTATGCATTTTTCTGGGCAGATCCAGGCGCATATGCCGCATCCGGTGCAGCGATCCAGGTGGAGGAGATGTCTCCCTCTGTAGCCTTTCTCCACGACCAGTCGTTGTTCTGGAAATCTTAAGGTATATGATCTATGGAAGAGATGTCGAAGCCCGGAGTAATAGGCCGTCCAAATCTCCGCGACTGCTTTGATCGATCCTTTAACAGTCATTGTCTAGATTTACCTCTTTCCTATCTGTCTGCTTCCACGGGCCAATAATCGATGCTCCACCATGCTGTGGGCATGTCTGCCATGTGTCCACCTATCAGAACGGGGGCGATGATGGCCATGTTTCGATAAGAGCCTGTTATGAATCTGAGTCTGTATGGCTTGTCGCCTCCATCGCCTATCAGGTATACGCTGCATTCTCCTCGAGCAGATTCGACTCTCGAGTATGATTCGCCGCGTGGTACAACAATAGGTGCTTTTCGTCGGAAGGGACCGGAGGGAATCTTTTGGACTATTTGGCGTATGAGTTTGCAACTTTCTCGGATCTCGTCGATGCGGGCCATCGACCTCGCGTACGAGTCGCCTTCTTGGCGAGTGCAGACGTTGAAGTCGAGTTCTGGATAGGCTGCGTACGGCTCATCCTTACGTACGTCATAGTCAACGCCGGAGCCACGTAGTGCAGGCCCGACTGCGCCGAGTTTCACAGCTTCATCTTTTGACAGTTTGCCGACGCCTTTTGCCCGGGCGGTGAATATCGGGTTCTCGAAGAATATCTTGTCATACTCTTCGAGACGTTTCTCAAGATACTGGGTCCGCTTGATCGCTTCCTCCTTCATGCCCTGCGGGAGGTCGCGTCTGACGCCTCCTGGGACGATATAGGAGTGGGTGATTCGGGCACCGGTAAGTTTCTCTTGTAGGTCGACGATTAATTCTCTGTCTCCTAGTGGCCACATGAACATTGTCGTGTGTCCTAGGAAGACGCCGAATATCGATAACCAGTATAGATGGCTGGTAATCCTGTTCATCTCATTCAGTAAACATCTGAGGTATTGGGCACGTGGGGGTGCTTCGATTCCTTGAAGTTCTTCAACTGCACGAATGTAGGCGTGGTTGAGGTTGGAGGCGTCGATGATTGCGGGTCGTTCTATGACGGGTATGTTCTTGATTATGTTCCGTAGTTCATAGATTTTCTCGGTCCCTCGGTGCACGTAGCCTGGGTCGGGTGATGCTCTGATGATAATGTCTCCGTCCATCTCAATGATGAGACGCATGTGGCCGGAGCCTGAGTGTTGTGGACCCACGCTTACAGTGAGCGTCTGGCTTCCGGATTCCGATGGCTCCGAGGAGACTACGCTCGTCATCGGTGAGGGTTGTTTCTCCAATTTTACCCACTTGATCTATGCTAATCGGTTGGGATCCTGACATCTTTTCGGAGTGGTGGTGGACCGTCCCAATTGTCGATTAGGAAGAGTTTCTCGAGATGTGGATGGCCGTCGAAGGTTATCCCGTACATTTCATAGGTCTCGCGCTCGAAGTTCTCAACGGACGGCCAGATGCTGACGAGCGAGTTTACTTTGGGACTGCTCCTAGGTACGATCTCCTTGACCGACAATACAATGTCGCGTGTTTCTTTCCTTGCAAGATTTGAAACGTGATAGATAACTTCCATCTTTTGATCCCTCAAATAATCTGCTCCGCCAGCTCCGTTGGCTCTGTCGAATCCGAGCTCGTCCCTCAGGAATCTCGAGACCTCAAGCATCTTCTCCATGGCTACAGTGACTTCTGGCCTGGAACGTCGGCTTACTCTAGACTCTTTGATGGCGTCGCCGAACTTTTCCTTCAACTGATCGAGAATATGGTCCTCCCGTTCGAGGGAGGGAATGTTGGTGGGAGTGGTCATGTGTGCTCGTACACCTTGGAGCTTCTGATCTTCTCCTGAAGCATGATGATCCCCTGTTCCAAGGCCTCTGGTCTCGGCGGACAGCCTGGGACATAGACATCGACTGGTAGGAACTCATGGACGCCGTTTACGATGCTGTAGGAGTCATGAAAGAGGCCGCCAGAGATGGAGCAGTCACCCATTGCAATCACATATCTCGGGACAGCCATCTGGTCATAGATCATCTTCAATCGTTTAGCCATCTTGTTGGTGACGGTGCCTTCGACCACCATAAGGTCCGACTGTCGGAGAGAACCCAAGGGAAGAACCCCAAATCTCTCCAGATCATGCCTCGCCCCGCTGGCAGCTCCGAACTCTGCACTGCAGCATGCGGTAGTGATGTTGACGGGCCAGAGTGAGTATATGCGGCCCCAGTTTATCACGTGGCGTATCGGGGTCCGGTCGACTATTGTGTGGACAATGTCTCCGAGCTTCCCGATCCAGACGTTGATCCCATCGGCGAGCATCGCTATAGGGTCTTCGTCGGGTTGTTGTCGTGCTTTCTGGGAAGCAGACATGGTTCTACCTTACCCCTAATCTAGGAGGTGACTGTGTCCCTATTTATTGGCATCTTCAAGGGGAGAAGCAAATAACCGCTTGTGGTGTAGCTGGTGACTGGTTTAGGTATGAAAATGATAACGGGAACGGAGGGACTTAGGTGACCTCTACGATTCTGCCGCTCATTCGATGGTACTGGTAGCGGATTATGCGTTTTACGCAAGTTCCATTGAGGCATTGGTAGACCCGGTCGCCATTGGCGAAGAGTTCACGCATGACCATTGGTTTCTGACAGCTTATGCATCGGAAGGCTCCTGAGCGTCTTTCGTCAATAAGAAGTCGAAGGTCGATCTCTCGACGATCAGACTCCTGCTTGAGATATTGTCGATACGCAAGAGGTAGTGTTTGCCAATAAGACGCGTTCTCAGGCGATGTCTCGTACTCGAAACTTCTCCCAACCACTACAGGTGGCACCTTGATCCTAGGGTGACCGTGGTGAGTGGTCAGCTGTCCGTCGGACAATCTTCGATTCGATAACTTGGAAGCGGTGGAGGCTACTTCTTCTTGTTGGTACGAGGCTTCCTATTCTCTAGGACTGGAGCCAACGCAGGGATAGGAAGTGGAACCTCCTTTATGCCGTCAAGGTT
>WNEQ01002323.1_pt1 | contig 10017 bp, 10 predicted proteins | sample 5399971 | NCBI WGS metagenome assembly WNEQ01 (sample SAMN13153330, study PRJNA577476) | soil metagenome | isolation source: 20 cm grassland meadow soil 2 days after 1st rain plot 5 | place: USA:California | collected 2015-09-18
TCGAAACCATTTTATCGACCTCTCCGGATGAATGCCGCGGACGGCAGACCATGTCCTATTCGGGCGAGCAGACCTTGCTGGTGACGCGACCGACGCGGCTCATCGCCCTCCGATGGTGGAGCGCGATGGTCCTCGCCCTGATCGTGGCGGGAGCCCTCTTCGTCCAACTTCCGTGGCGGTTTTCCTCGACCCTTGGGAACCCGGCCTTGGCAAGCCTGCCGGTCAGCACGATCCTCGCGGTCTTCTTCCTCTTCCTCGCCCTCGTCGCATTCATCATCGCCGAGCTGAAGCGCAAGACGACGCGGTACGTCATCACGGACAACAAGATCATTCGCGAAGACGGGATCCTGAACAAGAACACGGAGATGATTCCGTACACGCAGCTTGAGCGCGTCGACATGAAGCAGACCTTCGGGCAGCGGATCCTCCGGATCGGGACGATCGTGGTCGACACGGGGGACGACACGATGAATCTCGACATGATCCCCCGACCGGCCCAGGTGCAGGAGCTGCTCAGCAGCCGCCTCGGCCGCCGCGGATGGTCCGGTCAACAGCCGTCGGGACCACAGCAGCCGCCGGCGACCCGGTAGTCGATCGACGTCACTGGTTCCACGGCAAAAGCAGGCGCGCCTCGCTCGTGCCGACGACGTCCCAGCGGCCCGGTTCGCCATCCGGCTCGCCTTCGACCCAGAAACCGCCGATCGTCATGTCGTAGCCGTGGGTCGGGTCCATGGCCACCGTGCAGCCGAGCTTCCTCCGGTACGTCCGGGTCGTCCAGCCGGGTTCGTGGTTCCGAGACCACTCCCGACGCTTCAGCGCCAGGACGACCTCGAGCCACTTGACGCGCTCGGCGGGCCGACCTCGGGAGATGCGCCGTAGCTCGTCGGCGACGTAATCGAGGTCCGTCCGCGAGAGGCTCGCTGCGCCGTCGTCGCCCGTGTGAGAGTGGAAACCCCCGAGCACCGCATAACCGCCTACGTCGAGATTCTCGATCGCTCCACGCGCGCGTTTGAACGCCTTTTCGTTCCCGTGGCTCACCCAGTTCGGCTTGCGGTCTTCCGTCTGGAGCGCATACGCGGCCCGCAGGACCGTCACTTCGCGCGGACGTTGCTTCATGAGCCGGGTCCCCCGGTTCCCGACCAGAAATCCATTCGTCTCACGATTGTACGCCTCGACCGCAGAGGTGACGAGGCCGACGAAAGCGCTGCGTTCAACAACGATATTGTCCATGTCGGGAGCCTCCGTTGAGGGGCCGAGAAAACGCCACCGGCTCTATAAGAAAGTGCCGTCCCTAATCTCGCCAATTCGTTTGTCTCTGATGCAGACGGTTTCGCCTCGGCGTCACGGCCCCCGAGGCCAGAAAGGAAAAATAAGGACGCGAGGATACGCGCCGCGGCGGGAATGAAGGTTTTTGCGACGGAACTCCGCGGCAAGACCGTCATGACGGAGGACGGCCAGATTCTCGGGGTCCTAGCGGATTTCCTGGTCGAGACGAAGACGGGCCGGATCCAATCGCTCCTCGTGACCCCGGCCGAGACGGTCGAGACGCGTCTCTTCAAGACGGATCCCGAAGGACGGCTCCTGCTGAGCTTCCGGTCGATGAAAGCGGTTCGGGACGTGATCGTGGTGCAGCTCGCGGATTGACCGCGGACCCGAGGCGTGCCGTGGCGAAACTCTCCTTCTTTGGCGGCGTCGGCGAGATCGGCGGGAACAAGATCCTCGTCGAGGATCGCGATGCGCGAATCTGGCTTGACATGGGTGCCCCGTTCGACCTGGGCGAGGAGTACTTCGTCGAGTTCCTTCAGCCGCGAGAGCGGTTCGGCCTCCGGGACTACTTTGCCCTGGACCTGATGAAGCGGATCCCCGGCCTCTACTCCTCGGAAGCCCTCGACCCCACCGAGATGGCGTGGGAACCGCCGGCGTTTTCGGCGATCTTCATCACCCATGTCCACTACGACCACACGCAGCAACTCCGCTTCGTCGATCCGAACATCCCGGTCCACCTGGGGGAAGGCGCGCGGACGATCCTCGAGTCGCTCGACACGACCGCGCGAGCGCCGATCTTGAGGCTCGGGGCGCACGCGTACCAAACGTTCCGTTCGGGCCAAACCAAGACCGTCGACGGCCTCGATGTCGAACCCATCCACGTCGACCACAGCGCCCCGGCGGCGTACGGCTATCTCGTGCACACGAGCGAGGGCACGATCGCGTACACCGGGGACCTCCGTCACCACGGACCGAAGAAAGTGTTGACAGAGGACTTCATCGCAGCCGCAGCCGCGGCGAGACCGATCGTCCTGATCACGGAAGGTACGCGGGTCACCCCGGACGATCCGCGGGGCACGCTGACCGAGGCCGACGTGAAGGCCGAGGCCATTCGGCTCCTAACGCCGCTGAAGGAGAAGCTCGCGATCGTCACCTTTCCTGGGCGCGACGTGGATCGGATTCGTACGTTTTTCGAGACGGCTCAGGCGGTCGGTCGCAAGTTCGTCGTGAATGCGAAGACCGCGCATCTTCTCCTGACGCTCCAGAAGGACACGCACATCGAAGTCCCCGACGTGACCAAGGCCGGCGACCTGGTCTTGTTCGACCGCCTCATGCGGAAAACGGATCCCTGGGAGAAAGAGCTACAGACGAAGCTCAAGGATCGCGTCGTGACCGCGGAACAAATCGCGGCTCGGCCGTCGGAGTACCTCGTCCAGCTCGATTTCTGGCACCTGCCCGAACTCGTCGACCTGCGGCCCCCTTCCGGTTCGCCGTTCATCCATTCGAAGAGCGAACCGTTCGAAGAGGACGATGTCAACGATGCGGTGCTGCAGCACTGGCTCGATCGATTCGGCCTTCGACGACACCAGTTGCACGCCTCGGGACACCTCAGCGAACGCGAGGTCGGCGAGATGATTCGCACGATCGACGCGAAGGCCGTGATGCCGGTCCACACGCAACACGCGGAGCGGTTTACCCAGCTGGCCCGTCGAGTTGTCCAGCCGACTCGCTTCGAGCCGATGAGGGTCGGATAGGCGACCCGTCCTTCCTCGGTACCTTGGCAGTCAGAGCGTCTCGAGGACACTGCGCGCGAAGGTCAGGTACCCCGTGTGGCCCAGCGGAGCGAACGACGGGTGAGTCCCGGACTCCGAAGCCTCGATCTCGCGCTCGATGATCTCGAGCGTGCGGATCTCCACGAACGTCCCTGCGCGCAGGGCGGCCACCGTCCGGTTCACCTGTTCGACGTTTGGCGAGTAGGAAGCGAATTGGCCACACGGCCGGAGCGACTTTGCCGCGGTCCCGATTGCCTCCCAGGGATCCGGGATGTCGACCACGAATGCGTCCACTCCGGTTTCCGGGATGGCCGCGCGGCCATCACCGAGCTTGAACTCGACGCGTTCTTCAAGCCCTGCAGCTGCAACGTTCTCCCGAGCCCGGTCCAAGAAGTCTGACCTCACGTCGTAGGTCACGACACGCCCGCCTGGACCCACGGCCTGGGCGAGGACCAACGTCAGCGCCCCCGAGCCCGCGCCCAGCTCGACGACCGAGTCGCCCGCCTTGACATCGCAATTCCAGATGAGGGACGCGGCGTCCTTCGGGCCGATGATCTGTGCCTGCCGGCGGACGGAACCAACCGCGTCTCGAATCGACGGGGTGAGGACGAGGAACGATCGGCCTCCCACGGACCAACGCCGGCCCAGCGCTGCGCGCAGCGTGTCCGCTCGGACGACACCGACCGCCGGGATGTTGACAACCTCCTGGTCCAGGACGACGAAACGCTTCGCGCCGGAGGCCTCCAAAAGCACGACCCGATCGGGGTTCACGACGGGACAAGGCCGTACAATTGTAAGACTTTCTCTAGGCCTGGAAAAGTTAATGGGTCTCGCCCCGTTCCTCGCGTGTCAGACGGAACATGGCAATCCCTTCTGAGTCGGACTCCTCAACGGGGACTCGGGTGCCTCACCGGCTATGGGAGCTGCTTCACTTCACGCCGAGAGCCCGCCGCAAGCTCGTCCGCGGGGCGCTCGTAGCCTTCATCTTCCTTGCCTTTAACGGCCTCCTCGCGGTCTTGTTTGGTGTCACGATTCTGAACTATACCATCGCGGGACTGTCTGTGAGCAGCATCGTGATCGTCGCCGCCATCGGCCTCACTCTCGTCTACGGCATGCGAGGATTCGCAAATTTCGCTTACGGGGACATCATGAGCTTGGGCGCGTATGTTGCGCTTCTCGTCAACATCAACGGACTTTCCCTCATTTGGGGAGCGATCCTCTCGTTCGTGGTCCTGGCGCTTGTGGGGATCCTCCTCGAGCTGATCGTCTTTTCCCGCCTCGAGGGCCGTGGCGCAGTTCCGCCGATTGTCGCCTCCGTCGGCGTCGGCCTCATCATCCAGAACGGGATTCGGACGATCGCGACGACGACACCATGGATTTACCGCGTGGAAGCAATTCAGGAAATCCCGATCGTCCCGGGTCTCGGCGTCCATCCGATTCGGCATATCCTGACGCCAGCCGTGGGCCTCTTGTTCGTCCTCGTCACTCATATCTTGTTGACCTACACGAACCTTGGGAAGGCAATGAGGGCCACCGCAGACAACTTCGAACTCGCGAAGGCGACCGGAATCGACACGAAGCGGGTGACATACGCGACTTGGGCCGTGAGCTGCGCGTTCGCCTCAACGGCAGGCATCCTGCTCGGCCTCTACGGACTCCTGAAGCCAACGATGGGTTTCGAGGTCCTGCTCCTCATCTTTGCCGCAGTCATCGTGGGCGGAATCGGGTCCCCCTGGGGAGCTGTCCTCGGAGGCCTCGTCATCGGACTCTCTCAGGAGATGTCGGCCCCCGTCTTCGCGTGGCTCGCGGGACCGGATGTCATCGGCTTGGTCAATGCAAGTGCGTACAAAGTCGCGATCCCATTCATTGTGATGATCGCGGTCCTAATATTGAGGCCGTGGGGAATCGCCGGACGGGCACCGGCTTTCACCGGTCGTGTCTTCTTCATTGAGAGGATTGCGAAAGCCTTAGGCAGACGCCGAAAGCCAACCGGGCCACTTGAGGACGAGAGCGGAGGCTGAGAGACTGGCGATCGACACGGGAATACTCGTCAATCTCGGGTTCTATGTTAGCATCTCGATTATCTTCGCGATCCTCGCCCTCGGGTTCAACCTCCAATGGGGATATACCGGCCTCTTCAATGCGGGCATCGCTGGCTTCTTTCTCATCGGAGCCTACACTGCGGCAATCGCGATAACCCCCCCGACGCCGCCGAGCACCGGATACCCGGGACATCTCGGCGGCTTCCAGCTCCCGCTTGCCGTCGGGGCCTTGCTCGCTATGGCGATGTCCGGCCTGGCTGCGGCGCTCGTCGCTCTTCCCACCGTGCGTCTTCGTGCTGACTACTTGGCGATCGCGACGCTCGCGTTCGCGGAGGTCGTCCGGACTGTCGCCATTAACCTCGAACCGGTGACTGCCGGAACGATCGGAATTGTAGGAATCCCTCACATACTCAATTTCTCGGGACCGAACGCCGCGTTCCTAAACACGGCCACCGATGTTGGCGTCGGAGCAGCGATCCTCGTCGGGTTGTTCCTTGGCCTCCACTTTATCGTAGAGTCGCCATGGGGCCGGGTGTTGCGCGCGGTACGCGAGGATGAAGAGGCGACCATGGCGGTCGGAAAGAATACGTTCCGGTACAAGCTCCAAGTCTTCGCCATAGGGGGGGCGCTGATGGGGCTCGCGGGGTGGCTCTTCGCGCTGACGCTGCTTTACATCGAGCCGTCCGGCAGCTTTGCTCCGGCTATCACTTTTTCAGTCTGGGTGATGGTCATTGTCGGCGGGGCGGGTAACTTGAGAGGCGCAATCGCCGGAGCGTTCGTCATTTACGGCCTGGAGTGGCTTTCTGTACAACTGAAGGATGCTGCCCCGGATTTCCTCAAGGATTCGATTCCCTACATCCGCCTAATGATAGTCGGCGTGCTGCTGATTATTCTGATCATCTACCGCCCGCAAGGTATCCTCCGAGAGAAGAAGCGCGTATTACGGTGAGAGAGCGAATGGAACACCGCGAGATCTTGCGAGTCGGAAGGGTTCGAAAGGCCTTCGGCGGAATCAGCGCGGTAGACGATTGCTCGCTCTCTGTGTCTCCACAATCCGTGACCGGACTTATCGGTCCGAATGGCGCGGGGAAGTCGACGCTTTTCAATCTGGTCGCGGGTTTGTACCAGCCCGATGAGGGCGAAATCTGGTTCAACGAAACCCGGATCGACGGTCGACCCCCGTTTGAAATCGTTCATCTGGGCTTGACAAAGACTTGGCAGATCCCGCACGAGCTCCGGAACATGACGGTGCTGGAGAACCTGGTCCTGGCCGCCAAACACAACGCCGGGGAGCATTTGCTCAACTTGTTTCTTCGACCCGGTCAAGTTCATCGGGACGAGAAGATGTGGAGGGCCCGGGCCCGCGAGATTCTGAAGTTGACGCAACTCGACGCCCTCGCGAACGAGCACGCAAAAGGCCTCTCCGGTGGTCAGAAGAAGCTCCTCGAGCTCGCGCGCGCTTTGATGACCGACCCGACGCTGGTATTACTCGACGAGCCTGTCGCGGGGGTGAACCCGACTCTAGCCGCGAACCTGATGGATCTCATCGAGAAGCTTCGCCAGGCGGGACGGACCTTCTTCCTCATCGAACACGATATGAACGTCGTCATGAACCGCTGCGACCGAGTCATTGTCATGCACCAAGGACGCACGATCGCGGATGGAACGCCGGCCAGCGTGAAGGCGAACCCACTTGTCATCGACTCCTACCTTGGGGGGTAACGATGCTCCTCGAGGCCCAACAAGTCCACTCAGGATATGGGGAAATGGAAATTCTGCATGGCGTTTCGATGACCCTTGACCAAGGCGAGATTGTTGCCGTCATCGGTCCGAACGGTGCGGGGAAGTCGACGCTCATCAAGACGATTTTCGGTCTACTCCCGGCGACCCAGGGTCACGTGTTGTTCCGAGAGGCGGACATCACCGGAAGGCATCCGCGGGATCTCGTCCTCATGGGCCTCGCGTACGTGCCGCAGACGAACAACACCTTTCCATCGCTCACGGTCCTCGAAAACCTCGAGATGGGGGCCATCACCCGACGGACATCGCCGATCCCATACCCATGGAACCGCGCCGAACGGGCGAACCCCCACTCCCGCATGATGAACGACGCGCAAATCCGGGAACGGGCCGATGGAGTGATTGCGCTGTTCCCAAACTTGCGCCCCAAACTTCGAGAGCGGGCGGGCAACCTGAGCGGAGGGGAACAACAACTGGTCGCGTTGGCGAAATCGATGATGCTCGATCCGGATGTGCTTCTGATTGACGAGCCCTCTGCCGGGCTCGCGCCGAAGCTGGTCGACGTCCTTTTCTCGAAGATTGTCGAAATCAACCAGAACGGGAGCGCCGTGGTGATGGTGGAGCAGAACGCAAAGAAGGCATTGGCGATCGCTCACCGCGGATATGTCCTCGAGACCGGTCGGAACCGGTTCGAAGGCGCTGGGCAAGCGCTCCTTCACAATCCGGACGTGGCCAGACTCTACCTTGGCGGCTGAGACAAGCTCGGGCTAAGGGAAGAAAAAGAAAGAGAAGAAAAGGAAAAGGGTTCAGTTTAGCCTCGAAACTGCGGCCGCCTGAATCTTCCCCACGAAGAAGTCCGTTTGGGAGGCGAGGGCCTTCAAGGCCGCCACAGCAGACGCCGGTTGTACGAGCGACTCCCCAAAGTACGCGCGGCGGTAGATCTTGAAGTTCGGAGAACCGCCGACACCCCAGACCTCGTAGCTCCCGCGGCCTGGATCGTTCGTTGTGTTCAGGTCTTCCGTCCCCGCCGATCCTTCCCAGTTGATCGCGTGCCCGGCGGCAATCTCGGTGAGCGCCTTCGACCATTGGCCACCGTTGATTACCGTTCCCGTCGGGCCTGAGACTGCGCGAAGCTGGGACTTGATTGACGCGCCGTCCACCGCGCCTGCCTTTTGGGCCGCCAACGCAATCATGTACACCGCATCATACGCATGGGATGCGTAGAGGACAGGTACCTGGTTGAAGAAGCGCGCCTCGTACCGTGCGGCGAAGGCGTTGTACAGCGTGGTGTTGGGCGCGGCCGGGGCAGTCCCCCAAAGCTTGGTTACGTCGGCCCCAACGGCCGGATCCCGGAGCGAGTCGACGAAGGTCTGATCGTCGAGGCCTTCCGAGAAGACCCATTGCTTGTTCCACCAAGAATGGGTCGACAACCCGGTTTGCCACTGCTTGATGACGGTCAACCCGGTGTCGGGATACGCGACGAAGTACACCACCTGAGGTGCCGCAGCGGCGTTGGCGCCAAACAGCTGATTCAGCGCACTCGTGTAGTCCGCCGCGGCCTCCGGGATGATGACGACTTGAGAGGCGTTGACGGTTCCGGTCAGGGCTGTAAACTTCGACTTGAAGTTGTTGGCCAAGCCGACACCGTAGGGGTTGTTAATCGCCATGACTCCTGCGTACCTGAACGAGCTGTTCGTGTACAGGTAGCTCCCGGCGACGGCGCCTTGCAGCGCGTCCGAGGAGATGGTTCGGAAGAACCAACCCTTTGTGACGGTCAGGTCCGAGAGCTTCACGGAGGTCGCCGAGGGGGAGACCATGACGACCCCATTGGTTGACGCGATATCGATCGAAGAGAGGGTGCCACCCGAGAACTGAGCTCCGACGATCGCATTCACGTGGTTTTGGGTGATCAGCTTCGTCGTCGCTGCGGCTGCCGCGGTCGACTGTGTTTGGTCGTCTTCATTAAAGACCTGGATCGGCTGTCCGAGAACCCCACCCGCGGCGTTGATCTCCTCGACGGCCATGTTCGCTCCTTTCGTATCGCCCGGGCCGTACGGTGACAATCCTCCGGTCAACGACAAGAGGGTTCCTATCCGCAACGCGGGCTTCCCCGCCGGGGCAAACAGGCCTCCAAGCACTGCGGCCAGAACGACCACAACAATCACGACGATGACCGCAACCGCAATCCACACTGCTCTGCTCTTCGGGGCAGGCTTCGCTCCCGAAGGTGTAGGCTCCTCCATAATAACCCCGGGGGCGTCATGTTGTGACATGGTTTAAACGTTCTGGCCGCGGCTGGATTTTGACAAACATTAGGCCAGTATTCGAACTTTGAAAGGCCGAGTGGGCGACCCCGGGTTCCTCGACCAACAGCCGAGGAGAGGTACCCTGGCTGTTCACAGCGGACGGTCACGTCGATAGATGACGTAACCGACAAGTCCGAACACCGGCACCAGGAACACGATGGCGAACCAAAACAGGCTGTTCATGCCGCGAATCCGGGCGTCCTGGTACACCCATAGCGCGACCAGGAGGAAGGCGACGTAGAGGCCGAGAAGGAAAAGCAAGAAGCCGACGGCAGAGCCCGATGCGGTCGCTTGGAACGGGATCGCGATGTCTCCCAGGACGTCGGGCATCTCGCTCACCCTACGACGCAGTCTCTGTCGCGCGGCATGCCCTCAAGCAATATTTATATCATTATGCGCGAATTCGTCGAATCGACGGGAGGGAGGCTCGACTGGCCGAATTGACCACCGGCGCGCTGCTCCTGGTTATCGGGGTGGCCTTGTCGGTGATTGGAATCCTGTTTTTCCCGTTTCTTTGCATCGGCATCCCTCTCCTGATCGTCGGGGTCATCCTCATCGTCGCCGAGGGAGGACAGGTGACGAAGTCTCGGCCGATGATGTACCCCGGGTATCCGGCTCCTTATGGATATCCGCCGTACGCGCCGCCGCTGCCTCCAGCCCCACCGGCACCGCTCGCGCGGGACGCGGGTCAGCCTCCTGCCGCCGCGATGGGTCGCTTCTGCACCAACTGCGGCTCGCCGGTCGCGACCGGAATCTCATTCTGCCCGAGCTGCGGGACCCGGCTCGCCACGTGAGCCGCCGCGCGATGCCTTTATGGCCGGACAGTCTTCTCCGACGCTCGGTGCCGCGGTGAAGAGTTCCGAGGTGTCGGGTTTCTACAAGAAGAGCCCC
>WNEQ01003137.1_pt1 | contig 10017 bp, 10 predicted proteins | sample 5399971 | NCBI WGS metagenome assembly WNEQ01 (sample SAMN13153330, study PRJNA577476) | soil metagenome | isolation source: 20 cm grassland meadow soil 2 days after 1st rain plot 5 | place: USA:California | collected 2015-09-18
GGAGAACGATAAATATCCCGTGTCCAAGATAATATGGATGCGCGGTCCGTCGCCCCATCCCCAGGATCGCCGCGCACGACGCGACCGTTTACAAAAGTGCTTTATCGGGTGGCATCGGATTCGCACGGGGATTGGGATGGCTCTACCGCGGGATAGCATCTACCTCAGCGTGGATGCGTTGCCGGAACCGCTCGAACGCGTGCGGGTCCGCAAGGTCCCGACCGGGATTGCCGACCTGGACAGCATTGTTGACGGCGGTTTCCCGAGCGGATCGACGATCCTCCTCTGGGGCGACGTCGGGGCCGGGATGCAAGAATACGTCTACACGGCGGGGTCCAAGACCGCGCTCGTGAACGAACGTCCCGAGGCGCGACACTACTACCTCGGAGATCGGTGCGACGATTCCGACCTCCCGACCCAGGTCTGTTACGTGACGTTCTCCCGGTCGAAGGACATCATCCTGCAGGAGCTCGCGACGTCGTTCAACGGCGACTACTACCGCGCGTTCCGGGATCACACGGTGTTCAAGGACTTCTCGAGCGTCTACTTCCGCCACAGCGTGGTACCCGCCACGTGGACGAACGAAGACGACGTCTTCGACCGCCCATCCACGAATATCCTGGAGGAACTCGTGGCCTTCTTGGACGAGAACGCACACGACTCGATGGTCGTCATCGACTCCATCACGGACCTTGCGGTCTCGGACATCGTCGAGATCAAGGACCTAGTGACGACCATCAAGGGTCTCCAGCGAGTCGCGAAGCGATGGAATGGCCTCGTATACCTGATGCTCACGCGGGGAATCCTCGAACGGCGGCATGAATCGCTCTTGATGGACAGCACCGACGGGTGCCTCGTTTTCGAATGGCGGACATCGACTCGATCGAGCACCCGCCAGCGATACATGTACCTGGAGAAGTTCACCGGGGTGCTACCCCACCTACCGCGGGACAAGATCGCCCGCTTCCCCACGATGGTGTCGTCCAATCACGGTCTCGTTGTCGTGTACATGGAACGGATCTCCTGAGGTGAGAAAATCGCCGAGACGGAAGCAGAGTCGGCCGTGCGGGACGCGGGGGACGTTGGACGCTCGGGCAACTTCGTGCTCACGGGCATCGACGGCCTCGATGAGATGCTTGGGCGCGGCGTGCCGACCGGACACATCATCACGGTCCTCGGTTCGTTCGGGACCGGGAAGACGACGTTCGCGCTCCAGTTCTTGATGCAAGGTCTAATCAACGGCGAGAAGGCCATCTTCATCTCCCTCGAAGAGGACGCCGACTCCGTCATCGCGAACGCCGCGTCGTTCGGGTGGGACCTGGCCAAGTACATCAAGGAGAAGAAACTCCACATCGTGAAGTTGGAGCCGGCGGATGCGAAGACGACCGTCACACGAATCCGGTCCGAGCTTCCGGACTTCATCAAACGAAGCGGGGCGTCCCGGGTCGCAATCGACTCGGTCAGCTTGTTGAACATGCTCTTCGCGGACGACAAGGAACGTCGCGAGAAGCTGTTCGCCCTTTGCAAGCAACTCAAGTCGACCGAGGCCACGTGCATCTTCACCGCCGAGGTGAAGGACGACAATCCGCGGTCCTCGCGAGACGGCCTCGTCGAGTACGTGTCCGACGGGGTCATCGGGCTGCGCTTCAACGAGCGGGAGAACGGGGAGGTGCAACTGGTCATGCAGGTGATCAAGATGCGACGGTTGAAGCATCCGCGGTCCGTGAAACCGTACAGCATCACGGAGCAGGGACTCGAGGTCCACGGCGACATGGAAGTGTTCTGAGACGATGACCCCGGGCCGACCGAGGCGCCATTCGGAGCGGAACGATTAAGCCAGACGACGCTCACGCCGCTACCGTGCGGGTCGGCATTCTGGTCTTCGACGGCGTCGAGGAGCTCGACGCGGTCGGCGTGTACGAGGTCCTCGCCAAGGCGAAGCAGATCCACCCGACGCTCGACCTGACGGTGCGCTTTCGGGCCCTGAAGGAACAGATTACGGGCGCCCTCGGGATGAAGTTCCTCGCCCACGAGGTCCACCGAGAGCTCTCCGACCTCGATCTCGTCATCGTGCCGGGCGGGGCGGGACGCACGGAAGTCGTGCAAGATGCGGAGTTCCTCAAGCGGCTCCTGGACTTCGGGACGGAGAAGCCGATCGCCAGCGTGTGCACGGGAGCCTTGATCCTGGGGGCGGCGGGCCTCCTCGCCGGGCGAAAGGCGACCACACACCAAAGCGCCCTGGACGAACTCGGGGCCATCGCGGACGTTGTCGAGGCGCGCGTCGTCGAGGACGGCCTGGTCACCACCGCGGGGGGTGTCACGGCATCGATCGATCTCGGACTCCACCTACTCCAGAAATACTTCGGCCCGGAGCTCGCGGGTGAGGTCGAGGAGCGAATCGAATACCAGCGCCCGCTGTGAGCGTTGGGACAAGTGGCCCTCGTTCGTGGGCGCCCGTTGGCGGATCACCCAAACTCCTAAGTGGTCTCGCTCGTCTCCGGGCGACGGGGAGGCGTCGTGCGGTTCCTCCGAAAGGGCAAAGTGAAGGAGGTCTACGAGGTCTCGGAAGAGGAACTCGAGTTCGTCTTCACGGACCAGATCAGCGTGTTCGACAAGGTCATCCCCACGCTCATTCCGCACAAGGGAGAAACCCTGTGTCGCACGTCGGCGCACTGGTTCAAGGTCGTCCAGGACCTCGGCTTCCGGACGCATTTCCTGAAGGTCATCGACGGAAACCGGATGCGCGTGCGCCGGGTCCAGGTCATCCCCGAGTACGATCGAATCACGCCATCCACCCGCAATTTCCTGATTCCGCTCGAGGTGATCGCCCGGTACTACGTCGCGGGATCGTTCCACGATCGGATCAAGGCCGGCACGATCCGGCCCGAGGATGTCGGGTTCCCGAAAGGACGTGTGCCGCGTTACGGCGAGCCCTTTCCGGAGCCGTTCGTCGAAGTGACGACCAAGCTGGAAAAAGTCGACCGCGAGCTGACGACGAAGGAAGCGCTCGAAATCTCGAAGCTGAGCCCCCGCGAATACGACAAACTCGTCGGCGCCGTGTTGAAGATTGACGCGCGCCTCAACGCCGACGTGAAACGACGCGGACTCATCCACGTGGACGGGAAGAAAGAGTTCGCGATGGATGGCGAGCGCCGACTCATGCTCGTCGACACGTTCGGGACTGCCGACGAGGATCGCTTCTGGGATGCGGCGGCGTACGAGAAAGGGGAAACGGTGGAATTGAGCAAAGAGTACGTGCGTCAGTATTACCGACGGATCGGGTATCACCAGGCGCTCATCGATGCGAGGACCGCGAGGAAGCCGGAGCCCGATATCCCGCCGCTCCCGTCCGACATCGTCCGAGAGGTAAGCGACCTCTACGTCGCGCTCTTCGAGCGGATCACGGGCGAGAAATTTCGTTGACGCGCCACGTTTGACGATTCCCGATTCTGTCAGAAGAAAGTCTTTTACCGAGGGCAGGAATACGTCTCGTGGTCGGGGTCAGGGATGGAACTGCTCATCTATGTGAACGGCAAGTTTCTACCGCAATCCGAGGCGAAGGTCAGCGTCTTCGACCATGGCCTGCTGTACGGTGACGGGGTCTTCGAAGGCATCCGCGCGTACAACGGCCGCATCTTCAAGCTCGAGCGCCACCTGGACCGACTCTTCCAAAGTGCGAAAGCGATCGACCTGAAGCTCCCGCATTCGAAAGAGGAGTTCACACGGATTATCCTGGAGACGTGCAGACGCAACGACATCAGGGAAGGATACATCCGCCCGATCATCACACGCGGGCCGGGCGATCTCGGCCTCGATCCGCGGAAGTGCAAGTCCGGTCCGAGCGTCATCGTGATCGCGCAGCCGAGCATCAATCTCCTCGGCAAGGTCTACGAGCGCGGCCTCAAGGTCGTCACGTCGTCGTACCGACGCGTCCCGCCCCAGAGCCTCAGCCCGTCGATCAAGTCCTTGAATTATCTGAACAACATCATGGCCAAGGTCGAGGCGAACCAGTACGGCGCGGATGAAGCGCTCATGCTCGACATCCACGGCTATGTTTCCGAGGCGAGCGCCGAGAACGTCTTCATTGTCCGCAACCACACCCTCGTGACGCCGTTCACATCGACGAACCTTCCCGGAGTCACGCGGGAGGCCGTCCTTGAGATCGCCCCGAAGCTCAGCCTCGAGGCGAAGGAGCAATTCTTCACGCTCTACGACGTCTGGGCCGCGGACGAGGCGTTCATCACCGGCTCCGCCGCAGAGATCGCCCCGGTCGTCGAGGTCGATGGCCGGACGATCGGAGACGGGAAGCCCGGGGCGACGACGAAAGCGCTCATGAAGGCGTTCCGAGACCTCGTGATGTCGACGGGCACGCCGATCTGACCCGTCGCGGGCGAAGGCAAATCTAAAGGAGACCCTCGGCATCGTCCGGTCGAGCCGCGAAATGAAATTCCTCGAGCACAAGGCGAAGGAGGTCTTCGCTCGCTACGGCATTCCGGTCCCCCGCGGCGTGGTCGCCTCGCGGCCCGAAGACATCGTCGACCCGCCCCTGCCGTGCATGGTGAAGGCCCAGGTGCTCGTCGGCGGCCGCGGCAAGGCGGGAGGCATCCGGCCCGCGAACACGCTCGACGAAGCCCGGACGGTCGCGGGCGAGATCCTCGGAATGAACATCGGCGGGTACACGGTCAAGCAGGTGTACCTGGAGCAGCGGCTCGACATCGGGAGGGAGCTGTACCTTTCCTATACGATCGATCGGTCGGCGAGGGAGGCCCTCCTCATCGCGAGCGCTCTCGGCGGCGTCGAGATCGAGGCCGTTCCGCACGACCAGATCTTCATGGAACAAGTGCCCGTCCTCGTGGGGCCCCAGCCGTACATCTGGCGGGCCCTCCTGCGCAAGCTCGCCCTCCCGAAGGAAATCGGAGACCAGATCGTCGACATTGCGTGGAAAGCGTACAACCTCTTCCGCAAGGAAGACGCGGAGCTCGTCGAGATCAATCCGCTCGCGGTGACGCGCGACGGGCGGGTCGTCGCCGGCGATGCGAAGCTCGTGGTCGACGACAACGCGGAATACCGCCATCCGGAATACGCGACGCTGGACCAAGACCGGACGCCGCTCGAGGAAGAGGCCCATGCGAAGGGCATCGCGTTCATCCAGCTCGACGGGGACATCGGCGTGATCGCGAACGGAGCGGGCCTGACGATGGCCACCCTGGACGTCCTGAACCTGAAAGGGGGGAAAGGCGGCACGTTCCTCGACCTCGGCGGAACAGACGATCCCGCGAAAGTCGCAGAGGCGTTCGAGCTGCTCCTGAAGGCGAAGCCTTCGGCGATCCTGCTCAACATCTTCGGCGGGATCACGAAAGCCGACACGGTGGCCCTCGGCGTGAAGCAAGCGATCGACGTCATGCACGCGAAGGTCCCGGTCGTCGCTCGGATCAAAGGAGTGAACGAGGACAAGGCGAAGGAAATCCTCCGTGGCGTCGGGATGTTCCCGGCCGAGACGATCGAAGAGGCCGCGGAACTCGCGGTCAAGGCGAGACGAGGAGCATCCTGAGATGGCCGTGCTCCTGACGAAGAAGAGCCGTGTGGTCGTCCAAGGGATCACCGGCCACCAGGGTCAGTTCCACACGCGAGCGATGCTCGACTTCGGGACCAAGGTCGTCGCCGGCGTCACGCCGGGCAAGGGCGGCCAGAAGGTCGAAGGCGTGCCGGTCTACGACGGCGCCGACGAGGCCGTCCGCCGGAAGAAGGCGAACGCGTCGATCATCTTCGTCCCGGCGGCGTACGCGAAAGACGCGGTCATCGAGGCGGTCGAGGCCGGCATCCAGCTCATCGCGGTGATCACGGAACACATCCCGTTCCACGACGCGCTCGAGTTCCAGCCGTACGCGCGCTCGAAAGGCGTCACGGTCATCGGCCCGAACTGTCCGGGGATTGCGTCGCCCGGCCAGGCGAAGATGGGCATCATGCCGAATCGCATCTTCCGACCTGGAGATGTCGGCGTCATCTCGCGGAGCGGAACCCTCACGTACGAGATCGTGAACGCCATTACCGAGGCGGGCCTCGGCCAGACGACGTGCATCGGGATCGGGGGCGACCCGATCATCGGGACGAACATGGTCGAAGCGCTCGCGAAGTTCCAGAAAGATCGGGCGACGAAGAAGATCGTCCTCGTGGGCGAAATCGGCGGGACGGCCGAAGAGGAAGCCGCGGCGTTCATCGCGAAACGGGTCACGAAACCCGTCGTGGCGTACGTGGCCGGGCGGACCGCACCGCCGGGGAAACGGATGGGTCACGCGGGCGCGATCATCCAGGGGGGCCGAGGCACCGCGGAGTCCAAAGTGAAAGCCTTCGCCGACGCGGGCGTCCCGGTCGCCCAATACCCGGACGAAGTCGCGAAGCTCGTCGCAACCGCGTAGGCGCGGACAAACGTTCTTCTAGCCGCCTCGGTTGGTGGTGACGGGGAGCCCAGAAGGGCTGAGAGTCTCCCGCGTGAGGGAGAGACCCTTGGAACCTGATCCCGGTAATGCGGGCGTAGGGAACGCGAGGACTTTTCAGCCCCGGGATCCTGAGGAGATCTCGGACACGGAGACCGGAGGCCAGCCCGACAGCGTCTTGCCCGAGTACGGCGGCACGACTCTAAAAGTCGAACCCTTCGGCATCGAGCACATCACCGATCGCGAGCGGCACGGTCGGCCGTCCCGGTTGTTCCCCTTTTGGTTCGGGGCGAATGCGACGCTGTACAGTTTCCTCGTGGGGTTCCTCGGGATCGCGGTACTCCGCCTCCCCGTGGACATCGCCCTCGAAGGCGTAATCCTCGGGACCGTCCTCGGGTCGATTCCGTTCGCCCTCCTGAGCATCGTCGGTCCGGCGACCGGCTATCCGCAAATTGCCCAATCGCGGAGTTCCTTTGGACGCCGGGGTGCGTACCTCCCTGCGGCCCTGAACTGGTTCTCGACGACGGGCTGGAGTGCGGTCACCTTCATCCTGGGAGGCCTTGCATTCAGCCTGTTCCTCCCGACCCCTTTCGCCCTAGGCGTCGCGACTTTCGCGGTCATCCAAATCGGCGTGGCCTTCTACGGCCACAACGTCCTCCATCGGTTCGAGCAGGTCATGGCGCTGATCCTCGTCGGCGTCTTCGCCGCGATGAGCGTCGTCGCCATCCAGGAAGCGACCGCGGCAGCCTATGCGCCCTCCGGGGGCGGAATCGCGGGATTCGCGTTCATGACGATCCTTGCCGCCTCAATTCCACTGAGCTGGGCTCCCTACGCAGCGGACTTCTCCCGGTATCTCGCTCGGGACACAGCGCGCCGACGCATCTTCGTTCCCGCCTTCCTCGGGATGGCGGTGGCGTGCATCTGGGTTGAGGCAATCGGGATCCTGTTGACGATGTCCCTCGTTTTCTGGGGCGATCCCGTGCTCGTGTTCGCCCATGCCTTTGGTGGCGGGCTCGTCGTCCCGCTGCTTCTCCTGCTCGTCGTGAACCTCTTGGCCGCCAACGCCCCGAACCTCTATTCAAGCGGGCTCTCGCTTCTTGCCCTCGACGTCCCGGTGAGGCGTGGGACCTCCGTCCTTGTCGGAGGCGCAATCGCCACCGTGCTCGCGGTCTGGGGCGGCACAGATCGGGTCTCGTTCTACGAGAGCTGGCTCTTCTTTGTCGAATACTGGATCGCACCCTGGGCTGCAATCGTCCTGATCTCATTCTTCGTTTTCAGGCATCGCGGTGCGGAGCCAAGCCCTGACACGGCTCCACGGTGGCGCCTTCCGGCTTTGGCGGCCTACACCGCCGCGGTGATTGTCGCAGTTCCCTTCATGAACCGTGCCCCGCGCTTCGTTGGGCCGGTTTCGTCCGCGCTCGGCGGCGTGGACTTGAGCAACCTCGTCTCCTTTGGTGCCGCATCCCTGCTTTTCTACGTCCTCGCATCCCGGGGAGAGCGCCGCTCGCGAGCCACGGTGGACCATCCTGTCGTTTCGGAGTCGGAATCATGACGGAAGCAATCCGGCCCAAATACCCGATGGGTAAGGTGAGTCGTGCGTTCTTTGAGAATGTAATCGCGCACCATTTGGGTGCGAGACGAAAAGACATTGCCGTCGGTCCCGCCAACGGCGTGGACATCGGCGTCGTCCGGCTTCCGGATCGGCGCGCCCTCCTGTCGACGACGGACCCGATCTACATCGTGCCTCAGTACGGTTGGGAGCGGGCCGCATGGTTCGCATTTCACATCCTCGCATCCGATCTGACGACGTCGGGCGTCGCGCCGCAGTACATCACGATGGATTGGAATCTGCCGATGGACATCGAGGACGACGAAATCGAGACGATGCTCCGAGTTGTCGATCGCGAATCGAAGAAATACGGCGCCGCAATCGTGACGGGCCATACGGGCCGCTACGAGGGCTGCGCGTACCCGATGGTCGGGGGGGCGACGTTCCTTGCCATTGCGTCGAAGGACGGCTGGGTCACCGCCAACATGGCGAAGCCGGGGAATCATCTTCTGGTGACGAAGACGGCGGCTCTCGAGGCGACCGCCATCCTAGCGAACACCTTCCCGGACCTCGTGGAGCGGAGGCTCGGCACGGATACGACGAAGCGCGCCCGCGCGCTCTTCGAATCCATGAGTACGGTCGATGATGCGTTGGCCGCCGCGTCCGTCGGAGTGGAGGGCGGGGTCCGGAACGCGGTCTGGGAGATGGCGCAAGCCTCCGGCCTTGGAGTCGACGTGGATCTGACGACGGTGCATCTGGATCCGGCCGTCGCGGAAGTCTCCAAGCTCTTCGGCATGGACCCGTTGGACGCGATCAGCGAAGGGACCCTCCTCATCGCGGTCGACTCGGACGCCGCACAGGAGGTCATCGCACGCCTGGAGAAGGAAGACATCCTTGCGAAGGACATTGGCCGATTCACGAAAAAGGGCCAAGCCTGCCGGGATCGTGGAAAACCCTTCCACCCCGCGGACCGCGATCCGTTTTGGGTCGCCTTCAGCCGCGCCCTCATCGGGGAGATCTCCTGACCCCAAACCCTCCGCGAGGACAGCGCCTCGGCGGCGTATACCTCGTCGCGTCGGCGCAGAAACCGGTCACTCGCTTGCTTGCGACCGTCACAGCGGCCCTCGAAGGCGGCATCTCGGCGGTTCAACTACGCGAAAAAGGGGCCTACTCTCCGGAGGAGCAGATCGCCGCGGGCCGGGGTCTGCGGGAACTTTCGCACGGCTTTGACGTCCCGTTTCTCGTGAACGACGATCCGGAACTCGCTCGCCGCCTCGACGCGGACGGAGTCCACGTCGGACGCGACGATCCCTCCCCTCGAATCGCACGTGCGATCCTCGGGCTGAAGGCGATCATCGGCGTCACCGTGTACGGAAATCCCGGCGAGGAGTCGTCGGCCGCGGAGAGCGGCGCGGATTACCTCGCCTGCGGACCATTCTTTCCAAGCCCGACAAAGCCGGACGAGCCCGTGCTGCCGTTGCACACCCTCGACGCGGTCGTGCACCGTTCGACGCTCCCCGTGTTCGCCATCGGCGGGGTGAATGCGGAGAACGCCGGCCTGCTGGCGCGCCACCGAGTCGCCGGCGTGGCTGTGGTATCGGCCATCATGGACGCGCCGGATCCACGGCACGCGACGGAGGCGATCCGACGTGCGTTTTCGGGGGCTTCGCGTACGTGACGCGTGCGACGCACGCGCACTCGAAGAAACGCGCGCGCGAGGAATCATCGGCGGGAACATCCAGCGACAAACGGTTAAATAGAGCCCCTTGCGTGCGAGCCTTTCCGTGCGTCGACTCATTGTGACGGAGAAGTTCAACGCCTCGATCCGGATCGCGACGATCCTCAGCGGCGGAAAATCGAAGCGGTCGTATGTGGAAGGGACGCCTGTCTTCGAATTCACTCAGGGCGAAGACCGCGTCCAGGTGGTCGGCCTCCGCGGACACATCATCAACCTCGACTATCCGGACGCCCTCAACGACTGGGCGCGGGTCGACCTCAAGGAACTCGTCTGGGCGGAGCCCCAGAAGGTTGTGA
>WNEQ01002325.1_pt1 | contig 10015 bp, 9 predicted proteins | sample 5399971 | NCBI WGS metagenome assembly WNEQ01 (sample SAMN13153330, study PRJNA577476) | soil metagenome | isolation source: 20 cm grassland meadow soil 2 days after 1st rain plot 5 | place: USA:California | collected 2015-09-18
TCCGATATAATACCGGAGAATAAATGAGAAAATGTCATCGCTGTTCGGCATATCGGAAAGAATAGTCAGCCAGAAAGGATCAGGAGCACACGTCGTAGTGGGATTGATAATCCTGATAGTTGGAGTAGCAATAGGCCTGTCGGTGGAAAACAACGCCATAGTGTACGCAGCGATTGTCATCGGACTGGCCATAATAATCTCGGCCTTCCTGATGATAATCAAGCAGTACGAGCGGGCCATAATACTACGACTTGGAAGGTACCACAGGCAGGTCGGACCGGGCGTTCAGACAAGAATACCATTTGTGGATGGCGTCCTCGTAGTCGATGTAAGGGAAAAGGTGAGGGAATTCAAAGCAGAGCGGATGCTTACCAAGGACAACGTGCCGGTGACAATAGATGCAATCCTGCGCTACCGGATAATTGAGGACCACGCCAGAGACGCTATACTTAACGTGGAGAACTTTAACCAGATGATCCAGCAGGTTTCGCAGACGACGCTTCGCAACAACATTGGTTCTTCAGTGTTCCAGGACATCCTGTCAAAAAGGGAAGAAGTAAACCAACATGTCAAATCCGTTATTGCAGGTGAAGCGAGCAACTGGGGAATTGAGGTGACAGGCGTAGAGATCCGTCAGGTGATAATCCCACAGGAGCTTGAAGCTGCCATGTCAATGCAGGCTCAAGCGGAGAGGGAAAAGAGTGCGAGGGTTACATATGGCGAATCAGAAGTGCTGGTCGCAAAGCAGTTTGAAGAAGCGTCTAGGGTGTATGCGGACAATCCCATGGCGTACGCGCTAAGGCAGGCCAACATGCTGTACGAGTCGATAAAGGTGCAAGGCAGCACCATTGTCATGGTTCCGTCAGAGACTCTCAACTCGATGGGATTTGGCAACCTAGGAATGACGCTGGCATACTTGGAAAGCACAAAAAAGGCCGCGGCGCAATCGCAATCGTCGAAATCAACCAGCGTCAAGGACAAAGGTGCGACCGATGAGCTATGAATGGTCGCAGTGGCTCGACTTTGACAAGGCAAATATTGAAGCTGTACCTGAATCGCCTGGCGTCTGCGTTATGCACGCAAGCATGAAGATACTATACATCGGAGCAAGCCGGAACATACGCAAGGAGCTGCTGGACCAGCTCTCAGACCCATGCACGGGCAAGGCCAAGCGCTTCCGTTATGTAGCGACACCTGCGTTTGAAAGCGTAAAAGAGCAACAGGTAAAAGAATACATGAAGAACCACGGCAAGCTGCCGCCTTGCATGGATCAAATACCCCATAACGCCGATTAAGCAACATCTAGCAGGCGTACATTCTACAGCGCGTCAATACGATGAATGAACGCTGACATGAAAGAAAAGATGATTAGGCTTCATTCAGCCTTGTGCGTATCATCTCTAGTACGGCGTTAGGGTCTGCCCTACCCTTTGTCAGTTGCATAACCTTACCGAGCAAAAAATTAGCCGCATTGGGGTTATGCTTTGCGTCCTGAACGGCTGCCTGCTCTGACTTGAAGACAGTCTCGACCGCTTGTGCAAGAGCCCCGGCATCGTCTATCTTGCCGGCCTGCGTCTTTTTAGCGACTTCAGAGGGCATCTCACCTGTCCTGACTATTTGGCCCAGAATCTGCTTAGCAGTAGCCCTGTTTATCATGTCCTGATCGACCAGCTTTGCCAGGTCCGCGATATGCTCCGGCCCAATTTTTAGCCCTAGAAACAGCGACCGTTCCTGCTCTTTTTTCCGCTCATCCACAAAGCTCATCAGATCCGTGACTATCCAATTTGCGATCTCCTTTGGTGATGAATATATCTCGATCGCTGATTCGAAAAAATCTGCCATATGCTTGTTGTCAATGAGCACCTGAGCGACGTGGGCTGAAATGCCGTACTTTGAAACGAATCGTTCCTTGCGGGCGTCTGGCAGCTCTGGCATCGATTGCCTTAAAGATGAAACAAACTCGGTTCCAAGCACCACTGCCGGTACGTCAGGTTCCGGGAAGTAGCGGTAGTCCTGCTCCTCTTCCTTTGACCTTGATTCTTTCGTCACCTTCCTTGCGTCATCCCAGTGGCGCGTCTCCGACCTGACTTCTATGTCGCGTGAAGCCATGGTTCTCTGCCTAGTGATCTCGTAACGCACTGCCTTTTCCGCATCGGCAAACGAGCTAACATTTTTGATCTCGACTCTGTTGCCGCCTCCCACGGAAACGTTAGCATCGCAGCGCACCGAGCCTTCCAGCTTTGTATCACACAATCCAAGGTGCTCTATTATTGAAGTTATCTTGTCAAGGAACAGCCGGACTTCCTTTGGGTCTGCAAAATCCGGCTCGGTCACTATCTCGACCAGCGGGACGCCAGCTCTGTTATAATCTATCAAGGCGTAAACACTCGCCTCCATGCTGCCGCCCTCGTAAACGAGTCTGCCGGGATCTTCCTCAAGCTGGACGCGCCTTATCCTTGCGTTCTTGCCTCCTCCGTATTCAATCCTGCCTTCAACACCGATGCTCGTTATGCCATAAGCGTTGTACTGCGTCAGCTGAAAGTTCTTGGGGAGATCGGGGTAAAAGTAGTTCTTGCGGTAGAACGCGATCTCGTCAGGGACCTTGCAGTCAAGTGCGAACGAGATCATTCCGGCAAATTCTACTGCCTTTTGGTTCACGAGCGGGAGCGTGCCAGGCAAACCCGAGCATATTGGACAAATGTTTGCGTTTGGGGCTTTGCCCCGGTAATCGCAGCTGCATCGGCAGAACAGCTTGCTCTTGGCGCCTGTCAGCTGGCAGTGGATTTCAAGCCCTATCTTGGTCTCCATTACAAGTCGGGGCTCCTCTGCACCTTGGCCGCCTGCTCGAACAAGTATGCCGCATCCAGCATTGTCTGCTCCTGGAATTCGTCTGCCATTATCTGCAGGCCGACGGGCAGCCCGTCGGTAAAGCCGGCAGGCACCGACATTGCCGGCATCCCCGCAAGATTTGCCACCACGGTGTCAATGTCGACAAGATACATCCTGAGAGGGTCGGCTATCTTTTCACCTATCTTGAATGGGAGTATCGGCATCGTGGGTCCTATGAGGATGTCGTATTTCTTGAAAAGCGCCTTGAGCTCTCGCTTGATAAGCGAGCGCACCTGTTGAGCCTTCAGGTAGTACTTGCCGTAATATCCTGACGACAACACATACGAGCCGACAATTACCCTTCTCTTGACCTCCTCGCCAAAGTTGCTGCGCGCCTTGGCAAAGTAGCTATTCCATTCGTAGCCTTCCGGGTCAAGATCAAATCCATAGCGGACGTTATCATAGCGCGCTAGGTTGCTGCTCGCCTCTGCCATTGCAATGGTATAGTACGACGCAAGGGCGTATTGAACAGACGCAAGCGATGTTTCTTCGCACCCGCACCCTTGTTTTGCCAGCGTATCTGCTGCTTTGTGGATCACCTTTGCGACTCTTGGCTCGGCGCCTTCAATGAACTCTCTGACAAGGCCAACGCGTAGGCCTTTTCTTTGCCGCAATGAATGTGCAGGCTTGCCGCCCACTGTAGTGTGATCGTTTTCGTCAGCCCCGGCAATCGCGTTCAGCACTAACACAACGTCCGAAACCGTCCTGCCGATAGGCCCTATCTGCTCTATGCTGTTTGCGTACGAAACGAGCCCGTACCTGCTTATCAGACCGTAAGTCGGCTTAAGCCCGACTGTGGAGCAAAAACTGGCCGGGCAGCGTACCGAGCCTCCGGTATCCGACCCGAGCGATACCGTGCATTCTAGCGCGGCCACGCTCGCCGCGCTTCCGCCGGACGATCCCCCAGGCACCCTGCTGACGTCCCATGGGTTCCTCGTGGCTCCATATCTGCTAAATTCTGTCGTGGATCCCATTGCAAACTCATCAAGGTTCACCTTGCCGATTACTATCGCGCCGACGTCGCGCAGCCTCTTGACCACGGTTGCGTCGTATGGCGGTACAAATGTTTCCAGCATCTTTGAGGCGCACGTGGTTTTGATCCCTTTTGTGCAAATATTGTCTTTGATGCTTACCGCGACGCCGGCAAGCGCACCGACCTGCTCGCCATCCCTTATCTTCTTGTCTATTACTCGGGCCTCGTCAAGCGCCTCCTTTCTAACACTGACAAACGCGTTTACTTTGGGTTCTACCTTTTCGATCCTTTCCAATAGCTGGTAGATATATTCCTCGGCTGAAAACTCCCTGCCTTTGACGCCTGCGGCAACCTGCCCGGAGTCAAGGGTGTAGAGCGCCAATTCAGACCATCCTCGGCCCTTTCACAAAGCCGTCTTTCCTGTACTTTGTTCCAAGCGCGTTGCCTTCAAAACCTGCCGGTTCATCCGGCCGCAGGTCTGAAAGTCTTTTCTTGGCAACGATCGGCTTGACATGCTCTAGCTGTATGGTGTCGAGCTTGTCTAGGTATTTGATGATCTCTTCAATTTGCAACGTGTAGCGCTCGAGCTCGTCGTCTGAAAGGTCGATCCTTACAAGCCAGCTAAGGTGCTTTACTTCCTCTTTAGTCACCATTACGGTGTCAGCCTGTCTATATCTCTTGGATAAAGAGTCGCGTCGCGGATGTTTTCAACTTTGGTCAACGCCATCATGAGCCGCTCTAAGCCAAGGCCAAAGCCGGCATGTGGTGGGACGCCGTAGTCAAACACTCGGAGGTGGTATTCAAACGCATCCAGCTTTAGTCCCTGCTTTTTCATGCGCTCCACCAGCTGGTCCTTGCGGTTTATTCTTGTGCTGCCAGATGAAATTTCGAGAGCGGCAAACATCAAGTCAAACGACTCGCATACCCTGCCGCCATCAGCTGCATCAGGCTTGACATAGAAGGGCTTAGTTGAAGTCGGCCAGTCTATGATAAAGTAAAAGCCGTTCAGGCGATCATCCTGCAGACTCTTCATCACATGAGGCGAGATGTCATCACCCCACTGGATCCTCTCGCCGGCCTCTTGCAGTTTATCAATGAGATCGGAATAGGTGTACTTTGGGAACGGCAGCTCGACGGCAGGGAGCTGGAGCTCCAAGAATTCGAGGTCATCCGCGCTCCTCTCCTTTATGGTTTCGACGATGTTAACTATCATGCGTTCCAAAAGCGACATCACGTCGTTGTAGTCTACGAACGCGCGCTCAACATCTATTGATATCGCCTCCGACAGGTGGCGGTTTGTGCGCGAAGGCTCGGCCCTAAAAATGGGCCCAATTTCGAAGACGCTCTCAAATGCCATCGTCAACTGCTCCTTGTACAGCTGCGGGCTCTGAGCAAGGAACGCCTCCTTGTCGTAGTAGAATATGGGAAATAGGGCCGCTCCTCCCTCTGTCGCCGTTGCTATCATTTTTGGCGTGTTTACTTCAATGAATTTCTGTCTTGCAAGGAACTCTCTGACAGAGTTGAGCACGGTCTGGCGTATGCGAAATATCGAGCCTAGATAGTTGCGCCGGAGGTCGACTGCGCGAAGGTCAAGTCTTGTGTCAATGCCTACAGTCGACGACTTGCCCTGAGTCATGAAAGGCGCCGCCTTTTTGGCTATTGAAAAAGCCCTGATCTCTGCAGGCACCACTTCTGCTCCGTTTGGAGCCTTTTCTTGTGGCCTTACCTTGCCGCGTACGCCGATAGAGCTGTGCTCCTTGACCTCTCTGGCCATTTCAAAAAGCGGATCGCTGCACTCACCCTTTTTCACAGTAATTTGTATTTCGCCGTGCATGTCCTTCAATATGATAAACTGAATATTGCCGTGATCCCTCACACTAGTGACCCAGCCCATCACAACTACTTCACCATCTCTGACGGATGGGTTTATTTCAGAGGAATAGTGTGTCCTCCGCCAGTGTCCGAGATCTTGTTCCTGAAGCATTTCTCCCAATTGAGTAAATGCCTGTACTGAAGAGGTTAATTTAACCTTACCAGCATCAGTGGTCTTCGGTGATGCAGACGTATTTTCTGATTATGTCGATCAATTGCGGGTTCAAAATTTGTAGTGTGATAATAGGAACCAATCTGCAGGTTAACGCATGACCTCGTTTGCGATCCTGTCCAATATGTTGCTGACAACTTCCTTTTTAATAACGCCGGTAACAAAGTGGGGCTTACCCCCGCCGCGACCTTCCGCGCCTACAAACTGCCCGAATAGTTTGTTGCAGTCGATTTCTGCTATCATTTCATTTCGCGCAAGCACTACATTTGCCGTCTCGCCGCTGACATTTGCAACCAGAACTACCGTGTTTGCATCGGCAATCTTTTCTCCCGCAAATTCCTGCAACTGATCGTCTGCCAGGTTTTCAAATATGCCTTTAAGCAATGTTATTCTGCCGTTTGTAAACGGTCTGATGCCTAATAGTTTTTCCCTTCCAACTGTTTTCAATTTTCTGGTGTTACTTTCATATTCCGCCCTCAATTTTCTGGCAGTATTTTCAACGGTGTTGATGTTGGCTCCTAGCTCGCTGCATACCCTCATGAGCTTGGCTGACAGCGCAATTCCAGTTTCCTTGGCCTGCCGGCCAACTGTAAAGTCTACTTCGTACTCGCTCCCGCTTTTTGATACCCGCGTGACCAGAAAAAAGTCGTATATCTGCAAATTGTCGGCATGATCCATCGCGCAGGCCGCTACGTCGTGATTTTCAATTTCTACAACCCTGACCTCTCCTGCTATCCTATCTTCGTTTGCCCGCAGGTTGGGCAGCTGTCTTTTTGCTTCTTCAAGCGTCGGAAAAATGTGCACCATCACTTTTCGTCCTTCAGCAATAAGCGAGTTTACCTCAGATTCTGCCTTGAGCACAACGTCGAGGTCTAGCTGCGGAATCACGATAAACGCAGTGTTTCCGGAACCCTTGTGCTCCACTTTTCTGACCCTGAGTGTCTGTCCCAGCAACTTTTGCAGTGAGCCAATGAACGCGTGTTCTGCCGTGTGGGCTAAGCTGTCGTGCACAGCGATTTAGTCTCGTGCCAGCTATAAATGCGATTGAGAAGGATTTTAACCTCCTTGCGAACAACCAAAAGCTGTTGGCTAGAAAAGCTGGCGGCAAATTTACAATAGCAACTTTGGGTTCTCATTGCTCGCTCCAGCTGCTAAAGGGGGCCAAGGATGAGGGCTTTCGCACATTGCTGGTGTGTGAAAAGCGGCGGCTCGGGCTTTACCGCCGTTTTAGATTTATCGACGAAATTATCGAGGTTGACAACTTCAAGGAGGTCCTCAGCGATAAATGTCAGAAACGCCTCAAGCAGGCAAATTCTGTAATGATACCCCATGGCACCCTGATATCCCAGATGAGGAGCGATGAAATTGAGAAGATTGACACGCCCATCTTTGGCAACAAGTGGATATTGAGGTGGGAGGCCGACAGGAAGCTCAAAGAAAAGCTGATGAAGGAGGCAGGCCTCAGAATTCCGCGAACAGTAAAGTCGAAAGACGACATCGGTGGTCTCTGCATCGTGAAACTGCACGGGGCGGCCGGCGGCAGGGGCTACTACCTTGCGTGGAGCCGCGAGAGTTTTGAAGAAGGTGCAAGGCGACTGATTGACCAAAAGATGATCAGGGGTGAAGACGACCTCTATATCCAGGAATTCGTCAGGGGGGTGCCTGTTTATTTGCAGTATTTTTATTCGCCGATAAGTGCAGAGATCGAACTGCTTGGAATCGACAGGCGCTACGAATCAGACATTGACGGTATTGGCAGGATTCCAGCAAAGCAGCAGCTTGGGGCTGGAGTCGAGCCCTCGTACAATGTCATCGGCAACATCCCACTTGTGCTTCGCGAATCATTGCTGGACGAAGTTTACAAGATGGGTGAAAACTTTGTGCGTGCTGCGGAGCGGCTCGTGCCGCCGGGGATGACTGGGCCGTTCTGCCTTGAAGGAGTTTATGACAGCGAGGGACGCTTTACCACATTTGAATTTTCTGCAAGGATTGTTGCGGGGACAAACCTCTACCTTGACGGCTCTCCTTACTCTGGGCTGCTGTATGTCGATCCTATGAGCATGGGAAGAAGAATTGCGCGGGAAGTCAAAATAGCGAACAAGAACGGCAAGATGAGCAAAATCCTAACTTGATTATTTCATTTTGAATGCGTGGCGTAGTGCCTTTGCCGCCACTACCGCTGATGCTCCAGCAACTGCAATGACAAATGCAGAAGTGGTTATCGGCAGTAACGACTGAAACCCAACCAACGTAATTGCCAGAACTGCCGCCGCAGCTGCAACAATAATGATTAGCAATTTGCTGTTGACTCGTTTGCTTGCTGCATAGCTTGCAGGTACCAGATAAACAACGCCTATCAAAATACTGGCAGTTGCGCCTGCCAGTATGGTGCCAGCCTCGCCTCCAACGGTCGCCTGCGCGCGCTCGGCTGCGGCCAGTATACCAAACAGTGGATACAAGGCTGTTTTTACAATCACCTGCAGCAAAGGCTGCTCTCTCTCATAGTCAGCCACCTGTGGGCTGAACGAGTAGTAGATCGAATTGAAAGTATTCATGAATGCTGACCCTGATGCCGTTGACAGGATGTAGTGGTCGCGGAAGTTGCGCAAGTACTGAACCTGCGGCGTCAGCTCTGACCCAAACGCTGCTGTAGCTATCAGGCAGCCGGATGGCAGCTGCGGCGACTGTGTAGTTGAGCTACTGCTTCCGTGCAGAACAACAAGGTCTATGCTGGCACTTTCGCCCTGACCCTTGATGTTGCTTGCAGACAAGGTCACCGTCCCTGCATTTGTAAATGTGTAATCGTATGCGTAAGTCCCAAAGTCTGATGACAGATGTGTCCTGTGGATCTCGCTTCCGCCTTGCCTCAGCACTAAATCAAATGATGATCCCCTGATTAGCTCGCCTGTTGCCGGATCCTGAATGTTCATGACAAACGTTATCGGAACTCCCGTTTCGATCACATCAGGACCCCATGATAGCTGGAAGAGGAACTTTTCTCCCGGAAGCGATGTTAGGTCAAGCGGGAATTTCGGTTTGTCAGACGGCTTGAGAGTAAAAGTAGCTACATTGCTCTCCTGTATCTTTTCTGCCAGGCGGCTCAACATTGCATTGTTGACTATAAAGTGGACTATGCGGTTCTGCACAGAAGTATAGTCATCGATCACCACTGCCTGCGCCTCAAGCTCCATACCGTTTATCATACCGCGGTAACTGTTGGTCTGCAACTCTCTAATCGTTTTTGGAAATTGAATTTCCATGTGGAGTACGGGCACCTGCGCGACATAGGCAGCATCCCACGTAAACGGGGTTTCAAACGAGATCGTACTATTGGAATAATCAAAATTCATGATGTCATCATAGTAGGTCTTGACTACCATCTGCTCGCCGGTTTGTACGTCAAATTGGTATGTCCTGCCGATGCTGACATAAAGATCGAATTTTTGGTTGGACTGTACGGCAATGCCAGAGCTGCTCTTTTCAAGAATCACCGCAATGTGATAGAGTCCACCGGCTGAAAGGATCTTGCTTCTTAGTTCAATTGGGCTGTCTTGGCTCACATCTACCCTGTCACTTGGAGAAGGATTGCCATTTATCTCCCAGCCATCTATCTTGTTGTCGGGGATCAGGTTGGCGGCCATCACACCATCTGACGATCGAAAGCGTTGGTCAAGCAGGGTGTCATTTCGCAACTCCACCACTATATGAAAATCAATGCCGGGTACAGTGGTGTTGAGCTTGGCGTCATCAAGCGCCCTCACTACAAATGTCGGGTTAGTGCTAGCAACCTGATCTATGAACGTCGGCTTTATCGATGCTTCCACCGAAACCTGCTTGTCAGAGATCGTGGCTGGGAGCGACTTGTCAGTGCCAAGACCGTGACCGTATGCGGCAGTCACAGAAGAAACAACAAGCAAAAATAGTAGCGTCAGCGAAGCAGAGTAGCGCTTCAGCACGCTGTACCTGACGGGCGAATACTCAAAATAAAGATTTGCTTGGGCTACCTCTTTCTCAGAGTGCTGAACTTGGCTGCTATAATGATGCCTGCAATAGCTGGAATAGTTAGCACCATTGGTAGTGGAAATTCAGGGATTATCTGCAAGTTGAAC
>WNEQ01002337.1_pt1 | contig 9992 bp, 17 predicted proteins | sample 5399971 | NCBI WGS metagenome assembly WNEQ01 (sample SAMN13153330, study PRJNA577476) | soil metagenome | isolation source: 20 cm grassland meadow soil 2 days after 1st rain plot 5 | place: USA:California | collected 2015-09-18
TGTCAGGAGAGGGCGGGATTTGAACGGGGATTTCGAAAGGGGTATGCCCCGCCCTCTCCGCCATCCAGTCCTGAGCTCAACAGCTCAATAGATAGAGCATCAGACTGCGGATGAATCCAAAGGGGATTGCTCAAGTCATCAACGACTTGAGCAATCCCCCCCAGTCAAATCCCGGCTTCGGCACCATCCGCTCAGATCCCAAGAGCCTTGCCAAGTTCGTAGATGAGACCGTTCACGGCATCCTCAAGGGCGACTGACTGCACCGCTCCAGGGGGAAATGTTGCCGTGTCCGGGTAGATGAACGCGCTGGTGCGTCCCGACGAAATGCTCGGGTAGAAGGGTCGGGCGTCCTCGTACTTGGTAGCCAGTAGCCGCGCCTCTCCGTTAGCCACGACAGAGAACAGACTCTTTCCGTTGGCCAGGTCGAGACCGACCAGGGAGACCGTCATGAAAATGTCTGTACGGGTGCCGACTGCACTCCCATCCCGGCCATAATAGAGCCACTCAGGACTCACCACTTCGTTACCATTTGGCATGACGACCAGCACGTGCGGGACGTTCATCGGAGCACTCGCCTTGCGAATATCGCTGAGCAGGTCACCTTGGGAAACCGGAAGGATCGCCGTGCCAATAATTTCCAGTCGCTTTCCGGCCGTGAACTGAGCTTTGATCTTCTCAGCTAATTTGCGTTGCGCTTCCTGCGAAGGGACTGCCGATCCGGCCGGCACAAGCCAGACAAGGCCGAACTTCGCTGGCTGAGCAAGCGTGATGTTCTGCAATGGAGTCGCTCCAGAGAGGAATGGATTGGCCGGGGGCGGGTAGGCCTCAGGGAAACCGGCACAGGCCGTCACGAGGAGTGAAAGCCCCACCGCTGAAGCGATGCGGTTAATTGTTGCGCTTTTCATGGCATGTACTCCTTTTGGTAAATCGAGTTGTTGGGTTATTGTTTATCGTCTCTCACCTGTAGAGACTTGCTTTCCAAAGAAATATTCCCAGTGACTCAGCAAAATTTACTTGTCCCACTCCTTGAAGTAGACTAGTTCTCTGCGGAAGCACCAAACCGGGCCAAGAACCACAGCCGAGAACCTTTCGTACAAAGCGCTGGAATAAAACACCAGAGAAATCAGTCTTCTTATGTGGAAAGAAAGGAATGTGCCGGAACAAACAGTTGCCCGCTTTGAACAAGTGGTCTTGCCACATATGGACGCAGCCTACAATTTGGCGCGCTGGTTGACGCGCAATGACCATGACGCGGAAGATCTGGTGCAGGAATCCTATCTGCGTGCCTTCAAATTCTTTGGTAGCTTCCAGGGCGCCAATGCTCGGGGATGGCTCCTGACGATTGTCCGCAATACTTGCTATACCTGGTTTCGAGAAAACCGGCCCCAGGAACTCACCACATCATTCGATGAAAACATACACAGCACAGAGGCCGATCCCTTCGATCCAGAAAAGCTGTTATTGCAAAGCGAAAGCGGCCAGCTAATCAAGCAAGCGATGGAAGAACTCCCTCTGGAATTTCGTGAGGTGTTGACACTGCGCGAACTCGAAGGGTTGTCGTACAAGGAAATTGCCGTGATCGCAGGTATTCCACCCGGTACCGTCATGTCACGTTTGGCACGCGCCCGCAGCCGACTGAAGCAACACCTGACCAAACTGGTGAACAAGGAGTGTTAACGTGACCTGCACAGACATCCAGGCTGCCATCCATGGTTATCTAGACGGCGAACTGGATGCCGTGAGAAACCTTGAGGTCGAACAGCACCTGCAACATTGTGCGGTCTGCTCACAAACGTACAAGGCGGATCAGACCTTACAAGGGGCAATAAAAACAGGCTCTCAGTATTATCGCGCTCCGGCGCATCTCCGGAAGCGCATTCAGTCTTCCATCCGTCAAGGGGACAAGAGCGAACGGGTCGTTCCGGCGATGCCGTGGCGCTGGCTAGCTGCGGCGGCATCAGTGGCCGTTGTCGTCGTCCTAGCTTGGGCCCTGGTCCCCAGCCGGTACGGTCTAGACGCTGAACAGCTCGTGGCACAGGAAGTTGTCTCCAGTCATGTGCGCTCCCTTATGGTCGACCATGTGGCCGACGTCATGTCCTCCGACCAACATACGGTCAAACCATGGTTTACCGGGAAGCTGGATTTCTCACCTCCCGTTAAAAATCTCACAAATGAGGGCTTCCCATTAGTCGGGGGCAGGCTGGATTATCTCGAGAATAGAGCCGTCGCGGCCTTGGTGTACCAGCGCCGGAATCATGTTATTAATCTCTTTATCTGGCCATCATCACATGACACACATGTGAAGACGAAAGGACTAGCACGCCAAGGTTATCATCTGGTTCATTGGTCCAAGGCAGGGATGACGTATTGGGTCATCTCTGACCTCAACGACACCGAGTTGCAAGAATTTGTACGACTCGTGCAGGCCTCTTCGTAACCAGAACTCCTCTCGCTCTCCGATGCTCCCGCTTGCATCTGCCCCATAAGTCTCTCAACTGACTCACCGTCTACCTCTCCTCTAATCGCATTCGCCTCAATCCTCCCTTCCTGACGCTCAGCTCAACCACAGGTCTATTGAGACTCCTTCGCGAGTGATTTTATTCCCAGAAGCGGCATCAAAAGATTGCGGGAATATTTCCCGGAAAGCCGAGTCCTAGGGGTTGAGAGCAAGAGACAACAACTTCAAAACAAAAGGAGGAACTACTATGAAAGTCGCTCGCATCTTACCACTCGTGGCTGCGTTCAGCCTTCAGGCCGCTGTTGCCAGCGCTGAGAATGCACGCATCAATATTGTGTCACCCGCCGATAACGAGCGGGTCGAGCGCGGTGAAGAGTATCAGCTGGTCTATGAGGTGACGCCGGGGCCGGGAGGCGATCATTTCCATGTGTGGGTGGATGGTCAACGAGGTCCTGGGATCCATGACGCAAAAGGCGCCTATACACTGCCCAAGTTCAGCACCGTCGGGGAACATGACGTCACGATTAAGGTGGTAGACAAAGGGCACATCCCGACGGGGCCGCAGCAGTCGATCAAGCTGAACGCCCAGTAGGCTACGTCATGCTGAATCTTGTCTATACCGGTGTGCAAATCCTCCACAACTTCGGGGCGGTTGCCGTCGTCGGCAGCCCCGCGATGGCCTGGTGGTTCGCACGCGATAATCTTGCTGCCCAAGGCCGGCTCGCCTGGCTCCTGGTCATAGGGTGGGCGGCACAGGGTGCGAGCGGAGCCGGATTCGGCATGACAAGCTACTTCCTCAAGGGCCAGCTTCCAGAAATCTCTGGCGTCGCCCTTATTGCTCTAGTCGCAAAGATAGCGTGCGTCACATGCGGCTTTGCTGTTGGGATCCTCTATTTGAACATGGCCTCCCGGTGGTCCGTCGCCACTCGCCTGAAGGTGTGGCAGGGCATGCTGGCACTGGCGGGAACAGCACTGACAGCGGCCGCCTTTCTGCGCTGGTTTTTATGAGCTATGGGAGAAACAGCGCGGACCACCGGAGTTGGCTGGAGGGAATGTGTGGGGCACGACAAGCTATAGGCTGACACTCTTCCACTTATTTGGTCTGCAGGGTGCGAAAGTGGAGAGGGTCTTTAAGGTTTTGCAACTCTCGGTAATAATAGAGTGCAGTAGGCCGTTTTTTCTTGAATCTCAGCTTTCTTAGAAACGCGATTTCCTCCCCGGTAGCATCGCCGCTGAGCGCAGTAGCCTGAAGAAATTCTTTGAACCCCGGCTCTTCGTCCAAAGGTTCTTCCAGTTCCCTTTGAAGAAATTCAAATTGCTTAACGTGCCCTGTGGCCACTCTGTGGTTTAAGACAATTTGCATAGCAAAAGTGGCGAGGTCGATGTCCCACGATTCAATCAGCGGATCCAAGAAGGAGACGCAGTTTTCTACCGACAGGTTAAAGATAGTTGTATCCAAGAACTCGAGAACGAGGACCCGCATCTGGGCATAACTTCGGTGGCTGAGCCGAGCCACCCGGCGGAGCCAGTGCTCATTTTCCAGTTCTTGTTTAGCGACTCCCTTGACCACGTCCAAAAGTTTTTGGGTGACGAGGCGCTCGAGTTCGCCGAAGGGCTCCTTCTCAAAGATGGCGCGTATCTGTGTTTCTTTGTCAGGGTTGCATTTGGAGAGAATCAACTCTCGGACTTCTTTATACAAGGGGCCGGGTGGGTCCCCCAATTTTCTCTTCAATTGTTCCCTATGCTGGAGGTCAGCGAGCTTCGCAAGCTCACCGCCCGGGAGCTTCAACAATTTGCCGATCTTCTCGTAAAGATCGGTGCGAGTAGGCGCGGGGGGCAGTTTTTTCTGAGTCAGCAGCTGTGAAATGTAGGATTCCGTCACTTGAGCGGCACGTGCCAGAGCTCTCTGCTCAAGACCCAATTCTTCCAGCCGCTGCTTGATCACGAGAGACAGATTCACTGGATTTCCTCCTGTTAACTGTTATTAGTTAATAAGTTGCGCTCATGCAGCAGTATCTCACATTGAGCTTGACAAATACAAGTTAATTAACTTATAGTGGTTAACGAGATGAGAACAAACACTCGCTCTTCAGGTTGTCTGAACCAAGCCAGGTTATCTGAACTCACACCTTAACCGACCCACTGAGGAGGTTGCCATGATTGCTCGAAACGTTACCATGCGTCTGAAAGTCAATAGCGTTGCTGACTTTACCCAGACGCTCGAGAAGGAAGTCCTTCCCCTGCTTCGCAGACAGAAAGGCTTCGAGGACGAGATCACGTTCATCGGACCAGCCGGACGGGAAGCGGTTGGAATCAGTTTCTGGGATAAGCAAGAGAGCGCGGAAGCCTATAGCCGCGGAAGTTATGCAGAGGTGTTGAAGGCCTTGGCGAAAGTGCTTGACGGAACGCCTCAGGTTCAAACCTGGGACGTTTGTAACTCGACCGTCCACAAGATCGCTGCTTCCGTAGCAGCCTAAAGTCGACGGTCCTTTCGTTCGAGAGGGAGGGCGGACTTGGCCGCCCTCCCTCTTTGTCCAGCCGAAGGTGAGGGCGCTCGCTGGCTATCCTATCCCTCGCGTTTCCTGATCCCTCCTAACGCGTTCGATTCCCCAGTCTCTGCCGTTCATGACACGCACGTGCTTTATCGCGTGGGGCCTCACGACGAAGCACCAAACCCGTAGGCCCAGACTCTACAGGAGGCAACTGCCATGAGAACGCATTGGTTCATAAGGCGCACGGTTATCATCGCGGCGCTGGCACTGATCCCGTGGTTCCTTGTTGTGTCAGCAAATGCGGCGAATCAGTCTCCGGGAGCGGGCACGCCAGCGCAGGAGACGAAACAGGCATTGACGGAGGGGGTTGCCACGGCTCAAGGCACCTGGGTCAACGAGCTTGCAAACTCGCTGAAGAATTACAAGGCGACCTATCCCGCCTCCAATTTTAATGCCTACACAGAGAAATTGAGCAAAGTGAGGACCGCGTTAGACAGTGGCAACAAGGAAAAGGTGAGGGCCGAGATGGGAGTGTTGTTGAAGATGCTGCGCACTCGTGCCCATGGCATCAACAATATTGCTGCGGACGAGCTGTTCAACTATTGGGTGATGGTGACGCCAATCGCCGAGTACAGGATTTCGGTGCCACCACCCACGGAGTTTGGCATGCCAAGCCTAGGCCAGCAATAGACTCGCCTGACGCGAACGATCAGCCGCCGGAACACAGGTACCACTCCGGTGTTCCGGTGGCTTCCCCCGGATGTTTCAATAGGGAGGCGATGGTTGAGATCATATCAATGTATGTTGTGAAGGACCTGCCATGAACGAGACTGAATTGAGCGAGTTGCTGACCCCCTCCGGTTTCTTCCGGTTCCTGGCCCAACAGGCGAAGCTGGACCCTGAGGAAGTCAAGCGGATCTACCTGCTCGGGAGGCCCTGGGGGCTGTGGCCGCCCGACCTGGACATAAGCCATGAAGCTGCCGAGGCCGGCGTCGGTCTGTTCACGTATCTTGCCGCACTGCAACCGTTGATCGACATGGACACAGAGGGGAAAGAGGCTCAGCTCACTGCCTATGAGGCCACGCTGATCGGGGGTGAGACCACGCAGGCAATCCCGGCTGTTCGTGCGCACGTGGAGAAGGTGGCCACGTTATCGGGGAAGGAGGAAGAAACCATTTGCAGGCTACTCCATGCGCTGTATGCCTATCGACGGCGTGTCGGCCAGTTGTCTATACAGAGGGTCAGCGAGTCGTCGAGACACAGGATGGAGCAGTATCAGGCGGCCTCCAATTGCGAAACTCTTAGTCGTGGAGACCGAGCAACGCAACGGCCTCTTGTAGGACAGTGACGCTGCCGCGGGGGCTTCGTTTCCGGAGACGCTGTCTTCTGTACAACGGAGGTGAACGTGGAACTGGTGATGTGGATTGTCATAGGGATTGTCGCGGTTTTAGGGTTTATCGTCTTAGTGCCGGTGCTCGTGGTCGGAACCTGGTATGTTGTCATCACCGTGATCATGGGATTGGCTGACGGAGCCATATGGTTGCTGGATGAGGGGTGGAGGACGATACGCGGCCGAAAGAGTCGAGCAGAGGCCCAAACGAAACCGCCTTTCGGAATCGGAGATGCAAACGGCGAGAAACTACCCATTCATGTGGTGACTGCTCCCCGAACGGTCACCGCTGAAGGTTGACACTCACCCGGTTGCCATTCATGCAGGCCACGGGAGTGCCGCCTGGACATAGGCGCTCCAACTACGCAGAGGAGGATGAGATATGAATGCCCAATCCACAGCGCATGCTCACATCGACATCACGGAAACGCTGGTCAGGCTGTATGTCTTTCTGGCGCAAAACTTGGACCGGTGTCTGAATGAGGCCGTACGCACAAGCTATCCGGAGCACGAACTTCAGTCGCATCTCTTGTCAACACGAGCCGAGATGATGGAGATGCTATCGGTGAACCGGGTGGTCAAGGATAAGATCGAGCAGGAGTGTGAGCGGGTATACTGGCTCGCAGCGGCGTGCCGCGCGGACGGATCCGGAAAGACGGCCGCGATTGATGCATTGAAAGCGGAGCGGGTCGTGCTGAAAAACAAGACCATGGCCTTGAGTGATTTACTCGCAGTCTTTCGAGCAGCTTGACAAGATGCGGAAAATGGCGCGCCCCTTCGTTCTCGGCGCCGAAGTCGCGGCGGCGGCCAACAAGAACAACGGAGGAGATCATGAAGAACGCACCACTAGTCTACCTGCTCACGCTGAATTCGCCAGCCTGCAAAGCCCTTCGGCTGTGGACTGGGAGAAGTATCCATAGCCTACGCCACTGCTCAGTCACACAGATCGGAGGTGCGCTGGTTGAGATGCAAAAGAACGTGGATGCTCTAAAGCGAAGAAGTCAAACCTGACCGCCGCCTTCGAAGCGGGCAAAGACGCCATGAAGAAGGATCGGGACAACTGATTCACATGTAAGGAGGCAAATTATGCTGCGGTTAGGGAGAGAGAAAACACAGCAAGTTCTGATGCAATCAGTGTCATTTCCCGATGATCTACAGGAGAAGATTGCCCGGCGGGCTTACCAACTCTATGAAGAAGGGGGCTGGGTGAACTGACATGACATGGATCATTGGCTTAAGGCGGAAAGAGAGATCCTGAAGGCGAGGCCATCAGCCTAGTTTTGTCTCGCAGTTTTTCGGATAGAGCACTCCGGGCTCTCCCTGCCGGAATACGAGGAGTAGGAACGATGCCGGTCTATGAATACGGGTGTGAGGCGGGCCACCGCTTTGAAGTGACCCAAAAATTCAGCGATCGCCCCATCACCGCGTGTCCAACCTGTGCCCAGCCGGTCTCGCGGCTGATTTCGGCGCCAGCGATCATGTTCAAGGGGTCCGGTTGGTATGTCACGGACTATTCGGACAAACTCAAGCAGCCGACTGCGGAGAGAAACTCAGAGAGCACCACCAGTCCAAAGAAAGACGGCTCGGAGCAAGAAGCCGCTAATCCGGTATCCCCTCTTGCGGCTTCTGCGCCAGCCCCCTCCCCAGTCTCCGCCGCGGTGAGAAAAGAATGACGTCGATTGAAGGACATTCATAGAAACTAATGCCGCCGGTCCAGGAGGTATGTTAAAACACGCCTGAAGTTTCCAATCCAATTTCAGGGAGGCTTATCACATGTTAATGTACCTGCTTTTGCTTCCAATCTTAATCGGATTTCCCATGGGAGGGTTAGCTCAATTTACTGATAGAGGCGATAAGGTTGAGGTGGAGAAAGGAACCAAATTATGCTCTAACATTGCAATGGAAAAGGCAAAGGGGTATCTAGATCCACGTCGTGTATCCTGGAGAGTGACAAGCGAAATGCGATCAAATGGCACTCAGACTGTAGCCGCTTTTGTCCATGAAAAAGTTTATGATAGCAAAAGTGGCGATACAAGCATCAAGGAGAGCTTATATCAAGAGGATTATGCCACTTTCTTTAAAAGAGACCCAAAGCATAAGGGGATGCTTCTCATGATCAGTCCACAAGATGGCAGAGTCGAAGCTATCGTTGAGGTGTGTGGGAAAAAGAATTAGTTTATTCGTGCACCGACCATTGATCCTCAACTGAATCCAGGGATTAGTAGCTAGCTCTCCACACCTGTTGTCTCCCACTTCAGATTTGGACAGGGCAAATTAGTCAGGCCAGCAGACTCATCTGGTGGTGGAACTGGCATATCTTGTGGCAGATTTCAACCACCAACGATATTCACAGATCCACCCGCTTATTTCTTTCCTTATGTATGTCAATCGGTTGCCTTAGCGGTCTGATGGCCTGGCTCTTGCTCGCAGCTATTGACGCGGCTGACAAGCATCCATGCCCAGCGACCTGGGAGAGAGGAGTGATCTGCAGTCAAAACGCTTGCAAAACAGAGGGGAGGTGGGACGGTCTCCTGACAAGCCGAAGGTCCGTTGTCACTGCGTCGGACGCGAAGCGGCTCAAGTCAGTTCGTGACTTTCAGTTCACACAAAGGGAGGTACGTCATGAAGAGCGGAAGACCTATATCTAAACGATTTCTCGTTCCGGTCACACTCGCCCTGGGCGCGGCGCTGGGGCTCGGGATGGTCACTCTAGTCGTGCACGCTGCTGAGGGTGCAAAGAAGATAGAGATCGTTATCAAGGACAAGGCTGCAACGGTGTTAGGCGGCTACGTTATCACCGGAGATCCAACCGAGATCGTCGTCCGCAATGAAGACACCGTCACGCACGGGTTCAATTCCTCGTTGTTCGAGCCAAATGACAAAGTCGTGATATCGGGTGGCTACCTTGCGGAGGGAAAGGGGCCGCACGTGTACCGGGTGGACGCAGGGAAAACGATGGTCCTTAGATTCACTCCGCCCCGCCGGGATGAACATTCGTCCCTTTCGTTCTGGTGCGACATGCACTACACCGTGAGGGGAGAAATGCTTGTTATGGAGTTAACAGGGGAAAGCGGGGGATGATGCGACGGATGCCGCGGTCATCTACGACCTGGGATGTCTGATTGGCCAGTGGCGCCTTCGAGTCCAAAAAGCGGGCGTCAGGGTAAGTACCGGCGGTCGGCGCTCCCGATTATCGAACGCCGACCGCTGACGATCAGCATTCCTCACTGCCCAACCGCGTGCCCGACAAGACCATCTGAGCCGAACACGCATCCCCGTCGCGCTGAAGGCGGCGGCCGCCCTTCTCATTCCGATTAATGAGCCTAGTGATTCAGCGGAAAAATGATCACAAGCCCCCCCATGACATCATCAATTTTGAAATCCGACTTCGGGCTGTTGGGATGAGAGTTGTGACACCCGATGCACACCTGTGTGACAGCCCGGTCGGCGTAGACCGCACCAAAAAACTGCTCCTTGCCGCGACCGATGATGCCGGTATAGGGGCCATCTGGGTGCATCTGAACCGCTTCAAGGCCTCGCCGCTCGAATTCAGTGGCCGGCGCATTTGCCTTGTTGATTGGCCACTGACTGATCAGATGGTAGCGGACCTTCGTGCCGGTCAATTCGGCCATCTCGCTCGTCTCTTTCAGGA
>WNEQ01006438.1_pt1 | contig 9988 bp, 9 predicted proteins | sample 5399971 | NCBI WGS metagenome assembly WNEQ01 (sample SAMN13153330, study PRJNA577476) | soil metagenome | isolation source: 20 cm grassland meadow soil 2 days after 1st rain plot 5 | place: USA:California | collected 2015-09-18
GAAGGCGACGAGGTCAAGGTCGGCCGTCGCATGATGATCACGCTGTCGTGTGACCATCGGGTGATGGATGGGGCCATGGGCGCGCGGTTCCTCCAGACCGTGAAGCGGTACCTCGAAGAGCCGCTACGCTTGCTGGTATGAGAACGTGGCCGCGCGGGAGGCGGGCGGGGATGCGGACCACGTGCTGAGGCGCCGAGCCTACGTTAACGTGTTCCATACAATGCGTGTCGCAACGTCCGGCGCGGCGCGGAACGGGTCCGCAACCCCCACCCGCCTCCCGCTCCGCCTCTTCGTGACCCGCCACCGCCGCAACCCTTCGACCGTCCACCTCACCCTCAGGGATCGCACACGCCCCATGGCGCATCTGAAGGAGGGACATGGCGAGTCATAAGGTCGATGCGGCGGTTGTCGGGACGGGCCCGGGCGGTTACGTGTCCGCGATTCGCTGCGCCCAGCTCGGGCTGACCGTCGCCACCGTGGAGGACGATCGCCCCGGCGGGGTGTGTCTGAACTGGGGGTGCATTCCCACCAAGGCCCTGCTCCGCAATGCCGAGGTCGTGCATCTCTTCAAGCGTGCAGCGGACTTCGGTATCCGGCTGCAGGGCTTCGAGGCCGATTACGCCGAGGCGATCAAGCGCAGCCGCACCGTCGCCGATCGCATGGCCAAGGGCGTCGACTACCTCTTCCGGAAGAACAAGATCACGCTGTTGCTGGGAACCGGCACGCTCAAGAGTCCGGGCCTCGTCGAGGTCAAGGGCAAGAACGGGATGGACACCATCGAGGCGCGCGCGGTGATCCTGGCCACGGGCTCCGAGCCCAAATCGCTGCCCGGCATCACGATCGACGAGAAGCTCGTGATCTCGTCCAACGGCGCCGTGCGACAGGAGCGCGCACCGAAGTCGCTGATCGTCATCGGCGCCGGTGCCGTCGGGGTCGAGTTCGCCGACGTCTATGCCGCGTACGGGACGGCGGTGACGATCCTCGAGGCGCTGCCCCGACTGGTCCCGATCGAGGACGAAGAGGTCTCCACCCATCTCGCGCGCTCGTTCACCCGCCGCGACATCACGAGCCAGACGGGCGTGAAAGTGCAGTCCGTGAAACCCGGCGGCGCCGGCGTCGTCGTCGAGACCGACGGCGGTCGCTTCGAGGCCGAGCAGGTGCTCATGGCCGTCGGCCGCGCCGCCCGCGTGAAGGGCGTCGGACTGGAGGCGCTCGGCGTCACGCTCGACCGCGGGTTCGTCAAGGTCTCGGCGCGGCTGGAGACGTCGGTGAAGGGCGTCTACGCCATCGGTGACATGGCCGGGCCGCCCCTGCTGGCCCACAAGGCCATGGCCGAAGGCGTGGTCGCCGCCGAGGCGATCGCGGGCAAGGATCCGCGTCCAATCGATTACGGCAACGTGCCGTCGTGCACGTACTGCCGGCCGCAGATCGCCTCCATCGGAATCTCCGAGGCCAGGGCGCGCGAGAACGGCCGTGAGATCACTGTCGGCAAGTTTCCGTTCACGGCCAACGGGAAGGCCGTCGCGATGGGTGAGACCGAGGGCTTCGTCAAGGTGGTCGCCGACAAGGCGACCGGTGAGATCCTCGGCGTCCACATCCTGGGACCGGAGGCGACCGAGATGATCCACGAGTTCGCCGTCGGGCGCACGCTCGAGGCAACGCTGGAGGAGATCATTCACACGATCCACGCGCACCCGACGCTGTCGGAGGCTGCGCTCGAAGCCACCCTGGGCGCGCTCGGCCAGGCCATCCACATCTAAGGTATGGATTTCCACCTGACCGCCGAGCAGCAGGCACTGCGCCAGCGCGCCCGTGACCTGGCCGACGGAACGTTCGCCGGACGGGCGGCGCGCTGGGACGAGAGCGAGGAGTATCCCTGGGACAACGTCAAGGATCTCGTCGCCGGTGGCTTCATGGGCATGACGATCCCGCGCGAGCACGGCGGCGCCGACCGGCCGATCCTCGACGTCGTGCTCGTCATCGAAGAGGTTGCGCGCGCCTGTGGCGTCACGGGACGGATCGTCGTCGAAGGGAGCCTCGGCGTGGTTGGCGCGCTCCGCGCCTACGGCACCGAGGCCCAGAAGCGGCGATACTTCCCCTGGGTCCTCGAGGGCGACAAGCCGGCGATTGCGATCACCGAGCCGGAGGCTGGCTCGGCAGCGACCGACATGACGACCAGCGCAGAGCCGACGAGCGGAGGATTCCTCCTTTCCGGGCACAAGCGCTACATCACCGGCGCCGGGACCTCACGGCTCTACCTCGTCTTCGCGCGCTTTGGCCAGCGCCCGGGCGACGAGGGGATTGGCGGACTTCTGGTCGAGCGCGACGCGCCCGGCTTCACCATCGGCCGGCGCGAGTACATGATGGGGCTGCGCGCGATCCCCGAGGGCGAGCTCCACTTCGAGCGCTGCTTCGTGCCGCACGAGAACGTGCTGGTCCCCGCCGGCGACGGCTTCAAGAAGCTGATGCGCGCCTACAACGGCCAGCGCCTCGGGGCGGCCACGGTGGCGCTCGGCCTCGCCCAGGGCGCCTACGAGCGCGCCCGCGCCTACGCGCTCGAGCGCCGGCAGTTCGGCCGGCCCATCGCCGATTTCCAGGGCATTCGCTGGAAGCTCGCCGACATGGAGGTGAAGATCGACGCCGCGAGGTTGATGATCCATCGGGCAGCGGCCGACGCCGGACGAGAGTTTCCCGACGCGCTCCAGGCGGCCAAGGCCAAGACGCTGGCGGCGGAGACGGCACAGTGGGTGACCAGCGAAGCGCTTCAGATCCACGGCGCCGCCGGCTACGGCCGGAGTTTGCCGCTCGAGCGCATGGTGCGCGACGCCCGCATGTTCGCGATCGGCGGTGGCACGCTCGAGATGATGCGGAACCTGATCGCCGACCGGATCTTGCCGACTAAGTCGGATTGGCGAAAGTGATCACGCGCTCTTTTATGAAGTTGGGAGGGGGGCCAGGAGGCCTCCCCTCCCAAACCCTCCCCTTCGCGCGAGGCGCGGCGACCCGGGTCGCTTCGCGCGGCGGCAATTCTTCGTGAAGCTAGGCGTGGCGCTCCCCATGGCGGGGGCTTGGGCCACACCGGAGAATCAGATGCGCGTCGCCCAGACCGCCGAAGCGCTCGGCTACCACTCGGTCTGGGTGTTCCAGCGGCTGCTCTATGCGATCCAGCCGAAGGGCGATTACCCACCGATGCCCGGCCAGCCGTGGCCGAAGGCCTTCGAGCGCGTCTTCGATCCGATCGTGTCGCTCGCCTACGTCGCCGGCGCGACGAGGCGTGTACGGCTCGGGACGAGTGTGCTCATCATGCCGTACTACACGCCGATCCTCCTGGCGAAGCAGCTCGCCACGCTCGACGTCGTGAGCGGTGGTCGCCTCGATGTCGGGCTCGGCATCGGCTGGTCGGAAGACGAGTACGACGCTGTCGGCGTCCCGTTCAGGCGGCGTGGCCGGCGGGCCGACGAGTTCCTCCGGTGCCTGAAGGCGATCTGGACGGATGACGTCGTCGAGTTCGCCGGCGAGTTCTACCAGGTGCCACGCTCGAAGATCGAGCCCAAGCCCGTGCAGAAGCCGCATCCCCCGATCACGATCGGCGGCTACAGCCCGGTGGTGATCACGCGCGCGGTCACGCTCGGCGACGGCTTCAACGGCGGGAACGTGCCGCTCGATCGTGTCGCGCCGATGGTCGCCGAGCTCGGGAAGGCGGCGATCGCGGCCAAGCGCGATCCGGCCACGCTCCACGTCGTCAGCCGGGGCACCTTCCACGTCCACGACACCGCTCAGGGGCCGACCCGTCGGCCGCTGTGGGGAACGCTCGACGAGATCCGCGAAGACATCGGCCGCTATGCGGCGGCCGGGCTCACCGAGCTGTTCCTCGAGGCCAACTTCCAGCCGGGCGGGGCCAGCCTCGACGGCGTGCTGCGACACCTGGAGGCGCTGGCGCCTCGACGCTGACCCGTGAGCTCGCCGCGCTCCTAGTGAGGCTGAAGGAACGGGATCTTCACGAACAACGTGAAGCCGTTGACGGTGAGCAGCGCGCCGAGGATGGCGAGCGCCCCGGAGACGGCGACCATCGGGCGCGACACCGACAGGATCGCCACCGAGGCGCACACGATCCACCGAGGCGCACACGATGGCGATCTGGAGCATGACCTCGGCGTAGTCGAAGTAGGGATCACGCGCGCGGAAGATGTCGCGCTCGTGCTCGAGCTTGCGGGCAGCCTTCTCGATGTCCTTCTTGTCGGCGACCATCCGTTGCTCCTCGTCGCCGAACCGTTTCGCCAACGTCTCGAGCTTCGTCCGCTCGGCACCCCGGACCCCGGTGGGCTCGGCGAGTTGGGTCTCGACGAGGATCTTGTTGGCGCGATTCAGGTGCTCGCGGACGACCTTGGCCTGATAGAAGGCCCACTGATCGGACGACTGCTGCTGGGCGAGCAGCATCTCCTTCATCGCGTACTTGCCGCCGAGGCCCGCGATGGCCAGCACGACCGCGTAGACGGCGGTCAGGAGCGCGACCCGACGGCTGAAGGCCTGGTCGCGCTTCTCGGCCAGCTCGTGGGGATCGGGCAGCTCGACCTCAGCCACGGGCTGAGGTCGACCACTTCCTGATTTCTTCGCGCATCGCTTCCTTGCCAGCCTCGAACGCGTTCATGAGGCGCTGGGTCTGCTCCTCGAACATCTCGCGGCTCTTGTCGAGCCACTCGCCGGCGTGACTCTGGGCCTCACCGGCCCACTCCTGGGCACGCTTGGCGACACTCTCGGAGAGGAGGTCACGCGTTTCCCGGCCGCTACGTGGTGTGGTCAAGAACGCGACAGCGGCGCCGAGCGCAGCTCCGAACAGGAACCACCCGAAATTGCCGCTGCTGTCCTTCTCATACGTCATGCTTGATCTCCTTCTCGCTTCCCGTCCGCATCGTTCCGGCGGAGTCGATGGAGGAACACTTCGAGGCCGGTCTTGAGGCCGGCCGCCACGCCGACCAGCTGACCCGCGCGGGTCAGCCCGGTCACGGCCGCCATCACGCGGCTGAGGCCCTCGACGGCGTCCTGAGCGCGATCGGTGAGGCCGCCGATTCGCTGCATTTCGCCCCGCGCTTCCTCGCTGAGGCCACGGAGCTCGTGGACGAGCCCACGCACCTCGCCGACGAGCGGACGGAGCTCGCCCTCGAAAATGGCGAGCACGCGATCGGCCCGCTCGGCGGACCGGCGCAGCGCAATGATCGCCGGCACCAGTGCAATGGTGATGGCGATCAGACACAGAATGACGAGCCCTTGGACCCAGGGCTGCATGGAGAGGGAATTATGCCATACTTGGTGCGCATCTATGTCCCTGGACGAGCGGTTCGACGAGCTCGCGCGCCGTCACGCGGAAGCCGAGCTGGGCGGCGGCGAAGAGCGGATCCGGCGCCAGCACAAAGCAGGCAAGAAGACGGCGCGGGAACGGCTCGATCTCCTGCTCGACCCGGGCTCCTTCACGGAGATCGACAAGTTCGTCGTCCATCAGAGCTACGACTTCGGCATGGACGAGCAGAAGTTCCCGGGTGACGGAGTCGTCACCGGCTCGGGACGCATCCACGGCCGTCCGGTGTTCGTCTTCGCTCAGGATTTCACGGTCTTCGGAGGCTCCCTCTCGGAGGCCTACGCCCGCAAGATCTGCAAGATCATGGACCTGGCCATGAAGACGGGCACGCCGGTCGTGGGCCTCAACGACTCCGGCGGCGCGCGAATCCAGGAGGGCGTCGTCTCGCTGGCCGGGTACGCCGACATCTTCTTGCGGAACACGCTGGCGTCTGGCGTCGTGCCCCAGATCTCCGCGGTCCTCGGTCCGTGCGCCGGCGGCGCCGTGTACTCGCCGGCGATCACCGACTTCGTCTTCATGGTCAAGAACACCTCGTACATGTTCGTGACAGGCCCCGACGTGATCAAGGCGGTCACCCACGAGGCGGTGACGGCCGAGGAGCTGGGGGGCGCCTCGACCCACGGCGGCACCTCGGGCGTCGCGCACTTCTCGGCCGACAGCGAGGACGAGTGCCTGGCCCTCATCCGGGAGCTACTCACCTTCATCCCCCGGAACAACCTCGAGGATCCGCCGCTGCACCCGACGCTCGATCCGGTGGACCGTCGTGACGAGTCGCTGCAGACGATCGTTCCCGAGCAGGCGAACAAGCCCTACGACATGAAGGCGATCCTGCGCAGCGTGCTCGACGACCAGTACTTCTTCGAGGTTCACGCGGACTTCGCGCCCAACATCGTGGTCGGGTTCGGGCGCCTGGGCGGTCGCCCGGTGGGGATCGTGGCCAACCAGCCCGCCCACCTGGCCGGGTGCCTCGACATCAACGCGTCGGTCAAGGCGGCGCGCTTCGTGCGGTTCTGCGACTGCTTCAACGTCCCGCTGGTGACGTTCGTCGACGTCCCGGGATTCCTGCCCGGGACGGCCCAGGAGTACGGCGGCATCATCAAGCACGGCGCGAAGCTGCTCTACGCCTACTGCGAGGCGACGGTGCCCAAGCTGACCGTGATCACCCGCAAGGCGTACGGAGGCGCGTACGACGTCATGTCGTCGAAGCACATCCGGGGTGACGTGAACCTGGCGTGGCCGACGGCCGAGATCGCGGTGATGGGGCCCGAGGGCGCGGTGAACATCCTCTACCGTCGCGAGATGGACGCCGCGGCCGATCCGGGCGCCTTCAAAGACGCGAAGACTCGCGAATACCGGGAGAAGTTCGCCAATCCTTACATCGCCGCCGAGCGCGGCTACGTGGACGAGGTCATCCTGCCGCGTGACACGCGGCCGCGCCTTGCGGCCGGCCTCGCGGTCATCGCGACCAAGCGCGACCAGAATCCGCCGCGCAAGCACGGGAACATTCCACTCTAGTGGGTGGCCGGGCGATCCTCTCGACGAGACGAGCAGGGCCATGACAGAAGATCCACGCCCGAACGAGCGGCTCAAACCCGTGTACGGCCCCGCCGACGTGCCCGTCGATGCTGCTGGCCAGGCCCTGGGAGCGCCGGGCACGTTTCCGTACACGCGCGGGATCCACCCCTCGATGTACCGGGGGCGGCTGTGGACGATGAGGCAGTACGCAGGCTTCGGCTCGGCCGCCGAGACGAACAAGCGCTATCGATTCCTGCTCGATCAGGGTCAGACCGGCCTCAGCGTCGCCTTCGACCTGCCGACCCAGATGGGCCACGACCCCGATTCGGCGATCGCGTTCGGCGAGGTCGGCAAGGTCGGCGTCTCCATCGCGTCGGTGGAGGACATGGCCGACCTGTTCGAGGGAATCCCGCTCGAGCGCGTGTCGACGTCGATGACGATCAACGCGACCGCCGCCATCCTGCTCGCCCTCTACGTCGCCGTCGCGCGCCGTCACGGCGTGGCGGCCGAGCGACTGTCCGGCACCGTCCAGAACGACATCTTGAAGGAGTACATCGCGCGCGGGACGTACATCTTCCCGCCCGGCCCGTCCATGCGGCTGGTGACCGACGTCTTCGCCTACTGCAAGGATCGGGTGCCGCGCTGGAACACGATCTCGATCTCCGGGTACCACATGCGCGAGGCCGGCTCGACGGCCGCGCAGGAAGTCGCTTTCACGCTGTCCAACGCCATCGCGTACGTCGACGCGGCGCTGGCCGCTGGCCTGGTCGTGGACGACTTCGCCCCCCAACTATCGTTCTTCTTCAACGCTCACAACCACCTGCTCGAGGAGGTGGCGAAGTACCGGGCGGCGCGCCGGTTGTGGGCGCGCATCATGCGCGACCGCTTCCATGCCCGTGATCCGCGCTCGATGATGCTGCGCTTCCACGTGCAGACCGCCGGCAGCATGCTGACCGCCCAGCAGCCGGAGAACAACATCGTGCGCGTGACCGTGCAGGCCCTGGCGGCCGTGCTCGGGGGCTGTCAATCGCTCCACACCAACTCCATGGACGAAGCGCTGGCCCTGCCGACCGAGCGCGCGGTCCGGATCGCGCTGCGGACCCAGCAGATCCTCGCTCACGAATCGGGCGTCGCCGAAACGGCCGATCCGCTGGGCGGCTCGTTCGCCATCGAGCGGCTCACCCGGGACATCGAGGAGGAGGCGGAAACGTACATTCGCATGATCGACGAGAAGGGCGGCTCGGTCGCCGCCATCGGCTTCATGCAACGGGAGATCCAGGACGCCGCCTACCGCTGGCAGCGCGAGGTCGAGGACAAGGCGCGGATCATCGTCGGCGTCAACGAGTTCGTGACCGACGAGGTGCCGCCCGCCAACCTGTTCCAGGTGGATGCCGGCGTGGGTGATGCGCTCCGCGAGCGCGTCGCGCGCGTCCGTAAGACGCGCGACGCCTCGACAGCCGCCCGCGCCCTCGACGCCCTGGAGCGCGCCGCCCGTGGGCGTGAGAACCTCGTCACGCTCCTGGTGGAGGCGGTCGAGGCCTCGGTGACGCTCGGTGAGATCTGCGAGCGGTTGCGAGCCGTCTTCGGCACGCACCAGCCTTCGGTGACGTTCTGATGCCGCGCCGGGCGGTGCTGACGTTGCTCGCCGCGCTGGCGCTCCTCATCGTCGTGACGCCGGCGGCAGCCGGGATGGCCGACCGGCTCGCCGCCACGTTCGAGCTCATGGCCGACGACTTCATCCGGGTGGCCCAGCCCATCGAAGGCGTGGTGGCGGCGTACGAGGGCAACGTCCTCTACCTCGATCTGGGTGAGGACAGCGGCGCCCAGGTCGGGCAGGAGCTGATCGTCTTCCGCAAGGGCGATGCGTTCTACCACCCGATCACGCAGCGAGTGCTCGGTCACTACGAGGATCAGCTCGGGCATGCCCAGATCCGGCGAGTGGCCGCGCACCTCTCCGAGGCCGCGTTCATCCAGAAGGAGAGCGCGCCGGCGCCCCGGGCCGGCGACGGCATTCGGATCACGCGGGCGCGCATTCGCGTGGCCATCACCCCCGTGCTCGACCTGACCCACTCGGATACAGACGTCCGGCGCGTTCCCTACCTGATGGCCAACGTACTGGAGCGGTCCAAGCGCTTCCAGGTCGTCGATCCGCTGGCCGTGAGCGACATGTTCGTCAACGGCTCGGTCCGGGTCGAGGAGATGCTGGCCCGGCCCGAGCGTGCCATTCGGGTGGCCACCAACCTCGAAGTGACGGGGTGGCTGGTCCCCGTCGTCCTCGAGCGCAACGGCGTCACCTACCTCGACACGACCTGGATCTCGGCGCTCACCGGCACCCCTCTCTTCTCGCGACGACAGCCCCTCGTGCCGACGGCGGCCACCGAGGAGCAGCGGTTTCCCTGGGAGCCCCGGGCCGAGGATTGAGCGTGGCGGTGTGCTATGGTAGCGGCAAATCATGGTGATACGACGTCTCGTTATCGTCTTGATCGCGCTCGTGCCGGTCCTGGCGGCGTGCAGCACGGTGAAGACCATCCTCGGGTCGGATTCGCGAAGCGAGCCAACGGCGCTGAAGTCGGCCGAGAGCCGGTGGCTCCTCATCAAGAATCCGCGCTTCGGTGACGTTCCCAGCGAGCCCGAGTACGTGTGGGTTGAAGAAGACAAGGTCCCGACGACGCTCACCACTCTCATTCGAGGCAAGGGCGCCATCATTGCCACACCCGAGGTCGTCGCCAAGTACGGCGCACCGCCGGGCGGGGGCAAGATCAGCCCGCGCCAGGGCGTGCCGTATCAGGTCGCGACAGCGCCGCCCACGTCGACCGTGAGCGGCGGCGGGGCAGCGCCCCGCCAGGCCGTGGCGCGCGGCACGACGGTGCCCGTGGCGGCGCCGGCGGTGCCGGAGCCGAAGCGTGGCTACGTCGTGTACATCGATACGACCCGCATCGTGCTCGACCTCACGGCCGTCGACGGCATGCGGCCGGGAACGGTCATCAGCCTGCGCCGTGACAAGATTCCGATCGTGCACCCGGTGACGGGGGAGATCCTCGGCGAGCTCGACGAGGAGGTGGCCACCGCGCGGATCACCGAGACACGCGAGAAGTTCTCGGTCGCCGAGATTCAGTCGGT
>WNEQ01002341.1_pt1 | contig 9984 bp, 8 predicted proteins | sample 5399971 | NCBI WGS metagenome assembly WNEQ01 (sample SAMN13153330, study PRJNA577476) | soil metagenome | isolation source: 20 cm grassland meadow soil 2 days after 1st rain plot 5 | place: USA:California | collected 2015-09-18
CGCCATTATTCTCAGCACGGTCATGGAGGTCTCGAGCGAGGAGAGGGCGCGGAGAAGCGAGCGTGTCCTCCTGCTCAGCAAGCGACTACAGAAGCTCGCGGCGGCGAGTCTCGTGCTCGCGATAATCACCGCATGGTACGCGAACGGTTTCTCCCCCGACCTTAGCAGAACGGGAGCAGACCTCTTCACCGGGAGGTACACGATTGTCTTCCCGGCGCTGCTCGTCCTCTTCAGCTTCCTCATCGTGACCCCGATCAATCTCAGGAGTCTCGCTCAGGCGAAAACTGTCGCGATCATTCTCCTTCTCGCAGTCCCCGTCGTGATCAACGAGGTGGGAAAGAGAAACACGCTCCTCGGCCTCGGTGGCTCCCTCATCTTGACGATTCTCGCAGCCGTGATGCTGAGCTGGCAGAGCGATAAGCCGAGCGGCCTCTCACCGGCCCGATAGCTTCTTGAGTTCACGAAAATCTTCAGAGACAACCGCCTCGAGCGCCCTGTTGTAGATCATCGAGGCGGGATGGTATGAGGGGAGGTATCTCCTCCCTCCGCTCTCGACCACAATCCCGTGGGCTGTAGAGATCTCGCTCGACGGGAAGAACTGTTTGAGGGCGGTGACACCGAGGAGGACGATAAGCGAAGGGTTCAGCGCCTCAATCTCTCGGCGGAGATACTCGTGGCAGCTCTCGGCTTCGTCTCTCCCCGGGCGTCTGTTCCCCGGCGGCCTGCACTTCACGATGTTGGTGATGAACACGTCGTCTCTCGAGAGTCCGGCCAGCCTCAGAAGCCCTTCGAGCCTCTTCCCTGCCGTGCCGACGAAAGGTCTCCCAGACTGGTCTTCCTCCCCCCCGGGTGCCTCCCCGACGAGCATGACACCGGACCTCCCTGACCCTTCGCCTGGGACCGCCTTCTTTCTGCTCTTGCAGAGGTCGCACTTCTCGCAAGTTCTGACCTCCTTCGCCACCTCGCCGAGTAGAAACTCCGAGTCCATGAAGGTTGAGACCAGCTGCGAGTGTTATATGTCTGTCCCGGGGACGCTTGAGCAAGATGACGGTGGGGTCGGGGTTGAGGAGGCGCGAGCGATTCTCGATCACGCTGGCTCTCCTGACGCTCGTGCCGTTCGTCGCGACGGTGGTCTTCGGGTTTGGCAGGGATTCCGCGCTCATCGTTGTGGTTGTCACGGGCCTCGGAATGGCGGCGGCGAGCTTCGAGCTGGCCTGGGGGACCGAGTCGCTGCAGTTCGTCGTTTCTCAGGTCCTCGCTCTCGCGGTTCTAGCCACACTTCAAGTCCTGCCTGAGTACTCCATCGACGCCGCTCTAGCTTACAACGGCGCCTCCGACCCGACTCAGCTCCACTTCGCGACCGCGAGCATGACGGGCGCAAACCGGCTCCTCCTCGGGGCGGGATGGCCAGTTGTCTTCTTTGTCTCCTACCTCGCTTCCAGGGGAAAGAACCCGAAGGCCGGGAGCTATCTCCAGCTTGACCGGGCGCAAGCGCTCGAAGTGCTCTTCCTAGGAATCTCGACACTCTACTCCTTCTTGATAGTCGTCAAGGGAACGCTCGACATACTGGACGCTGCCGCCCTGATCTCGGTCTTCGCCTCGTACGTCTACATCGCCGCAAGAATCCCGCCGCTCGCGAAGGAGCGACTCGAGGAGATGAGCGGAGTCGCGCTCGCCGTAGGGAGAATGCGACTGAGTCGGAGGTATGGCGTGATCATCTCGTTCGTCGCAGTGGGTGGGTTGGTGACCATTCTCGGGGCCCAGCCCTTCGTTGGCGGTCTGATCGAGATAGGGGGCGCCCTGGGGATCAGCCAGTACCTATTGATTCAGTGGCTCGCACCATTCCTCACTGAGTTCCCCGAAACCGTAACGGTCCTCTATTGGGCCGGACGGTCGAATCGTGGTTCCCTCGCGATGGGAAACCTGATTTCGTCGAAGCTCAACCAGTGGACTCTGCTCGTTGGAACCATTCCGATAGTATACAACGTCGCCCTAGCCCGATTCCAGAGCATCGCGCTGACCCAGCTTCAGCTGAGCGAACTCGTTCTGACTGCGTCGCAGTCGATCTACGGTGTTGTCTGTCTCCTCGACCTCCAGCTCTCGTCGAGGGAAGCCATATCGCTCCTCGCACTCTTCCTCGTGCAGTTCTTCATCCCCCCCATCCGCCTGGAGGTCTCAGCAGTCTACCTCCTCCTCGCTGCTGTGGAGCTCCTCCTCACTCGAGGCAGAATCGTGATCTTCCGGCAGGTTGGGGAGATCCTCCGCGAATACGTTCATAAGCGCCCGCAAGGGTGAACGAAAGCGTGCCAGAGGCCAAGCAAGAAGGGATTACGGTCAGAAAGTCGGAGAATTTCGACGAGTGGTACACCCAGGTGATTCTGAAGTCCGAGCTCGCAGACTATAGCCCCGTCTCCGGGTGCATCGTCTTCCGCCCCTCGGGGTACGCGATCTGGGAGACAATCCGGCGGGAGACAGACAAGAAGTTCAAGAAGATCGGAATCCAGAACTCTTACTTCCCGATCTTCATCCCTGAAGGGCTGCTAAAGAAGGAGCAGGAGCACGTGAAGGGCTTCTCCCCCGAAGTCGCATGGGTCACCCACGCCGGCGACTCGAAACTCGAGGAGAGGCTGGCGATAAGGCCCACCTCGGAGACGCTGATGTACGAGGTCATCTCTAGGTGGGTGAGGTCATGGAGGGACTTGCCCTTGAAGCTCAATCAGTGGAACAACGTCGTAAGGTGGGAGTTCAGGCACCCCACCCTGCTTCTTCGCTCTAGGGAATTTCTCTGGAACGAGGGGCACACCCTATTCGCGACGGAGGAGGAGGCGATGGCGGAGAGAGACGAGATACTCACAATCTACAGGACGATCACAGAGGAGTATCTCGCACTTCCGGGGCTCGTCGGGAAGAAGACCGAGGCGGAGAAATTCGCGGGTGCAACGGCGAGCTATACGATAGAGCATCTGATGCCCGATGGGAAGGCCATCCAGGGGCCCGACTTCCACTCCGACGGCCAGAACTTCTCGAAGGCCTTCGAGATCACGTTCGTCGACAGGAAAGGCGAGAAGCAGTTCGCATGGCAGAATACGTGGGCGATCTCGACCCGTGAAATCGGCGTCATGCTAGCGACACACAGTGACGACAAGGGACTCATCGTTCCTCCGCGAGTGGCTTTCATTCAGGTCGTGATCGTGCCGATTTTCGACGACGAGTCGAGGGAGAGGGTCCTGAAGCAGGCGGAGAGGCTCCGAGCCCGTCTAGAGGAGACGACCTCGGTGAAGCTCGACGACAGAGACCATCTTACGCCGGGGAGAAAGTTCAACGAGTGGGAGCTGAAGGGCGTCCCCCTCCGGGTCGAGATCGGGCCGAGGGACCTAGTGAAGAGGCAGGTAGTCCTGGCAAGGAGGGACAACGGGAAGAAGCGGCAGGTCAAGATGGCAATCGCGGCGAGAGAGGTGGCGAGAGAGCTGAAGGAGATACAGGAAGACCTCTACCAACGGGCGCTCTCCTTCCTGAAAGAACACACCTACGCCGCGGAGACCTACGACCAGCTCAAGGGCTCTCTGAAGAATGGAGGCATAGTCCGCGCCCCCTGGTGTCTCTCTCCGGACTGTGAGGCGAAAGTGAAGGAGGAGACGGGTGCGAAGATAATCAACCTCCCGATGGACCAGAAAGAGATTAAGTCCCTCTGCGTCTATTGCGGGAAGGAAGCCGCCGTGATCGCGAACTTCGCGAAGTCGTACTAGCACCAAAGGCTTTTCTCCGCTTCTTAGAGGCTCTGCGACGAGCGGGTTGGGGACAGATCACCTTCTAACCGTCCTGGGCGCAATCAATTGGGACACAAGCATCTTCGAGGACAGGTTCGCGAAGCAGGGGGAGGAGGTCCCAGTGAACCGCGTCGAGGAGTTCTCCGGGGGGAAGGGCGCAAATGTTGCTGTCGCGGCAGCGAGGATACTCGGTAAGGAGAAGGTCGCCTTCGTCGGTGCGCTCGGCAAGGATGATGTCTCCAGGAAGCAACTCGCCGAGTTGAGGAGAGAGGGAGTGGTCACCGAGGGGGTTGCGAAGCTGAAGGGATGCCAATCGGGGCGGGCCTATATCGTGGTTGACGGAGCCGGGAAGAAGACGATCCACACACACTTCGGGGCGAACGAGAAGATGACCCTGAAGCATCTGAAGAGGCCGAGGGTTCTCCGTACGATTGAAGACCCTCAGATGATCGTGGTGATGGATGCGCCGACCGAGGTGGGGAGGAGGGCCGTCGAGCTGGCGAGGGGGAGACGAAAAACGGTGGTCTACAGCCCGGCGGTCAGAACCCGGGAGGGTCTTCGCAGTCTCGAGCCGATACTACGGGATGCCCACTACCTCGTCGTGGACCAGATTGAACTTAGGAACCTCTACCCCGACAAGGCGGAGGTGGATGAAGAGGGGATAATGCGCATAGTCACGGCAACCCACCCCTCTCTGACCCTCGTGGCTACCCTGGGGGAGAGAGGATGTGCCGTCACCGGAGAGGGGGTGATGACGCTCGTCGAAGGAGTCGATGTAGCCTCTCTCGGAAAAAAGGTCGTGAACACGACCGGTTGCGGCGATGCCTTCCTGGGGGTCTTTGCAAGCTATCTCCTGCTAGACTTCCCGATCCTTGAGGCCGCGAAACGGGCCAACCTCGCGGGCGCGCTGAAGGCGACGAGATACGAAACGAGGGGGAGCCCCTCTAAGGCAGAGCTGGAGAAGGAGTTCGATACGCTGGAGAAGGTCAGACAGAAGCGACCGGTGCCGCGAGTGAGTAGAGGCGCCTGGCCTGCTCGTCGACGCTGATCGGCAAGTCTATCTTCGAGAGGGCGATCAGGTTCAGGGAGAGGGACGAGGCGGCTATCCCGAAGCATGCCGACCAGAGGAAGTCCCTAGACCGAAGGTAAGAAGCGACGAGGGTTCCGCCGAGTATGTCTCCAGCCCCCGTGCTGTCCACTATCTTCACCTTGGGCACGTGGACACCGTAGATCTTCTTCCCCTCAAGGATGTGACACATCTCTCCTCCTTGGGTGACGAGAGCCCTTCTGACGCCCATAGACGACAGCTTCGTGAGAGCCTCCCTCGCCTCCGTCTTGCCCGTTACCGCGTAGGCCTCGTCCCTGTCCATCTTCAGGGCATCCACCGATGTCACCACACCCGCCTCCTTCAGACTCGTAATCGACGCTTGCCCGCGGCTGTCGAAGGTCCTTACGAAGCCCTGCGGGTCGAGGAAGGTGAAATCCGAGCGATCGACGATCGCCTTCAGAAGTTCCGGAGAAATCTCGTGGGCTATGGGGCTGATCAGCGAAGCGTCAAACTTCGTGTCGGGGAGCTGGTCAAGGGATAGGTCGTCACAACGCGAAAGAAGGAAGAGGTTCCTCGATGCCCCATCTCCCTCTATCCGGAAACGCGTGGTCTTCTTGCTCGACTTGTCTATCGCCCTGAGGTTTATCCCATTCCGAGCAAGCCAAACGAGCTGGTCGTCGGGGAAGTCCAGCCCGATTCTTGTGAGGGCGAAGACCTCGAGTCCAAACCTTGAGCAGATGAGCCCCGCGTAGGAGGGCGGGCCACCGATTGAGGTTATCGTCCTAATGGGGAGGAGAATCGTATCGATTGTGAGAAATCCTGCGACAAGAGCCTTCAAGTCAGGCCTCTTCCCTCACCCTCCAACAGCTTGACTTAAGATTTTGTTCGCGCAAAAATCGGTTATATACGGAGAGGCGAGAGGGTCATCGAGCAAGTCAACTTGCTTATGAAAAAAGGAAGGGCTGTTAGCACAACCGTAGCCGCTGTCGTTGTCATCGTAATCGTGGCCGCGGCCGGCGGGGTCTACTATTATTATGCACAAGTCTCGACAACTCCGCAGAAGACGATTGGCGTCGTGTTCGACATCGGCGGGAGGGGCGACCTCAGCTTCAACGATATGGCGGCCTTGGGAGCCGACAACGCCGCGAAGACGGTCCTGGGCTGCCCGAATGACCCGAGTCCTTGTGAACACTTCTTGCAGAGTGCTACGTCCGCAGACTATCTTCCCAACCTCAGGCAGCTGGCGTCTCTAAATCCTCCGCCCGTTCTAATTGTGGCGGTCGGATTCCTGATGGGCGACGCGGTAAACCAGACTGCCCGGGCCTTCCCCAACCAGAAATTCGCAATCGTTGACGACGTTGTGCCGGGAGTCCCGAACCTGCTGGGTCTTACCTTCAACACGAATGAAGGGGGCGCCGCAGCGGGCGTTCTGGCCGCGTTCGTCTCTGACTGCTACAGCAAGGCAGGTCAGGGCGGAAACAAGGTGGGACTCGTTCTCGGTCTAGAGATTCCAGTACTCTGGACTTTCGAAATCGGGTATAAGTGGGGAGTCAGTTGGGCGGAGAACTACTCACAGGCAACCCTAGGCCACACAATCTTGGGCAACGCGCCCGTGAAAAACGTCGTCCTCTACAAGTACACCGGAACATTCGACGACCCCGCAAAGGGTAAGGCCGAAGCTCTGAACGAATTCGCCGCCGGGGCAGTAGTGTCTTACAATGTCGCGGGCAAGACCGGGAACGGCATCTTCGACGCAGCAAAGTCCGTAGCCGCGCCTGGGCAGACGATGGGTCCACCGTTCGGGATCGGAGTCGATTCGGACCAGGATTACATCGCCCCCGGATACATCCTCGCGAGCCAGATGAAGCGGGTCGACACGGCAGTCCTGACTGCCACGAAGCTGGCCGTGAACGGGTCGTTCAGCTCCGTCGTACAAAGCACAGGCGCGGACCTGAGCTTCAACATGGCTAGCGGCGGTGTCGCAATCAGCACAGTCAACGATGTCAACACATTCATACAAATCGCTGTCAGCCACGGAAAGACCTACAACGTGACCGCCATCACGAACCAGATCCAGAGCATGAGAAACGCTGTCACTGCGAAGTGTGGCGCGGTGTATGACTACGTGAACACTGTTGTAAGCCAGATCAAGAGCGGGCAGGTTCACGTCCCACTGGTCCTGACACAAAACGCAATCACATTGTGGCGGAGCAGGTACGGATAGCTCCGCCGACCTACATTTCTAGGGTGTTCTCGTGGCCAGTCCCACAAAAGAACTGGTCAAGACCTCCAATCTGACAAAAACTTACCCCGACGGCACTCACGCGTTGACGGGAGTGGATTTTTCGGTCACAAAAGGGGAGATACACGGGCTCTTGGGGGAAAATGGAGCTGGGAAGACGACCCTCTCAAAAATCCTCTCCGGTATCCTTAAGCCTACTTCGGGAGAAATCTACATCAAGGGGAACCTCGTTCGCATGAAGCGACCGAGCGATGCCCTCGGGCTTGGAATCGGGATGGTGCACCAGCACTTTGCGCTCGTCCGACCCTTCAGCGCCTTCGAGAACATCGTGCTCGGGACCGACCTGAACCCGACGGGGGAGAGAGCGAAGGAAGCGAAAGCCAGCATCGCGGATTTGGCAAAGGGGGTCGGTTTGCAGGTCACCTTGGACTCGCCTGTCGAGAGTCTCGCCCTCGGTGCGCAGCAGAGGGTGGAGATATTGAAAATGCTCTACAGAAACGTCGATATCCTGATACTTGACGAACCCACCTCCTCTCTAACCATCAAGGAGACGGGAGAGCTCTTCAAGTCCCTGCTGAAACTGAAGGAGGAAGGGAAATGCGTAATCTTCATCACTCACAAACTCAGAGAAGTGATGGACTTCTGCGACAGCATCACAGTCCTACGTCAGGGGAAAGTCACGGGAAGGATAAGCAAGTCGGAGGCGTCCCCGATAACCCTCGCCACGATGATGGTAGGGCGAACTGTCGAATTCGAGCTCAAAAGGTCACCGATGACCCCCGGAGAAGAGGTCTTCACGATTGACAATCTGACACTACTCGACAGGGAGGGGAAGGAGGTCGTGAAGGACCTTTCCCTCAAGGTCAGACGAGGCGAAATATTCGGCATCGCGGGGGTCGAGGGGAATGGTCAGACGGAGCTCGCCGAGGCTATCGCGGGAATCCGGAGGATCGCCAAGGGGAGCATCAGGCTCAAAGGGACAGAAACGGGAGGGAAGTCCTCATCTGTGATCCGCAGGCACGGGGCCGGGCTCATTCCGGAAGACAGGCGGCAGATGGGACTTATCCTCGAAATGAACCTGGATGAGAACGTAATCCTGGGGAAACAACGGGATCTTCAGTTCAGGGGTTCCTTGACCTCAATCGCATGGCGAAAGGTCAGGCAGTTCACCTCGGACCTGATGAAAAAGTTCGAGATAACCGCCAAGGGACCAGAGTCGCCCGCGAGGAGCCTCAGCGGGGGGAACCAACAGAAGGTCGTAGTCTCCAGAGAATTGAGCAGTGACCCTGACTTCATTGTGGCCGCGCAGCCGACGCGAGGGCTCGACGTGGCAGCTACCGAGTATATCCGGAAGCTCCTACTGGACTCCCGTGGCGGAGGAAAGGCCGTCTTGCTAATCTCGGCGGAGCTGGATGAAATTCTTCAGCTATCGGACCAGATTGGGGTGATGTACGAGGGGAGACTGATAGGGGTCGGCGCCGCAGAGACGATGTCGCGAGAAAGAATCGGACTTTTGATGGGTGGGATCGTCGCTTGAAACTGCCACTGATTGGCGGGGGGCGAGTTCTCGCCCCGCTGGAGGAATCGGCCTTCGCGGCACTAATGGGGTTCTTCTTCGGCGGGATCCTCCTTGTCGTCCTCGGATACAACCCAATCCTCACCTACTACTACATGTTCTATGGGGGTTTGGGGAGCCTCTCGAACGTTACCGATATGCTCGGGAACGCGGCTCCGCTCATCCTCACTGCGCTTACGTTCGCGGTGGGAGTTCGCGCCGGGCTCTTCAACATCGGTGCTGAGGGGCAGGTCTACGTCGGCGCGGGAGGGGCGATTTACGCGAGCTACTATTTCCTCCCCGCAGGGATCCACCTAGGGTTCGCCCTCGTCTTGGCAGGAGCCGCCGGGGCGCTCATGGCAGTCCCCACTTACCTCCTCAAGGCGTACCGAGGAGTGAACGAAGTCATAACGACCATCATGCTGAATTGGACGGCGTATTTTGGCGTGTTATGGGTGGCCATCGTCCTACTCGCTGACCCGGCCAGGCCCGAGAAGACCATCAGCGTAGCCCCTACGTCTAGGTTCCCAGACTTTCTCTTGGGGAGCGTCTCCACGTCAGCCCTTCTTTTCGCAATTGCCGTTGCCGCGGCTTTCTACGTATACCTTTGGCTCACTCCAAGCGGATACGAGCTGAGGTCCGTAGGGTTGAACCCGGAAGCGGCGAGATTCAGCGGAATCAATCCCAGGAAGCCCCTCCTCTCGGCCTTGCTCCTCGGCGGAGCCTCTGCCGGGTTGGCGGGAGCCGTCCAGGTCGCGGGAAGGACGACCCCGTTTGCGCTCTACACCGGCCTTTCGAATGTGCTAAACTACGGATACAACGGAATTGGAGTCGCGCTCATCGGTAGGAACCACCCCCTCGGCATCATCGTGGCGGGGCTGTTCTTCGGTACCCTCCAAGCCGGGTTTTCAACGGTCCAGCTATATGCACGCGTCCCCTTCGAGATTATCCAAGTTATCGAAGGGATCATAATCTTCACGGTGGCAGCGCCCGAGCTTTACCGGAGGTTCAGGGGGTCACTGAAGAAATGAGCCTGGACTTCTCGATCGTGGGTGCGATATCCGTGACCGGGCTCAATCTGATGGTTCCGATTGCTCTTACGGCAATCGGGGAAGTCTTCGGAGAGAAGGCGGGGGTCGTCAACATCGGCCTCGAAGGAACAATCCTTACGGGGGCGTGGAGCGCGGTCTACTTCTCGTGGCTTGCCCAGAGCCCCTGGGTCGGGCTCCTGGGGGGCGCCCTGACGGGGACATTTTTCGGCGCCCTCCACGGGTATGTGGCTATCTGGCTCAAGGGAGATCAGATCATCAGTGGGGTCGGGATCAACATCTTCGCACTCGGTTTCGTTCCCTTCGCGATTCAGGCAGTGTGG
>WNEQ01002345.1_pt1 | contig 9981 bp, 7 predicted proteins | sample 5399971 | NCBI WGS metagenome assembly WNEQ01 (sample SAMN13153330, study PRJNA577476) | soil metagenome | isolation source: 20 cm grassland meadow soil 2 days after 1st rain plot 5 | place: USA:California | collected 2015-09-18
GGTGACGACGAGCGCGACGGCGACGACGAGCGCCGGCAGCGGCGCCACCGACCCGAGAGGGCCCAGGAGCACGAGGTCGTGCTCCTGGTTGTAGAGGCCGATGCCGGGGCCATCGTGCGTGTGGATCAGCGTGGCGCCCGCGAGGAGCAGCGGCACCAGCACGACGCCCAGCACGAGCCACGACGGCAGAGGGAACGGCGTGCGTCTCACGAGATCTTATCCATACGTCAAACCTCGCGCAGACGCAACTTTCACGCGCCGCGCGGCGCCGGGGCCGTCCGCCGGCCGCGGGCGCTCAGTGCCGGCGCCAGTCGACGTGCGAGCCGAGGATGCGGTCGGCGACGAGATTGCGCATCATCTCGAGCGTGCCGCCGCCGATCGCGAACATGCGTGCGTCGCGCATCATGCGCTCCAGCGGCAGCGTGCGGCCGTAGCCGGCGGCGCCGTGGATCTGCAGCGCCTCGCTGGTGACCTGCTGGGCCGTCTCCGCCGCGAACGTCTTGGCCTTCGCCGCCTCCAGCGCGTCGGGGAAGCGATGGCCGGCACGGGCGGCCGCGCGGTGGATCATCAGGCGCGCGGCGTCGATCTTGATCGCCATGTCGGCGAGCTTCCAGCGGATGCCCTGGAAGTCGCCGATGGGCCGGCCGAACTGGTGGCGCGCGCTCGCGTAGGCGAGCGCCTTTTCGTAGGCGCCCTGGGCCAGGCCGAGCGCCACGGTGGCCGCGCCGAGCCGCTGACCGTTGTAGGCGGCCATCAGCTTCTTGAAGCCGTCCCCGGCCCCGACCAGCAGGTTGTCTCTGGGAACCTCGCAGCCCTCGAAGTGCAGCTCGCCCTCGGGAATGCCGCGCAGGCCCATCATGAATTCGCGCCGGCCGATGCGGAAGCCCGGCGTGTCGCGCTCGACGAAGATGCCGCCGATGCCCTCGGCGCCGGCGCGGCCGCCGAAGCGCCCGTACACGAGATAGAGCCGCGACGTGCCGGCCCCGGTGATCCAGCACTTGTGGCCGTCGATCCGGTAACCCGTCTCCGTCTCCTCGACCCGCGTCTCCATGTCGGTCGCCGCGGAGCCCGCCGCCGGCTCGCTGATCGCGATGGCCGGCTTCTCACCCTCGAGCACCCAGGGAAACCACCGGCGCTTCTGCGCCTCGGTGCCGTAGGCGTTGAGCGCGCCCACGGTGCCCAGGTTGCCCTCGACGACGATGCGCCCCGTGATGCCGCACGCGCGCGCGATCTCCTCGATGACGAGCACGACGTCGAGCAGCGGCCGCGCGCCGCCGCCGTAGGCCACGGGAACCGTCATCCCCATGAACCCGGCCGCCACGAGGTCTTTCACGTTGTCCCACGGGTATTCTTCGCTCGCGTCCCACCGCGCCGCCCGCTCGGCGAACGCGCGATCCGCCAGCTCGCGCGCCCGCTGGCGCAGGGCCAGCTGATCGGCGCTCAGCTCGAAGTCCATGGCCGGAAGTCTACGCGAAGGAGGCGCCAGCACCAATGGAGATGTCTTGGCCGGCCTGGTTGTCGTCCCGATGAGAGTTCTCTTGGTCGATGGTATTCCGCGGTTACAGCTCGACGTGTCGCAGCCGCAGCGCGTTCGCGATGACCGACACCGAGCTGAACGTCATTGCTGCGCTCGCGATGATCGGACTCAGCAACACTCCGAAGAATGGATACAGGACGCCGGCGGCGATCGGCACCCCAAGCGCGTTGTAGACGAAGGCGAAGAAGAGGTTCTGGCGAATATTGCGCATCGTCGCCTGACTCAGCCGTCGGGCCCGCACGATGCCGCGAAGATCGCCCTTCACCAGCGTCACACTCGCGCTCTGAATGGCGACGTCAGTGCCCGTGCCCATCGCGATGCCGACATCGGCCTGGGCCAGCGCGGGAGCGTCGTTCACACCGTCGCCCGCCATGGCGACGCGATGTCCCTCCGCCTGCAGGCGTTTCACAATCGCGATCTTGTGTTCGGGCAAGACCTCCGCTTCGACGTCTTCGATGCCGACCTTCCGGGCGACGGCCTCAGCGGTGGCACGGCTGTCGCCGGTGACCATGACGATCCGCAGCCCGGACGCGCGAAGCAGCGCCAGTGCCTCAGGCGTCGTCGGCTTGATCGGATCGGCAACACCCAAAAGACCGGCTGGCCGCCCGTCCACGGCGACAAACATGACGGTCTGCCCATCACGGCGCAGGACCTCCGCGCGATCCGCGAGCTCACCGAGACTGACGCCAAGCTCCTCCATGAGGCGGCGATTGCCGAGGGCGACGTCATGTCCGTCGACCCGGCCGACGACCCCTTTGCCGGTCACCGAGCGGAAATCCTTCGCCGTGGCCAGCGTGATGCCACGTTCCTCGGCGCCGCCGACGATCGCCGCCGCGAGCGGATGCTCGCTCCCGCGCTCGAGCGTCGCGGCGAGACGCAGCAGCTCGGTTGGCGACTGACCGGCCACCGCTTCGATCGTGACGAGCTTCGGCCTGCCCTCGGTCAGCGTTCCGGTCTTGTCGACCACGAGCGTGTCGACTTTCTCCAGGAGCTCGAGCGCCTCCGCATTGCGGATGAGTACGCCCGCCATGGCACCGCGGCCGGTGGCGACCATGATCGACATCGGCGTGGCAAGGCCGAGCGCGCATGGGCACGCGATGATGAGCACGGCCACGGCATTCACCAGGCCATACGCCAGGCGCGGCTCTGGTCCCCACAGAGCCCAGCCGACGAAGGTCAGCACCGCCACGAGCACGACGGCGGGCACGAAATACGACGAGACGACGTCCGCGAGGCGCTGAATCGGCGCGCGACTGCGCTGCGCCTCGCTCACCATCTGGACGATCTGCGCGAGCAGCGTGTCGCGACCGACTCGCTCGGCCCGGATGACGAAGCTGCCCGTACCATTCACGGTGCCGCCGGTGACGCGGCTTCCCGGTGTTTTTTCAACGGGAATGGGCTCGCCCGTCACCATCGACTCGTCCACCGAGCTCCGGCCCTCCAGCACGACGCCATCGACCGGGACCTTGTCGCCCGGCCGTACGCGCAGCCGGTCGCCGACCTGCACGCGATCCAGCGGCACCTCCTCCTCGGTGCCGTCGGGCCGCAGCCGTCGCGCCGTCGGAGGCGCCAGACGAAGGAGAGCACGGATCGCGCTGCTGGTCTGGCTCCGGGCGCGCAGCTCCAGCACCTGGCCGAGCAGCACCAGGACGGTGATCACCGCCGCCGCCTCGAAGTAGAGACCCACCTCACCGCCGTGCGTTCGGAACGACGCGGGAAAGACCCCGGGAGCGACGGTGCCTACGACACTGAACGCGTATGCCGTTCCGGTCCCGAGCGCGATCAGCGTGAACATGTTGAGGCTGCGATTGACGATCGATGCCCAGCCGCGCTCGAAGAACGGCCAGCCGGCCCACAGCACCACGGGCGTCGCGAGAACGAACTGAAGCCACGCCGACACGCGAGGCGGGATCAGATGACGCAGCGGCTGGCCGGGCAGCATGTCGCCCATCACGAAAGCGAGCGGGGGCAGCGTCAAGACCAGGCCGATCCAGAACCGCCGGGTCATGTCGGTCAGTTCGGGATCGGGACCCTCTACGCCGCTCACTGTCCTCGGCTCGAGCGCCATGCCGCATTTCGGGCAATTCCCCGGGCCGCGCTGACGAACCTCGGCATGCATCGGGCATGTATAGGTTTGATCGCCGGAAGTCATGCGGTTAGCGTCGCGCGCATTTCAACGTTGGAAGCGTGGGCGACGCACGGGCAGCGCGGCGGCCGTCCCCCGGGACGTGGGCACCGGCGCGCCATCTCAGAAGCCGAAGGACAGCCCCGTGGTGAACGAGAACCTCGAGCGGTCGGCAGGCCCGGCGAACTCCGTCCCGATGCCCACGTCCCAGACGATGCGCGGCGTGAGCTGGTAGCGAAGGCCGAGCTCGGTCCCAACCGTCGTGGCCTCGCCGCGACGCGACGACTGCTCGGCAAAGACGTCGCCGACCAGCGTGGCGCGCGTGAAGCGCGGAGCGCCGACGGGGTAGCTCGCGCCAATCGCGAGCTCGTAGCGGCCGTCGCGCGCGTCCTCCCGGCTCGATGTGAGGAACTCATATCCGGCATTGAGATGCAGACTCAGGCGCTCGAGTGACTTCGTCACGATGCCCTTCGCCTCGACGCCGAAGCCATGCGCGTCCACGCCGGTCGGCGCGTCCAAACCCAGCTTTACGGCAAATGCCGGCAAGTTCAGCGTTTCCTGGTTGAAGTTGTAGAGCGCGCTCAGTCGGAGATCGCCCGACTTCGGCCGGTCATCGATTTCGCGGGGGTCGGTAGAGAGCGCGGTGCCGATGCCGACTTGAAGGTTCGGCCATGGTCCAGACAGCAGCTCGATGGGGAACAGGCCACGGTCGGCCGCGCGCCGCCGGAGCGTGAAGCCCGCGCCCGCCTCGATCGCGAGCTCGCCATGGGCAATGGGATACGCATCTTCCAGGCGTAGAGGTCGACCCTCGTCGAGATTCTTGTGATCGATGGCCGACGCGCCATCGACGATTGCGAGCACGAAGAACAGCGCCAGCGTCGCGATCCTGATCATCGCCTCCTCCTCAGTGCTTGTGACCCGCGCCCGGCGCCTTCGGCGCGGACGGCTGAGGCTGATCACTCGGCGGCGCTGTGCCTGCGAGAACTTCATGGACGGACGGTGGCCGCGGTCCCATGTCCATACCGGCGTGGCCCTGCGCATCTCTCTCGTGAAAGTCGGGATACCGATCATTGGCGCCATGGTTCCTGTGCAGGTAGATCGGCAGAATCTTCAGGATCGCCGCACGCTTTGCTCCAAGGCTCGGAAACAAATCCGTACGGGTCAGGATGTCGTCGAAGTTGTCGTGGAGCATGTGCAGGTTGTCGAAGATCGCCGCCGCCTCCGGGAACTGCTTGGCGAAACTCGGGGCGGCCTCCGGCATCATCGGCATGTAACGCCACTCCACCGGCGGCCGGCGCAGATAGCCGTGGTAGAACGCAATGACCTTGGGCATGAGCTCCTGCTGCCGTCTGAGGTCGCCCAAGAGCTGAACGTCATAGACAGCCGCCTGCAGCCAGTGATACGCCCAGATCTGGGTATTGAACTTGCCGAACCGATCACGGAATGCCTTTGACTCAGGGAAGCTCCAGAGCGCTCCATGATGGTCGAGGCGATGGGGCGTGATCGCTTCCCGCTTCTCGAGGTAGTCGGCGAGCAGCTTCCGATATGCCGCTTCCTTGTCCTTGACCTTGTCGCTCGCGAAAAGGTCGTAAAGACTGCGATGGAAGATGTGGGCCCAATCGAAGGTCTTTGCGACTTCCCACGCCATGCGGTTGAACGTTGGCGCGACCTGCTCCTCGTCTGGTGGCACCGGCGGCGAGCTGAAGATGAAGTCCACGACCTCGAGTCGTGCCGTCTCGATTTGGTCTGGCTCCTGGGTCCGGAGCAACGTCTCCGCGAGATGGGCGTGACCGAAGTCGATGCCGTTGAACTCACGGTAGAGCTGGGGCAGTTGCCGCATCACGGCCCACTTCCACGGGCCGCGCGGCTGCCAGCGGTGGTCGCGTGTCGTCCATTGGCCGGTGAACGCGTCGCCGCGGGGTTCCGGGTGCGGCCTGGTCGCGACCATTTCGGGGTGCTCGGCCGCGCTGTGCGCGCCGACATGGCCCGACAGCGAATGCTGATATGCGATGACGGCCCAGCGGTCGTCGGCCGAGAGATCCTCTTTGTATGCGGGCATCGTCGAATGTTTCGACGCATAGGGTTCGGCCCGACCTCCCTCGCTCACTCGCCAGAACCAATACGCGTCCGTCATCTCTGCCACCATCGCCGTGTCGCGCAAAGACGGCGGCTTCAACGGTAGGCCGGCCGCCGCGGGACCGTCGCCAGCCCCCTGATCGCCGTGGCATGCGGCGCACTTGGCGGCGTAAATCCCGCGGCCCCGTGTAAGGACGACGGGGTCGGTCCAGATGGTCGAGGGCGCCTTCATGCTCGCGTATTCCGCCGGGACGGCGGCGTGTACGTGAGCCTGCGTTGCCTCGACGTGCGGGCGTTTCTCTTTCGGATCGTGCGCCGCCGTGGTCGCCGGCAGGAGTAGCGCGATGGTGCTTACGAGGACGGTCCGCCTGATTGCGGTCCGGCCACGGAGACGTTCTGTCGTCATGGCGCACCTCATCCTCCGAAGTGGCGAACCGGGTCGTGCTCTGTCCGGACGGAGGCGTCCGAAACAGACCGAAGACACGCTGCGCGAGGAAGGTGCGGCCTAGATCAGAAGTGCGGCGTGGAGCAGGAACAGCGGCGTCGATCTCGGAGGCGGTGCCGCGACGGGATCGTGGACCATCCACGTCGTTGCCGCCACACGCTCAGCAACCCACCCAGCCGTCGTTGTGGCGACGGGGACTGGCCGGAGAGCTTGAGACGACGCCAATGCGTCGCATGAGCCGAAGTGCGCGGCCTGGTCGGTCCCGTCGGGCTCATCGCCGTGATGATGATTCGTAGCGGTCACGGCGTGAGCATGAAACGGAAGCACACACACATGGCCGAGCAGCGTCGCGATGAGCAGTGTCAGCAGTGCCCAACGCGTCGCCGAGAACCGTCGCGGTGCGGGCGTCATGCGCGAAGCCTCACACGCCGGCGACCGCGTGTCAACCTCACTGCGGACGCGCTTAGAACTTCGACAGTTGGCCCGAGAGTCTGTTCAGACGGCGACGCAGTTTGCGTGCGTCGGCGACCACTCGATCCAGTTCGGCCGTCCTGCGCCGAACCAGATCTCGTAGACTCAGCCCGAGGCGTCGAGCGTGAGCGACGAACGCGAGAACGCCGAGCGTTTGGCTCCCGTAAAGCCGGTAGCTTTCCGACTGAGCCCGCTGCTGGCCGCGACCTCCCCGATGCGCAACCCTTTGCGCGCCATGCCCCCTACCCTAAACCCGGTCCCATAGGGCAAGGTCAAGAGGTCAGTGGGCGTGCAGCCGTGCGACGACAGTGGGCGGGGGCGCGTTGAGGCCCCGTCCGGAGTCCTAGATATGAATCGCCTGCCCGAGGGCGGCCAGCGTGGCCTCGAGCGCCGCCTCGGACAGCGTGGGATGCGCGTGGATCGTGTGCATGATCTCGTCGACCGTGGCCTCGAGCGTGCGGCCGACGGCGAACTCGTGGATCATCTCGGTCGCCTCGGGGCCGATGATGTGCACGCCGAGGATCTCGCCGGTCTTCTTGGCGGCGACCACCTTCACGAAGCCCTCGGTCTCGCCCAGCGCCACCGCCTTGCCGTTCGCCGTGAACGGGAACTTGCCGATGGCGACCTCACGGCCGCCCTCCTTGGCCTTTGCCTCGGTGATGCCGATCGACGCGACCTGCGGCCGGCAGTAGGTGCACGAGGGAACGTTGCCGTAATCGACCGGGCGCGGGCTCTTGCCGGCGATGGTCTCCGCCGCGACCACCCCCTCGGCCATGGCCTTGTGGGCGAGCAGCGGCGCGCCGGCCATGTCGCCGATCGCGTAAACGCCCTTCACCGACGTCTCCATGGTCGACGACACCTTGACGAAGCCGCGCTCCATCGCCACCCCGAGCGCCTCGAGTCCGACGCCCTTCGTGCGCGCGGCACGCCCGACGGCCATCAGCACCTGCTGAGCCTCGAACCGGCCGCCGTCGGTCTCGATCACCACGCCGGTGGTCAGCGGCTTCACGGAGCTGACCTTGACCCCGGTCTTGATCGTGATGCCGCGGCGCGAGAGGCTGCGCGTGAGCTGCGCGCTGACCTCCTCGTCCTCGATCGGCACGATCCGCGGCAGCGCCTCCAGCAGCGTCACCTCCACGCCGTACGAGCGGTAGACGTCGGCGAATTCGACGCCGACGGCGCCGGCGCCGATGACGACGATGGACTTGGGCTTCGCCTCGCTGCGGACGGCGCCGTTCGACGAGATCACGGTCTGCTCGTCGATGGTCACGCCGGTCAGCGACCTGGGCTCCGAGCCGGTGGCGAGCACCACGGCGCGCTTGGCCTCCAGCGTCGTGACGCCGCCCATGCCCCGGACCTCGACACTGGTCTTCGACTTGAGCGAGCCCGTGCCGGGGAAGAGCGTGATCTTGTTCTTGCGGAACAGGAACTCGACACCCTTGGCCATGCGATCGGCCACGCTGCGGCTGCGCTGCACCGCCGCCGCGTAGTCGGCTTTCATCCCCTGCACGGTGATGCCGAAGGTCTCGGCCTTCTCGAACAGGTGCACGACCTCGGCGTTGCGCAGCAGCGCCTTGGTCGGGATGCACCCCCAGTTCAGGCACACGCCGCCCGGTCGATCGTCCTCCACGACGCCGACGCTCAGCCCGAGCTGCGCGGCCCGGATCGCGCAGACATACCCGCCCGGCCCGGTCCCCACGATGACGACGTCGAACGTATGTGCCGTCGGGGCGCCTTCGCGCCCGACGGTCGGACTATCTGGGCGCGTGCTCATACCAGCAGCCGCAGCGGCTCTTCGAGCAGGCGCTTGACGTCCTGCAGGAAGCGCGCGCCCATGGCGCCGTCCATCACGCGGTGGTCGCATGACAGCGTCAGCGCCATGCGCCGCCCGACGCCGAGGCCCGCGTCGGTGACCACGGGCACGGTGCGCACCGAGCCGACCGCGAGGATCGCGCCCTCCGGCGGGTTGATGATGGCCGAGAAGTCACGCACGTCGAACATGCCCAGGTTGGAGATCGAAAACGTCGCGCCCGACAGCTCCTGCGCGCGCAGCTTGCGCTGGCGCGCGCGCTCGGCGAGATCGCGCGCCTCGACCGCGATCTGGGCGAGGGACTTGGCGTGGACGTCGCGGAGCACGGGCGTGATCAGCCCCTCCTCGAGCGCGACGGCGATGCCCATGTGGACGCGATGGAAGACCCGGATCGACTCACCCTGGAACGACGCGTTGACGCCGGGATGGTGCAGCAGCGTCACCGCGCACGCGCGGATGATCAGATCGTTGACCGAGATCTTCGGCTGGCCTTCCAGAGCGTTCAGCTCCTCGCGCAGCTCCCACGCGCGATCCATGGCGACTTCCGACGTCACGTAGAAGTGCGGCACGGGCGCCTTGCTGAGCGGCATCCGCTTGGCGATCGTGGCGCGCATCGCGCTCAGCGGGACGTCCTCGTATTCGGGGCCGCCGACGGTTGGCGTCACCGGACGCAGCACGGGCGCCGCGGGCGCCGCCGGCGCGGCCGGCGCGGCGGCCGCGGCCTCGACGTCGCGTCGCACGATGCGTCCGCCCGGGCCGGTGCCCTGCATCAGCTTCAGGTCCACGCCCGACTGGGCCGCGATCTTGCGCGCCAGCGGCGACGCCTTCACCCGTCCGCCGTCCCCCGGCGGCTTCTGCGCCGGTCGGGGCGCCGTGGTCTCCTGCGCCGCCGCCTCCTGCACCCGCCGCCCGCCCGGCGACTCCGGTGCTTTCGACGGCGACGGGGTACGCGCGGCGTGGTCCTCGCTCCGCGGCTGCGGCGGCACGGCAGAGGGACGGTCGGCCATGGCCGGCTTGGCGCCGCTCGGCGCCGCGGCCGTGCTCGCGGCGACCGGGGCGGGCGCGCCGCCGCCGGCCTGGGCGACGACCGCGTTGATGTCGTCGTTCTCCTCGGCGATGACGGCGATGAGCGAGCCCACCGGCGCCTTGTCACCGGCGGAGACGAGGATCTTGCGCAGCACGCCCCCGCCGAACGCCTCCATCTCGACGTCGGCCTTGTCCGTCTCGACCTCGGCCAGGATGTCGCCGCTCTGGACGCGGTCGCCCTCCTTCTTGAGCCACTTGATGATCTTGCCGGCCTCCATCTGCTCGGACAGCTTGGGCATCACCACCTTGGTCACGGCCATGGCTCAGCGGCTCCCGTTCGCGTAGCAGACCTTGCGGATGGCGTCGGCGATCTTCTCTTTGGTCGGCGTCTTCAAGCGCTCGAGGTTGCGGGCGTACGGCATCGGTGCCTGCGCGCCGGTGACCCGCAGCACGGGCGCGTCGAGGTCGTCGAAGGCCTCCTCGGTGATCTC